>Ga0105054_10004549_pt1 | contig 20614 bp, 16 predicted proteins | sample BON02_FD_78091 | JGI IMG/M metagenome (GOLD analysis project Ga0105054, IMG submission 78091) | Freshwater microbial communities from Lake Bonney liftoff mats and glacier meltwater in Antarctica - BON-02 (megahit assembly) | ecosystem: Environmental > Aquatic > Freshwater > Ice > Glacier...
AAGCTGATCGCCCCGATCGCGATGCAAGAGGGCTTGCGTTTTGCCATCCGCGAAGGCGGTCGAACCGTTGGCGCTGGCGTTGTTGCCAAGATCATTGCTTAAGTCGCCGCCCCGCTCGGGGCGGTAGCCAGTAGGGGTATAGCTCAATTGGCAGAGCGTCGGTCTCCAAAACCGAAGGTTGTAGGTTCGATTCCTACTGCCCCTGCCACCTGATAGGTCGTAACCGGGTCCTGGTGTTTCTACCTGAAGGTGCTTTTACGGAGCCCGCCAAAGTCGCAGCGACCCCGGGTGGGATTGCGCGTTTCATGCCACTGGTTTGAAGCCGTTTTTTTGTCAAGAATTCTCTGGATCTCCATGGCCACTTCCGAAGTTCAAACCGTCAGCAGCAGCGCCGACAAAGCCAAGCTGGCGGCAGCGGTTGCGCTGCTGGTGGCCGGTTTTGTGGGCTACTACATGCTGTCGAGTCAGGGTCAGCTGCTGCGAGTGGGTGTCCTGCTGGGTGCACTGGTGGCTGCGGTGGTTGTTTTTGCGGTGTCCGAGTCGGGTCGCCAGCTGCTCGCATTTGGACGTGATGCCTGGCGCGAAACCAAGAAGGTGGTCTGGCCGGCGCGCAAAGAGGCGATCCAGATGACAGCTTATGTGTTCGCATTTGTCTTCGTCATGGCGCTGTTTTTGTGGCTGACCGATAAAACGCTTGAGTGGGTCTTGTACGACCTGCTTCTGGGCTGGAGAAAATAATGGGTGATCATCAAAGTCCCGTGACCGACGGCGTGGCCGCTGAAGGCATGCGTTGGTACGTGGTGCATGCCTACTCCGGTATGGAGAAGGCGGCTGAACGCAACATTGTTGAGCGTATCAATCGCGAAGGCATGCAATCCAAATTTGGCCGCATCTTGGTGCCAACCGAAGAGGTTGTCGAAGTCAAAAATGGTCAGAAGCGGACCACAGAACGCAAGTTTTTCCCCGGCTATGTGTTGGTGGAAATGGCGATGGACGACGAGTCCTGGCACCTAGTCAAGCACACCAACAAAGTCACGGGTTTTGTCGGCGGCGCGAAGAACCGGCCAGCACCGATTTCTGAGGCAGACGTTCAGAAAATCGTCAACCAGATGCAGGAGGGCACCGACAAGCCGCGCCACAAAGTCGAGTTTGTTGTGGGCGAATACATCCGTGTCAAAGAAGGTCCTTTCACCGACTTCAATGGCACGGTTGAAGAAGTCAATTACGATAAAAGCAAGATGCGGGTATCGGTAACCATCTTTGGTCGGGCCACCCCTGTCGAGCTTGACTTCAGCCAAGTCGAAAAAGCTTGAGTGTTTTCGTGATGCAGGCGGGTCGGCCCGCTGCCTGCATCATCTGATCTTCAACCGGGTCCCCCAACGCGAGGAGGTTGCTTCACTGGCAACCGTTTGCACTCGCAGGAGCTAAACAATGGCGAAAAAAATCGTCGGCTTCATCAAGCTGCAAGTGCCAGCTGGTAAAGCCAACCCATCTCCCCCGATCGGCCCGGCTCTGGGTCAGCGCGGCTTGAATATCATGGAGTTCTGCAAGGCGTTCAACGCCCAGACCCAAGGTGTCGAGCCAGGGCTGCCACTGCCTGTGGTCATCACCGCGTTTGCAGACAAGAGCTTCACCTTCATCATCAAGACGCCGCCTGCCGCTGTCTTGATCAAGAAGGCGCTCAAGATCACCCAGGGTTCTGCGATTCCCAACAAAAACAAGGTCGGCAAGATCACCCGAGCGCAGCTCGAAGAGATCGCCAGCACCAAGATGAAAGACATGACCGCTGCCGACCTGGACGCTGCTGTGCGTACCATCGCCGGTTCGGCCCGCTCGATGGGCGTGATTGTGGAGGGCGTGTGACATGGCCAAGCTGACCAAAAAACAGAAGGCCTTCGCGGGCAAAGTGGACGCAAACAAGCTGTATGCGCTGGCCGATGCACTTGTCATCATCAAAGATTGCGCCACCGCGAAGTTCGATGAGTCGATTGATGTAGCAGTCCAACTTGGCGTGGACGCAAAAAAGTCCGACCAAGTGGTGCGTGGTGCTGTCGTGATGCCCAACGGCACCGGCAAGATCAAGCGTGTGGCGGTCTTTGCGCAAGGCGCTAAAGCCGATGAAGCCCGTGCCGCTGGCGCAGACATCGTTGGCATGGACGACCTAGCCGCCGATGTGAAGGCTGGCAAGATGGACTTCGACGTGGTGATCGCTTCGCCCGATGCCATGCGCGTCGTCGGCACGCTCGGCCAAATACTCGGCCCGCGTGGCCTGATGCCCAACCCCAAGGTGGGCACCGTGACGCCGGACGTGGCGCAAGCGGTCCGCAACGCCAAGGCTGGCCAGGTGCAGTTCCGCGTTGACAAGGCCGGCATCATCCACGGCACCATTGGTCGTCGCTCGTTCGACAACGACAAGTTGCAGGGCAACTTGGTGGCTTTGCTCGATGCGCTGACCAAAGCCAAGCCGGCCACCAGCAAAGGTGTCTACCTGCGCAAGGTGGCGGTGTCGTCGACCATGGGTGTGGGCGTTCGCGTTGACATGCCTTCTATCTCGGCTTGATTGCTGAGAGGAAAATAATTCGGACGGTCTGACCGTTCGGGTGTGGTGGGTCCAAAGCGCAGTCTCAGGACTGTGCGCTGGGGCCATCCAAGACCGTTGGTGTTGGAGGAGGTTTGCAAAAATCTCACCTGACTTAATTGTGACAAGCCAACGCAGATGGCGGCCTGCTGCAGATGGAACCCGTTTCCCTAAACAGTTGATCGCTGAAATGAGGCGTGCTGGAGGTTGTTTTGACCGAAGGCACTTTGAAGGAGTAGACCTTGAGTCTGAATCGCAGTGAGAAAGAAGCGGTCATTTCCGAAGTGATCAGCCTCGCCGCAAAATCTCAAACGCTCGTGATGGCGGAGTACCGTGGCATTACCGTGGCGTCTATGGACAAACTGCGTGTGACAGCCCGCAACAGCGGGGTGAGCTTGAGCGTGTTGAAAAACACCTTGGTTCGCCGTGCGGTGGCTGGCAGCGCGTTCGAAGTGGCCGCCGACCAGATGACCGGTCCTCTGATTTATGGCTTCTCCGAAGATGCAGTGGCTGCCGCGAAAGTGGTAGCTGAGTTCGCGAAAACCAACGACAAGTTGGTGATTCGCGGCGGCGTCTACGGCGGCAAAGCCCTGGATATCGAAGGTGTCAAGCAGCTCGCCAGCATCCCTTCGCGAGAAGTTTTGTTGGCGCAGGTGTGTGGTTTGCTGATGTCGCCTATTTCGCGCACGGCCATTGTGCTGAGCGCTTTGTCTGCAAAAAAAGCCGAAAGCGAAGCCGCTGAGGCCCCAGCAGCGGAGGCCGCACAGGCGCCAGAAGTCCCGGATGCTTCAGCAGCCGAAGAAGCACCTGCCGCTTAAGTAGGCAGTGGGCTTTTGTTAAATCAATTGTTAGGAAATTTAAATGGCATTCGATAAAGACGCATTTTTGACCTCGCTGGACAGCATGACGGTCATGGAACTCAATGAGCTGGTGAAAGCCATCGAAGAGAAGTTTGGCGTGAGCGCAGCCGCTATGTCCGCACCCGCTGCCGGCGGTGCTGCCGCCGCAGTAGTGGAAGAGAAGACCGAATTCAACGTGGTCTTGCTGGAAGCTGGTGCCCAAAAAGTGCAGGTCATCAAGGCCGTGCGCGAAATCACCGGCTTGGGTCTGAAAGAAGCCAAAGACCTGGTCGACGGCGCGCCGAAGAACGTGAAAGAAGCTGTGTCCAAGACCGACGCTGACGCTGCTCTGAAGAAGCTGCTTGACGCCGGCGCCAAGGCCGAGCTGAAGTAATTCGCTCGATCTGCTGGGGCTGGGGTGCTCGAAAGAGCCTCCAGCCCTTGCCGCTTTCGCATGGGGAGTTCTGCGCATGTGTGTGGAACAAATACCGATAAGCAGACTCACAGCAGTCTTCTTATCCGTGTTTTCTGACCCCGACTGCAGAAAACCGACTTGGTTCGGGTCTGTGTGCAATGCACAGGCCGTCCGCCATTGGTTGGTAGAGGCCAGCCACCAAGCATGTCACCGGGTGTGCCCACCCGATTGACCAGACAGTCGCCGCAGACCTCAAGCCGGAGATCTCATGGCATCAGCATCCCCCTATTCCTATACCGAGCGCAAGCGCATCCGCAAGAGTTTTGGCACGCGTGAAACCGTGATCGAAATTCCCTATCTGTTGCAGATGCAAAAGGACGCGTACACCGCCTTTCTGCAAGCTGGCGTTCAACCCAAAAAGCGCACCAACGAGGGCTTGCAGGCCGCGTTCGAGGCCGCATTCCCGATCGTCTCGCACAATGGCTTTGTGGAGATGAAGTACATTGAGTACAACCTAGCCAAGCCCGCGTTTGACGTACGCGAGTGCCAGACCCGCGGTCTCACGTTTTCGTCGGCTGTTCGCGCGCGTGTGCAACTCATCATTTACGACCGCGAGTCCTCGACCAACCAGTCCAAAGTGGTCAAGGAAGTGAAAGAGCAAGAGGTTTACATGGGTGAAGTTCCGCTCATGACCGATAAGGGCTCGTTCATCATCAACGGCACCGAGCGCGTGATCGTGTCGCAGTTGCACCGTTCACCCGGCGTGTTTTTCGAGCACGACAAAGGCAAGACCCACAGCTCGGGCAAATTGCTTTTTTCGGCCCGCATCATCCCCTACCGTGGTTCCTGGTTGGACTACGAATTTGACCCGAAAGACATTCTGTTCTTCCGTGTTGACCGTCGCCGCAAGATGCCGGTCACGATTCTGCTCAAGGCCATCGGCCTGACGCCAGAGACCATTCTGGCGAACTTCTTCGTCAACGACCACTTCCGGGTGATGGACAGCGGTGCGCAGATGGCTTTTGTGCCCGAGCGCCTGCGTGGCGAGGTCGCCCGCTTTGACATCACAGACAAGTCGGGCAAGGTCGTCGTCGCAAAAGACAAGCGCATCACCGTGCGCCATACCCGCGAGCTGGAGCAGTCGGGCACCACGCACATCAGCGTGCCGGAAGATTTCCTGATCGGCCGCGTGGTGGCCAAGAACATCGTCGATGTTGACACTGGTGAGATCATCGCCAAGGCCAACGACGAGCTGACCGAAACGTTGCTGAAGAAGCTGCGCACTGCTGGCGTGCAAGACCTCCAGTGCATCTATACCAACGAGCTGGACCAGGGTGCCTACATCTCGCAGACGTTGCGCGCCGATGAAACCGCTGACGAATTCGCTGCCCGTGTCGCCATCTACCGCATGATGCGCCCCGGCGAGCCGCCAACCGAAGACGCGGTGCAGGCCTTGTTCCATCGGCTGTTTTACAACCCGGACACCTACGACCTGTCGCGTGTGGGCCGCATGAAGTTCAACGCCCGAGTCGGCCGCGACGAATCCACTGGTGCCATGGTGCTGTCCAACGAGGACATCTTGGCGGTGGTCAAGATTCTGGTGGATCTGCGCAACGGCCGTGGCGAAGTCGATGACATCGACCACTTGGGTAACAGGCGCGTCCGCTGCGTTGGCGAACTCGCCGAAAACCAGTACCGTACCGGTTTGGCGCGTATTGAAAAGGCCGTAAAAGAGCGGCTGGGCCAGGCGGAGCAAGAGCCGCTGATGCCGCACGACTTGATCAACTCCAAGCCGATTTCTGCTGCACTGAAAGAGTTTTTCGGCGCGTCGCAGTTGTCGCAGTTCATGGATCAGACCAACCCGCTGGCTGAGATCACCCACAAGCGCCGCGTGTCGGCCCTCGGCCCGGGCGGGCTGACCCGCGAGCGCGCCGGTTTTGAGGTGCGCGACGTGCACGTGACCCATTACGGTCGCGTCTGCCCGATCGAGACGCCCGAAGGCCCGAACATTGGTCTAATCAACTCGTTGGCGCTCTATGCGCGCCTAAACGAGTACGGCTTTATTGAAACGCCGTACCGCCGCGTGATCGAAGGCAAGGTGACAAACCAGATCGACTATTTGTCGGCCATCGAAGAAGGCAAGTACGTGATCGCCCAGGCCAACGCGGCACTCGACGCCGAAGGCCGTTTGACGGGGGACCTGATCTCGGCGCGCGAAAAGGGTGAATCGATCCTGACCCCGTCCGACACCATTCAGTACATGGATGTGTCGCCAGCGCAGATCGTCTCTGTGGCAGCCTCGCTCGTGCCGTTTCTGGAACACGACGACGCCAACCGCGCGCTGATGGGAGCCAACATGTCGCGCCAGGCGGTGCCTGTGCTGCGCCCGGAAAAGCCGTTGGTCGGTACCGGCATCGAGCGCGTGGCCGCGATCGACTCCGGCACCGTGGTCACCTCCAAGCGCGGCGGTGTGGTCGATTATGTGGACGCGACCCGGATCGTGATCCGTGTCAACGACGCCGAAGCGGTGGCCGGCGAAGTGGGTGTGGACATCTACAATCTCATCAAATACCAGCGTTCTAACCAGAACACCAACATCCACCAGCGCCCCATCGTGAAGAAGGGCGACCTGCTGGCCAAGGGCGACGTGATCGCGGACGGTGCCTCGACCGACCTGGGCGAGATCTCGATTGGCCAAAACATGCTGATCGCCTTCATGCCCTGGAACGGCTACAACTTTGAAGATTCGATCCTGATTTCCGAGAAGGTTGTCTCAGAAGACCGCTACACATCGATCCACATTGAGGAACTGGTGGTTATGGCGCGCGACACCAAGCTGGGCGCCGAGGAAATCACCCGCGACATCCCCAACTTGGCCGAGCAGCAGCTCAACCGCCTGGACGACAGTGGCGTCATCTACGTCGGCGCTGAGGTGTTGCCAGGTGATGTGCTGGTGGGCAAGGTCACGCCCAAGGGCGAGACCACGCTGACGCCAGAAGAAAAGCTGCTGCGCGCCATATTTGGCGAGAAGGCCAGCGATGTGAAGGACACCTCGTTGCGCGTCAACCAGGGCAGCTCGGGCACCGTGATCGACGTGCAGGTGTTCACCCGCGAGGGCATCGTGCGCGACAAGCGCGCGCAGCAGATTATCGACGACGAGCTCAAGCGCTTCCGCCTCGATTTGAACGACCAGCTGCGCATTGTCGAGGCCGATGCGTTTGACCGTATCGAGAAGCTGCTGACCGGTAAAGTCGCCAACGGTGGTCCAAAGAAGCTGGCCAAAGGCACCAAGATCGACAAGGCATACCTCACCGATGTTGAAAAGTTCCACTGGTTCGACATCCGCCCAGCCGAGGACGATGTCGCCGCCCAGCTGGAGTCGATCAAGAACTCGATGGAGCAGACGCGTCACAGCTTCGACCTCGCGTTTGAAGAAAAACGAAAGAAGCTTACGCAGGGCGATGAATTGCCTGCTGGCGTGCTCAAGATGGTCAAGGTCTACCTGGCTGTCAAGCGCCGCTTGCAGCCTGGTGACAAGATGGCTGGTCGCCACGGCAACAAGGGTGTTGTGTCCAAAATCACCCCGGTCGAAGACATGCCTCACATGGCCGACGGCACCCCTGTCGACATTGTGCTCAACCCGCTGGGCGTGCCATCGCGGATGAACGTTGGCCAGGTGCTGGAGGTGCACCTGGGCTGGGCAGCCAAAGGGATTGGTCAGCGCATCGGCGACATGCTGCAAGCCGAAGCAAAAGCCAGCGAGATGCGCAGCTTGCTGGAGACGGTTTACAACCAAACCGGCAAGAAGGAAACCCTGGCCAATCTGTCGGACGCCGACGTGATGGAGATGGCTGGGAACCTGCAGCATGGCGTGCCGTTTGCCACCCCGGTGTTCGATGGTGCCTCGGAAGACGAGATTCGCGCCATGCTCAAGCTTGCTTACCCGGACGACATCGCCGAGAAAAAGGGCTTGACCGCCACCCGCACCCAGGCACAGTTGTACGACGGTCTCACCGGCGACGCATTTGAGCGTGTCACCACGGTGGGTTATATGCACTTCCTTAAGTTGCACCACCTGGTTGACGACAAGATGCATGCCCGCTCCACTGGCCCGTACTCCCTGGTTACGCAGCAGCCGCTGGGCGGCAAGGCGCAGTTCGGTGGTCAGCGCTTCGGCGAGATGGAGGTTTGGGCGCTGGAAGCCTATGGCGCCGCGTACATCTTGCAGGAAATGCTCACCGTCAAGTCCGACGACGTGCAGGGCCGCACCAAGGTGTACGAGTCCATCGTCAAGGGCGAGCACTCGATTGAGGCGGGCATGCCCGAGTCGTTCAACGTGCTGGTCAAAGAGATCCGCTCGCTCGGTATCGACATCGAATTGGAACGCGGTTGACTGTGACCCACCCACCCCTGCGCCGCGCTTGCAGCGCGTCACCCCCCCAAGGGGGCAACGCTGGCGGCCCGGCAGAGCCGATTCCGCGGCGTTCTGGGTTTAAGTCACTTCGTTCCTTGTTCGCTGTTTCTGTTTTTTTAAGGAAATTCACATGAAATCCTTGCTCGACCTGTTCAAGCAGTTCACACCCGACGAGCATTTCGATGCGATTCGCATCGGTCTGGCGTCGCCCGAAAAAATCCGGTCTTGGTCATTTGGCGAAGTCAAAAAGCCCGAGACCATCAACTACCGCACCTTCAAGCCCGAGCGTGACGGCCTGTTCTGCGCCAAGATTTTTGGTCCCATCAAGGACTACGAATGCCTGTGCGGCAAGTACAAGCGTCTGAAGCACCGCGGCGTGATCTGCGAGAAGTGCGGCGTTGAAGTCACACAGACCAAGGTGCGCCGCGAGCGCATGGGTCACATCGATCTGGCCGCGCCTTGCGCTCACATCTGGTTCCTGAAATCGCTGCCGTCGCGTCTGGGTTTGATCCTGGACATGACACTGCGCGACATCGAGCGTGTGCTGTACTTTGAAGCCTATGTGATCGTCGATCCGGGCATGACCCCGCTGAAGAAATTTGCGATCATGACCGAGGACGACTACGACGCCAAGCAGCGCGAGTTCGGTGATGAGTTCGTCGCCAAGATGGGCGCCGAGGGAATCAAAGAGTTGCTAATGGCGATCGACCTCGACATCGAGATCGACAAGCTGCGCAACGACCTGACCGGCTCCGAGCTGAAGATCAAGAAGAACGCCAAGCGCCTGAAGGTGCTGGAGGCGTTCAAGAAGTCGGGCATCAAGCCCGAGTGGATGGTGCTGGATGTGCTGCCGGTGTTGCCGCCAGACCTGCGTCCGCTGGTGCCACTGGACGGTGGCCGTTTTGCCACCTCCGACCTGAACGACCTGTACCGCCGCGTCATCAACCGCAACAGCCGCTTGCGCCGCCTGCTCGAACTCAAAGCGCCCGAGATCATCGCGCGCAATGAGAAGCGCATGCTGCAAGAAGCGGTGGACTCGCTGTTGGACAACGGCCGCCGCGGCAAAGCCATGACGGGTGCCAACAAGCGTGCGCTCAAGTCGCTGGCCGACATGATCAAAGGCAAGAGCGGTCGCTTCCGTCAGAACTTGCTGGGCAAGCGTGTCGATTACTCAGGCCGTTCGGTCATTGTGGTCGGCCCGACGCTGAAGCTGCATCAGTGCGGCCTGCCGAAGTTGATGGCCCTCGAGCTGTTCAAGCCGTTCATCTTTGCGCAGCTCGAAGTGCGTGGCATTGCCACCACCATCAAGGCGGCGAAGAAGGAAGTGGAAGCTGGCACACCGGTGGTGTGGGACATCTTAGAAGAGGTGATCAAGGAGCACCCGGTGCTGCTGAACCGCGCCCCCACGCTGCACCGCCTGGGCATCCAGGCGTTTGAGCCGATCCTGATCGAAGGCAAGGCTATCCAGCTGCACCCGCTGGTTTGCGCTGCCTTCAACGCCGACTTCGATGGCGACCAGATGGCGGTTCACATTCCGCTGTCGGTGGAAGCCCAGGCGGAAGCCCGGACGTTGATGTTGGCATCAAACAACATCCTGTTCCCCGCCTCTGGTGAGCCTTCCATTGTGCCCTCCCAGGATGTGGTGCTGGGTCTGTACTCGGCCACACGCGAGAAGATCAACGGCAAAGGCGAAGGCATGATCTTCGCCGACGTGCTGGAAGTGCAGCGTGCGATCGACAACCATGTGGTGGAGATCTGCACCAAGATCAGCGTGCGCCTGACGCAGTGGGCCAAGCACAAGGAAACCGGTGAGCTCACGCCTTCGACCTCGCTGGTGGAGACCACGGTTGGTCGAGCTTTGATGTCGGAGATCCTGCCAAAGGGTCTGCCGTTCGAGGTGATGAACAAGGCGCTGAAAAAGAAAGAAATTTCTCGTTTGATCAACGCCTCGTTCCGCAAGTGCGGCCTGAAGGAAACCGTTGTGTTCGCCGACAAGCTGCTGCAGTACGGCTTCCGCCTTGCGACGCGTTCGGGCATCTCGATCGCGGTGGACGACATGCTGGTGCCCAAGGAAAAAGCGGCAGTTATCGGTCGTGCTGAAGGCGAGGTGAAAGAGATTGCCCAGCAGTACGCCTCCGGCCTGGTGACCGCAGGTGAGCGTTACAACAAGGTGGTGGACATCTGGGGCAAGGCTGGCGACGAAATTTCCAAGGTCATGATGGCCCAATTGGGCAAACAAAAGACCATAGACGCCAACGGCAAGGAAGTGGACGAAGAGTCGTTCAACTCCATCTACATGATGGCCGACTCGGGTGCGCGTGGTTCTGCCGCGCAGATTCGTCAGGTCGCTGGTATGCGCGGTTTGATGGCCAAACCTGACGGCTCCATCATCGAGACCCCCATCACGGCGAATTTCCGCGAAGGTCTCAATGTGCTGCAGTATTTCATCTCGACCCACGGCGCTCGCAAGGGCCTGGCTGACACGGCGCTGAAAACGGCCAATTCTGGTTACCTCACACGCCGTTTGTGCGATGTGGTGCAAGACCTGGTGGTCAACCAGCCAGACTGCGGTACCACCAATGGCACTGTGATGCGCGCCATCGTTGAGGGTGGTGAGGTGATCGAATCGTTGCGCGACCGCGTGCTGGGTCGTGTGACAGCCGAGGAAGTCAGCCACCCCGAGACACGCGCTGTGATGGTGCCAGCCGGCGAGATGATGGACGAAGACATCCTCGACGAGCTGGAAGTGGCCGGTGTGGACGAAGTGAAAGTGCGCACGGCGCTGACCTGTGAAACCCGCTTCGGTATTTGCGTCAAGTGCTACGGCCGCGATCTGGGCCGTGGTGGCATGGTGAATATTGGTGAAGCGGTCGGCATTATTGCTGCCCAGTCCATCGGTGAGCCAGGCACACAGTTGACCATGCGTACATTCCACATTGGTGGTGCGGCGTCTCGCGCGGCGGTTGCTTCCAGCGTGGATGCCAAGTCGACAGGCACGATCGGCTTCAATGCCACGATGCGCTATGTGACCAACAGCAAGGGCGATCAGGTGGTGATCGCGCGCTCGGGAGAGATCGTCATTCATGATGAGATTGGTCGCGAGCGCGAACGCCACAAAGTGCCATACGGCGCGGTCTTGGCGGTCAAGGCCGACCAGGCGATCAAGGCCGGTACCGTGCTGGCCAATTGGGATCCACTGACCCGACCCATCATCACGGAATTTGCCGGTCAGGTGAAGTTCGAGAACATTGAAGAAGGGCTCACCGTGGCCAAGCAGGTCAACGATGTGACCGGTTTGAGCTCGATGGTGGTGATTGATCCCAAGCACCGCGGTTCCGCCAAGGTGGTGCGTCCGCTGGTCAAGCTGCTCGATGTGGCTGGCAATGAGGTGAAGATTCCTGGTACCGATCACTCGGTAACGGTGGGCTTCCCGATTGGCTCCCTGCTGGAAGTGCGCGATGGCTTGGAGGTGGGCCCCGGCCATGTGCTGGCCCGCATTCCGGTCGAAGGCCAGAAGACGCGCGACATCACCGGCGGTCTGCCGCGGGTGGCCGAATTGTTTGAAGCGCGTTCACCCAAGGATGCTGGAAAACTCGCCGAAATGACCGGTACGGTCTCTTTCGGCAAGGAAACCAAAGGCAAGGTGCGCCTGCAGATCACCGATCCCGAGGGCAATATCTGGGATGACCTCATTCCCAAAGAGAAGAACATCCTGGTGCACGAGGGACAGGTGGTCAACAAGGGTGAGGGTGTCGTGGATGGCCCGGCCGATCCGCAAGACATCTTGCGTCTGCTGGGCATCGAGGCCTTATCGCGCTACATCGTCGACGAGGTGCAGGACGTCTACCGCTTGCAGGGTGTGAAGATCAACGACAAGCACATCGAGGTGATCGTGCGCCAGATGCTGCGTCGTGTGATCGTCGAGTCCGTGGGTGACTCGTCCTATATCAAAGGCGAGCAGGTCGAGCGTTCGGAAATTTTGAACACCATTGACGCCGTGCGCGCCGACGGCAAGATTGCGCCGACCTATACCAACGTGTTGCTGGGAATCACCAAAGCGTCGCTGTCGACCGACTCCTTCATATCGGCGGCTTCCTTCCAGGAAACCACGCGCGTGCTGACCGAGGCGGCTATCATGGGCAAGCGTGACGAGCTGCGTGGTTTGAAGGAAAACGTGATCGTGGGCCGCTTGATCCCTGCCGGTACCGGTATGGCGTACCACGAAGCGCGCAAGGTTAAGGAGAAGATGGACGACGAAGAGCGCCGTGCCATTGCCGAAGCCGACGCGATGTCGTTGGCTGCCGACCAGGCAGACGTGACCAGCCCGAGCGAAGCCACGGACTGAGTCCGGCTTCCCCCCCAGGCCCACTGCCTGGGTTAGACATGCCTCCGGTCGTCAGATCGGGGGCTGTTTTTGTGCGCCCAGCTTGGGCGCTCGCTGCAATGGGGCAAGGTGCAATCCGATCAACGCCACCAGCCGCAACAGCAGCGATGTGCAACCCTCGCGCGGTAACGCTGCTTGGGTTGCCACCGTGACGCTATCTCTGTCAAGGCAAAAAGCCGCTGCAGATCTGAGATGTGCGCGGCTTCAGGGCAACCTGCTCCAACACCCGTGCGCACGCGACTCAGCGCTGCACTGCGCGGCCCGCTGATGACCGACGGCTGGCGTTTGGGCGCCGATGACCAGGCACAGTCGCGGCCGCCCGACCCGATTCAACGCCCATGGCTGTGAAGCCGTCGGCACTTTGCCAATAACGCAGGGCTACACTAACTCCATGCTTTGGGTCAAATCTTTTCACATCGTCTTCGTCGCCAGCTGGTTTGCTGGCCTTTTTTATCTGCCACGCATTTTTGTCAACCTGGCGATGGTGGCACCCGAAAGTGTGGCCGAGCGCCAGCGGCTGCTGCTGATGTCGCGCAAGCTGATGCGCTTCACCATTTTGTTGGCAGTGCCGGCGGTTGGCCTTGGTCTGTGGTTGTGGCTCGGCTACGGTATTGGCCTGGGCCCGGGCAACGGCTGGATGCATGCCAAGCTTGCGATCGTGGTGCTCGCTTTGGTCTACCAACAAACCTGCTACGTGATGCTGCGCCGTTTTGAGCGCGGCTTGAACCGCCACGGGCATGTCTGGTACCGCTGGTTCAACGAGGCTCCCGTGGTTTTGTTGGTGATTGCGGTTGTGCTGGTGGTTGTCAAGCCGTTCTAAGTTTGTAACAGCGCTCGTCGGCTTGGCCGAGCGCTCTCTTGTTTGCCGGGCTGATCGTTCGTGCGGGTCTGCGTCCCTGTGAGGGACGGCGGCAGCAAGGTGTGGCGCCTACCGACCTTTTGTTTGTACGGATGCGCCTGTACTGTGCCGATCTTGACCTGCTGGCCAACCTGTTCGGCTACGCGCCGCTGGGTTTCTTGATTGTGCTGGTCATGCTGCACTCGGGCTGGGCTTCCCGGGCCTAGCCGGTGGCGTTGTTGATCCCGGTGTTGCTTTTGCTTGCCGTGGAGACGCTGCAGAACTTCTTGCCCATGCGCATCCGGTGCATGTTGATTTCGCGTTCAACAGCGCTGGCGTTTGGCTGGGCGCGGCATGTGCCTGGGTGCGCTGCGGCGCTGGAGCCAGCTCCGCGCCGACTGGTTTGGGCCCCACACCCATGTCACCCTGGAGCTGCTGCAGCTGCTGGAGCTCTGGTCGTTGGCGTTTCTTCAACTGCTGTTGGTGCTGTTCGGCTCATGGCAGGTGGCGGACCGGCTGGAGGCCGGGCTAACGTCGTGGCTGACCGACACGCCTTTTCTGGTCTGGTTGCCGGTACGGCTGGGCGCCTCGGTGCCGCTCAGTGCGCTGGCCGAGCGCTTTGCGTGGTCTTGGCGCTGCTGGCGCCGCTCTTGGTGGGTCATGCCGACACACGCAACGCGGAGCGCCGTCTGTCATTCTGGGCTTTGTTTTTCGTGTGCGCGCGGGTGGCTTCGGAATTGTCTTCAACGCTCACCCACGGGCCAAACCACGCTCGGTCTTAGGTCAGTTCGCCAGCCGCCCTGGCATTGGGGCTGGCCAGTGTCGCGGGGCTTGCTATGCTAGCGCTAGCGCTGCTGCGGCGCCTGCGCGGGGTTTCCATGCTGTTGTGTGTCTTGCGATCTTCCTCAGCCTGCTCAACCGTGCGCTCATCAGCCCGTACCTTGTGCAATCGATGTGGCTGTCGAGGCGCGGTGAATGTATCCGTTTTCATGGGCTTTCGCAGCGGCTGGGCTGGTTGTGGCCTTGTGAAGCCCTGGTCCTGGGTATGCTCGCGGTGGGGCTGTCGACAGCCCGCATGTGAGTGCCCGCTAAAATTTGCCCATGTCCCAAGTCCCATCTCCCACCGCGCCGCCTGAAGAGGCGATGTCTTACTACCAACGGCACATCTTCTTTTGTCTCAACCAGCGAGAGGGCGGTAAAGACTGCTGCTCCCAGCACCAGGCGCAAGTGGCGTTCGATCGCTGCAAGTCCCAGGCCAAGGCCCATGGCTTGCTGGGTGAAGGCAAGGTGCGGGTAAACAAGGCCGGTTGCCTGGACCGCTGTGCGGGTGGCCCAATCGCGGTGGTGTACCCGGAGGCGGTCTGGTACACGTACGTCGACCAAGACGATATCGATGAAATTGTGCAGTCGCACCTGCGCGATGGCGTGGTGGTGCAGCGTCTGCTGACGCCGCCCGATGTCGGCCGCTAAACCCGACTGGCTGAGCTAGGCAGCTTTGCGCTCGCTTGGCGTGCCCCTCCGCGATGAATGCTCAAACCGAAAACCTGTTGCAAAACGGTCCCGCTGGCGCTTTGGAAGTCGCCATTGATCGCGCGCCCAGCGCTCGGGGCGCGGTGGTCATCGCCCATCCTCATCCCTTGCATGGCGGCACCCTGAGCAACAAAGTGGTGCAGACCATGGCGCGCGCCAGCGTACTCGCGGGATGGACGGCGGTGCGATTCAACTTCCGGGGGGTGGGGCGTAGCGAAGGGATTTATGACGAAGGCCTTGGGGAACTCACCGATCTGCTGTCGGTGATTGAGGGGCAAGCGCCCACAGGTGCGTTGTGCCTGGCCGGATTTTCTTTTGGTGCGTTCGTCACCTCTCACGCAGTGGCTCGGCTGCACGCCGTGCGCCATTTGCAGCATGTGGTGCTGGTTGGGACAGCGGCCAGCCGTTTCGCGGTGGCCGAGCTGCCGGCGGAACTCCGCAGCCGAAGCCTGGTCATCCACGGCGAGCAAGACGGCACCGTGCCACTTGAATCGGTGATGGCCTGGGCCCGGCCCCAGGTGCTGCCGGGGCTGGTGGTGCCCACCGTCGGTCATTTCTTCCACGGCCAGTTGCCGCTGTTGCGCGACATCGTGCTGCGACATCTGCGCGGCTGAACCCTCTGCGGTACAGGCCCCGCTGTTCTTATCTCAACCCCAAGGATCCTGTTTTGTTGTTGCGCCGTACCCTGTTCCGTATCCTGCTGGCCTGTATCCCCTTGGCTGTGGTGTTGCCCGCCTTTAGCCAGATGCCTCAGCCGCCTGAGATCGCGGCCAAGGCCTATCTGCTGGTGGACGTCACCTCGGGTCAGGTGCTTGCCTCACGTGCGCCCGACGACCCGGTCGAGCCCGCATCGCTCACCAAACTTATGAGCGCCTACTTGGTGTTCGATGCGCTGAAAGCCGGCAAGATCACGCTGCAGCAAACTCTGCCAGTGAGCGAGCGGGCCTGGAAAATGCCAGGTTCACGTATGTTCATCGATCCCAAGATGCAGGTGCCGGTAGAAGATCTGATCAAGGGCATGATCGTGCAGTCGGGCAACGATGCCACCATGGCGCTGGCCGAGGGCGTGGGTGGCACAGCCGAGCGTTTCGTGCAGATGATGAACGAGCAGGCCATGGCGCTGGGCATGAAATCGACCGGGTTCAAGAACCCCGAGGGTCTGACCGAGGCCGGCCACATCACCACCGCCCGCGACCTCGCGTTGCTCGCCATGCGTCTGATGCAGGATTTTCCAAAAGAAGTCGGTTATTACGCGATTCAGCGCTACCGCTATCCCGGCACACCCGAGGCCAACGATTCCAACCGCAACCTGTTGCTGTTTCGCGACCCAACCGTCGATGGACTCAAAACGGGCTACACCAATGCGGCGGGCTACTGCCTCGTGGCCACCGCCAGCCGTTCGGTGGCCAGTCTGGGCAGCGGAGTGCAGGGCGAGCGCCGCCTGCTTAGCGTGCTGCTTGGCGCGTCGAGCGAAAGTGCTCGCGCCACCGAAAGCCAGAAACTGCTGAACTGGGGATACATCGCATTCGACGCGGTGCGCCTTGTTTCTGCGGGCGAACCGTTAACCTCGGTTCGCGTCTGGAAGGGCAAGGCAGCCGAGGTGAAGCTGGGCCACCCTAGAGGCTTGGTGGTCACGGTTCCTGCCGGTGAAGGAGGCCGCCTCAAAACAGAAATCACGCGCCCCGAGCCTTTGGTGGCGCCGCTGATCCAGGGCCAGTCGGTGGGTGTGTTGAGGGTGACCCTGGCCGATGGCTCGCTGGTCAGCGAGGTTCCCCTCACAGTACTGGCGACCGTGGAGGAAAGTGGCGTTTTTGGCCGCGCCTGGGATGCGCTACGGCTCTGGATTCAATGAGGTTCTGCTGCTCTGTTACCTGTGATGGGTATCGGCCAGTTGCCCGATTAACCGCCTCATGCTAAACTCGAAAGCTTTTCGGAACACACCGGGAAGTTTTCGTTTCCGTTTTTTTCAGACGTTTAGGGACGTTTCATGCCAACCATCAATCAACTCGTGCGCCACGGCAGGGAGGTCGAAAAGACCAAATCCAAAAGTCCGGCCATGGAGAACTCTCCACAACGCCGCGGTGTGTGCACACGTGTGTACACCACGACCCCCAAGAAGCCCAACTCCGCTCTGCGTAAGGTCGCCAAGGTGCGCCTGACCAACGGCTTTGAGGTGATCTCTTATATCGGTGGCGAAGGTCACAATCTGCAGGAGCACAGCGTGGTGCTGGTGCGCGGTGGTCGTGTTAAGGACTTGCCTGGTGTGCGCTATCACATCGTGCGTGGCTCGCTTGACCTGCAGGGCGTAAAAGACCGCAAGCAGTCGCGCTCCAAGTATGGAGCCAAGAAGCCCAAAGTAAAGTAATTCGTAGGTCTTTTGGTGCTGTGTACCGCGTGGCGCGGTGATGCAGCGAAGTGGCCCGAAGCTCGGAATGTTCCGGGTGGGTCGAGTAAGTGAAAGACAGGCTTGTCTTTCGCGGTACCTGCCAAGGTGCCAACTGAAGCAAATTTGAGGTGAAAAAATGCCACGTCGTCGCGAAGTCCCTAAACGTGAAATCCTGCCGGATCCCAAGTTCGGCAATATCGAGCTTTCCAAGTTCATGAACGTGATCATGGAAGGCGGAAAGAAAGCTGTCGCCGAGCGCATCATTTATGGTGCCCTGGAGCAGATCGAGAAGAAGACCGGCAAAGATCCGGTCGAAGCCTTCTCTGTCGCCATCAACAACGTCAAGCCCATGGTAGAGGTGAAGTCCCGCCGCGTGGGTGGTGCCAACTACCAAGTGCCCGTGGAAGTTCGCCCGGTGCGCCGCTTGGCGCTGTCGATGCGCTGGATCAAGGAAGCGGCGCGTAAGCGCAGTGAAAAGTCCATGGCCATGCGCCTTGCCAACGAGCTGATCGAGGCCACCGAAGGTCGCGGCGGCGCAATGAAGCGGCGCGACGAAGTGCACCGCATGGCCGAGGCCAACAAGGCCTTCAGTCACTTCCGTTTTTAAGTCTTTCAACACCGTCAGCCAAGGCGAGCCCGCCAGCCCCCGCAAAGGGCAGCGGGCTTACCCAATTCAGGAGTATTTCCATGGCACGCAAAACGCCACTGGAGCGGTACCGCAACATCGGTATTTCCGCTCACATCGACGCCGGCAAGACCACCACCACCGAGCGTATTCTTTTCTACACCGGTGTGAACCACAAGATCGGTGAAGTTCACGACGGTGCGGCCACCATGGACTGGATGGAGCAGGAGCAGGAGCGCGGCATCACGATCACGTCCGCTGCCACCACCTGCTTCTGGAAGGGCATGGACCTCAACTTTGAAGAGCACCGCTTCAACATCATTGATACCCCCGGCCATGTGGACTTCACCATTGAGGTGGAGCGTTCCATGCGCGTGCTCGATGGTGCGTGCATGGTGTATTGCGCTGTGGGCGGTGTGCAGCCGCAGTCGGAAACCGTCTGGCGCCAAGCCAACAAGTACAAGGTGCCACGTCTGGCCTTTGTGAACAAGATGGACCGCACAGGCGCCAACTTCTTCAAGGTTGTCGAGCAGATGAAGCTGCGCCTGAAGGCCAATCCGGTCGTGATCGTGATCCCGATCGGGGCCGAGGAGAACTTCACCGGCGTGGTCGATCTGATCAAGATGAAGGCGATCATCTGGGACGAGGCGTCCCAGGGCATGAAGTTTGAATACCGCGAAATTCCCGCTGAACTCCAAGCGCAAGCTGAAGAGTGGCGTGAAAAGATGGTTGAGGCAGCCGCCGAGGCCAACGAAGAATTCATGAACAAGTACCTGGAAGAAGGTACGTTGACCGAAGACGAAATCAAGCTCGGCATCCGTGCCCGCACGTTGGCCGCTGAAATTCAGCCCATGCTGTGTGGGACGGCATTCAAGAACAAGGGTGTGCAGCGCATGCTCGACGCTGTTATCGACTTTTTGCCATCGCCGGTCGACATTCCGCCTGTGGGCGGCACCGACGAAGACGAAGCACCTGTTGCCCGCCGTCCTGCTGACGATGAGAAGCTGTCCGCTCTGGCCTTCAAGCTCATGACCGACCCCTATGTGGGCCAGCTGACCTTCGTGCGCGTGTACTCCGGTGTGCTGAAAAAGGGCGATACGGTGTTCAACCCGGTCAAGGGCAAGAAAGAGCGCATCGGCCGCATCGTTCAGATGCACGCCAACAACCGCCTCGAAGTGGAAGAGATCCGTGCCGGTGACATCGCTGCCTGTGTAGGCCTGAAAGACGTGACCACCGGTGAGACCCTGTGCGATCCGGGCGACATCATCATGCTTGAGCGCATGGTATTTCCCGAGCCGGTGATCGCTCAAGCCGTTGAGCCAAAAACCAAGGCCGACCAAGAAAAAATGGGCATTGCTTTGCAGCGTCTGGCCGCAGAAGATCCTTCTTTCCGTGTTAAGACCGACGAGGAATCTGGCCAGACCATCATTGCTGGCATGGGCGAGCTGCATCTGGAAATCATCGTCGACCGCATGAGGCGCGAATTCGGCGTAGAAGCCAACGTGGGCAAGCCACAGGTGGCTTACCGCGAAACCATTCGCAAGACCATCGAAGACGCCGAAGGTAAATTTGTGCGCCAGTCGGGCGGCAAGGGTCAGTACGGCCATGTGGTGTTCAAGATTGAACCCAACGAGCCGGGCAAAGGCTTTGAGTTCGTCGATGGCATCAAGGGCGGCGTGGTGCCGCGCGAGTACATCCCTGCGGTGGAAAAAGGTGTAATCGAAGCCCTCACCACGGGCGTGTTGGCGGGCTATCCGGTGGTAGACGTAAAAGTCACGCTGCACTTTGGCTCGTACCACGACGTTGATTCGTCGGAGATGGCTTTCAAAATGGCCGCGATCTTTGGTTTCAAGGAAGGTTGCCGCAAGGCCAGCCCGGTCATCCTGGAACCCATGATGGCGGTGGAAGTCGAGACGCCAGAAGACTACGCCGGCAACGTGATGGGTGATCTATCCAGCCGCCGCGGCATGGTCCAAGGTATGGAAGACATGGTCGGTGGCGGCAAGGCCATCAAGGCCGAGGTCCCCCTGTCCGAAATGTTTGGCTACTCGACCACGCTGCGTTCGGCAACCCAAGGCCGTGCCACCTACTCCATGGAGTTCAAGCACTACGCCGAGGCACCTCGCAATGTGGCCGAAGCGATTGTGGCTTCGCGAGCCAAGTAAGTCCTGACCCCGCGCCGCATCTGCGGTGCGCCATGCCCCGCAAGGGGGCGTTGCAAGTGGACCGGGGCAGCCGAGGCCACCGCAACGTGCGATGAGTTACTTTACCTGGTCAATTTGTTGTCTTCGGCGCCGCTATGCGGTTGGTCTGCTGCCCGTGGCGACCAATGTCGGAAACGTTAAACCCACATGGGCTTTGTTCTTTATTTGAGGTATTTGAAATGGGAAAAGAGAAATTTGCGCGGACCAAGCCGCACGTCAACGTTGGCACGATTGGTCACGTTGACCATGGCAAGACCACGCTGACGGCGGCCATCACGACCGTTTTGGCGGCCAAGTTTGGCGGCTCGGCCAAGGCTTACGACCAGATCGATGCAGCACCCGAAGAAAAGGCGCGCGGCATCACCATCAACACCGCGCACGTGGAATACGAGACGGCCAAC
>Ga0105054_10004552_pt1 | contig 20611 bp, 18 predicted proteins | sample BON02_FD_78091 | JGI IMG/M metagenome (GOLD analysis project Ga0105054, IMG submission 78091) | Freshwater microbial communities from Lake Bonney liftoff mats and glacier meltwater in Antarctica - BON-02 (megahit assembly) | ecosystem: Environmental > Aquatic > Freshwater > Ice > Glacier...
GCAAAGGCCATGGGGCTGTCGACGCGCTTCCCCATAAAGCTGGCGGCGGCGGCCCCATGGCCGGCCCTGCCGAACGCGCGGCATGAAACGAACTCAGGCGACAACTATCTTGACGAACACCGCTGTACTGGTTTCGGAAACACATCTTGACAAAGCATGGGACAATCGACTTTGATGGCGGTGTGCGACGATGCACGCAAAATCACCAAGCGACACAGCTGGACGTTGACGCCCGAAAGGGTCGCTTTTTGATTTATCTCCTCTAAGCTTCCAGTTGTGCTCAGCGCCTAGTCTGTTTCCAGACAGGGAGCTATACACATGAAAAATCTATTTGGCGCGCTGAGCGTCACAACCGCACTTGCACTCACAACGACTGTTGCAATGGCTGAAGTCAAAGTCGGCGCGATCTTCGATCTGACCGGCGGCTTGAACATTTACGGCATCCAGCAGAGAAATGCTTTGGATCTCGCAATCGCTGACGTGAATGCTGCCGGCGGGGTCAACGGCGAAGAAGTTGTTGTTGTCGGTTATGACGCACAGTCCGAGCTGTCGAAATATACGCAATTTGCCCAGACGGCGGTTTTGCGTGACGGTATCTCTGCGATGTTTGCAGGACTGACAAGTTCGTCCCGCGAGGCGATCCGCCCGATTTTTCGTGAGGCCAACATCCCATATTTCTACGCATCCTTGTATGAAGGCGGCGCATGTGATCGCCAGACTTTTGTGACCGGATCATCTGCATCCCAGCAACTCAGTGTCTTGATGGACTGGGCCGTCAAAAATTACGGCCCCCGCGTTTACATCATGGCACCGGATTATAACTTTGGCACTATCTCTGGCCACTGGATCCACGAATATGCCGAACGAAACGGTGCTGAAGTTGTGGGCGAAGACTACCTCGCACTGTCGGTCACAGACTATGCGCCGACCATTCAGAAAATTCAGGCAGCCAATCCTGATGTTGTCGTGGCATTGCCCGTTGGTGCTGCGCAAACTGGGTTCCTTGAGCAATTTGCTGCGGCGGGTTTGAAAGACAGCATCGGCGTTGTGTCGACTAACTATGGTTCTGGCAACCAACAGGTTGTTGTGTCCCCACAGGCGGGTGAGGGCCTTATCTCCGCGATGGGGTATTTCCCGTCAGTTGAAAGCGAAGCAAATACTGCATTCAAAGCAGCGTGGGAAGCGGAATACGGCACAGATACGCCGATCGTTGCAGGTGCCGTTGATGTCTGGAACGCGGTGCAGTTGTGGGCAGCTGCCGCCAATCAAGCGGGATCAACTGACACTGATGCTGTGATTGCCGCACTTGAAAGTGGGCTGTCGTTTGAAGCACCAAACGGCACTGTCACGCTTGAGCCAGGATCACACCATCTGCGTCAGGACATCTACATCGCGCGCGGTAATGCGACCAACGGGTTCGACATCGTCGAGACGTTTGCGGACTCAGCGCCAAGCTATGAGAACGAGATGTGCAACCTGATCGAAAATCCTGATCTGGCTGAACACTTCACTCCAGAAGGCTAAACCAACTTAGGGTGCGCCCGATCATCGGGCGCACCGCTTTCGGGAGGAAAGCATGGAACTCGACTTTTTGGCGACGGTCTTGCTGTCGTCGCTCTCTAGCGCATCAATTCTTTTGATCGCCACTTTGGGCCTCGCGGTCGTTTATGGGCTGATGGGTGTTATCAATCTCGCCCACGGCGAATTTTTGATGGTGGGCGCTTACTCGGCACTGACAGCGACACAGATTGGACTGCCGTTCTTCTTGGCTGTTCCGTTTGCCGTGGCGATGACGATGCTGATCGGGGCTATTGTGGAACTGCTTATTATAAAGTGGCTCTACGGGCGCATTTTTGATACGATGCTGGCGACATGGGGCCTCGGTATGGTGTTCAACCAAGGTGCGGTCTTGCTTTTTGGCACGGTGTCCCCCGGCATCGGTATGCCCCAGTGGAACTTTAAAATTGGTGATTTCAGCCTTGCGGTTTATCCCATCGCAATGATCGGGGTGGCTGCCGTGATGCTGATCTTCGTCTACTTTTTGATGACCAAAACAGTCTACGGCATGAAGGCCCGCGCCTCTATTCAACAGCCAGAAATGGCACGGGCCATTGGCATCGACAGCGCGCGGGTAAACACCCTCACTTTCGCGATTGGCTGTGGTCTTGCTGGATTTGCAGGTGCCATATTGGTTCCGATTATCCCAGCTACGCCGTCGATGGGGTTGTTCTTTGCCGTCAAAGGGTTCCTCGCGGTTGTGGTCGCAGGACCTGTGGCCGTGACAGGCACGGCGATGACCGCCCTTGGGCTTGGTGGTGGTGCTTCCGTCACCGCAAGTTTCATGACGTCCGTGATCGGTGACGTTTTCTTCTTTCTCATCACTGCATTGCTGCTTTGGCTGTACCCAAAAGGTATTTCGACCAAGTGGCGCCGCAAACTTTAAGGGCGTCACAGCATGTTTGAAAAACTTCACAAATCATCAGGCTTGGTGTTTCCAATCCTTGCCACAATCGCGGCTTTAGCTGTGTCAGGTTCGCTCGATCCTTACCTAGCGTTCGTAGCGACCTCATGGATCATCTTTGGCCTTTTAGGGCTGTCACTTGATGTGATTTGGGGGCGCGTTGGATTGCTGAGCCTAGCGCAAACCGCGTTCTACGGGCTGGGTGGTTACTTCGGCGCGGTTATTGCCATCAACATGGCCCCGTCGTTCGGGATGACTTTGGTTTGGGCGCTGCCCGCCGCTGCGGTCTTTGGTGCGATCACCGCCGCTGCACTAGGCTACATCATCTTCTATTCCCGCATGGGCGCGTTGCAAAGCACGATCCTGTCCTACACGTTCACCCTTCTTTTGTGGTCCGTCACCCAGACCTTCAAACTGGACGTGGGTGCCGCGACAATCGGCGGCGACAACGGGCTGTCTAATATTCCGGGGATCATTCTGGGCTTTGGCGCGGAGGCCAGCAAACTCAAACCAAACGGGGCCTTTGCCACCGTTGTGGCGGTCAGTGCGGCTGTTTACTTCTTCACCTATTGGCTGATGCGCAGTAACTTTGGCAAGATCGTCGATTGCATCCGCATCGACATCGAAAAGACTGAGCTTCTGGGCTATGACATTCGCAAAATCCAAGTCCTGAATTTTGCCTATTCTGGTGCCATTGCCGGTATTGCGGGCGCATTGTTTGCGCTTTGGGCGAATTACTTAAACCCGTCAATTTTTTCGGTTCAAGAGGCGCTTATGATCCCGATATATGTGCTTGTGGGCGGACTTGGCACACTTGCCGGTCCGTTCCTTGGAGCGATTGTCATCGGGGCCTTGTCCTTCTGGCTTGGCGGTGGTGCGGCGGGGGGGCAAACGACCCTAATCCTTGGTACTATTCTTATCCTGTTGGTCCTATTTCTGAAAAATGGGTTTCTAGGGGCTCTAAACAATCTGTGGATGCGCTACCTGCCTGACCCAAACGAGGCTGCACGCAATGCGGGTGCCGTTAAAATTGACACGGAAGTGCTGGATTCAATTCTGACTGAGGCAACTGCTCAGGCTGGCCCTGCGAAGAACCTAATTACGGATGAAGTGTTTAAACAATTCGGCGGCGTGATTCCAGTGAACAAAGTCAGCCGTAATTTTACTCCCGGCAAACCATATTCTCTAATCGGGCCAAACGGGGCGGGCAAAAGTTCATTCTTGAAAACCTGTGTGGGCATCTACCGACCTGAGGGTGGCAAAATCCTGTTGGGGGATGATGATATCACAAAGGCTGCGATCTTTGACCGGGTCAATAAAGGCATGGGCGTTAAAAACCAGAAACCGCAGGTCTTTGGCGACAACACCGTTTTGGAAAATCTGTGGATTGCTGCCTATGCGCGCACCAAAAACGGAGATGCTGCTGATGTTATTGCAGGCCGTATTTTGGGCATGCTTGGTATGGACGGTCAACGTGCTGTGCAGGCGTCAGCACTGTCGCATGGCCAACAACAATGGCTTGATATCGGAATGGTGCTGTGTCTCGCGCCGCGTGTCGTGCTGCTGGATGAACCTGCCGCTGGCATGACCAACGAGGAAACCCGCGAGTTGTCGTTGCTGGTGCGCACCTTGGCCAAACACACAACCGTTGTTGTGGTTGAACATGACATGGAATTTGTTCGTACACTCGAAGGACACGTCACAGTCCTGCATCAGGGCAAACTGTTTGCCGAAGGCAACATCGAAACTTTGCGCGCGAGCGACGCTGTTCTCGACATCTATTTGGGACGGGGCAAGCATGTATAGGGGCGCGAGGATGTTTAAGATTACAAACGCAACGGGCGGCTACGGCAAAACAACGATCATTCGCAATGTGTCTATCGAGGTAAAGCCGGGCGAAATAGTTGCTCTTCTGGGTCGCAATGGCGTGGGGAAGTCGACCCTCATGCGGTATGCGACAGGGCTGATCAAAGCCGCCGGCGGCACGGTTGAGATCGATGGTCAGACAGCGCCCCCATCGTCCGCCAAACGCGCGCGACTTGGGCTTGGATATGTCCCGCAAGGGCGCTTTGTCTTTCCGCGCATGACGGTGACAGAAAACATTGCCGTGGCGGCGGCCTCAAATGGTTTCAACGCAAAAGAAACCGTTGCAGAGATGCTGGAAGATTTTCCACTGCTGCAACCGAAAGCGGATGATTTGGCGGGCGGCCTCTCAGGTGGCCAGCAACAAGTCCTGGCTCTGGCGCGCGCTTTGGCCATCCGTCCCAAAATTCTGCTGCTGGATGAGCCCACAGAAGGCGTGCAGCCCTCCATCATCGACGAGATGGCGGGCGTTCTGAAACGAATCAACAAAGATCGCAAAATCGCCATTCTGGTGGCCGAACAAAACCTAGACTTCTGTCTTTCAATCGCTGAACGGGCCTATGTAATGGAAAAAGGCGAAATCCGCATGGAGACGGATCGCGATAGTTTGCGGGCAGATAAAGAGCTCCAGCAAGAATTGTTGGGGGTCTGATTGATGGCGGATAAACTAAATGACGATCAGGAAAAGCGCATCGCGGCGACCCTGCGACGCATCCGTGCTGGGTTGGCGCGGGCTGCGGACGACCCGTTCTCCGAACCTGCTCACATTTTTAAACCGGAGGCGTATCATGACAAAACAGATTGAAAGCCTGACGGATATGATTGCCGCTTTGGCCGAAGGGACGCAGACGCCGCTCTCCCTGGCTGAGCGATCCCTTGAACGCGCGGCGCAGCGCGTTGACTTGAACGCGTTCGCGGCCCTCGATGAAGACATTGTGATGGCGCAGGCTGAAGCGGCAAACAGGCGGCGGTTGCAAGGGTCCGCCCTTAGTGCCATTGACGGGATTTCGATTGCGATTAAAGATAACTACCTGACAAAAGATTACCCTACGACGGCCTGTTCTAACGCGCGGCCATTGGAACCCAGCGGTCACGACGCCACCATTGTGGCCAATCTGCGCTCGGCCGGTGCTGTTATCTTTGGCAAGACTAACATGCATGAATGGGCATACGGCGCGACAAACACGACATCCAACATTGGCCCGACCCGTAACCCGCATAACACCAATCACATCACGGGTGGCAGCAGCGGTGGATCCGGCGCTGCGGTGGCGGGCGGCATTGTGCCAGCCGCGTTTGGCAGCGACACGGGCGGGTCAATCCGCATCCCGTCATCGGCGTGCGGCATTTATGGCTTTAAACCGAGCTATGGCCGCGCGTCGCGCCATGGTGTCTTACCGCTGAGCTGGTCACTGGATGCACCGGGTCCTATGGCGACGTCGCTCCAAGATATCGTTCACTTGTTGCCGTTCGTCCTGGGCGCGGATTTCGCTGACCCATCTACTGCGCGCGCGCGCGCGTTCCGAGAGGTTGAACCGCCAAAATCCGTGAAGGTGCTGAACATATCGGGAGCAGGGCTGGAGCGATCCACCGAGGTCGACAAAACCATAAACGACGCGCTTTCGCGAACCGGGGCCACCATTGCACAAGGATTGTTGCCAGACATCACACAGTACTTTGCCGCATGGGAAACCATTTTGCATAGCGAGGCATCATCTTATCACCAGCCCTTGGTGGCAACCAACCCGGACGGGTTTAGCCCCGTGACGCGCGCGCATCTTGAAGCGGGAACGAGGATCACCGCGACAGAACTTCTGACCGCGCAGAAAATCCGCGCCCGTCTCATGCAGGCTTTGTTGAATGATCTGCCTGATTGGGATGTTCTGGTGTTGCCGACACTTCCCGTCGCTGCGCCAAAACACGGTGACGCGTGGCAGGAATTCGGGGGCCGCCACGTAACAACCCAAGACGCAATGACATGGTTCTGTTGGCTAGGGAACCTCGCTGGGCTACCCTGTTTGACACTGCCAGTCGGTTACTCAAGCGCGGGCCTGCCCATCGGGATGATGTTGATGGGCAAGCCAAGCGGAGACGAGGCGCTTCTGGCGGCGGCAAAGCTCTTCGATCAAAATATAAACAATGTAGGATAGGATATGGCCACAGAGACAGTCAAAGTAGGTGTTCTATTTTCACAGACCGGCACGATGGCCGTCACTGAAACGGCGCACATCAACGGGGTCTTGTTGGCGTGTGAGCAGATTAACGAGGCCGGTGGAATCCGTGGGCATCTCATCGAACCTATCCTGATGAATCCTGCAAGCGATGACCGCAAATACGCCGAGATGGCAACGGATCTTTTGGTCAACTACGGCGTGAAGACCATATTTGGGTGCTGTTTGTCGACGAGTCGAAAGGCGGTTCTGCCGCTTATAGAACGCTTTGATGGTGTGCTGTTTTACCCGTCTGTTTATGAAGGTTTCGAATATTCGCCCAACGTCATTTACGGTGGCGCAGTGCCAAATCAAATGGTGCCACCGCTGCTTGAATATGTCTTTGAACGCTACGGGCGCAGAATTGCTCTCATAGGTTCGGACACGCTATATGCCCGCGAAATCAATCGGACCGTGAAAGAATTTTTGTCGGAAAGCGGCGGCGAGGTCATCGCTGAGGTCTACTTGCCCTTTGCGCCTGATGCGGGCGAAGTTCGCGCAGCTATCGCCGGATGCGGCGTTGATCAAACCGATGCTGTCCTGTCCACGATGGTCGGCGCAGACAGTGTGACGCTCTATGATCTCTATGCACAATCCGGCTTGCGCGATAAGTCGGTACCTATCGCGTCCCTGACCACAACCGAAACTGAATTGATGAATGTCGAACGCGGTGCGCGGGCAGGGCACCTGTCTGTGGCCTCTTATTTTGCATCCGTTGATAGCCCGCAGAACCGCGCATTCATAAAGGCGTTTCAAGCCAAATTTGGCAAAGATGCGGGACCAAGCGTCTACAGTGAAGTCGGTTATTCACTGGTTCACTTTTATGCCAATGCAGCGGGGCTAAGCGGTAAATTCGACACCGCCGGATTGCTACGAGCCTTGTCAGGATCGGTATTCAAAGCGCCCGGCGGTGACCTTTTTATCGACATGGAGACCAACCACTTTACGCTGCGCCCACATGTCGGGCTGTCGCGGGAAGACGGCACATTTGACATCGTCTGGATCAGTCCGAAAGTCGCGGCCCCTGATCCATACCTCGTGGCGTACGATCGCTCGATTACAACCAGAGCAGCCGTTTGAGCAGTTTTCCAATCAAGGCGGATGATCTTGTGCGCAAATTGCGTAGGATGCGTATCCTTGTCATTCATCCAGATGATGACGAGCGGGCAACCTTTGTCGCACACCTTAAACGCATAGGATGCCAAGTGGACATGATCTGGCCTGCACCAGATGTGCTACCTGATTATGCGGATGTTGTTTTGTTCCTTGTCGGTCCGAATCGTGATCCAAATACCATTTCATGGATGTCGAGCGCCAAAGATATTGCACGTATTGCAATCATTTCGTTCGAGACGCCAGAGATATTGAATGCGCTGGAGCGGTTGCATGTTCATGGTGTTTTATCAAAACCGATCCGCATCTTTGGTGTGCTGGCCGCGCTCACGACAGCGATAGGGCTGGCGCGTCACGAGACGACCTTAAAGACACGTATCCGTTCGCTTGACGAAACGCTGAAAGCGCGCCGTAAAATCGAACAGGCCGTCGCTATATTGTCCGAGACCAAGGGTATCGACGAGCAAGCTGCTTATAAGCGCCTACGCGACAAGTCGCAGAACTCACAGCGCAGCATTGGTGATATAGCGGACGCGATTATCGCGGCAAACGATGTGTAGTGCCTTTGTGTCAGTGCTCTAAACAGTTCAAGTACAGAATTCTCAAAGTCGATTTGTGCTGAGCCATAGCATTTATCAAACTTTATTGTCTAAACGACTTAACGCTCCTCTGCTCGGCTTCGCGTGTCACAGGTGAGCACAGGCCGCTGGCCTGTCGCGCATGCGGCCATGCGGCCTTACCGCGAAGTCGCACTGTGGGTCTCGGTTTGCCCGTCTCGCGAGCACGGCGGGTCTCGGCCACGCCTGCGATCTTCGCTCTGGTCTGTTTTGCGTGGCAAAACGATCCCGCCGCTGCACCCGCCTGCGTGTCCGGCCCCACCGCTTGCCTGCTCGCGTCGGGCGAACCTGGCGTCAAAACACACACACATGAGTATGGAAGCATATCCTCCGGATGGCCCCCAAATCAGCCCGCCTCAAGGATCGCAAAACTTTTCGGCGAGGGCGGTGCGCGTGGAGCGGTCAATCTCGCGCGCGAAGTTGCGCTTGTTGCGTGCTTTGCGCTTGGAAAACTTTTGCGCCCTGCTGCCAGAGGATGAGGTGCGTCGTTTGCCGCTTGATGAGATTATCATGGTTGTCGATGCACAGATGCCAGTGCGGGCAACGCGGATCCAGTATTTTGATGATCGGCTGTTTGCGGCGATCCATGGTGCCCAGAAAGGGGAATTGCCGTTTCCGGTGATGGGAGGCGGTGATGAAGGGGGACCAGGTTCTGGTGATTGCGCCTCGAATGGGACCAAGTCTCGACCTGAAGTCGGAACAACAGTTGTGCCGCGTGATGAAGCGATCGCGGGCAAGGAAGTGGGTGGTCTGGCGCCGCCCCCAAGGCTCCCAAAGAAAACAGCAACCGTTGTCCAGACGATTGTTACCGGAGAACGGCGGCAATTGGAGATGAATTTTGTTGAGCAAGTCGTGAGGGCTCTCACAGAGATTGATAGCGCTGAAAGTGAAAAACTTGCTGGCGCGGTCGACGAGCTGGATGACTTGGAAACCAGTCTGGAGAGAGGTGAAAAGCACTACTGAGAAAACGGGGTAGCGTGCACAGGATCGACCTCGTTTCACTGCTGCGGAAGCGGTGGGCATTCGTGGTTGTGGCGCAGGTTTAAGAAGGTCTGACGTATAAATTCTCGAGATTCGGCTCGAGCCGGCCCTTTGCCCCAGCAGCTATATTAGTTTGATAACATCGAGGCCAGCGCGTAGGGCCGCGCAAACGCCTTCGGTGGAATCTTCAAATACGATTGTCTTTGATGCTGAAAACCCTAGCTGGGTTGTGGCCGCCAGAAAGATGTCGGGCGCAGGTTTTGGCGCGTAGCCACCCGACACGGATAAGATATGATCAAAATACTGCAACAGATCTGCTGCTTGCAATGAAGCGTTTGCGACCTCGAATTCAGCGTTGGTTCCGACCCCCATAGGATAAGTACCGTACAACTTTCGCACGAGGTTGGCCGTTTCGGGGATTGGCAAAACCGCTGCGCTGTGGTCGATGAAACTGGCGATGCTGTTGCGGCTGGCACGCGAAATGTCGAGGGTTTTGGACGTCTCGTTCGCAACGGTCTGAAAAATCGACTGACGGTCCAAACCCGTTCGAGCGGCATACCAATCGCTATCCATGTCATGACCTTGGGCACGCAGTGCGACCTGCACACTGCGAAAATGGGCGGCCGAGCTGTCAACCAAAGTACCATCGCAATCAAAGATGACAGCGCGGTAGCCCCCGGCCTCAATCTCGTCAAACCAACTATCCGACGAGATGCGTCGTTGCGCGCCACGGGTCGTGAATATGCTATTGCGCATCAATCGAATTCCTTGAAAGATTTATGCAGGCACAAGGCGTGCCATCTCTGCTTCAAACTGGAGCGTAACTTGATCGCCTTGCTTGAACGGAATCTCGACAATACCACTGATCACAAACATTGACCCAAGCGGGCTTTCGACGGTGTATTGAATTTCTTTGCCCAGATAGGCCGCATAACTGACCTCGCCCTTAATCCCTGCCTGATCTGGCGACGTCAGACGGATATTATGAGGGCGCAACACCATTTTAGCGGGTCCTATGCTCAGGCCGCCATCACGAACCCTGTAGGTCTGGCCCTCCATTGTGACCGTGGCGCTGCCGTCTGACAGGTCATCAATTTGGCAATCTGCGAGGTTAGCGTCACCGATGAAATCTGCGATAAAAGCGGAATTGGGTGCCTCATATAGGTCGGACGGTGCGCCTTCCTGGGCGATTTCAGCGTTTTTCATCACGATGATGCGGTCGGACACGGCCATGGCTTCTTCTTGATCGTGGGTGACATAGACCGCTGTGAGGCCGAGGCGTTGTTGGATCTGGCGGATTTCTTCGCGCACATGACGGCGCAATTTAGCATCCAGATTGGACAGCGGTTCGTCCAGCAACAACACCTCCGGTTCGAGTACAATCGCGCGTGCGACGGCGACACGTTGCTGCTGGCCGCCTGACAGCTCACTTGGCAAACGATCCCCGAAGCCTGCGAGGCCAACCAGTTCCAATCCATGATCTGCCTTTTGCGCCGTCTCGGCTTTGGGCATAGACTTCACCGTCAGGCCGTAGGCTACGTTTTGACGCACGGTCATATGCGGAAACAGCGCGTAGGATTGAAACACCATCGAGACTTTTCGATAGGTGGCCGTGAGATGCGTTACGTCCTCGCCACCGATATGAATGCGCCCAGATGTGGCCATTTCCAAGCCGGCGATCAAGCGTAAGGTCGTGGTTTTGCCGCACCCGCTTGGCCCCAGAAGCGTCACCAGCTTGCCCGGCTCAATCGTCAGATCGAGGCTTTTGAGGGCCGTGACGTCGCCGAATTTCTTAACGACGCGCTCGAAGCGCACGGATCCTATTTTCGCAACGGAGCCTGGTCTTGATAAAGTCATTTGTCTTCTCCGATAGGTTTATGCGGTAGTTTGAATACGGTCGGAGCGGCGCAAACGCCGCGATCCGACAAGAAACTGAAGCCCCAGAATGACTATCAGCATAGTGACGATTAGGACCGCAGAATAGGCAATCGCAAGGCCGAAGTCGCCGTTTTCAACCCGTCCGACGATGAACGATGTCGCCATATTGTGTTTGGCACTGACAAGGAAAATGACAGCACTGACGGACGTGATGGCCCGCACAAAGCTATAGGTCAGCGCGGCCAATATCGCAGGTCCCATCAGGGGGAGGATCACGCGGCGCACGGTCGTAAAGCTGTTCGCGCCAAGGGTAATGGACGCCTCGTCCAGACTGTTATCAAGCTGGGACATAGCCGCGATGCCGCCGCGCACGCCAACCGGCATATTGCGAAACACAAAGACGATAATCAGGATGATGCTGGTGCCCGTCAGCTCGATCGGCGGGAAGTTGAACGCCATGATATAGCTGACGCCGATAACCGTACCGGGTATTGCAAAGCTCAACATTGTTGAAAATTCAAATATTTGTTTGCCGACGAAGCTTTGGCGCACAAGCAGGTAGGCCGTTGCAAGCCCGACAATCGCCGTCAGCGGTGCCGCGATGCTGGAAATCGTTAGCGTCGTGAAATAGCTATCCCATGCCACGCCAGTCAATCGACCTGTGTCAAAGTCAATGCCAAACGCGCGGATGTAGTGATCAAAGGTAAAGCTGTGATCGTAGCCCCAAAGCGTCACGAAGCTGCCAAATATGATCATGGAATATACAACTGCCGTCAGGGCGGCCCATGGTAAGGCGGTGGCGTAACACAGGGTTTTCAGCACAGGACTAAGGGCCGCGTTTTGACCGGAATCTGCCTTACCTGTAATCGTTGCGTAGGATTTTTTGCCAAGCCACATGCGTTGCAGGATGAAAGCGGACAGCGTCAGGGACAGCAATGCGACAGCCAGAATGGCCGCCTTTGCGGGGTCTGCCGCAGATCCCACGATTGCGAAATAAATATCGGTCGACAGTACAGAATAGCCCGACCCAAGCACCAGCGGGTTGCCGAAATCCGCAAGGCTTTCGATAAAGCCAAGCAAGAAAGCATTGGCCAAACCGGGGCGCATGAGCGGTAGGGATACATAGCGGAAAGTTTGCCAACGGTCTGCGTCCAAAGTTTGTGACGCCTCTTCCATTGAGGGGCTGACGCCTTGAACGACGCCTACTAAAACCAGAAATGCGATAGGCGTGAACGACAAAAGCTGCGCAAAATAGACGCCCCAGAAACCATAAAGCCAGCGGGTCTTTTCCCAGCCCAGTAGGTCTGCGGCAAATTCGGTCACTGTCCCGCTGCGCCCGAACAACAAGATCAGCGCAAGGCCGATCACGAAGGGCGGTGTAATGATCGGAATAACGGTAAGGACGCGCAAGAGCTTTTTAGCGCGAAAATCCGTGCGGGTAAAAATCAAAGCAAACGAAAGGCCAAGCAATGTCGTGCCAACACCCGTCATTACGGCGAGCTTGAGCGAGTTGATCGCAACACCACAGGACCTATCACTGACAAAACAACTCAGGCCCCATAGGTCACCGCTGAAAAAACGCGGGAAGGCGGCGGTCAGTGAATAGCCATCCGGCACCTCAAAGGCGCGCACGAGGATGTGCATGACAGGAAAAAATACAAAGACCCCGACTAAAGCGACGATCAATCCGATAACACTGACAACAAAGGCATCTCCACGCCCTTTGCCGGTTTGGGACATGGATACGGTGAATACGAACAATAGAGCGACAAGGCAGACGCCCGCACCAACACCCATACCGGCTTGGCCTGCCGTGATGGTGTCGCCGCTCAAAAAACTGTCAAATAAACGTGGGCCGGATCGAACAACGGCCAATCCTTGTACCGCGCTCCAGATCAGGCCACAGCCCGCAATCGCGCGGGTCGCTTTTGCACGTGGCACTGGATCATGCACTGAAAACTGAACAATCAATGCGCCGATCATGGCAAGCCCTACAGGGGCCAGCCACCACGCGCCTGACAAACCCATCCAAAGGCCAGTAGATGCCACTTCGTCGCTGATCCAGGCGCCTGCCAAGATCCCGTCGTCGGTCATATGCCAAGGCAGCAAAACAAAACCAGCCAGCCCGAAGGCTAGCCAGAACAAAACCGTCCGTTTCATATCATGTCCAGTAATCTGAGAGAGTGGGTGCCCCGAGGGAGGCAGGGCACCCAGGCGTCGCAGCACTTGTCAGAGTGCGGCGACAGAGAAAAGTTTATTGACCGGCATCGCCGACTTCTTCGTCCCAACGCGCCAAAAGACGTGCGCGGGTCTCACTGGTGCCATAGGTCGCAAAGTCGTAATCAATCAGCTTGATAGACGCGAGTGTAGGAGACTCAGGGGGAACGGTCGCACCGGAATTTGATGGAACCTGAAATGAATCTGTTTCTGGCCCGCGCGACTGGATATCGGCGCGAAGGGAAAATTCGACCCATGCCTGCGCGCCCTCGAAATTTCTTGCGTCTTCAATGATGCTGACGGCACCAACCTCATATCCGGTGCCTTCACACGGCGCGACAATCACCAGCGGAAACCCCTGTGCGGCCAATTTGACCATGTCGTGCATGAACCCGATAGAGACACCCGTTTCACCGCGTGCAGCCGCTTTGGATGGGGCTGACCCAGATGAGGTGTATGAATTCACATTCCGACCGATGGCAGCCAGTTTCACAAAGGCTTCGTCTTCACCGAACAGCTGCACGAAAGTCGCAAGCTCGGTGTAGGCCGTCCCGGAGCTGTTCGGGTTAGCAACCTGGATTTCGCCCTCGAAACGCGGGTCTTCCAGATCGGCCCAGCAGCTGGGTGGCGCGATGTCGTTTTCGGTTAGAATTTCGGAATTGTACGCAATGCCCAAAGCGCCCGCATAAATACCAACTGTGCGACCTTGCGAGATTTCGGCCATGTTCTGCGCCCAGCCAAGCAACTCGCTGGTGTCGACACCTGAGGCTTGCGTCAGGCCTTCTTCGGCGGCGATCAAGTGCGGATCACCTGTGCCACCCCACCAAACGTCGATCTTGGGGTTGCCTTCTTCGGCACGGATCTGCGCAAGGGTTTCCCCCGTCGATTTACGCACCATCAGCACGTCGATGTCGGGGTTTTCTTCTTCAAACGCAGCTGCCATCATATCGCACCAAGGCTGTTCTGCGCTGCACACAACGCTCAGCTCGTCGGCGTAGGCTGCGGTTGCACCAGCGACTATCAACGCAGCTGTTGAGACTAATCCAAATTTGTTCATGTCTTCCTCCCAGAAGTAAGTGATGCTGGTCACGTTCAAATACTGAGACCGCACTGTCACCCTAGACCGGGCCCGCTGAATTCGGCACAGCGCAGGGATTAACAAAGTTACAAGATCATGGATTTTAGGTTAATAAAATTACAATACTGTAGTGTGACCTAGCCTTTTCAGCGAAACCAAATGACAGTGTTCGTAACTTGAACGAAAAGGGACGACTGCCATGAACCGACCCAGGATTGGAATTGTGGACGATGAGGCGGGTGTCCGCGATGCGCTCGTGGCATTGTTGTCCGAAAACCATTTCGAGGCTGTCCCGATGGCCAGCAGCGCTGAATTCAAGGACATCCAGAAGTCCAACAACCTTGATTTGGTGTTGATCGATTTACAGCTGAGCGGCGAAAGCGGGTTGGAGTTGGCGATGCATATTCGACACGCGGGCAACTTGCCGATTGTGATGCTGACAGGGCGTGGTGATGAAACCGACAAGATCGTCGGGCTTGAGGTCGGGGCCGATGATTACATGCTGAAACCGTTCAACCCGCGCGAATTGATCGCCCGCATTCGTGCGGTGTTGCGCCGATACGGCAAGGGCGAGTTAGTGGTTTCGGACGTGCCGCTTAAGGGTCAGGTGGCTGTTGGTCGCCTTACTGTGCATCGCGAAAGCCGAAGCCTGATCGGGGCAAACGGTGACGAGATTTCGTTGACCAACGCCGAATATCGCCTGCTTGATTTTTTTCTGAGTCGTCCGGACGAAATTATTCCGCGTGTGGACCTTTTGGCCGAGATAGGCAGCGACCAGTCGCGCTACATGGATCGCACGATTGATGTGCTGATCTTGCGATTGCGGCGCAAAATCGAAGAAAACCCCTCCAAACCCGTTCATCTGCAAACACGGCGTGGCCAAGGGTATATCTTCGTCACAGGGATCCCCCATTGAGCGGGCTCAGCCTGCGTACCGTCCGCGGGCGGCTTTGGGCTGCGTTGACGTTGCTGGCCATCGCCGTTCTATCAGCCAGTGCGGTCACGTGGTTTGCCCTGCAACGTGTCGATGCACGCCTGCAAGACCTGCACCGGGAAACACTCAGCCAAGTCGCTCAAGCGTTGGATTTGTCTAAACGTTCGGCCGATCTGGCGACCTCTGCCCCTTACCTACTAAATCAACGTTCCAATGCCATCATCCAGCAAGAAGGTTCAAGGCTGATTACAGTATTGGACAGGGTGGGTCAGGATTGGCCGCGAACACGCTTTGGCGCGGACCGCGACGAGGGGCCATCGGTGTCGGCCATACTGGACAGCATGGCCAGCGGTGTAACCGACCTTGTCCAAGCCTCGACCCGGCTAGATGAAAATCAAGCGGCAATCCGTACACAAACTGCCAGATTGGGTGTATTGCGCAGCGAGGCATCCAACGCAATCGCGCGTGGCGACATCGCGGATTCCACGCGGCTGATCTGGTGGCCCCTGCATAGCATGAATGCGGACGCGCTGAACGCCGCATATGCGGGCAACCTGATAGGCGTCGGCGAAGAGCAGCGCCAGTATTTGCGACAGCGTCAAAGCCTTGCAAGCCTATCCCTCAACCCTACGCAGACTGTGTTTCTTGCACAATTAGAAGACATCGTCTGGAACGCGTCGGGCCTGTTCGAGCTGCGCCGCCGAGAGTTATCGAGTAATCTTGCCGCGCAAAACTCCTTGTTCCGTATCCGCGCAGATGCCAACCGGATAAATGAGGTCGCCAGCACCTATGCCGCTCAAGCCGAGTCGTTTTTGGCCAGTGAACGTGCCGCATCATCGCGCACGATCCGCACCACGCGCATTACCGTGGCCGCCATCAGTGTAATTAGCCTGTTACTGGCCATCGTTGCCGCAATTTATGTGTCACGTTATGTGACGTTCAACATCTCTCGCGTGTCCAGCGCGATGGTACGGTTGGCCAACGGGGACCACCAAAGCGCGCTTCCGAGACGGCTGGGTGGCAAAGACGAAATTGGTGATTTGTTCCGGTCTTTTCGTAGCTTTCGCGCCAATGCGTTGCGGCTTGATCGATCCAACCGGCAACTTTATCAACGCAACACCCTGTTTGAAAAGGTCTTTGCCAATATCTCGGACGGCATTGCGATCACCGATGCGACTGGCCGGATTACGGCCCGAAATCCGGCGCTTGCCAAGATATTGCCCATGGAGCTTGCTTTTCACAAAGATGGCGTATTGGCGACGTGGCTGACGCAGGGCCGGTTTGGGGCCTCCGCGTCGACCAATGGGTTGACCCACGCGCATCGTGGTTTTTGTGAACTCGAATCCGATGACGGGCAGGTCTTGGAAATCCGCGCGAGCAAATTACCAGACGACGGGCGGGTCTGGCTTGTCGCGGATGTGACCGAGCGGCGCAAGATGTCCGATCGTTTGCAACAGGTCGATCGCATCGAAATATTGGGCAAAGTCGCTGGTGACACCGCCCATGACTTTGCCAATATACTATCGACGATCCGCACCCACGCCCACCTGCTGAAGCAACGCGCAAACGGGGTGGCGAACCCTAGTTTGGACGCCATCGAAAACGCCGTCGATTTTGGGGCCTCTCTAACGGACCGCTTGTTAGCTTTTGCCCGCAAACAAAGCCTCGTGCCCGAACTGGTCAATCTCAACTCATTGATAGAAGGCATGACCGATCTTGTCGAAATCAGCCTCAAGCCTGGTGTAGTCTTGGAGATATCTCTCCCCTCGCCCCCCTTGGTCGCCCTCGTTGATCCGGGACAATTTGAATCTGCACTGTTCAACCTGTTGTTGAATGCCAACAACGCAATCGACGAGTGCGGAAAGATCAGGGTCGCGCTTGAAAAAAGCGACCACCAGCAGGCACGAATTGTAATCTCGGATGACGGACGGGGCATGTCCAAAGATGTCCTTGCCCGCGCAATCGAACCCTTTTTTACAACGCGCGAAAATCAGGGTGGCACGGGGCTTGGACTGTCAATTGTTTATGGATTTATGCGCCAGACGGGAGGCAATCTTCAAATCGAGAGCACTCTGGGTCAGGGTACGGAAGTCGTCGTTTCACTGCCTATGACCGTTGCCGAACGCAACGAGCCAAGACAAACAACGCGCGGCACAGTCATTTTGGTCGAGGATGATCCCAAAACAAGGGCTGCAGTCTGCACACTTCTGGAGGGCTTGGGTTTTGACGTTGTCTCAAAAGCGACAGGGCCGGATGCACATGAAGCTTTGCACCAAACCAATTTTGATGTGCTGCTCAGTGATCTGGAGCTGGGAGGTGATATTGATGGCCTGGCGCTGATTAAACTGGCTAAAGAACTATCACCGAAGACAAAAACACTTCTTATGTCGGGTAAAACGCTCGGTCGACGAGCGACATCCGTTCAGTCCAAATCCATCGAGAAGCCCGTTACGCAATCCAAGTTGGTCAATAGCCTGAGATCAGAGCCGCGGTTCGCGAGGTTCTTAGAATACCACACGGATTGCGGCCCGTCGTGAAGAGTGATCTTCGCTATGATGTAGGCTACAAATGCATTCCGATTGCTCAAATCAGGCGTTCGAGTTGATCATCAGCGGCGGCTTTGGCCGTTTGAAACCTACTGGGTGTTGACTTGGGTGATAGTTTTGTCTGCAATCCCGACCTTGGTTCACGGTGCGGCGAATGTCCAGAACGAGCCCAATGTATGTACCGGCTGCTGTTGCTCCTGTACACGCTTAAGGAAATCTGGCCGTTTAGCTTTCCGGCTTTCCGGCTTTCCGGCTTTCCAGAAAGCTCAGGATAATCGGGTAGGGGCGGCACCAAACACCATTGGCTTGGTTTGACGGGTTCGTAGTTAAACTGACCCGGCGCGGTCAGGCGCAGAACGTTGCTAAAGATTTCGATAGCCCAAGTATGGTCTTCTTCGACGCCGAGGAGCTTACCGAAGTGGTCAGTCGTGACCACGCCGGAGTGGTCCTCAATTCGAAAATAGCCAAGCACGCGATCAGAATTCAGTTCCTCTTGTGTCGGCGAGCGATCTTCAAACTTGATCCACGACGTTCTTGGGTCGGGCATGTTCATCTTTTACCTAATCTTCCTAACCGTGCGAGTTGCGCCAACATCTGCGACCCGGTGCCAGTGGCGGGATTGCCCCCTGCGGGAGTTACATTCGCCATCCCCGGCCGTTGCGGTATCTGCTGAACTCCAAACATCTGCCGCGCCCGGAGTGCGGCGTATTCTGCCCCACTTGCACCCCCAACGAGATACCGATTGTAGGCTTGCTGATTGCCCATCGCCGCACGCGCAAAGCCGTAGCTTCCACTTAAGCCGCCGGACAAAGCAGGCATCATGATATTCCCCGAGATCGCCCGCACGATGAAGGGCGTCACGATGATGAAGCCTTTGGCCATGAGGACCATCATGAAAAATGGGATGAGCGCCCCGATGTTGGTGGCACCTTCAGGATCGCCAAGTTCCCCGATCAACGCTGAAGCCACCCCGGTGATCGTAGCAAACACGCCCGCTACAACAATTGGGTAAATGGCGAATGAGATCAACGCAGAGAGCCAGCGGGTAAAGTAGTCTTTAGTGACGTCAAACAGCGTCAAAAAGATCATGATCGGCGCGATGCCAATGAGCAGAGCAATCATCAGGCGGGAGGCGACCAAGATGAAGGCAGCCAACCCGCCCAAGATGGACAGCATGAGCACGCCAACGATGTCGAGCATCGCGCCCGCCATCCAATTGAGTTCAGATCCGGCCGCGTTGAGATATTCGCCAAGCTCGGCAATGAGGCGGTCAAATTCTTCGGCGAATGTACCTGAAGGGCCAGGCACGCCGCCGCCCACGGACGCGACGAGCGCGCCTGCAATACTGTCGATCCCCGCGAGGATTGCGGATGAGAGTGCATTGAACTGCACCCAGTTGGTCGAAAATATCCCGATGAGCCCGATCTTGACCGCAAGCCAAAACGCCGCTCCTCCGTCCATGGCTTTGTGTTGATAGATCATGTTCAGAAAGACGACGATCAAAACAACAGTAGTTCCAAGGATCAGAAGCGTCCCCACCGTCGCAGCAACCGATCCAAACTGGGTCTCGGCGGCGGTGTCGAGATAGCCTTGGGAAGTTTCGACAAAGTAAGTGACAACGCTCATTTCAGGATGTCCCTACCAATTGCCTGCGGCTTCGCACATCGGTTGGGCTTCTGGCCGAAGATCATTGGCGCGGCGATTGTATGTGTCCGAGGCTTGCAGCATTTCTGAACGATCCGCATTAGCGTGGTTTTCTCGGAAGGTGTCTTCGGCTGTGTCCCACGTCGGGAAGCGAACATCACAGTCGCAGGATCCAGTCTCAACGACCCGCGCCATGTTTTGTGCGCGATAGACATCCTGTACCAAGACGCGCTGATAGGCGTCTCTGAGGGCGATATTCTGCATCCATTCGGGCTCAATTGGGCGTTCGGGGCAAACATTCGGAATGCTCTCGAGGCTCGGGATCAGATTGCGCTCCGCCAATAGGGGCGAAGCAATTAGCCCAAAGCTGAATGAGACAAAAATGAAATGTGCGGCACCACGCTTCATCGCGCGCCTCCAATATCGGCGCCTTCGGGGGTTTCGCGTTTCAGGAAAGCTGTGTGCCCAATATTGGCAAATTCGGACGAACTGATCGCGACAACCTCCCAGCCGATCTGTCCTTTGGTGTTCAGCATGGCCTGCATCTGGGTCAGGCTGTTGTCGCGTTGCCCTTAAATCTGAGACGCGGCGCGTTCGGCTACATTTTTTGCCCTTAATAGTGAGATTCGACTGCCATCGGGCCTATGCTTCTTGCACGCCGTTGCGCGATGTGATCAACCGCAGCGAGCAAACGTTGCTCCTTCTCGAAGGTGCGCAGTAGAGCAACCCTTGCATAGTCGTCGATGTCGGAGCTGACGATGGCTGCTTTGACCAAGGGACGAGATCGAGCGGCAGCGATCGCTGCGAGGCAGAATAGCCTCACTTCCTGTCGATGGCTCTGAAGAGCGAACAACGGCTCCCCGCGGAAGGTCACTAGTGACATGGCAAAGGTGACCGCGCGCATGGCGCGCCGAAGTTGCTTGGGGCTGCTTAATTGGGCGGCGCACTCAAGCATCCCTGCCCCGCGGCGCGCACGATTTATCAGTTTTTCGGATATCTGTTCGCCTCTGGGCTTGCCAAGGGTCTGCACAAGTCTCGTGCCGCAAACCTGGCAGTCGAATGCCCAGGC
>Ga0105054_10004553_pt1 | contig 20610 bp, 5 predicted proteins | sample BON02_FD_78091 | JGI IMG/M metagenome (GOLD analysis project Ga0105054, IMG submission 78091) | Freshwater microbial communities from Lake Bonney liftoff mats and glacier meltwater in Antarctica - BON-02 (megahit assembly) | ecosystem: Environmental > Aquatic > Freshwater > Ice > Glacier...
GTTGCCCCGTTGTTCCAAACCCGGAGCAACAGCCCAGAGGCACCGGCTACGCCAGCTGAACCGGAGTTTGCGGAGGACCCGCCGCCGCCACCTGCACCACCGCTGCCACCAGAGGTGCGAGTTTGTGCACCACCGCTAACTGACAGGGACCCTGTTCCGGTATGGAATACCGATATTGATGGTCCGCCGGCACCGCCGCCGGCACCGCCACCGCCACCACCAGAACCACCAGCGCCACCACTACCTCCACTACCAGCAGAGCAACAAGAGGCTGAACCGCCGCCGCCGCCGCTACCGCCGCCGCCACCAGAGCCACCAGAAGTGCCTGCACCGCCGGTTCCTCCGGCTACTGCGTTGACTGTGGAGTTGGCCACTGTTATTGAGGAATTGTGGGCATAGACCCCGAAGGAGCCACCGCCGGCATTGCCGCTACCAGTAGACCCGCTACCAGCACTGCCGCCGCCGCCGCCAGCACCGCCTGCACCGCCAGAAGCACTTGCGGATTTACCGCCGCCGCCACCGCCGCCACCACCACCGAGGCTGCCACCAGAGCCAAATCCACCAGACAGTCCCACCCACAGCGCTGCAGCACTGCCAGCAGAGTTGGTGGCACCAGAGCCAGCGCCGCCACCAGAACCTGCTGCACCACCCGAACCGTTACCGGCGTTAGTCCCGCAACCGAAGAGGCTGCCGCAGCCACCGTTACCACCTGCCGCACCGCCTCCGCCAGATCCGCCAGAGGCGCCGCCGCCCGAGTACTCTCCACCCCTGCCGCCGGTACCGCTACTAGCTACCCCACTTCCACCGCAAGAACCGGTAGTACCCCCGGGCGAACTTGGCCCACTGGCGTTTGCGCCATTGCCGCCGTTGCATCCGCCCGCTGCAGCAGTAGGCACACCCGAGCCGGGGTTTGCCGCAATTCCTGCCTGGGAGCTCAGCACTGAATCAACCACTGAGACGTTAGAACTACTGAGCGCTCGAACCCCATAGGCGCTAGATCCGGCGCCAGTGGGGGTACCGCTATTTACTGCTACACGCAGCAGCGTAAGAGTGCCGCTTTGCACGAGTACACCTGTGGCATTTGAGCCGCCAGCACCATTGATACTGAGGTCCACTATGGAAGCACCACTAGTGGTTGAGGTAGCGAGAACTGCGCCGTTAACGGTGGAGCTTGCCGACTTTGATCCAAATCCGGCGGAATACCCTCCGGTCACCGTCACTGCATTAGTTAGTGTGAACCCCGCAGGGTAGGTACCCGAGGCGACTTGCACCACCGATTTGGCAGATTCGATTGCAGTAGAAACTCCCTGTTGGATCGATGCACAAGGAGATGCCAATGCACCGCAACCTGCCCAATCGGCGCCACCTATTGCGGCAACAAATACCGTTTGGGACAGCTGACCGTCAGCGCCATCACAGTTGGAATCAAGTCCAGCGGCATCAAGTGGATCGGGTGCCGATGGGTTAATCCCGGCGTTGGTATCATTGCAGTCTGAAGGAGGTGAGACTCCATCGGCATCGTCGTCAATCACTACTGAGATTGCCACTGTCTGCTGGGCAGAAACCACCCCGTTGTCGTCGGTTACGGTCAGGGTTGCGGTGTAGTTGCCAGCCGCATAGGTATGGCTCGGTGAAATTGCCGAACTCAGGCCGCCATCACCAAACTCCCAGTTGTATGAGGTAATACTGCCGTCGGGGTCACTTGAAGATGCAGCGCTGAAGGCAACCACCAAGGGGCGGGCGCCAGACTGTGGAGTTGCGCTGAGAACTGCAGTAGGTGCCTGATTTGCAATGACCACCGTGGTTACTGTTGCGGTATCAGTTGCGCCAAAGTCGTCGGTTACGGTCAATTGGGCGATAAAGATTCCGGCATTGGTATAGGTATGCGTGGCCGAAGGCGTGGTCTTATCGGCACTGCCATCACCAAAGTCCCAGTTATATGCGGCGAGGCTGCCATCGCTATCGTTTGAACCGGTAGAACTGAAACTCACCGTCACGGGCTGCTTTCCGCCGCTAGGACTTCCCGAGGCTGCAGCTGTTGGTGCCAAGTTAGAAACCACGGTGATGACTTGGCTACTAGTACCTGTTCCGCCTGCGTTATCGGTGACGGTCAGCGTTGCGGTTTTTGGACCAGCTACTGCATAGGCGTGGGTTGGGTTTGCAGTAGTCGAAGTGACACCATCCCCAAAGTCCCAGTGATATGCGGTGATCGTGCCATCGGCATCTGTGGAGCCAGCCGAAGAGAAGCTCACTGCTAGCCCCTGACGAATGGTGGTCGGTGAGGCTGCAGCTACTGCAGTTGGTGCCAAGTTGGGGGTGGGGTCTACCTGAATTGCTAACGATGCAACCGAGGTTGCCCCCTCTAGGTCGCTCACCGTGAGGGTGACAGGAAAGGTACCTAGGCTGCCGAATGTGTAACTCGGGTTAGCGCTAGTGGAGGAGTTACCATCTCCAAAATCCCATGAGTACGCTGTGATTCCTCCATCAGGATCTGTAGAACCAAGTGAAGAGAACAGCACAGTGAGCGGTACCTGCCCAGCAGTGACGTTAGAGTTTGCTACTGCAGTTGGAGCAATATTGGCACTGACCTGCACCGAAAGATCTGCAGAATCTGTCAGGCCGTCATTGTCGGTAACGGTCAGCGTGGCGGTGAAGGTGCCCGCAGTCGTATAGGTGTAACTCGGGTTAGCTACGTTGCTGCTGCCGCCATCGCCGAAGGCCCATGAATACGAGGCAATGGTTCCATCGGAGTCGCTCGAAGATGCCGAAGAGAACTCCACCGACAGCGGCGCCTTGCCAGCGGTTGGCGCGGCAGCCGCACCGGCTGTGGGGGCGAGGTTGGCTGGGCTGGTGGATATCACGACTGTTGTGCTGGAAATCCCGCCTGAGTTATCAGTCAAACTCAGGCGTGCCGTGAAGGTACCCACTGAGGTATAGAGATGCGCTGTATCCACGGTTGACGCCAGAGCGGAGCCATCTCCAAAGTCCCAGGAGTACGTAGTAATAGTTCCATCGGGGTCGATAGATCCTGCAGAAGAGAAGGTCACTAGCAAGGGAATATCGCCCGCCACGGGCGTAGCCGTCACCGTGGCCACGGGAAGAAGGTTGGTGGCTCCGCCGCCGCCGGGAGTCGGCGCGCAGGCTGCGGCAAGTAGTCCAGCAGTTGCAAGCATGCCAACAGTCAAAACTCGAACGTTCTTCTTCATAAGTTCCCCTTTGAGCTGTAAACGCCTATCAACAGCTAGCTGTGATCTTTGCCGAGAAAGCAGCCCGAATCAAGCATAAAACCACAAGTAGTAATATGAACCACACTCAGTGTGGTGATGCACTCGCTCCTGGAAGTGGCGCTGCGGTAAGCGGGCCCACAGCTAGCAGGCAGGGTCGCTAGCCAGCGCTTTCTGACCGCTGCTCGAGAACCTCAATAATGCGGGGGCGCAATTCGGCGGCGGGAATCACTGCATCAAGCGAACCCACCTGCACCGCGCGTTCTACCGTATGGATTGCGTCAAATTCCCTAGCAACTGCGGTGCGAGCGCGAGCAGTCGCAGCTACTCGCACCGTTTTTAGTTCTTCTAGCCGTTGAAGTCGAAGGTCAGCATCGTTTCCGGCCTCAGCCTGCTCGACTGCAAGCTGTGCCATCTGTATCTGCTGATCCTCAAAAATCCGGGTGCGAACATCACGGGTCAGTACAACTGCAGCCGCCGGTGCACCCCCAATAACCGAAGCAAAGCTGCCCTCAAGCGCAATCGAGGTGAGCCCTTCGTTGAGCCGTTTAGAAAACACTACATAGGCACCGCCGTGATAGCGGCCAATAACAACAAACACAATCGGTCCATCAAATTCGACCACAGCACGGGCAATTTCGGCACCGTATTCAAGTTGCAAGCGGCGTAAAGATTCTGGGCTTCCATCAAACCCCGAAAGGTTCGCCAGAATAACTGCGGCTCGATTTGCTGAGGCTGCTCGAATTGCGCGGGCCACCTTTTTTGAAGAGGCCGGATATAACGTGCCGCCCGCCCATTCAGTTGGACCATCAATTGGGCCAGGTTCGCTGCGTTGGCGCGGTCGCGACTCAATCCCAATCAGCGATACCGGAAAACCGCCGATACGTGTCTCCCAAACCACGGCACCGTCTGCGTCGGCCATACCCCGCCAACGCTCAAGGCGTGGCGCCTCGGCATCTACCACAGCGCCCATGACTGCCCGCACAGCAAAGGGCCGCTTACGCCCGGGATTGATTGCAGTATCAAAGATTTCCCCCACCATTGTAAAGCCTTCGTCTCCACCGCTATAAGGCTGTAGACAAATATTGCGAGTAGCGGGATCATCAGTATTGATTCGCGGGGCAGCCCCGGGGGTTCCGCTGTGGACTGAGTCCAAGGTCAAACCATGGTGGTCTAACAAAATTGCATAGGCGGCAGCCACATCGTCTGCCCGGTACTGCGATTGGCCGTTTGGTCCCATCACCCGATCGTGACCACCGATTCCAATTTCGTCCTGTGCACCAACCGAACCCGAAAATTCTAGGGCCCGTTTACCTGTGAGCACCATGGAGGATGTTGGCAACATGATCAAGATGCCCTTGGTATGCATCAACATGGTGGCCTCGGCGTTCCAATAGGACTGCGCCCCGACGTTGACTCCAGACACGATCACGTCGATCTCGCCGCCGGCAGTTGTGAACTCGACAATGCGGCGCAATACTGCCGCTGTCCAATCAAGATTCTCGGTTCCCGAATCCCAAGCAATGCGCGCCCCGGAAGACAGCGAAACCCATTCCACCCGCAGGTTTCGTTCTGCTGCGAGTTCTAGCGCACCAAGAATTCGGCGGCATTCTTCTTGGCCGAGCGAGCCCATTGACCGAAGCGGATCGCCAAGAATGAGAACTCGTTCTGCCCATTCGGTTCGGCCCACCAACGGGTTGGCTACCAGCCCAACAATCACTGAGCACTCGTGTAAGGCTGGTGGACGATTTACGGCGCATAGTTTTTCGCTCGGGCCTGGGTTGCTGGGGTCAAGGTCATATTCAATAAACCTGCCATCAGCTAACGAGGGGTGGGGTAGGTCACCGTCGCGCACTCGGCCTTCAAGAAGGCCGATGAGTTCCCAGGGGTCTACAACCCCGAGTCGTTTTGCGGTTAACGCTCGCCGGTCAAGGTTGCTTCTTGGCCTGGCTTGGAGCATGCCTTGCGAACTGTCAATCTCGAGCCGGGCGTGACCGCGCCGGCGAATCGAAAACTCGACAACTCCGCTCTGCATCTCAGGGTTAACAAGCACGGTGCCGGTCAGCGCAGTATTGGGCGGCAGCGCATTGGGCAGTAGCGCAATTGTAAATTCCTGCAGGGCTAAGCCACGGGTACCTGATTCGAATTTATGGGTGAGCGAGAGCATCGAGCCGGGGTCACCAGTTCTGGTTCCATGTAATAACAAGTGAAGGGCCGCCCACCAGGTGTCTCGGTCGCTGAGTGAACGATGTTGCTCGCGCCGTGTTCGCAATAAGGCAACTCCCACATCAAATAATTCTGCGAAGGGCGCGATCTGTTCTTCGCTGAGGTGCGAGATGTCTTCGGGGGCCTGATGAAGATCGATGGTGAGCACCATGCGAGAGTCTGTTGGGTCGGTGTTAGACACCACGCGAGACACCACTGATTGTCCAGCATCGGTGACTACTGCATCTACCACCGTGATCTGCACATCTACGTATCGCGTAAGTGCAAGAAGTCGGGCTATATCAACACTCTCGGGAGCAACTGAATGAACTTCGCCGCGAGCAGTTCCGAGTTCGGCCCGGACTAATACTGCGGCGTCCGCTAGCGCAGTGAGCGCTCCAGTAGCTACATGTTCTACTGCTGCCAGCCTGGAAAGAAACTCAGATCCCTCGAGCTGCTCAGTGCGCACAAACGCAGCGATAGCTCGCACTGCAGAGATCATCAGATTTTCACGCTCAGCCAGGCGTGCCCGTGTAGCGGCAATCCGCCATAGTGCATCACGAACCTGCTGCGGCTCGGAGGCAGCGGTGAGTCCGTAATGCAACAACACGGCATCGACTAGGGGCACTAGCTCGGTGACTACAGCGGCACGCGGGTCGCCGTATTTACGACAGAGATCATGAAAGGCAAGCTCTGCGCTAATGACTGCAGTGTGATCATCAAGCAGAATTAAGTTTCGTTCTAACAAAGCCTCGGTATCTACAAAGGTCTGTAAGTGATCAAGTAGGCCAATCCAGTCTGCAAGCTGGTACCTCTGCTGAAGATCCGACAGTCCACAACAGCGTGCAACTTGGTCAAGTGCTGCTTCGGCAGTTGCCACCTCATGAGCGGGAACTTCATATCCAAGCAGGACTGATTTAAGGACCTGCTCAGTTCGTTGAGCCGATCCGAGGTCGGTGCGTGGCCAAAGTGTGTCGAAAACCACTGTCTGTTTTTGATTTTCGCAAGTGCCCGCATGCAGACCAGAGTCATCAGTAAAGGGCCGTAGGACTACTACTGCTTCGCCAGCGGTAACTTGACTGCCAGCGGGAACAACAATGCGCTCGACTTCGCCGGCTATTTCGGCTAACAGCGGTGCCTCAGTTTTCATTGCTTCAAGAATCCCGATGCGCTGCCCAGCGGTAACTACTTCGCCAACCGCAACCGATATTTCGACTACCAACGCCGGACCTGGTGAGCGCACCACACCCAACTCGGCTAGTTGCACTCGGTGTAGTGTGCCGTCGACATCGACGGTCACCCCACTTGAGCCGCTGTGCAGCAGGACTCGCTGAGAACGGCCAGCAACAGTCACCACAACTGCAGACTCGTCTAGCCGTTCGAAGAGCACGTCAAGCTCACGGCCTATGGGTCCAACTGACCAACGGGTACCACCCATTCGGCACACCGAAAGCTGGTGGGCAATCCCGCGCAAACTTAGCTCTACTTCAAAGGGCCTAGTGGCCGAACCATCTGCAGCTGGCACGCCCGATCGGGCATCGCTAAAGAACCTGTTTGCATGAGCGAGTCGGTCTGCGCTGGCTAGTTGAACAGCTGCAGCTACAAGAGCTACTACGGTGCCTGCCGCTCGAGCCTGAGCACCAAGGTCATCTACAGATTCAAGCCAAGTAGTTGTTGCCGTAGCTTCGAGTAGCTCTTCACGGCTCAAGATATCTAGCAGGACACCTCGATTGGTTGCGCCATCTTCAATGAGTACTTCATATTCCCGTACAGCGCGCACCAGGGTTGCGATTGCTCGGTCGCGGGTGGGTCCCCAGGCCAGCACCTTTGCAATCATGGAATCAAACTCGATAGGAATCTCGGAGCCAGCGCGAATCCCCGCATCAACACGCACATTTGGGCCAGCAGCGGGTCGGTGAACCAGGACCTTTCCTGGGGCTGCCGCAAAGCCGCGTTCGGCATCTTCTGCGACTATGCGCGCCTCGATTGCCCAGCCTCGCGGGCCAGAGGATCGCTCATGGGTGGTGCCTAATGCAATCTCAATTTGAGCGCGAACCAGGTCGACTCCCCACACCATCTCGGTGACGGTGTGCTCAACTTGTAGCCGAGCGTTCACCTCGCAGAACGAAGCAGTTCGCGTTGCGGGTACATAAAGAAATTCGGCGGTTCCCACCCCGCGATATCCGGCGGCCTCGACCAGTTTGGCTGTGGACTCGGTCAGGCGCTCCTCTTCTACTGGAGATAACACCGGCGAAGGTGCCTCTTCGATAACCTTTTGGTGGCGACGTTGGATCGTGCAATCGCGCAAGCCCAAAGTTTGGGCGCGGCCATCTACCCCGACTACAAACTGCACCTCAATATGGCGGGCATCTTCTACACAACGTTCAACAAAAACTGCACCTTCACCAAATGATGCGGTGGCTTCTGCTCGCACTGAGCGAACTGCTATTGCCATTTGGGGTAGATCATCAACCCGTCGGATGCCTCGCCCGCCTCCGCCGTTGGCCGCCTTCACCATGACCGGGAGCCCTACCTGGGCTGCTACGCGCTCCCACTCAGATGGATCTGCATCCAAGTCGAGTTCTGCCCACGGGGCGAGCGGCACCCCGCAGGTTTCAGCCAATTTTTTGGCCTGTACTTTATCGCCTAACTTTCGCATCGCTTCTGCCGATGGACCGATAAACGCGATACCAACTTTGGTGAGCCGGTCAACAAAGTCGGCGTCCTCAGAAACAAATCCCCACCCTGGCCACACAGCCTCGATTTGGGCCTCGACTAGGCGTTCAATGACAAGATCATGATGACAATACGCGGGCAACATGGCACCACTAGGTGTTGGCTGTAGTGCCGCCCCCAACGAAATTGCGTGGTCTGCCAGCCGCACAAACGGCGCATTTTCATCGGGGTCAGTAAACACGGCAACGAGTTCTAAAATGGGACCCTCGCCTTCGGCCATTTCTCTGACAGTTCGCATGCATCGCATTGCTGCATCGCCGCGGTTGAGCACTGCGAGTCGGGTGAACTTCACTTCTTTACTCCTGTTGTGGAGTTAAGGGCGGTGCTATCTGCGAGGTCCAAGACCACAACGGCTGCCGCCGTTGGTCCGTCGTGACTGAGCGACACATGGGCAGTCCAGAACTCACCAAACTGCTGTTGAACTGCGAGTGCCACGGCACCCGATAACCGCAGTGCAGGCCGGCCATGCGAATCGTTGACTACTTGTACCTCGGATAAATCCCAGGTTGGCAAGCTGACGGGCTGATCAAAACGACTTGCAGACCAAGCTTTAATAAAGGCTTCTTTGGCAGCGTATCTAACAGCTAAGCGACGCAGTCTCTGCGGATCGCTATGAGTAATTTGTGCCCGTTCGCTGGCGCTAAAAGCGAGTTGCTCAAATCTTGTGCCGGGTAGATCAAGCTGCTCGGCAAACCCAGCTAGGTCGACTATGTCAATACCTACGCCTATGACGCTCACAGTTGCTCTGCCTGCGTCACATACCAACCCTGGTCGCCTAGGCGCATAAGTGGATCGGTTAGAAGACTGGCCTCTGCCTGCAGTCGTTCGTTGGAATTTTCTGTACCTATTAGTCTGCGGTCGACCCTTTTGACATAAGCCGGAGCGCCGCCATAGCGGTTTTCAACTCGGCGTCGCTGCCCGTCAACTCGTCGGACCTGTGCCGACTGCAGATACTCCGAAACACCATGGCTACTGCTCGGCAGCGTGGCGTCTAGGGCTGCGAAAAACACTCCGGCCCCGGCCATACATAACACGGCCGATACATGGCCAAACCCAAGGCTAGTCAGTAGGCCAGCTTTCAGAGGCTCGGCAGCAATGATCGACCGGTGTCCGTAGGCTAAATGCGTCTGCTGCAGGTATCCCTCGGGTAGGCATTCAAGGTTTCGGTTGCCAGGTACTCGACCAGTTTCGAGTATCTGAATTAACCCGATTGTCTGCCATGCAGCCGAACCACCTTTGGCATGCCCGGTAACTGTTTTTTGCGAGACCACCATCATTGGATTACCGGCAGTTCGTCCGAGTTGGTCTGCTATGCGGTGGTGGAGTTCGCTCTCATTGGGATCGTTAGCCCCAGTAGATGTGTCATGTTTAGATACCACCGCAATATCGTCTGCGCTCAGTCCGTGCTCAGATAATGCTGTGGCCAGCGGAGAAGTTGTTCCACCGATCACACAAGCCAACGCCCCTAAACCAGGAGCAGGAATCGAGGTCTGAATTCCATCGGCAAAGCTTGTGGCGTACACAACGACACCTCTGACTGACAGACCGAGTTCGGCCGCAACCGAGCCGCGAGCTAGTAACAAAGTGCCCCCGCCAGCCGCCTCTACAAAGCCGGCTCTGCGCCGATCGTTTGCTCGGGAATACTGCCGTGGATCAAACCCTGCAGCCTCCATATGGTCACTAGCAGCCGTAGCCGACATATCGGCAAAACCCAGCACGCCTTCTAGTTGCAGGTCATCCCAGCCGCCGGCCACAATCACATCGGCCTTGCCGGCTCGAATCTTGTCGACTGCATCCTCGATCGATACCGCTGCAGTTGCGCAGGCTGCTACTGGGTGCACCATCGGCCCGTAGCCGCCTACATAGCTCTGCATGACATAGGCAGCAACCACATTTCCGAGGCCTTCTTGCAACAAGTCATTGGCATGATCCCCACCAAGGATCGTGTCGCGGTACAGGGCTTGCACCGAAGCCATACCGCCCATTCCAGACCCCTGCGTGTTGCCAACCCGGGCTGGGTGGACACGGGCCATCAGCTGTTCGGGTTCGATACCGGCATCAAGAAATGCCTCGACCGTGGCTACCAAGTTCCAGAGTGATAACCGGTCTACTGAGGCGGCCATTTCTGCTGGGATTCCCCAACGAGTGGGATCAAAGCCAGACGGGATTTGAGCGCCAACTCTTCGACTCAATCGGGCACGTCGAGGCACCCGAATCGAACTTCCAGCGGCACGTACCACTTGCCAATCTCCGTCAGGGCCAACGCGCGCAGTGCTGTTATCTGGATCTGCTGCGGCAAAGGCACGGGCATCGGCCTCATCGGCGGCACTCACCACCACATCAGAGTCAAGAAAAACCTCAACAAGTAGCGAAACCCCTGCTGGGTTGAGCGGACCATCTACATCAAACTCGCGAATCCCGCAGCGACTGTTGACTGCCTCGCGGTAGCGATCACCAAGCTCGCCCTCTGCTACGAGTTCGTTAGTTTCTATATCGATCCAAGAACCGCCTTCGGCCTCGCTATCAAAGCGAATAAGGCCGCAGTTCCAGGCCAGTTCGGCCACTGAGGCAGCTGCTAGTTCACCCTCGACCTCTAAATCGAATCTCGTGGCGCTCGATCCCCAAGGGCCTAACTCTCCGGCCCCGACTACCACCACCATGTCCTCTAGAGAACGACTAGGGGTTGTGGCATCAGCCCACACTTGGCTAGGCAGACCAGAAATTGCAACGCCCGGAGGTGACAGAAGCGCAGGGGTAGTTCCACCCTGCGGCTCAGCCGATCCTGAAGCTGTTTGCGCAGTCTCGGTTTCGTCGAGTGGGACCTGCAGTTCTTGTACTAGTGGGGCCATGGCCTGGCGCAGGTTCTGAATCGCACCTAGCCCACCTGTCAGGTCGACTCTGAGTGGCCCATCGGGTGCTGCTTGGGCAACTGCTGGAGCGACAAGTGCCGTGAGCAACCAACCCATTTCGGCATTTGAAAACGTTCGCACCCCAAGGTCACGCTCGACTAGTGAGCGAAGTCCATCAAGGTGGCCCATCAACCCAGTACCGCGAACCCAACCAATTGTGGGTGCAATCAGGCTGGTGCGCGAACCCCAACGCTCTTGCTCGGACCCCCACTTCTCGATAAATACTTCGAGGGCTGCTTTTGCCTCGCCATAAGCACCGTCACCACCAAACCGACCATGGTTCGGTGACAGCGGCAGCATCACAGAAATCTTTGAATGAGCAGCACCCTTTCGGTTAGTAGCTTCCACTAAACGACCTACAAGTCGCTCTACACCCCACACCAGTACACGCATGGCAACTTCGGCTGCTGGTCCTGCATCGGCTAAGTCACCCGACACTGTTCCCGCAGCAAATGGAAGTATCAAGGTGGGCGAGAACGGGTCTTTGATAGTGCGTGCAAAACCAGCCGACCGATCAATAACCGGAGTAGTTATCCAGTCAACCAGAGCATCGATATCTTCGAAGGAAGCCATGTTGGCAGGTACCACATGTAGCTCTGCACCCGGCGCAGCAGTCTGGTTGTACAGCTCACGATAAAATTGCATCCGCTGTTGGGTCAGATTGCTGCTGGTACAAATCACTTTGGCACCGCCGGCTAATAAGCGGACCACGACTTCTACTGCAATTGAGCCAGGACTTGCGCCGGTGACCAGCGCTGTTTCTGCTGTTAGGTCAAGACCGATGCCGGCAGACCCTTGGGGGTTTTCATCTTGCAGTTCGGAGCAGATTGCCCGGAGCGCATCTGCATAAGCAGTACCCCATTCGGTTCCATTGCTGCGGAACTCTTGAACCAAACTTTCTAGCCGGTCTAGCGGTGCGGGAGCCTCTGCTGCAACACGTTCGCCGTTTACGATGGCGAGTGTGGGAGCAAGCAACGGAACAGGAACTACCCACGGGTGGCCCTGCAAAATCTTTTCAAAGCGGAGCTTTGCTGCGTCATCACTGCGTGCTGCTGCGCGGCCTGCAAAGTAGATGGCCGAGGCGCGCACGCCGGGGTCGACTACGAATCGGGCAAGCCGTGAGGCCTCGGCGTCAAGCTCGTCAGCCGACAGAGCGTCAAGCTCGTCAGCCGACAGAGCGTCAAGCTCGTCAGCCGAGACGGCGTTAATCGCATAGCCGGCATGGTGCAAGGCCAACATGTCATGGCGGGCGGTACCCCAATACGAGGTAAAGGCAACGTGGCGGCGAGCATCAAATGCGGGAGCCACTGCAGTAGCGCGACGGTCGCCGTGTTCGCGCTCAAGTAGGGCAAGGCGGTCAGCTGTGGAGGTATCGAGTTCTTCGGCTGACTCTTTAGTCGGTGCAATTCTGGCCAGTAGATCGCGGGCGGCGCTGGCGAGTAATCCGTCTGCTCCGGCAATGCGAGCCTCGAGTTCGGCTACGGCTGCGGCGTCTACTGCACCCCCAGCAGAAGTAGCCGACGGATCAGCGACTGCCACTCCTGCATCTGCGGCTGCTAGTTGCACTGCAAGGTCTATTGCGGTGTCGCCGCTATTCGGGAGTGGATGCAGCCTGCCTAAGGACCCTCCCCTTGCAGAGTCTCCTTCTCTGCCTTCGAAGGCCAACACGGCAAGGACTCGTTCAGTCCAACCCGGGCCGAGGTTCCAGTGGCTGTTCACACGGTTGCCGACATCGCGGGCCTTGAGTCGCAGCGGCCCAAGAACTGGTGCTAACGCTGCGTCGCGTGCATCACGTAGCACTGGGCCCGGGAAGGCGTATCGGCTGGCTCTTGCTGCGAGTTCAGTGCCGAGACGTTGCAATGGAAGCTCTCGGGCACCGTCTACCCCAGAGATATTGAACTCTTCGCCCAAGTCCATGAGTAGCTGGTTGCGACGTGATGACACTCCGTCTACTAGATCGTCGATGGACTCGGTATCTAAGAGTTGATCAGCTCGAACTTTACAGAGCAGCGACAACAAAATACGCATGGCCTCGGGCTGGCTCATTGCAAGGTCAGCTACTGGCTGGGTTGCTGGCTGGGTTGCTGGCTGTGTTGGCGCGGGAGCGAGTTCTGTTGCCTCCGCATTGGTAGTACTCGCCACTGCAGCCGCTTCTGGCGGAGTAGGGCTAGCTGCATCGGAGGACTCTTCTGTGTTGTCGGCAGCCTCCTGCTCATCTATCGCAAACACGATCTGGCGATCGGACTCACAATTAAACACCTCGACCTGACCGTGGGATTCTTCGCCTAAGGCAAGGGTGCCTCGAGCCAGATTGGCCACCGTGGGTGCCGAGCCAAGTCCAACCTCAATGACGCGTTCGATGCCCAATCCACCGCGTTCGCAAAGTCCAAACAGCAAATCCTGAGTTTCTATCCAGCGAACCGGCGAGGCAAACTGCCAAGCCAACAGCTCTACAAGCAAGCTGCGACACAGGCGGCCCGGATCAGACGAGGATCCTTCCCAGTCATCTAACACGCTGGCCAACTGAGCCGAACCTGCATACTCGGAAACTTCCTGCACAAACTCTTGCTGCAGACTAAATACCCGCGGAACCAAGTTGGGAACGTACCGGCCAACAAGCAGCTCTGGATTTATGCGTTCGGGAATCACTGCATCTAGGTGGGAACGAAACTCGTCTACCCCGTCACGAAGAGCAGAGGAATGGAAGGGAACGTCAATCCCCGGCACGTAAATAAACGCAGCCCGCGACCCCGGCTGAGCCAAGGTATTGACTGCGAGTTCTAATGCGTCGAGTGCCGAAATTGTTCCAGCCACGGCGTACTGCTTATTTCGGAGATTGAAGTTAACTATTTCTAGGGTCTCGCCGAGCGAATCGCGCAAATCAGCAACTAGCGACTCTATCCCTGCGTGATCTAGGTCAACCTCTTGTGGCCGAATAACCCCCAGACGATAATTTGAGTTGCCTGCTGCATCCCGAGGTACTAGCCGACTCATAACTTGGCCTCGGCGGAATACCAGCTCTACAACCTGCTCAAGTTCGAGCACCTGACCCAATGCCGCTAGCGCGTTGTACTCGCCAACTGAGTGCCCCGCTACAAGAGCTTGATCATCGAATACTCCAGCTTCTTGTAGTTCTGCAATCTGTGCCGAGGCCAGAGCGGCCATAGCCACCTGCGTGAACTGCGTCAGATGTAAAACGCCTTGCGGGTGACGATGAAGTTCACTATCAGCAGACAGCACGGTGGGGTTATCTCGGACTATGGACAGGATCGAAAATCCGAGTTCCTCACGGGTGTAGAGATCGGCTCGGTCCCAGATATTTTTTGCGGCTACTGATCGTTCGTAACCATCCATTCCCATGCCGGGCCGCTGGATTCCTTGCCCAGGGAACAAATACGCAGTGCTAGGCGCAAGCAGTTCGGCACTGGCAGTCAGCGCTGGAAGGTTGCCTGTGGGGCGGTGCACTATGGCGTTGACTTCGTAGATTGTGCGGCCGCTGCGCACCCCCGTGCGGACTACGTTCACCGTGATCTGTTCTCCCGGAACTACAGGAGCTAAAAACTTTGCATCCCAGTGCACCAAACGGGTAGCAGCAGTTGCTGCACAGAGCTCTATTACCGCTCGCTGCGCAAATGCCGAGGTCCAAGCGCCATGAACAATCGGCCCGTCAAGACCAGCTAGACGGGCTATTGCCGCTGACCGGTGAATCGGGTTGTGGTCACCGGAAATTGCCGCAAAGCTGCTCATGTTGCTCGGTGCACTCATGGTTAACTTTCCACAATTCACGCGTGGGCGATCCTGGAACTCGCCTGCATGTGTGCCAGAGAGCGCGTCAGAGAGTGTGGCAACTGGGTCCGGCTGATCGAATGGAACTAGTGAGGTGTTGCGCAATAAAAACGCGCCCTCGACTCGCAGAATCGGACCCGAATTGTTACAGACTTCGGCAAGGGTATCTACTTGCGTTCCTGCCGAATGTGCGGAGATCTTTGATACTCGAGCGGTGACCTGCAACTCGGTTTGGGCTGCAAATTTTGGGTCGGTGGACCAGGTCTGGTCCAACAGGGTAACGCTGTGTTCTAAGTGCACAAGATCTAGTAGCGAGCCAACAATCTCTTCTGCGCCCAATGCTGCAAAAACCGCTGGCCATACCAGTGCATTCCAACTATCTGGTAGCTCCGTTCCGGCTGACGCGCCAAGGAGCCGGGCATGCGCCTGAGAACGAAGCTGGTCAGAGGAGCAGTTCACTGTTATTGACTCACCCAACGCCACGGTCTTAGCCGAGCCGCGAATCAACACTTGGTTCAACATTGTGGTGAGCTCTGCAGTTCGAGCAGTGTGATCAAGCTGCAAAATATCGATTCCGGCTCGCACCGTATGCAGGAATCTCAAACTAACTGAATCGCGTTGTCGGCCGCCCTCTACAACAGATGCAACATCAGTAACTCCAGCGGCGGGATTGCTTTTTGGGTCTGCTACCCGCGTGAGTCCGTAACCTGTAAGTTCGGCAAACGACACAGTAAGCACTACTGCGTTGGGCCCATCAGTAGTATCCAGAGCCAGTTCAACTTGATCTGCTGTTCGCTCCGCAGCGCTAGATCCTTGGGAGTTTCCGCCGCCCAAAGTAAGGCTGGCATGAGTTATTACCCCCAGCTCATCAGAGTTAAGAACCCAGTCTTCAATAGGTGCAAAAGCTAATGCCGGATTGACAATAATTTTACCTTCGCAGACCACAGTCGGTGCTTCGAGCAGAGCAGCAAGAGCCCCGCCGAACTCGGCAGTCGGACCATGTCGGCGGAGTCTCGTGACCTTGTTGACCGGTTGCCCACCCGATATGAGCTGATCAACCAAGTGATCCTCAAATCGGGTCAGAAGGTCAGCTACGGGCTCGTCAACTGATTGGATTCCACCAACCGCAGCGGGTCCGGGGATGACCAAAACTTGATCGGCATCAAATGCTGGGTGTTGTGCCTGCCACAGTGAATCTGACTGGTACCAGCGCCGAACATCTGCATCAATAACCGGCACAAACGGCACTGGCTTTCCGGGCCGTCGACATACTGCCAAGAAGTAACTTGGATCACCGGGGTGTAGTAGCACCTGAGCGGCTCTGGGGTAGAGAACTAACAGATCGGTGATTGCCCTATCTGGGTCATCCACCGAAGCGGGATCACTAAAGAGAGTGGGAACCTCACCGGATTCACAAGCATTCAGACGTGCCTCAGAGCGTTGCAGAAGCGCAATAAAGCGGTTGCGATGTGAAGGGTCTAGCCAGCGGCCATCTTCGTAGCGCAGGTCGCGTCCCAAAGCTGTCAGCTGAACAAACCTTTGCAGCATCTTTTCGTAGGTCATGTCAGCAACTTCACCGAAAAATGGTTTTGCCGTGCCGGCAAGCGCAGTCGCAATGTCATCTTTGCGCTGCTCTACTGCGGCGGCGTTGCCCGCAACTTGATCAAGCAACGCAGCGCATCGGGATGCAGCGTTATCAAGGAAGTGGATATCGGCATCTAGCCCAGACCGCCCAGAGGTGACCTGACCTGCAACCAAACTGCGCCCGATAAAGCCCGCATCCACCAAAGTTGGCTGAGTCCCAGAGGCCTTACAAAGCGCTTGTTTGACACTCTGAGTTGCCGTCGCTTCCGCCACAGCCATTGTGACTGTTCCCAACAGAATCGCATCTACGGGCAGAGCAATTCCAAGGTGACGAAGCGACCAGCTACCCGTCAAATACTCAGCAGCACGCTCGGGAGTCCCAATACCTCCGCCCACACAGATCACCAGATTCGGGCAGCTTCTTAGCCCGTGATAGCCAGCTAACAACAAATCTTCGAGGTCCACCCACGAGTGATGCCCGCCGGCTGTACCGCCCTCTACATGGGCAAAAATGGTATGCGAAGGGGCAGCTTGGGCGATTGCTACCACTTGGGCAATCTGCGCTGGGGTCCCGGGCTTAAACGCATTACACCAGATGCCTAATCCGGCCAGTTCATCCAGAATCTGAACAGCCGCTTCGACTTCGGGAATTCCTGCAGAAATAGTGACTCCACAAATTGCGGCTCCGGCCCTGCGGGCGTTTTGTACAAGCTTGCTGCGACCAATATGTAGACCCCATAAGTAGGGATCTAGGTGCAAAGCGTTGAACACAATTTCTTGGCCCGGATTGAGGAGTTCCGAGAGCTCCTGCATCCTGGCGTCAAAAATTTGTTCGGTGACCTGCCCGCCACCTGCTAGCTCGGCAAGAAACCCTTGGTTGGCGGCTGCGGCAACGATTCCGGCGTCCACAGTGGTTGGGGTCATGCCGGGTAACACCATCGGTGATCGACCCGAGCTGCGAGTAAACAGGTTTTCTAGGCGTTGACGGCCGTCGGCAAGGGTCACTACTTGGGGGGCAAAGTGGATGTAGGGCTCCGAGGAATGATCGGGGGCTGCGCCTACCGTCAACAGCCCACGTCGACCATCTTCTTGAGAGAGCGCAAGAACGCGAGCACCGGTGCCGCGAGCTGTGCCTGCGGTTAATCGAGCTACCCCATCACAAGGGCCGCAGTCGATGAGCCAATCCACGGGGGCAAGACCTAATGAGCCAGTGGCAATAGCGGCGATAGTTCGGTCCCATATCCCCGGCCGAGTCAAAACAGTTGCTGTGAGTTCCTGAGCAAGGTTTGTAGTGTGGCCACCTTGAGCGGTGCTGTGCTGGGTATCAAACACGCGTGGGGCATCCGGAATTACTAGGGCGATTGGCCCTAACGGTAAAGGCAGCTGCAGGCTGATCTCGTCAATTTTTTGACAGACTGCTACACGGGTTGTTTCGAGTAGGGAGTGGTGGCAGGGGGCAGCTACTGCTAACGGTTCCCAGGTCAGTTTGCCGCCGGCAGGGTTGGCTGCAATTTGTGCAACGAGTCGACCACGGACCTGCATAAGCTTCTCTGGCGAACCAGAGAGCACCACGCGATTAGGAGCATGATGCAGAGCGATACGAACTGCATCTTCATCTTTAGAATTGAGTTCGAGTAGCAGTTCGGCCAAGCGGTCTTGACGGATTCCATTGACTGCAACCATTGGTGTGGCCGCCGTGGTGTCGCCAGTCAGCGCAGCTTCTAAAACTGCAGGCGTTACTGCCATTGATGAGGAGCCAACAATGTGGCCAAGAAGGATCGACAGCTGAAAAAATGGTAGCAACAACTCGTCTGATTTGAGCTCATCTGCCTGAGCTGCCACAGCCGCAGCCGCAATAATTCCGGCCGAATGACCAGTTGCGGCGATGATCGAGCCGGATTCTATTGCTGCAGCTAGGCCGTCCTCATAGGCCTCGCGATACACCAAGAGCTGGGTGAGTAGCACGCCAGGAACAGAGTTCTGTAAAGCACTCAGCTCACCGCCGCTAGGCGCCGATTCGGGATTACTCACCCAGCCAAGAGGGTCGAATCCAGAAGGTGCGCCGCCAAGGTCACGGACCCACGGCTGGCTAGCTAGTTCAGCAAGCATTCCTGCCCATTTAGCGGCTACTGGACGAATCCAACTGCGACGCTCTAAGAGCTCGCCAAGGTCTACCCACCAACTCCAGCCCTGACCAGCAAAAGTGAGGGCTGCAGTACTGCGAGCAGTAGACAATTCATGGGCCACAGAGCCAGAGACAGCGTTGCGAGTTCCTGAGGCAGATTCAAAGCTTGGCGGCCCAAAGTTAGGGGTAACGAACTGGGGATTTGTAGAGCTTGAATCCCTAGGTTCACTGAGATCGGTACTCGGCAACGAAGTACTAGAAGGTCTGGGCGACGCCGGCATGTAGGCACTTCTTTCATGTTTGGATCTGTGGTGCTGCAGCAGCACTTCAGACTCCTGTGACTCAGAAAGAACGTAGCAGTTACTGATTTTCGCTAAGTTTCCGCTCGGTAACCTCAAGTTTTCTTACGGGAACCACATTTTGGCTATGGCTAGCCGGTGGTGTTAGGGCGAGTTGCCGGGCGGTGCTTCAGTTGCTTTGGGTGCTGACGCTGACGCTTGCGGTTGTGGCGTTGTGGCGTTGTGAGCGGATGTTCTGGTTGTTGGGAGTTGTCCATGTGAAGTGGCCCGTGGGGGTGGTGTGCATTCTCCAGTTGGGGCGGTGGGTGATGGTGTGGTGGTAGCGGCAGAGCAGGCGAGGTTCCTGACTTATCGTTAGTATGACCCCTTATGGGACAGGTGACAGCTGCAGCGGTGTATGCACGGATCTCGTCGGATGACGGCACGGCGTTGGGCGCTGCCCGCCAGGTCGAGGACTGCCGCAAGCTCGCTGGCGAGCTGGGTTGGGCGATCGCTGAGGAGTAGGTCGACAACGACATCTCGGCGTACTCGGGCAAGAAGCGACCCCGCTATGAGGCGATGCTGGCGGATCTGGCGGAGGGTCACCGTGATGCGGTGATCGTCTATCACGCTGACCGGTTGACTCGCCGGCCGATCGAGTTGGAGCAGTTCTTGGAGGTCGTCACCGCAGCCGGCGTCCGCAACGTTCGGTTCGTGGCGGGGGCTGCGGTCGATGTGGCCAACGGTGACGGGCTGTTGGTGCTGCGCATACTGGCAGGGGTCGCAGAGAGCGAGTCGGCGTCGAAGTCCCGTCGAGCAGGCACCGTTGCGGCACGCGGCGTGACATAGGAGCAAATGTTCCGCAGGCGGAACAAGCGGAAGCAAGTGATGGAAGCGCCGGCAGCAGGGTAGCGGGGGTTCCGTCGTGAGCTTGTACTCATGGTCAGAGGAGGCATCGGAGGGTTCTTTCCGGCGCTCCAGCGGGTCGGGCCGGTTAATCCGCGAGAGCGTTGACGAGTCCACTGCGGGCGAGGGGCGACGGTCAAGCGTGAGGCGGCTCGCCGGCAGCTGTGCAAGTGTCGTAGGTCGGAGACCTGGTGCGCACCGATCTCGACGCGCTCGGGGCGGGTGAGGTCTCAGGAAGGCCGTCGCCGCGGCGACGTTCGCCGGGAGAAGACAAGCCGGTACCCCGGCGGCGCTTCCCGCGGATCGACGCCCCAGCGGGCAGGTTAACCGCTGGAAGGCCATCCTGAACACCCCTGACCATCCACTGTGGCGACCCGATCGCGGTCCACTACTGATGAACACCAGGACCTAGCCCGGACTGTTCAGTAGCTAGCTGGGGTCGGGGGCCGGGCTGGTGATCGTGTGTGCAACGCTCGATGCTGGTCGGGGGTCGGGGGTCGGGGTCGTGTCTCGGGGCGCGTCGAAGCGGCAGGCCTCGGGGGTTTTGGGTGGTCTCGGCTGTGTGCTGCGGTAGCCGCCGGGAGGCCACGACCTCTTGGGTCAGGTTCGCAACGGGACCTGGTGGAGCCGGGTGAACGCGGCGATCAGCTCGGTGGACCATGGCCAGTCGTTCGACAGGCGGAGCCATTTCTGTCGGCCGTTGGTGCCGATGAGTCCGGCGGTGAGCACGAGGGTGAGCCACGCCTGGTTGATCGCGAACGACGCGGAGGGGAGGTTCGCGAGCCCGGTGTCTTTGGCGTCGCCGATGCGTTGCTCGACGCGTCCTCGTCCCCGGTAGAGAGCTTCGAGGTAGGCGA
>Ga0105054_10004557_pt1 | contig 20603 bp, 9 predicted proteins | sample BON02_FD_78091 | JGI IMG/M metagenome (GOLD analysis project Ga0105054, IMG submission 78091) | Freshwater microbial communities from Lake Bonney liftoff mats and glacier meltwater in Antarctica - BON-02 (megahit assembly) | ecosystem: Environmental > Aquatic > Freshwater > Ice > Glacier...
CCCCCGCTACAAAACCCCGGGGGGGGGGAGCGCCCGAGGGGCCCCACCCAGTTCCTCGCTCTTTTTTTGGTAAAATCCCCCCCCCCCCCCCCCCTTTCCATTCCTTTCCCCCCATCTCCTCCAGGACGATGCGCCTAGGCGCGATCGCGGCGGCGCGCCCGGCGCGTGCGCGGCCAGAGACGCCTGCGCCCCGCGCGTCCCCGTCCGCCCCCGTCCGCCCTTGCCCCCCCTTGCCGCGCTCAAGCCGACAAAACGCGGCGCGTGATTTACAACGGTTGGTGATGCTCTGCTGTGTGAGGGGCCGAGACTGCTGTTCGGCGCCCGCCTTCCCCCCCCCGCCGACGCCGTATTGCCCCTCCTTGCGCTCTTTTTTGGGTTGGGCGACGCCCCCCTCCTCCTCCGCGTCCTCCCCCTACTGCTGCACTGGGGCGCGCTGGCGGCGCACGGGGCGCTGGCGGCGGCGGGCGAGAGGCCGGAGGAGCGCGCTGTCGGCGGCGGCGCAGGGCGTGGCCGCGGCCGTGCGGGCGCAGCGGTGCGGGCGGGAGGCGGCGCGGGAAGGCGGCGTAGCCTCTTGCGCTGACGCTGGTCGGATCCGTGGGGGGCGTGCTGGCCGGAGCCGCGCTGCGGGCCGGCGCCACCCTGGTGTGCGTGGCCGAGCGCTCGACCAACACCGCCGCCGCCGTTGTGGCCGTCGCCGCCGCCGCCGCTGCTGCCGCCCGTCCCGCCGCCGCTGCCGCCGGGACGGGCGCGCACGCCCCTTCTTCTCTCTCTTCCCTCGAAAAATGGCCAATCATAATACGCACCCGCGAGCCACGACACACGATTGTATATATTATCTGCTCATGAGCCCCAACCCGTGATGGTGCGCGTCCTCGCGCGCGCGCGCGGCGCAGCGTCCCCCCTGGCAGGGCCCCCCCGTGCTCCGAGACGCGTCCTCGTCAATCTGCCACTCCGCTGCTCTCCCGAAAGCGCGCCCATCTGCCTCCCGGTCCAATCGCCAGGTGCAGTCGCCCCAGTAGGCATTCACCGACCCAATCGACGCGCACGGGGTGACCTCGTGAGCGGCGCCGACGACACGGCGGTCGACAGGCCGCCACCGCCGCCCCGCGCCGCGCGGCCTGATGCCCCCCCCCATCAGCAGCCGCAGCAGCAGCAGGCCCTTCTCCGCTCGCTGACCTCGCAGCTGGCGCGCAGCCGCACCGCCGCCGAGCTGCGCAGCCGTCTCGAGTCGGCGCCGCCCGGCGCGCTCAACGCGACCCACGCGGCGGCGGCCCTGGGCGCGTGCGCGCGCCTGCTGGGCGGGGGGGCAGCCGGGCGGCACGGGCAGCGGCCGCGCGCGCGTCGGCGAGGGGAGGACAGCGACAACGAGGAGGAGGAGGCGGCCGACGAGGACCAAGAGGACGACGACGCTCCAGAAGCAGCGATCGAGGGCGAGCATGAGGGGCGGCGCGAGGCGCGGCGCGTCGCCGATGACTTTTTTATGCGGCTGCGGGTCGCGCCGCTCGCCGCCCGACCGACCTGCAAAGACGGGCAGACGGGCGTGCTTCGATACGGCGTCGCGGTGGCTTTCCCCGCCCCTTGCTCTTCGTCGCTCGCCTCAGCAGTTCTGCCATCCTCATACCCTTCAACGATCACCGCCGTCAGCCTCCGCGACGCCGCGTCGATCCTATGGAGCGCGGGCGCCCTCCTGGGCGGCGACCGCCGCAGCGCCGACGACGGCCTCGGGCAAGGCCGGGCGCGCGCTTTGCGCGGCAGCGGCGCGCGCGTCGCCGCCACGGCGTCCGCGCTGCTCGAGGCGGCGGCGGCGGCGGCCACGGAATCAGGCGAGGAAGATGCAGGGCGCACGTCCGGGAGCGTCGCGTTGGCGCTGTCGGGCGCCGCCCGCCTTCGGTTGCCCCTGCCCGCGTGCGCCCCCGGCGGCGGCGGCGGCGTCGGCGGCGGCAGCACGGGCGGCGGCGGCCCGGGTGCCGAGGCGGGCGCGCTCCTGCTGGGCCGCCTGCTGCGCTCGCCGGAGGAGTGGCCGGCGCGGCAGGCGGCGCAGGTGCTCGTGGCTCTCGCGCAGCTGCTGCCGCGCTGGCAGCGCGAGCACGCGCACCTGATGCGACTGCAGAGGAGGCGGCGGCAGTCGTCGCCGTCGCCGCTGTCGCAAGGGTCGCAAGGGTCGGGAGGAGCAGGAGGCGGCGCCGCCGCGAGCGCCGCAGCCGCGGCCGCCGCGGCTGCAGAGCCCTCGCCCCACCACCACGACACCCCCCTGGCCTTGCCTGCCGGGTGGCTCGGCGCGGCCCTCTGCGCCACGCTGCCGCTGCTCGCGGAGCACGCGGAGGAGCAGGCGCCCCCTTTGGACCTCGCGTCTCTGCTGTCTGCCGCGGCCGCGCTGGCGCCGTTTGGCGCCGACGCCGCCGACGGCCGCCCGCCGAGCGGCAGCGGCGGCCGGCCCCGCGGCAGCAACCCCGGCCGCGGCCGCGGCGCGCGCTCCTCTTTCGGCGGCGGGGTGCCCGACCACTGGGCGTGCGCGTGGCTCTCGGCCGCCGAGCGCACGCTCCCGGACGCCAGCTCGGCGCAGCTCACGCGCACGTTTGGCGCGCTGGCCAGGTGCGGGGCGCTCGAAGCGTGGCCGGGGCCGCCGCGCGACGGCGACGGCGACGGCGACGGCGACGGTGACAGCGACGACGAGGCGCGCAAAGAGGGGGAGGGCGACGGCGACGGCGGCGATGAGCGCGTCCCTCCCTCTGCCCTCGCCGCCCTCCCTCCGGCCCGCCTCGGCCGCCTCCTCCGCCGCCGCCAGCGGCGCTGGATGCGCGCCGCCTACGGCCAGCTGTACTACACGGCCGACCAGTTCTCCCCGCGCCAGCTCGGCGCGCTGCTGTCGCGCGGCGGCGGCCTCGCGCGCCTGCCGGCGGGGAGCGCCGGGCGCCACAGCCACCACCCGCCCTGGCCGCTGGCCGAGCGTCTGGCGGCGTACGCGGTGGCCGGGGCGGCGGCGGCTTTGACGCGGCAGCCGGCGGGAGGCGGGCCCGTCTCCAAGGCCGCCGCCCGCGAGGCCATGGGCGGCGCCGGCCTGGCCTTGGGCGGCCTGGCGCAAATCTACGACCGCAAGCGGCGGGTGGGGCGGCGGCGGGAGCGGCGGCGGCCGGCGGCGAGCGCGGAAGAGCGACTGTCGGCGGCGGCGGCGGCGACGGCGGCAGAGGGCGCGGCGTCCGCAAAGGGTCGCGGGCCCGGCGGCGGCGGCGGCAGCGGCAGGGGGGCCGACCGGGGGGCGTGGCTGGGTGCCGCCCCACCGCCGCCGCCGCCACCAGACGCTCGCCTGCTCCCCGTGGCGCGCGAGGCCGTGCTCAGGCCCGCCGTCGAGGTGCTGCTTTTGGCGCCGTCGTCGACGCCGCGGGCGGCGGGCGGCGCGGGGGAGACGACGGCCAAGCCGGCGGAAGGAGAGGGCGGCGACGGCGAGGACGGCGAGGACGGGGACGGCGAGGATCCGGCCGCGCTCGTGGAACTCCTCGCGGGCCTGGCGGCCCTCAAGGCGCTGGGCGACGACGACGAGGAGAGCGAGGGGCAAGACGAGCAAGACGAGGACGACGGGGAGGCGCGCGGCGCGGCGCGCGCCGGCCACAGCGGCGGCAGCGGCGAAGCGCGGCGACAGAGCCACGCCCCGGCGGCGGCCACTCCCTCTTCCTCCGACTCTGCGCTCGCCGCGTCGGTCCTCGCCTTGCTCGAGCGCAACGCCTCGCGCCTGTCCCCGCGGGCCCTCGCCGCCGCCCTCGACGCGCTCGTCGGCCTGGGCCTGCTCGAGGCGCCGCTGCGGCCCGACACCGCCCGGTCGGCGTGGGCGCGCCGCGTGCTGCGCGCGTCGGCGCTGCGGCTGCGCGCCTGCCGCGACGCGCCGGCCGTCGCCGCCGTCGCCGCCTCGGTCGCGCGGCTTTGTCGCCGCGGCGAGCAAGGCGCCGGCGCGCGCGGGTTTCACCCGGGCCGCTCGTGGACCCTGCGCACGCTCCTGCCGGCGGTGGCGCTCGTGGCCCCGCGGCTGCAGGCGGGGTCGGCGGGGTCGGCGGGGTCGGCGGCGGCGGCGGCGGGCGCGGCGGGCGCGGCCGACGGGCCGCAGCTCCTCACTCGGGCGCTGGCGACGCTGCTGCCGCCACTCGTGTCCGCGGGAGACGCCGAGGGCGCCTCGACGCCGCTCTTCAACCGCGAGCGCCTGGTCGCGCATCTCCGCGCGGCATGCGATGCGGATGCCGGACGTCCCGGCGGCGGCAAGAGCTTGGCGGGCCGGCGCTCGCAGCAGCAGCAGCAGCAGGAGCGGAAGCGGCGACGGGCGCAGGGCGATCTGGCGGCGGTCGAGGCGGCGCTTGCGGCCATTTTTCGGCGGGGGCCTAGCGCGCACGCGCCGGGCAAGCGAGGCGCTGAAGGTTGAAAGGACAATTGGTATCGCGCGCGCAGATCGCTATGTTTTGAAATATCGCGAGACGTTTTATTGATTAGGTTGTCGCGCACGCGCAGCGCATCCCAACTGAAACACACGCCGCCCCCTCGCCATTCCCCTAGTCGAGCAAAGACGGCGCGCTCGCCCCGGGCGGCGGCGGCGGCGGCGGCGCTTGCGAGACAGCCTCCTCCGCTCCCGCCGTCCCGCCCGCGGCGCCCCTTGCTGGAGCCACCGCGGCGAGGCCTCCGAACAGCGCGTCGTCCACGTCCGCGTCGGCAACGTCGCCCGGGCGCGGCAGCAACGCCGCCGCCGCTGCGCTCGCCGCCGCCGCCGCCACCCGCTCCTCCTCGGCCGACCCCGCCTCCTCTTGCTCGCCCCCAGGCCCCGCCTGCTTCTCGGCCCCGCGCTCCTCCTGCTCCTCGCCGAACCCCAACGGCCCGAGCAAGTCCTCGAGGATCGAGTCGACCTGCGGCTGCTCGGCGGGGGCAGGTTGAGGCGGCGGCGGCGCTGGTGCGACTGCTGGTTCTGGTGCTGCTGCGGCCTCCTCTGGTGCTGGTTCTAATGCTGCTGCCGCTTCCTCTGGTGCCGCAGGAGGAGGAGGGGCCGACGGCGCCGCATCCGCTGCTCCTTGTCCCGATGCCGCCACCGCCGCCGCCGCCGCCGGTGACGCCGACGCCGGCGACGACGCCGCCGCAGCCCCCACCACGGCCGCTGGCCCCTCTGCTGTTGACGCCACTGCGGGCCGTTGCCCGCCCGCCCGCCCGCCATCGTCCTCCACACCGGTCGTGACCAGCGCTCCACCGGGAACGAGGCGCTCGGCCGGCCGCGGCGACGCCACGGGCGACAGCGGCGCTACGGGGGCGATCGCGCCCGCGGCTGCGGCAGCGGCTTCCGTCGCCCTGCGCTCGCCCCCCTCCCCCGCCCGCGCCCGCTCGTAGTGGTGCTGCACCGCCGCGCGCAGCGACGCGTACCTCAGCACGAGCTCCTTGTGCTGCGCCAGAAGGGAGGCGACGTCGGCGACCGTCAGCCCCTCGAGCGCCGCGAACGCAAAGGGGTGCTGGGCGACGAGCGCGGCGAGGGCGGCGGGCGCGGGCGCCGGGGCGGTGGCGGGCGCGGCGGCGCCGGCGCCGGCGCCGGCGCGAGCCTGGGCGGCCTCCCCACCGTAGGCCAGCAGGTGGGCGCCCTGCGCCTCGAGCGCGGCCACGGTCAGCGGCGGGAGGAAGAACCGCCGCGGGGGTGGCGGCGGCGGGAGGGCGTGCCAGGGCGGGGCCGGGTTGGCCGGCGGGAGAGGGGGCGGCGGAGGAGGATAAGGAGGGGGGGGGGGATAAGGAGGGGGAGAAGGGGGCGGCGCTGGTGTCGATTTTGCTGCCGCGGTGGTCATTGCTGCTGCCGCCGAGACGGTTGCCGGCAGGGAGGCCCACGGCTCCGCTGTTGCCGCCGCCGCCGCCGCCGCCGCCGCCGCCCCCTCCGCCGCCTCGGCCGCCGCCGCCCGCTCCGCCGCCGCCGACATCGCGGCCAGCTGCTCCTCCGTCACGGCCCCGGCCGCCAGCATGTGCGCCAGGAATTCGTCCCGCGTCACCCCGGCCAGCGCCGACGCGTCCACGCTCTCCACGAACGAGGCGGCCGACGCCAGCGCCACGAAATAGTAGGCGGCGGCGCCGCGCGCCGCGCGCCGGGCGCCGCGGTAGCGCTCGACGAACGCGACGTTGGACGCGAGGCGGGACGCCTGCGAGCGCACGACGGCCAGGACCAGGAGGGGCTGGAAGGCGTCGGCGCCGCCGTCGGTGCGCCTGCCGCCGCTGCCGTGGTTGGCGCCGCCGCCGTTGCCCACGGCCGCCGCCGCGGGCGCTGCGGCGGCGCCGTCACCTCCGCCCTGCTGCAGCAAGCCGTTGATCGCCGCCGCCGCGTTGAGCACGCAGATGAGCTTGTCCCGCGGCGCCTTGAACGCGTTCACGCGCCGCAGCTGCGCGGCCGCCTCCCCCAGCGCCGCGTCGAACCCGGGCAGCCGCGCCACCGCTGCCGGCACCTCGAGGTGCGCCGGCCCCAGCGGCAGGCCGGCCAGGGCGGCCATGCGCGCCGACAGGGCCGCGTCGCGGTCGGCCTCCTGGGACGCGCCGCCGCCGAGCAGCCGGTCGTGCAGCTTGCTCGCGAGGTACTTCTCGAGCGCCTCGCCCGCTGACTCGAGGTCCGCGGGGCCTGCGGCGCCACTGCCGCCGCCGCCGCCGCCCCCCGCGCGCCAGAGCGGGTGCGCGGCGATCTGCGCCTCGCACGCGTCGAGGAAGTTCTGGTAGGCGGCGGTGTCGGCGTCGGGGTCGGGCGTCCTGGCGCGCATGTCGCGCATGAAGCTGCGGGCGGAGTGTTGGTTGTTTGTTTGGTTTAGCGAGGGGGTGCGGCGGGGGTTGAGCGCGCGCCGAACCGGTTCGGGCGTCGTCGCCGCCCGTTTGTCCCTTTCTTTTCTCTCGCCGACTGCGACGAGTGGGACGCACGAGCGGCCGCGACCCGGTGATCGGCGATGACGATGACGACGCTGCAGGCGCGAACCAAGCATGCATCAACGCGCTCTCCCTTCTCTTCTTACGTGTTGATGCTGCGCACGAGGTCCTGCGCGCCCTCCGAGTTCATGCGCTCGATGAACGCGTTGAAGTCCATCGGCGCGAGCCCACCGTAGGCCTCCTCGGCCGCGGCCATCGTGTTCGGTTCTTCAGAAAGGTTTGTGTGATGAGGGGAAAGAGGGAGGAGGGAGGAGAAGAGAGAGCGGCGAGAGGGCGAGACGTTAAGGCGCGCGCCGGCGGGTTTTGCGGCGGGACCGCGTTCCGGCCCCTTTAGTGCCTCCCTGATGTTCTCGGCGGCGCGTCACAAGCAAAGCGTGACACACAGTCGACACGGCCTCCCGAGTTTTCACCCCACCCGTTGGAATCTCACCAAAAGTTTTGAGCCAAATCCAGATTGGAAGCATCAACAACGCAACGACAGCTCAAGTCTCCATCCGTCTCTGTCTGCGCACCCAGCTCCCTACACCAAGCACGACAACAACATGATCATCGCCTACGCGGGTGTCGGCGCCTGCATGGCGCTGCGCGCGCTGAGGCGCGGTGGCAGACGGCGGGATCCGTGGAGACCGGACGCGGAGGACGCCGCGACGGCGCCGGTTTTGCTCGCAGCGGGCGGGGAGGAGGGGGAGGAGCAAGACGGCGACAACCCCAAAGGGGTCGACTCCGAGGTCGACGACGACGACGACGACGACCACGGCGCCTTGGTCTCCGTCGCGGCCGCCGCGTCGCGCGCGACGGCGGAGGCGTTGCGCGCGAGCGCCGCGGGCGGGGCGCCCATGGCTTGCGTCCTGCGCGACGCCCGCAGCCGCACCCTGGTCGCGCGCGAGGGCGCGGGCGCGGGCGCGGGCGGCGGCGGCGGCGGCTGCGACACGTCGTTTGACCTGGTCGCCGCCGACACCGTGGCCTGGTCGCGCATGCTCGTGCAGGCGTCGGGGTGGTCGCCGCAAGCGGGCGACGAGGCGGGCGATCGCTCGCTGCCGCCCGTGCTGCACCAGCGCGCCGACGCCGTGTTCTTGTTCGAGGCTGTGGGGGCAGCCGGCGGCGACGGCGGCGGCGGCGGCCGGGGTCACGGCCGCCTGTTCACCATCCGCAGCATCGGCGCCCAGGGCCGCCTGCTGCAGGCCACGGACGCCGCGGTTGCTGGGGGCGGCGGCGGCGGCGGCGGCAGAAGGGCGGGCGCAGCGGCAGCGGTGACGGCCGTGGCGTTTGGCGGCGGCGACGGCGCCGCCGCGCCCCCGCCTCTGGAGATGCTGTGGCGCGTCGACATGCGCGAGCGTCGGGGCCCCTCGTCGGCCCGCTCATCGCCTCACTGCTTCGATATCTCGGTCTCCAACGCGCGGTGGCCCCGCGTCTCCCTTTCGGCGGACGGCGGCGGATGCGTCCCGGTCGTGCTGCGCGCCTGCGCCGCCGACGACCTCGCCGCGCTCGCGATCGACGTGTCGCGCCGCCTGCGCGACGCCGGGCGCGCCGCGGGCGCCGAGGCCGCGCGCGCCGACGCCGCGGAGCGCGCCGCCCGCCGCTCCGACGCGCGCGCCGCCGCGGCCCGGCACGCGGCTTCGGCCGAGGCAGAGGGCATTCGCGCCTTCGCCGCGCAAGCAAGCGAGGCCGCCGCGTTCGCCGAGCGGCGCTGCGCCGATGCCGAGCGGCGCTGCGCCGAGGCCGAGGCCAGGCTCCTGGAGGCGCGCGGCGAGGCGGCCGCGCTGGCGCGGCGATCGCGCGCCCTCGAGGAGCGGCTGGCGCTGCCGCTGGCTGCCGCGCCTCTCCTCCCCGGCGAGGGTCTGCAGGAGCAGCGGCAGGAGGAGGAGGAGCAGTCTGGCGGCGCGGGTGCGGCGCCATTAGCCGCTGCCCTCGCAGTCGATGCTGTCGCTGTCGCTGTCGCTGCCGCTGCTGCTGCCTCGCGCGCCGTCGGGGAGTGGGCGGACGAACGCGACCGCGCAGAGCAAGAGGGGGGGGATGAGGCGGGAGGGGCAGCGGGCGGTGGCGGCGGTGGCGGCGGCGGCGGCCTGCGCTCGGCATTGGAGCGGCCTCGGGGGCGTGTGCCGGCCCTGGGGCTGCCGCGCACGTTGCGCAACAGCGCCCCGGAAGCGTCCCTCCCTGGCCCCCTCCCCCGCCGCCCCTCCCCCCCCTGCTCCTCTCCCGGCGACCGCCCGCACGAGGCCTGGCGCCGACACCGCCACCGCCGGCAGCGGCAGGAGGACGAGGAGCGGCGGCAGCAGGAGCAGGGGGCGGCCGGGCGGTCGGCCCGCGGGTGGGCGTCGGCCGACTACTACGACGACCTGATGAGCGCCTGCAGCAACCTGGACGACCAGCTGAGGCGCGAGGAGGAGGAGGAGGAGGAGGAGGAGGAGGGCGGGCAGGAGGAGGACGAGGGGGAGGAGGCGCGGCTGCGGGGGCGGGGGCCGCAAGGGGCGTCCGAGGAAGGGGCAGCGGACATCGGGGCGGACGGGCTGGCGGAGGCGTGCGATGGCGAGGACCCTCACCACCACGACGACCACCCCGAGCAGCACCAGCAGCAGCACCTCGCGCCCATCCAGGAGCAGCAGCAGCTGCAGGGGCGGACAGGGCCAGAGGGCGCGGCGGCCGCCAGGAAGAGCGGCGGCGACGAGGACGCCGCAGCAGCCGACGCTTCGACGGGGGCCCCGCCGCCGCCGCTCCCGGCCCTGTCACCGATCAAGCCGGGCGGTTTTCGTAGCGGCGCCCCGGCCCGCGCTCGCCCATTGTCTCACCAGCAACGGCAGGAAGAACAGCAGCTAGAAGAGCAACAGCGGCAGCAGCAGCAGGGCGGCGGCGGCCGCGCCGAGCGCCGGCGCGCCTTGGCCGCGGCGGCCGCCGCTTCCGCTGCCGCCGTCGCCGCCGGACGATCGGGCCGCAGGCGCGGCACCGACGACAACTCGGCCGCTGCCGCGCTCGAGCCTGACCAGGCCCCGGTGTCGTCGTCGCCGTTTGCCTCCCCCCACAAGCAGGCCGCTGCCGCCGCCCGGCCCCGGGGCGCCGCCGACGTGCCGTTCCGCTTCAGCCTCGCAAACGCGATCGGCGCCCTCGCGGCCGAGGCGACGAGCCCCAAAGCCGCGGCCATGCTCATGGCCTGCGTCACCGAGCCTGTCACCGCGCAGCACGTGCTGCGGTGATCACAGGGGGTTGGGCAAAGGAGGGGGCGGTGCTCGACGCGGGGTTTGTCTGACGATAACCGCGCGGCGTTCGGTTTGCCCTCACCGGCGGGTTTCGCGCCCCCGCTTTTTCTCTTCTGTCGCCCAGCGCCGGCCACCATCGCAACCACTCACCAGCCTCCTTCTCAAGCAACCTTCATCACCTAGCCACTAGACAGCACGGGAGACCCCAAGCTGCTGCCCGACTTTTGAGAAAAACACCACACACACGCACCAAAAACGTCCCTTCTTCCGCCCCCACGCAGCCACACACTCACCGGCAGATCCAGCAACTAGCAGCCATGCTCGCGTCCGGGTACGTGGCGCCTCATTTTCGATCCGGATGCGCAGCGAGACCGGCAAAGGCGGGGAGAGGGAGAGAGAGGAGTGGAAGAGGGAGCTCCCCCCTCTGTGTTTCATCTTCTCTTCCGCGGCAAACGGTAGATGCGTCCGCCTCGCTGGACCGAGAGAACGCGCGCCACGTGATCTGACCGACCCGTGACACGCGTCGCTGCCGGACCTCAGATCCGCAGCGCACCCCCTTTCACGGCGCATCAAGCTGTTTCGCAGTGCCACCCTCCCTCTCCTCCCCTTTCCCTCTCTCTCACGCGCCCCTCTCCCCCTTGTTTGTCGTCCATCCCTCGGCCGCGATTCGACCCCCACTAACAATCACCAACAGCGCCGCCAGCAGCAGCAGCATCGGGAGGGCAAGGCCAGCGGCGGCCGCGCGCCGGCAACCGGGCAGCGCCGCCGCCGCCGCGGGCCCGCGCCGCCCGACGCGCCTGGCCGCCGGCGCCCCCGCGCCGCGCGCGCTGGCCATCGGCGACAAGCTGCCCGACTGCAAGTTCCGCTACTTCGACGCCGAGGGCAACATGAAGGAGATGACCACCGACCAGCTGTGCAAGGGCCGCAAGGTCGTCCTCTTCGCCGTGCCAGGGGCCTTTACCCCCACGTGCAGCCTCAAGCACCTGCCCGGCTTCGTCGACCGCGCCGACGAGCTCAAGCTCGCCGGCGTCGACGCCATCGCCTGCGTCTCGGTGAACGACGCCTTCGTGATGGACGCGTGGGGCAAGCAGGTGGGCGCGGCGGGCAAGGTCATGATGCTCGCCGACGGCAACGGCCAGTTCGCGCGCGCCGCGGGCGTCGAGCTCGACCTGTCGGACAAGGGCCTCGGCGTGCGCTCGCGCCGCTACGCGCTGCTGGCCGAGGACGGCGTGGTCAGGACGCTGAACCTGGAGGAGGGCGGGGCGTTCACGGTGTCGGGCGCAGAGACCATCCTGGAGGCGCTGGGGGCGTAAGCGGGGGGGGGGGGGGGGGGGGGGGGGGGGGGGGTGGGGGGGGGGGGCGGCGCGTGGTCATGTCGCTGGGATATTTGCTGTTTCTGTGGACGGTGATGATAATGATGCCGCCGCTTGTTGTGCTGGTTGTTTCCCGCGCGCTTTCCTTTTGTCTTGGAATGCGCGCAGATGTGAGGCGGCGGCGGCGGCGGCGTTTTTTTGTCGTGTTTTTTTAAGTTTGTTCGTTTTGCGCGGGCCACGTCGTCCGTGTCCCGCTGACGCGATACCTAGGCAGATCTCCATTGTATCCTTCTTAGCACAAATAAAAGCGGGCCGCGAGCTTATGCCGAGAAGCTAGGGAAAGAGGACGACGCCGTCCGAGGGCGACGGCCGCCAAGCGCCAGAGCGCGCGCGCGCCGCCGCCCCGCTCGAGTTCTCAAAGTCGTCGTCGTCGCCGTGGCCGCCGCCGTGGACCAGGGCAGCCGACTCCTGCTCTGCTGCCAGCGGTGACGGCTGCGAGTTCAGAGCGGCCGCTGCAGCAGCGGCGGCGGCGGCGGCGGCGGTCGACCAGCCGGGCGACGCCTGCCAGGCTCTCTGGCCGGGCGGCTGGCGGGCGGCGGCGCGCGGCACCAGCGCGGCCGCCACCGACGCCGCGGCCGCCGCGCCGCGCCAGTGGGCGTGTCGCTGCGCCAGGTAGCCGCCTGGGGAGGCAGCGGCGGCAGCGGCAGCGGCAGCAGGGGCGGCGGCCGGCGGCGGCGGCGCAGGCGCTCGCTGTTGCGGCGGCGGCGGCGGCGCCGGCGGAGGCAGACGGGCGCCCGCGGCCGTCGCGCCGTCCGCCCCCGCCAGCGTCGACGGCGGCGGCAGTGGCGGCAGCGAAGGTCCACCGCCGCCCGGGGACGGCGCGCTCATCGGCCGACGCCGCTGCTGGCCGCGCCTGTGCTGCGGCTGCGGCGGCCGCGGCAGCGGCGGCGCCGCCCCGACCGCGCCCCCTCCCCGGACGTTGGCGTCTCCGCCGAGAGAAAAACGCACAGCGAGGGCAAACCGCACGGACCGGCGGCGCTCGCCGCTCGCCGCCCGCCACTCGCCGTCCGGCCCCGCGCCCGGAAGTGGGGACGGCGACGTGGTGGCCGCGTCGGATTTCCGACCGGCCGTGCCCACGGGCTCGGGCGACGGGGCCGGCGGCGTCGCCGTCGCTGGGCGGCGGCGCAACAACGGGCGCAAGATGGCGCGATGGGCCCGCCGCTGCTGCTTTGGTTGATGCTGGTGCTGTGTTTGCTGATGTGTTTGCTGCTGCGGATGATGCTGGCTGCAGTGGCCGATCCGCACACGCCGCAAAAAGGCCCACTCGCGCTCGGCTCGCTCCTCGACGTCGCGCACGGCGGAGGCAGGCACGCCCGCGGCGTCCAGCCTGCAGCGCGCGGCCCCGGCCCGGCGCACGGCGGCCTCGGCGGCGAGGCGGGCGACAGAGGCGGCTGCGGCGGCGACGCAGCCGCCCTGGCCGCCCAAAGGGTGCGCGCTCGAGGCGAGCCCAGCGGGTGACGGCTGCTCCTGCTGTTCGGGCGGGTCCGGCGACAGGAGGAAAAAGTCCCGCCCGGCCATGTCGACGCGCGCCCAGTGCCACGGCAGCGCCTCCTCCTCCTCCTCCTCCTCCTCCGCGTCCTCGTCCGAACGGGGCCCCGCTCGGCGACGAGCGCCGCCGCCGCCGCCGCCGCCGCCGCCGTCGCCGCCGTCGCCGCCGCCGTCAAGCGACGACGCCTCGGCCAGCGCCTCGCTCAGGCGCGCGTCCAGCAGCGCCATGCGCAGCGCGGCGAGGAGGACGGGAGCGGCAGGGAGCGGGGGGCTTGGAGCCACGGGGGCAGCGGCAGCGGGAGCACGAGCCCCGGCCGCAAAGGGCGTCCCTCCGGCCGGGCCCGGGCTCGCCGCGGCCGCCACCGACGCCGAGAGCGCCACGGCTGTGAACAGCACCGGCGAGTCGGCCGCCTGCTGCTGCTGCTGGTAGTGCTGCTGCATGCGCGTTTGCGTTCGCTGCAGCGCGACCGCCGCGCGCAGGGAGATCTGCGCGCGGCGCGCGCGCTCGCTGGCCGCCGCCGCCGCCGCCGCCGCGCGGCCAAACGGCGACGCGCACAGCGGCGACGGGGGCAGGGCGGCGGCGGCGGCGGCGGCGGCGGCGGCGGCGGCGGCTGAGCCGCTCTGTTGGCGCGCCAAGGCGTGCCGCGCGAACGAGAATGGCGTGCCGCCGCTGTTGGGACCCCAAGTTGGCTGCGCTGCGGCGGCGTGCAGAGGGAGGAGGGGCGAGCTGGCCGCCCCTGCCGCCAAGGCTGCCGCCGCCGCCTCCGCCGCCGCCGTTGCCGCCGCCGCGGCCCAGTTGCCGCCGGCCGCGCTCGAAGGGCGCGGCGCGCGCGGGGCCCTCGCGCCCGCCAGCGGCCGCTGCAAGTCGAGCACCGCCGTCAGCCACTCGTGCTCTGGTCGGTCCGACGTTGGGGGGGGTGCCGCGGTTGCTGCTGCCGGTATTGCCAACGCGCCTGCTGCTGCTGCTGCTGCTGTGGCGGCTGCTGCTGCTGCTGCCGCTGCGGACGCCCCTCCAGCCCCGGCCCGCTCGCCCTCCTCCTCCTCCTCCTCCTCCTCCTCGGGCGGCAAAAGCGCGTACGCCAGCCGCCCCGAGAGCGCGCGCGCCTCACGCGCCACGTCCAGGGGCACGGAGAGCCCAGACGCCAGGCCGCCCACGCCCACGAAGCCCCCAAACGCGAGGCGGCGGTAGGCGGCCGAGGGGAGGCAGTGGCCGCCGCTGCCGCCGCCGCCGTGCTGCCGCTGCCGCTGCTCCTCCTCCTCCTGCTCCTCCTCGTCTTGCTCCCACCAAGCGACCTCCTCGGCCTCCCTGCCCGCCGCCCGTCCCGCCAGCGACGCCAGAGCCCCGTGCCAGGCCGACCAAGCGGCACCGAGGCCGCACGGCTCGAAAAAGTGGGCGGCGATGCCGCCGCCGGCGCCGCCGCCACCGCCGCCGCCCGGCGAAGAGGAGGACGGCGCCGCCACGAGCGCGGCAAAGCGCGGCCAGCCCGCCCGGAGGGCGGCGTCGGCGGCGCGCCCGGCCGAAGAAGGCGGGAGGGGCCGCGCGGCGCGCGCGATGCGGCGCAGGCGCGACGCGAGGAAGGGGGCCGGTGGCGGCGGCGACGGCGCGCGGGGCAGAGGGCGCTGGGCTCCGGCACGCGGCAAAAGAGACGCGTTTGCGGCGGGCGGCGGTGGCGGCGGCGGCGCCTTGAGCCGCTGCTGCGGCGCAATGGCGGCGGCGGCAGAGAGGCGCGGCCGCTTGGACCGCGGCACGTCGTCTTCGTGCTGCGTGTCGTTATCTGCGTCCGCCACGCTCCGCGGGCGCGGCTTGCGTGAAGCGGCGGGCATGTCTTGGGTGATGGCGGGTGTGTCTATTCTTCCATGATTTCAAACTTTGATGGAACAATTTTCAATCGCACAGAAAAGACGAGGGATGCAGCGCTGGGTCAGGAGAGAAAGAGAGATATTGGTATGCAAAAGGCGGCGATGCTGGTGAGCGCTCGTCTGCAACATCAACCTTTGAAGTTCGGAGGACACCAGCGTTCCCACCCTCGTCGCTGATCGGGCGCGCTCGGCCGCCGTTCGAGAGAGGAGAGACTCGGGGGGTCTCACAGAATCAGATCTGTTTTTTTTTTAAAGGCACGCTCTCACTTTCTCGGGACGAACACGCGCGCTCTCGCTCCGACCCCTAGACCCCGCCCTTTCCTCTCCGCGACGGCCAGCTGCCACAAGAGCAGCCGGAAACGTCGACGGTAGGGGGAGGAGAAAAGACGGGCGCGCCGGAAACAAAAAAAGTGCGCCGCTTCTTTGGCGCCACACCACACGCGCGTGTCCATCGTCGGAAAAAGGAACAGGTTGTTGTGTTTGTTGTTTTTGTGTTTTTAGAGGGGGGGGGACAGGGGGGGAAGGGGGGGGGAGGAGGAGGAGGGGCCCGGAAGACCCTGCCTCCGCCGCCGCCCCCGCACCCTGGGAGCGGCCCCTCAAAATGCTGTCTTCGCTCTCCGCCGCTCTCTTCTCTTTTTCCCCCGCGCCTCTCCTCTCATCAATCATCTCTCCTCCTCCTCGTGCGTCTCTCTTCCTCTATTTAGGGCGCCGGCGTGAACTTCTGGGCGTACTGCCACGCGTTGCTCGCCTCGGGGCTGGCCAGGTGCGCGCGCAGGTTGGCGATCGGGCCCTCGCCCGTGACGATGGCCTGCACGAAAAAGCCAAACATGGAGAACATGGCGAGGCGGCCGTTCTTGATCTCCTTGACCTTGAGCTCGGCGGCCGTGTCGGGGTCGTCGGCCAGGCCGAGCGGGTCGAAGGGCCCGCCCGGGTGCAGGCTGTCGAGCACCTCGCCGTTGGGCAGCTCGCCGCCCGCGCGGTAGATCTCGGCGCCGCCCATGAAGACCACCTGCACGGCGACCGTGGCGATGATCGACTGGGCGTGGATCAGCGACGGGTTGCCCAGGTAGTTGAGGCCGTCGGCGCCAAAGATGGAGGCGCCCGCCTTCCACCAGATGGCGGCGTCGCCGGGGAACGGCACGCCGGCCTCGGCCAGCAGCTCGGGCGTGATGCACCCGAGCGCGCCGAGCATGGCCCAGCGGGCGTGGATGAGCTCGGCCTCGCGGTAGCGGGCAAAGGTCTCGGGGTCGGACGAGAGGCCGGCCGTGTCCCACCCGTAGTCGCCGGGGAACTGAACGAGTTTTTGGGGGTTGAGGGAGTTTTTTTGTTGGATGGAAGGGGGGAGCGTGAGGACCGGTCGATGGTTTTGAGGAGGCGTGTGGTTTTTTGGGCGGACGCGCGCGCTGATCGGATCAGGATCGCTGATGACGCGAGGGCCGTCGTTGTCGGACGTGCGACCAATAACGAGAGGCGCAGACGAGGTTTGTTTCGCCATCTCTCCCTCTGTCGCGGCGACCAAGCGTCCGCCGGCGGCGGCGGCGCAGAGCGGCGCGGCGCGGCGAGATCGGCGAGGGCGCGCCGCCTCTCTCTCCTCGAGGTCGCGGTGGGCACGGGACGGGGGGGCGCCATATCGCGCGCAGCTCACGCGACGATGAGCGTGGACAAAGGAACAGGCGCGGGTGGTGGGGGGCCAAGGTAGCGCGCGCGCGCGCGCGAGAGAGAGAGAGGGAGAGAGGGAGAAGGAGAGGGGGGGTATCTCGGTCTCTCCCCCTCTCGAAAAAAGCAAATCCCCAAGTTTGCTGCGCGCGCGCTCGACGGATGCGTGACCTTACCTCGCCAGTAAGGTATTCCGGGGTCGTGTTCTCCGAGAAGGGGCCCTGTGAGGTGTCGGATTTTCAGGAGAGGGCGGCGCGAGGCGGTGAGGGGCGGGTTGCTGGACGGGAGAGACCCGTGCCCCAAACGACCCCTTCCTTTTTTGGGATTACGATCATTTCGCAAACTTCCCACTCACCAGGTAGGTGCCGCGGTTGGGGCCGTAGAACTCGGCCTTGGCCTTGACCGACGTGCGGGCGGCGGCCTGTTGGGGAGAGAGAAGAGGGGGGAGAGAGAAGGAGAGGGAGGCAAGTGAGCAACTTTTTCTTCGTGTCGAGTCGGGAGAGAGAGAGAGCAAGAGATCCTCGGTCCAAAGATCGCCGTGAGACGCGCCATCCGCAGCGCGAGCCTAGGGCAGGCGCTCCGTCGCGCTGGCGCGCGCAGGAGAGCGGGGGGGGGCGCGGACGAGGCGGGGGGGGGGTCAGGGCCCAAAGAGACCGGAACTCTGTCGAAAGATATCATCCGTGAGACGGCGAGAAAAAGACGCACCATGGAGGCCTTCTTCATGATCATCGCCATCTTTGCTGAGTGGGGGAGGTGTTGGAGGGATGTGACGGGGTGGTGCTGATGTAGCGAGAGAGGATGAGAGCGTGTGTTGGGAGATGGAGGAGAGGGGAGGGAGGTTTCTATGAGAAGGACGGAGTGATTTTTTTCCAGCAAGAAACACTATTGGATTCATCGTCTCTCTCTCTCTCTCCCCCTTTCCCCCCGCGGGAGGCGCCAAGCGCGGGTCCAATCCGAGGGCGCTTAAACCTGGCCGGCCCGTCTCGCGTGCCGGGGGCTCTGTGGGGGGCGAATCTTCTGGCGGAAAAGGCGACGACGACGCCGCCCGCAGACGCCGACGCCGACGGACGGGGCGCGCGCCCTCTCTCGCCGCTTTGGCTCCCCTCGCTCGCCATCTCGGAGATCCTACTAGCGTGAAAACAGAAACGACCGTCAACCCATGTCTACACGAAAGGCCGCGGCCGCATGTCGCCCGGTCGCCGTGTCGCGGCGGCGAGCGGCCCCGCGCCCGCGGCTGTCACAGCATCAGGCTACCAACCGCCTCGTCCAGCGCCGCCGCGCGGCCCCCTCCCCCGCCGGCAGCCGGCGAGCCCGCCCCCAACGCCCCCGCCCCGAGCAGCGCCCCCGCCCCCGGCGCCCCCAGCTGCCCCTGCTGCATCTTCTCGGCCGCCCACCGCCGGTAGTCGGCGGCCAGCAGGTCCAAGAAGGGCGGCAGCAGCGCGCGCATGGCCAGCCGCGCGACGAGCGAGCCCGTGGCGCCGAGCAGGGCGGCCGGCGCGGACGACAGCGGCGGCGGCACGCGCAGGGACACGGCGGTGTCGGCCTCGAGGCACAGGCGGCGGGTGCGCGCGGGGGGGCCGGCGTCGGCAAGCGCGCCCGACGCCGACGCTGCCTCTGTCAGTGCCACCGTGACCGCTGCCGTCGTCGTTTGGCCAACGCCCGACCCGCCGCCGCCGACGCGCGCGCGCCAGGCCGCCACGGCGCCTCCTCCTCCCCTGGCGTCGTCCGGCGGCGACGACAGGCGCGCCTCGAGCCGCAGGTCGACCTCGGCGCGCGAGAGCGCGCGCCCTGGGCCGCCGGGCTCGAGCGCAGAGCCCGACAAGCGCAGGCGGTCCGCGCGGAACGACACGCCGCCGCCGCCGCCGCCGCCGCCGCGACCGCGGTTGCCGCCGCCGCCCCATTTGTCGCCGACGCCCCATTTGCCGTTGCTTATTGCGCCCGCGGATGATGCTGCCTCCGCGGCGTCGTCCACGTCGACGGACACGTCCACCTCTACCACGATGTCCATGCCGACGACGTCAGAGAGCGGGACGGTCAGCCGGAACAGAGAGGACAAGGGAGCAGGGGACGAAGCGGCGGCGGCGGCGGTGGCAGCCGGGCCGCTGCCGCTGCCGCTGCCGCTGCCGCTGCCGCTGCCGCCGCCGCTGCTGCTGCTTCTGCTGCTGCTGCCGCCCTCGTCGCCCCCGGCCCCCTCTGCCCCCTCCGCCTCGATATCCGACGCGCTGAGCCGCCGGATGAAGCGCGGGTCCAGCACGCTGTACTCCTCCACCGGCAGCGCCAGGTAGCGCCGGAGGCTCCACGCGGGTTCGGCCGCGCCCGCCGCCGCCCCGGCATCGTCCGCCGCTCGCGCTGCTGGTGCCGCCGCCGCCGCCGCCGCTGCCGCTGCTGCGGCTGCTCCTGCTGTCGCCGCCGGCGCGTCGTCCCCGCGCCCCTCCACTCGTCCCTCCTTCTCCGCCGGCGGCGGCCGCGCCTCCTCAACCACGCCGCGCTCTCCCGACGCCCTGCCACGGATCGACACGCGCTTCCAATCGCGCGGCTTGCCCTGCGGCCTGCTGTGCGCCGCTGCCGCTGCCGCGCCCCCACCCGCGCTCGCGCCGCCGCCCGCGCTGTGCGACGGGCGCCCGCCACCGCCGCCGCCGCCGACGCCGCCCTTGCGCGCTCCTCCCCCCGTCAGCCGCTCGCGCAGCGCCAGCGCGGCCGTGATGGCCGCGATGCCGGCCTCGAGACCGGCAAGCTCGGCCTTGGTGGCGCCGGCGGCGGCGGGCGGTGGGGTAGGAGCAGTGCTTGGTCGATCGCCGGTTGCTCGGCGTGTCGACCCGGGGGCGGCGGCGCGCCTCGGGCCGGGCGCCGCCGCCGGCAAGCGAGCGAGGCGCGCGCCGACGCCCCCGCCGACGGCAGCCCGAGCCGCAACCATGCGCGCTCCTGTCTAGGTTCTCGGATGCGTTTGTTTGTTTCCAGAGAGTTTCACTGCGTTCGCGCGCCCAAGGGATTCGGTGGTGGCTATGGCAAAGGGCCTGGGCCGCGTTTGGGCCGGATTTGCAAGTCTCTTTTTTCGCTCACGGCCCGCGGCGCTCTCTGCAATCCGACGGTGTCGATTAGGGGTAGTTGATGTGACGACGTGCTTGAAACACAGTCGTTCTGATCATGAGACGACCCATGAGCGTGGGAAGAGGACGTAAAACCAGTCAATGACTTTTCTTGCATTTTTTGACAATCGCGTCCCACTCCCCTCCCTCGAAATGTCCTCACATATCAACCCGGCACCAAGCTCACCACCGATCCGACCAATCCAGTACCGCGATCCTGCGCGCGCGCGTCCTCCTTGGCTATCTCGCGAAAGGACAACATTTGGCACGGGACCCTCTCCTTTCCTTTCCTCCGCCCCTCCTCCCCCCCGCGAACGAAATGCAGCAGCGGTGCCTGCGGTCGCGCGCGGCGGCGCCCGCCCGTCGCCGCGCCGCCGCGGTGCCCGTGCGCTGCGCCGCGACCGTGCAGTCGGTGCGTTTGATCACTTTCGTCGACGAGAGAGTGGAAAACCCTTCTCTCCCTCCTCCTCCTCCCCCCTTTCCCCCTTCACTCACCCGCCAGCCCGCTCCCCCCCCCGCTCCCCACCAATCCCACTCCCCCACAGCCCGCCGTCCCCGCCTCCGCCCCGGCCCTCTCCAACCTCGACCGCGTCTCCATCCTCGCCGAGGCCCTGCCCTACATGCAGCGCTTCGCAGGCAAGACCGTCGTCGTCAAGTACGGCGGCGCGGCGATGAAGGACCCGGCGCTCAAGGCGCGCGTGATCACCGACCTGGTGCTGCTGTGGACCGTGGGCATCCGCCCTGTCCTGGTGCACGGGGGCGGTCCCGAGATCAACGCGTGGCTGGGCAAGCTGGGGATCGAGCCCGAGTTCAAGAACGGCCTGCGTGTGACGGACGGTGCGTGGCCTCCTCGTTTCTTGTTAGTTTGTCGGCGCGTTTTGCGGGGTGCGGGTTGACCCGTCTCGCGTCCTCCGCACCAAACAACCCACGAATCCCCCCCCCCCCCCCCCACCCACACCACCCAACACAAAACACCACCCACACCCCCCCCCACCCACACCAAAACAACCCCCACCACGAGGCGCCAGCGGGCACTCGGCGGG
>Ga0105054_10004558_pt1 | contig 20596 bp, 12 predicted proteins | sample BON02_FD_78091 | JGI IMG/M metagenome (GOLD analysis project Ga0105054, IMG submission 78091) | Freshwater microbial communities from Lake Bonney liftoff mats and glacier meltwater in Antarctica - BON-02 (megahit assembly) | ecosystem: Environmental > Aquatic > Freshwater > Ice > Glacier...
CGGAGCGATGGTTGCCCACTGGGCATCAGTCAGAGTAGTGCGGATCAAGGTTGCCTCCCATGTTGGCAACCTTGAATCAGTCAGCGGGTGATTTGGGAATCCTCAAACGTCAACAGGCCCTAGACGAGTGCAAGATATGTGCTGCCATGAGCGCTATAAAACATTGGCCAACGGTGCGATTTCCTGCCGTTTCGTTGGCTGTTCTGCGGGTAACCGTTTCTTACTGTTAGCAGGACGCTGACAATGACAATTAGCTTTAACGAGTTTCAGGGCGATCACGCCATGCGCTTGCCGTTGCTTGATCAGGATAAGGCTGCGGATCCGCAGCCGCTGATTATGGCTGCCCGTCCGGGTGGGGCATATCGCCGGGGGTTCAAACGGCTCTTGGACATCACCGCGATCGTCGCGGCGGTTCCCGTCATACTGCCGATCGTGGCGGCGCTGGCCGTGATGGTGGCGCGCGAAGGTGGGCGGCCGTTCTACAGCCAGGTCCGTGATGGCAAGGGCGGCAGACCGTTCCGCATGTGGAAGCTGCGTAGCATGGTGAACGACGCCGATGCGCGGATGGAGGCCTATCTGGCCGAAAATGCCGAGGCCCGCGCCGAATGGGACAGCAACCAAAAGCTGCGCGACGATCCGCGCGTGACCCGCTTTGGCCAGTTCCTGCGCCGGTCGTCCTTGGATGAGCTGCCGCAGCTGTGGAACGTGCTGCGCGGTGATATGAGTCTGGTTGGCCCGCGCCCGATGATGCTGAACCAGCAAAGCCTGTATCCCGGAGAGGCCTATTACCGCCTGCGTCCGGGCATCACCGGTGCTTGGCAAACCGCGGGCCGTCACAAGACGACCTTTGCCGCCCGGGCCGAGTATGACGCGTCTTATGAGGCAGAGCTGTCGTTGATGACAGATATGCGGATCCTGACGCGCACAGTGGGCGTGGTGCTGAAGGGCAGCGGTTGCTGATCTAAGCCGATAAGTAGATAGCAAAACGCCCGCCGGAAAAAACCCAGCGGGCGTTTCGCTATGCTAGGGGTCAGCTAAGGGCGGCCGCCACGAACAAGACCGCCGTCATGGCCGAACAAACCAGCACAAAGCGGGGCAGGGCCAGCACCCGCTGGGCCACATCCCGCGCGCCCGGTCCGCCGCCAAGGGTGCGTTTGCGCGTCGGCAGGTTCAGTTCCGGGATCGACACGATGGGGCGCAGGCCCAGTTGACGCTCCAACTGGGTTGAGGTGCGCACAATCGGTTTCAGCAGGTCCAGCAGAAACGCCAGACCGATGCCGCCCAAAAGGCTGACAAAGGATCCGGCCATGAACAGCTTTTTCCCGCCCGCGCCCACAGGGTTTTCCGGGGTAATCGCGCGGTCCAGCAGGGCAAAGCGCTCGCCCTGCTGGCGGGTGGCCAGTTTGGCTTCGGTCTCCGCCTCGGCCAGCTTGGCCGAAACCAGATCAAGGCTGCCTTGCAACTGATCCAGCTGGCGTTGATAACCGGCCAGCGCGCGCTCGACCTCGGGCATTTCAGCCAGCGATGCGATGAGGTTTTCGCGCCGCGCGACAAGGGCGCTTTTCTGTTCGGTCAGCACGGCCACTTCGCCGTCAATATCTTGCAAACGGCGCTGTTCGGTGGCCCGCAAGGTGCCCTTTGCGGCCAGCTGGCGCTGTTCTTCCAAGAGGGCGACCAAGCGTTGATCCAGATCGCGGATGTCCGAATCCAGCCCGACGATTTCGTCGCGCTGGGTGTCTGCGATGGCGGGCAGGGCGGTGCCCTGCTCATTCTTATAGGCGGCAATTTCACTCTCAACTCCGGCAATCAGGCCGGAAATCCGGGTCTCTTCCTCGCGGTAGAAATCCAGCGTGTCGCGGGTGCGGGTCTGTTTGTTGGTGGCAGACATATCCAGCACGCCTTGGGCGAAATCATTGGCGATCCGGGCGGCCAGTTCGGGATCGCCATCGCGCGCGGTGATGATGATGGCCGAGATTTGCGCTGAGGCGCCATAAGGCGAATTGCCCGCCGAGGCGATAGAGTCAAAGGTGATGTTGCGGCGCAAAAGCGCCAGGCGTCCATCCGGGGCCAAGCCGGGCAGATCGGCGTAAAGGCCGTGCCGGTCGATCACCGCTTGCAGGTTTTCCCGGGTGGTCAGCCGCTGTTCAATAGACTGCAGCACCTGCGCAGAGCCGGTTGCCGCGTTGTCCGCCACCTGCGCGCCGCGCACTTCGATAACGGCCGCCGCCTCATAACTGTCGGGCCGCGATTTGGCGTAAATGGCCGAGACAAGAATGCCAATGACCGCAATTGACACGATCAGCCATAGCCTGCGCCGCAGGAAATTCAGCAGGTCTTCCAGGTTCTGGATCTGGCCCATCGATCAGCCTCTTTTTCCGTAGGCATAGCGGCCTTGCGCCCGATCCTGCGCGCGGTTCAAGACCGTGCCCAACAGCGGGATGCGGCCTTCAAACAGCTGCTCGGTCGCGCGGATATCTTCGGGTGAGGTGCGGGTGCCATCAACCACTAAAAGCACCGCATCCACCTTGTCGGCCAAAGCCAGAACATCGTCAGAGGCCAGTGCAGGCGGGGTGTCAAAGATGATGACATCGGGCTGCAACAGATCGCGCAACGCGGCCATCGCATTGTCGAATTCCGGATCTTGCAGCAGTTCCGAGGCATGCGGCACCGGATCAGAATTCAGCGCCAGCGCAAGGTTGCGGCTGACGCGGCGAAAGTGGCCCTCCAGCGGCTGCTCGCCCATCAGAAATTCAATCAGCGGGGCCGCGTCTTTCTGGCCGAACAGATCGGCCAGCTGCGGGTCGCGCAATTCCAGATCCATCAAGACGGTGCGGCAGGACGGCAGGCGGGCCATCGACAGCGCAAGATTGGCCGCCACAAAGGACTTGCCGCAGCCATGGGTGGGCGAGGTGACGGCGATCCGGGTCCAGCCTTTGTCGGACAGGGCTTGCAAGATGCGGGTGCGCAGCATGTCAAAGGTGCGGGTGACCGGGCTTTGTGCCGCATCTGGGAACAGACCGTTTCTTGCCAGCATCTCCGGCTTTGTCGGCAATTCACCGATTGATTCCCAGACCCGTGCGGGGTTGAACGGGGCCAATGCGACCGGCGCATGAAAGATCTCACGGCCCGTGCGCTGGTCAAGCGTGATGGGGTCATGCTGCGGCGTTTTGCCGGTGCGGAACACCGAAACATGCGCCGGTTTGGCGGGAGAATCGGGCCGATCGCGATTGCCAGCGTCTTCGGTGGACATCAACATGTGCCCTTCAATAGCCAAGGAAGCCCGGTTTGGGCCCAAGTTATAGTGTCTGACCATGGTGCCAGAGGGCCTTTGCTGCACGGCGGCATCCAGCCTTGGATACCTGAGGATTTCCACCATCCGCCTTGCAGCGGCACGAAGCCATTCGCACCTTGTTCAGGTCTGTGCCGAAGCCGTGGCATGGCCCTGTCCTTGATCCGTATGGGCCCCCGCCCAAGACGGCGTTCTTAGCAGATCGAAAGCGGAAAAGGAAGCCCGTGGCGGGGTTTATGACCTGACTTGGCGGTGATCGCGCGGGCGGCCCCTTGCCGATTCAAGATGGAAATCGGCGCGGGCTTTGCCTAGGGTCGCGCGATGAGACCTGCCGATCTTGCCCCCGTTGTTGTTGCTGTTGTGATTGGTCGCAACGAAGGGGCGCGGCTGGCCGCTTGCCTGACCTCTTTGAAGGGGCAAGTGCGGCGGGTGATCTATGTCGACAGCGGGTCCAGCGATGGCTCTGCCGCTTTGGCCGCGGGGCTGGGGGCCGAGGTGGTGGCGCTGGACATGACCCAACCCTTCACTGCCGCGAGGGCCCGCAATGCGGGGTTGGCGCTGTTGTCGGGGAATGGGTTTGTGCAGCTGGTTGATGGCGATTGTGAAGTGCAGCCCGGTTGGGTGGCCACCGCGCTGGAGGCGATGGCCGCACACCCAAAGGCCGTCGTGGTTTGTGGGCGCAGGCGAGAGCGGTTTCCCGAGGCCTCTATCTACAACCGCCTATGTGACCGCGAATGGGACACGCCGCTGGGCCAAGCAAAGGCCTGCGGCGGCGATGCCTTGATGTGGCTGGCGGCGGTGCAGGCGGTGGGCGGCTACCGCGATGATCTGATTGCCGGAGAGGAGCCGGAGCTGTGCTTGCGGCTGGCCCGTATGGGCGGGCAGATCTGGCGGATTGACGCCGAGATGACCCTGCATGACGCCGCGATGATGCGTTTTGGCCAGTGGTGGCGGCGCAGCACGCGCGCGGGCCATGCCTTTGCCGAAGGGGCCGCTTTGCATGGCAAAGGGCCAGAGCAGCATTGGGTTGTGGAAACGCGCCGGGCGCTGTTGTGGGGGTTGGGGGTGCCGCTGCTGGCCGTTGGTCTGGGGCTTTTGCATCCCCTTGGCCTCTTGGTTCTGGCCCTGTGGCCTGCGCAGATCCTGCGGCTGGCTTTGCGCGATCGGACCGGGCTTGGTCCTGCGATCTTCGCAGTCTTGGGCAAACTGGCCGAAGCCCAAGGCGTGATCGCCTATTGGTGGGGCCGTCTGACCCGCCGCAAGCGCGGGCTGATCGAATACAAATAAGCTACCGCTGTCGCCATGCCTGAAACGCCTGCCCGGGCAGGATCGCCAAGCACGCGGCATAGCGCGGCCCCATTCGGCGCGGGGCCGACAGGCAGCGCCACAGCCACTCCATCGCAATCGCCCGCACCCATTTCGGTGCCCGCTTTTGCGCGCCCGCAATAAAATCCACCCCCGCCCCGACCGAGGCGAAGCCGACATCCGGCGCCACCTGCCGCCCCAAGGCTGCCAGCCGCTCTTGCTTGGGCGCCCCCAGCGCCACCAGACACAGCCCCGGCCCCAAGGCCTGCAACTGCGCCAGCATGGCCCGCGCGGCCTCTCCTTCAGGATCGAAGCCCATCGGCGGCGCAATCAGCGCGCCGATCCGCAAGCCCGGCACCTGCGCTTGCAACTGTGCGGCGGCGGCGGCCAAACTGCCTTCGGTGCTGCCCAGCAAAGACACGGGCCGCCCGGCCTTTTCTGCCGCCTGCACCAGTGGCATCACCAGATCAGAGCCCGGCACCAAAGCCACCGGACGCCGCGCCAGCCGCGACAGCCAGACAATTGGGTTGCCATCGGCCACCACCAGATCCTGGGCTGCATAGGCGCGGCGAAACCCCTCATCTCGGCCCAGCTTGACCAGATGATCCAGATTGATCGTGGCCAGCGCAAAGCCTGTGCCCTTGGTCAGACGTGCCTCTACCTCTGCCAGAACGCTGCTGCGGTCTGGGTGGGTCACGGCAATCCGGGTCTGGCCGAAAGTGAAGTTCATCGCGCACTCCTTCGCGGCGCGTATAGCAGCAAATGGTGCAGGCGGCGACTGGGGCCCAAGGCCGCCGCGCGGCAACACACTGTTTCCTGCCGCTTGCCCGACGGCGGGGGCGTAGTCCTGCGCGCGGGCCTGTGCTATCAGGCGCCATCCGCGAAACTGCCAAAGGCCCCCGCCCCCGTGCCAAACCCGAATATCATTGCCTATATGATGCTGCTGGTCTGGCCCTTTGTGGCTTGGCAGCTGTATCACAGGCTTGATCCGGCCCGCGCGCTGATCTGGACGCTGCTGGCGGGCTATCTGATCCTGCCGCCGCTGACCAGTTTCGACTTTCCCGTCGTGCCGGATTTTGACAAAGACACCATCCCCGCCCTTGTCGCCGTGGCGCTGTCGATCTTTGTGCTGCGCGACCGGATCGGGCTTTTGCCCTCGGGCTGGCTGGGCCGCCTGCTGGTTGGCCTGTTTGTGCTGTCGCCCATCGTCACGGTCCTTAGCAACCCCGATCCGCTGCCCTATGTCGAAGGCGTCATTCCCGGCATGCGCGCCTATGACAGTATCGCGGCGGTGGCCAACCATGTGATCTATGCGTTGCCCCCGGTTTCTGGGCCGTCGGTATCTGGCCACGCCAGAGGCGGCGCGCGCGCTGTTGCTGGCCTTGGTGGCGGCGGGCTTGGCCTATTCACTGCCGATGCTGATTGAAAGCCGGTTCAGCCCGCAGATGAACGTCTGGATTTATGGCTTTTTCCAGCATGACTTTTTCCAGACCATCCGGCAGGGCGGCTATCGCCCGGTGGTGTTCTTGCCGCATGGCCTTTGGGTGGCGATGTTTGCGCTGATGTGCCTGTCGGCGGCGGCGGTTTTTCTGCGTGAAGGCCCGGCTGAGGCGCGGCCCAAGCAGTTGATGGTTTTCCTGTATCTGGCCTTTATGCTTTATGTCTGCAAATCGGCGGGCGTGGTGGTTTACGCGCTGGCGATGCTGCCGCTGATCCTGTTTGCGCCCCGCCGTTTGCAGGTGCTGTTTGCCGCGCTGATCGCGGTGATCGTGATGGTCTATCCCGTGCTGCGCGGTGCGCATGTGGTGCCTTTGGACGCCATTCTGGACTATGCCCGCGGGTTGTCGCCCGAACGCGCCTGGTCTTTGCAGTTCCGTATCGAAAACGAAGAGATCCTGCTTTTGCGCGCCGAAGAACGCCCTTGGTTCGGCTGGGGCGGCTATGCCCGCAACTTCCCCTATGATCCCTTTACCGGAGCGATGAAGAACATCGCCGATGGCGATTGGGTGATCCAGATCGGCACCTATGGCTGGCTGGGCTATATTGCCGAATTCGGGCTGTTGTGCCTGCCCCTGTGGTTGTTGGGGCGCGAGGCGTTGACCCAACGCTCGGCCGTTTTCACCCCCTCGGTGGCGGCCTTGGCGCTGATCTTTGCGTTCAATATGTTTGATCTTTTGCCCAATGGCACGTTGATTCCGATCAGCTGGTTGATGGCAGGCGCGCTGTTGGGGCAGGCTGAGCGGATCCGCGCCGCGCGCAAGGCCGCCAAGGCCGTAGTGGTGCCCCATATCCGCCGCACGGTGATCTGATGCTGCGGGTGGATCTGGGCGTTTTCGCCCATAATGAGGCGGCGGAAATTGCCGCCATGGTCGCCGGTCTGAGGGCGCAAGGGTTGCCCGAAGGCGTCGATCTGCGGCTGTTGGTGCTGGCCAATGGCTGCACCGATGACACCGCCGCCCGCGCGCGCGGGACAGGGGCAGAGGTCGCCGATCTGGCCCAAGGCGGCAAAAGCCGCACGTGGAACCGCTTTGTCCACGACCTGTCGCGCCCCGACGCCGATCTGCTGGTCTTTTGCGATGCCGATATCACCTTGCCGCAACCCGATGCCTTGGCCCGGCTGATAGCCACCCTCGCCGCCCGCCCCGCGCTTTGGGTGCTGAACAGCCAGCCTGTCAAAGACCCCACAGCCCCTGGCGCGCAGACTATGGTCGGGCGGCTGGCTGCCAAAGCCGCAGGCGGCCTCGATGATTGGAAAACCGCAATCTGCGGCCAGTTCTACGCCATGCCCACCCCCCGCGCGCGGGCATTTCATCTGCCCATCGGCCTGCCGGTTGAGGATGGCTTTCTGCGCGCCATGGTCCTGACCGATCACCTGACGACCCCCGAAGATTTCACCCGCATCGACGGGCTGGATGGCCTGCACCACCTTTACGCCGGTGAAAGCACGCTGCCCGGGCTGATCCGTCATCAAACCCGCATCGTCATCGGCTCTGCCCTCAACGCGGCCCTCTTCGCGCATCTGCTGGGTCTGCCGCCCGACATCCGCGCCACAGATTGCGCCCGCATGGCCGATGATCCCGCCGCCTTGCCCACAGTTCTGGCCGCACAGCTGCCCCGCGCGCCCTATGGCTACGTGCCGTTTCACTTCCTTTTCAAGCGCTTGGCGTGGGCACGCCTGCGCCGCCTTCCGGTTGCAATCCTAGGCTTTGGCTTTGACGCCATTGTTTACCTGCGCGCACAAATCGCCATGCTCCGGGGCACAGGTGCTGGTCACTGGTAGGCCGCAGTGCCTTAATCCCCGGCCAACCCGGGCAGCTTTGTGGCATTAACGTGGCATTGTCCCTCTGTGCGACATGATCGGTTTGTGAGCGGTGCAGAGGTATCGCTCGCGCAGAATTTAAGGTAAAATCAACGGGTCGGCTGCTGGTATGTCTGTGGTCGCAAGAAACGGTGGTAGCGTGGTGTCAGAGAAATTCCCCGGCGTGGCCGAAACCGACATAGCTATTGTCGGCATGGCGGCGCATTTGCCGGGCGCACCCGATGTTGCCACCTATTGGGCCAATCTGGTCAACGGTGTCGAATCAATCCGCGTGCTGTCTGAGGCTGAATTGCTGGCCGCAGGCGAAAGCCCCGCCCGCCTGCGCCGCACGAATTACGTGCCCTCCGCCGCCGTTTTGGATGGCGTGCCGGATTTTGATGCTGACTTCTTCGGGTTCAGCCCGAAAGAGGCCGCGATCCTTGATCCCCAGCACCGCCATTTCATGGAAGTCGCGTGGGAGGCGTTGGAACACGCAGGCCACCCGCCCGAGAATTTCAAAGGCGCCATCGGGGTTTATGCGGGCTGCGGCATGGGCTCGTATTTCTATTTCAATCTTTGTTCCAACCCCGATCTGGTTGACCAAACCGGCATGTTCCTTCTGCGCCATACCGGCAATGACAAGGATTTCCTTTCTACCCGCGTCTCCCATATCTTCGATCTCAAAGGCCCCTCGATCAACGTGCAAACGGCCTGCTCCACCTCTCTCGTCGCGCTGCATTACGCCACCCAAGCCCTGCTGAATGGCGAATGTGACATGGCCCTTGCTGGCGGCGTCACGATCGAACTCCCCCACGCCCGCGGTTATCTGCACCAAGAGGGCGAGATACTGTCACCAGACGGCCATTGCCACGCCTTCGACTCCCGCGCCGAAGGCACCGTTTTTGGGTCCGGCGCCGGCTGTGTGGTTCTGCGCCGCGCCCGCGATGCGATCCGCGATGGCGACCACATCTGGGCCATCGTCAAAGGTTCCGCTGTCAACAACGATGGTGCCGCCAAGGCCGGATATCTGGCCCCTTCGGTTGATGGCCAAGCCGCCTGCATCGCCGAAGCGCAGGCCCTCGCAGGCGTGTCAGCCGAAACCGTCAGCTACATCGAATGCCACGGCACCGGCACCTACCTCGGCGACCCGATCGAAGTCGCCGCCCTCACCGCCGCCTTCCGCGAGACCACCGATGCCGCAGGCTTTTGCCGCATCGGTTCTGTAAAAACCAACATCGGTCACCTGGACACCGCTGCCGGAGTCGCCAGCCTGATCAAGGTTGCCCTCTCGCTGCACCACCGCCAACTCCCGCCCTCCTTGGGCTATGAGAATCCAAACCCCTCAATCGACTTCGAGACCTCGCCTTTCAAGGTGAACGACCGTCTGATCGACTGGCAGGGGGACACCCTTCGCGCAGGTGTCAACTCCCTTGGCGTCGGCGGCACCAACGCACATGTGGTGCTGGAACAGGCCCCCGCGCGGGCGGCATCAGAGGCCAGCGACTGGCCGTTCCAGCCCATCGTGATCTCTGGCCGCAGCAAAGCCGCCCTTGACGCCCAAGCAGCCAAGCTCGCCGCCCACCTGCGCGCAAACCCCGGCCAACCGCTGGCCGACGTGGCCTATACGCTAAAGGAAGGCCGCCGCGCCTTTGACAAGCGCCGTGTTCTGGTTGCCGCCACCCACGCAGAGGCCGCCGACCTGCTCGAAGGCGCCGATCCTCGCCGCACCTTCAACCACGACCATCTGGACGCCCCAGAGGTCATCTTCATGCTCCCCGGCGGCGGCGCGCAATTTGCTGGCATGGCCCGCGACCTGTATGAAACCGAACCGGTTTTTGCCGATTGGATGGATCGTGGCCTTGCCATTCTGCAACCCCAACTCACCTACGACATCCGCGCTCTTTGGTTGCCCGAAAAGGGTGCCGAAGGCCCCGCGGACCAAGCGCTGAAAAAACCCTCCGTCCAGCTGCCGCTGATCATGATCTGCGAATATGCGCTGGCTCAGCTATACGAAAGCTGGGGCGTCACCCCCACCGCCCTTGTCGGCCACAGCATGGGTGAAAACACCGCCGCCGCGCTGGCTGGTGTGATGAGTTTTGAGGATTGCATCGGCCTCGTCCTTTTGCGCGGCCAATTGTTCGACACCATCCCCCCCGGTGGCATGCTCTCCGTCCCGATGGACGCCGCCGACCTCGCCCCCCTGCTGACCCGCGATCTGGATATGGCCTCGGTCAACGCCCCCGGCCTTTGCGTGGTTTCCGGCTCTGATGCGGCCCTGAAAACCCTCTCGGCCGATCTGGTCGCCCGAGAGGTTGAGACTCAGCGCATCGCCATAGACATCGCCGCGCACAGCAAGATGCTGGAGCCGATCCTGACCCGCTTTGGCGCCTACCTGCGCCGCATCACCCTGAACCCGCCGCAAATCCCGATCATCTCCAACACCACTGGCCAACCCCTGACCGACGCGCAAGCCACCAGCCCCGAGTATTGGGTGCAGCACCTGCGCGGCACGGTGAATTTCCGCGCCTGCATGGAAACCCTCATGGTCACGCCGGGCCGCGTCTACATGGAAATGGGCCCCGGCCGCGCCCTGTCGTCACTCTCGCAAGCCAACGGCGTCCCCGCAGCCCAAGTCATCCCCGCCTTGCGCCACCCCGAACAGAAAATGGCCGACGACGCTTGGCACATCGCCAGCATAGCGCGCCTCTGGGCCTGCGGCGTCCCCGTCGATTGGGCGCCGATCTGGGGCGAGGCTCGCCGCCTCCGCGTGCCGCTGCCCACCTATGCCTTTCAAAAGAAACCCTATTTCATCGAGCCTGGCCAGCAGAAGACGGCGGAACCCGCCGCCCTGCCCACCCGTGTCGAAGACATCACCCAATGGGGCTGGCGCCCCCACTGGCGCCCCGCGACGGCGGCTTTCGACATCGACGACCTGCCCGACACAGCCCCCGAAACCTGGCTCATCTTCACCGATGATCCCGGCCTTTGCGCTGCCGCCGCCGCCCGCCTGACCGCTGCACACCACCGCGTCATAACCGTCCGCGCAGGCGATACCTTCGCCCGAGCAGGTAACGGCTACACCCTGGCGCCAGAGCGGGGCCGCGAAGGTTATGACCTTCTGATCCGCGACCTTACCACGCGCGGCATCACCCCCACCCGCATCCTGCACGGCTGGCTTGTCACCCGAGGGGCCAGCTTTCGCCCCGGCTCCAGCCTCCTGCACCGCAACCTCGAACAGGGCTTCTGGTCCTTGGTCTTCCTGACCCAAGCCCTCGCCAACGACTCCCTCACCAACATCCGCATCACCACCCTCACCACCGGGGCCGCACAGGTGAAATCCGAACCCCTCACCAGCCCCGAAAAGGCAATGATCCTTGGCCCCCAGCGCGTGGCCCCCAAGGAACTGCCCGGCCTCACCATGGCCTCGCTCGATCTGACCCTGCCTGACCGCACAATCCCGGACTCCCTTATCGACCGCGTGCTGGAAGAGGCCCTGTCAGACACCCCAACCATCGCCGCCCTGCGTGGCGAGCGGCGCTATGAACAAACCGTCAAACCCGCAGCCCTCCCAGACACGCCAACAGACATCCCTCAAAACGCCCATATCCTGATCACCGGCGGCTTTGGCGGCATCGGCCTGACCGTGGCCGAAGACCTGATCCGCCGCCACGGCGTCCGCATCACCCTGATCGCCCGCCGCCCCCTGCCAGACCGCGCCACATGGCCCCGCCACCTCGCCAGCCATGATCCCGCCGACCCCACCTCCCGCCGCATCCTGTCCCTGCAACGGCTGGAAGCCCTCGGCGGCGAAATCCTCGTCGCCCAGGCCGACGTCGCCAATATCAACGACATGCAAACCGCCAAAGCCGCAGGCGAGGCCAAATTCGGCCCCATCCACACCGTCATCCATGCCGCAGGCGTTGTCGATGACGGCCCCCTGATGGCCAAAACCCCCGCCGGGATCGAAGAAGTCTTCGCCCCCAAACTCCACGGCACCCAAGTCCTCAACCGCCTCTTCCCCGACGGCTCCCTAACCCTGATGGTCCTCTTCGCCTCCACCTCCACCGTCACCGGCCCGGCGGGGCAGGTCGATTATGTCGCCGCCAACGAATACCTAAACGCCTTCGCCAAATCCCGCATGGGCGGCAAAACCCGCGTCATCGCCTTGAACTGGGGCATCTGGCAAGGCGTCGGCATGGCGGCTGAGAGCCTCGCCGACCGCATCGGCCGCCCCGACACCCCCCGCCTGCCGATCATCCGCCCGATGCTGGACGAAGCCGGCTTTGACGGCCACGGCAACCGCATCTTCACCGCCACCTACAGCGCCGACCGCTGGGTGCTAAACGGCCACCGCACCGCCGACGGCACCGCCCTGATCCCCGGAACCGGCTATCTGGAAATCGCCGCCGAAGCCTGGGCCGCCCAAGGGGAGTCCGGCGGCTTTGAACTCCGCGATCTCACCTTCTTCCGCGCCCTCAATATCGACGATGGCGCGCAGCGCAACATCCGCGCCAAACTGACCCGCAGCGACGAGGGCTACAGCTTCGACCTCCACTCCGAAGTCACCGCGCGGGGCCGCCAAGGTTGGCTCCAACACGCCTCCGCCCGCCTGCTCCCCCTCACCGAATCCGCCCCCCAAATCGACCCCACCGCAATCGCCAACCGCCTCCCCACACCCGAATCCGGGCAGGGCCTCCAAAGCCCCCAAGAAGCCCACCTCCGCTTCGGCCCCCGCTGGCGCGTCCTGTCCTCGCGCACCACCAACGCCACCGAAGGCCTCGCCCACCTGACCCTCCCCGCCCCTTTTGCGGTAGAACCCGACCAAGGCTGGCTGATCCACCCCGCCCTGATGGACCTTGCCACCGGCTGGGCCATGCCGCTGATTGATGGTTACCAAAACGACCACCTCTGGGTGCCCGTCTCCTATGCCAGCCTCAAAGCCTACCGCCCACTGCCCGCAGCCATCCTCAGCCACATCCGCAACGCCGCCCCCAACACGGCCACCAAAACCACCGCCACATTCGACATCACCCTCGCCACGCCAGAAGGCGAAGTCTGTATAGAGATCAAAGGCTTCACCCTCCACCGCCTTGACGGTGCGCTGACCTTCCCCGCCCCAGACCCCCGCAGTCTGGAGTCAGAAGACACCGCCCGCCTGATGTCCCCAGCCGAAGAGCGCCTTATCCACACCTTCACCCAAGGCATCCGCCCGGAAGAAGGCGCAAAGGCCTTCGCCCGCGCCCTCTCCCTCAACACCCCGCCGATCATCGTCTCCTCCCTCGACCTCCCCGTCCTCATCGTCCAATCCAACACCGTCGAGGCCGCAAAACCCGAAGGTCAAACCTTCGACCGCCCCGACCTCGACACCGATTTTGTCGAACCGAGAACCGACATCGAGCGCCGCCTCGTCACCTTCTGGCAAGACCTCCTCGGCGTGGCCCGCGTCGGCGTCGAAGACAGCTTTTTCGACCTCGGCGGCCATTCCCTGATCGCCGTGCGCCTGTTTTCGATGGTCAAAAAAGCCTTCCGCGTCGATTTCCCGATTTCGATCCTGTTTGAGGCCCCCACAATCGCCGCCTGCGCCAAACTCATCGCCGCAGAAGTCGGTGAGGCCACCGACACACCCGAAGCCGAAACAACCCCCCGCCAACCCCAACGCCGCTTCACCCACATCGTCCCAATGCACCGCGGCGAAGGCGGCACGAAAACGCCGTTCTTCCTCGTCGCCGGAATGTTTGGCAACGTCCTCAACCTGCGCCACCTCGCCCAACTCCTCGGCGGCGATCGCCCCTTCTACGGCCTGCAAGCCAAGGGCCTCTACGGTGACGACACCCCGCATGACGATTTCACCCGCGCCGCTACTGATTACATCGCCGAGATGCGCGCCGTTCAACCCCGCGGCCCCTACCTCCTCGGCGGCTTCTCCGGCGGCGGTCTGATCGCGTGGGAGATTGCCTGTCAATTGCAGGCTGCGGGTGAAGAGGTTCCCCTCGTTGTGCTGCTGGATACCCCCATCCCGCTGCGCCCCGCGCTGTCACGCCGCGACAAGGCCTTGATCAAATGGGCCGAAATCCGCGCCAAAGGCCCGGGCTATCTGCTGGATTGGGCCCGCGCCCGCTGGGCATGGGAAAAGGCCAAACGCCAGCCCGGTGCCGCGCCCGAGGGTGACGCCGCCTTCAACAACTCGGCGATCGAGACCGCCTTCCGCGCCGCTTTGCCGCGCTATGACATGCCCCGGCGCGATGGCGCGGCGGTGCTGTTCCGCCCGCCTTTGGACCGCCATTGGCAGGTCTCCAACGGCGCATGGGTCTCATCGGCCAAGGAATACGTCCTGCCCGACAATGACCTGACCCGTTTCGCCCCCGTCCTAGAGGTCATCGAAGTCCCTGGCGATCACGATTCCATGGTGTTGGAGCCCAACGTCCGCGTCCTCGCCGCTGCGATGAAGGCGGCAATTGCCCAAGCCGAACCGGCCCCAACCCCCCTCGCGCAGGCGGCGGAATAGCCATGGCCCGCCTGCTGACCGTCCTTTTGAACTGGCGCACCGCCGCCATGACGCTGCAATCAGCCCAGGCCGCTTTGGCCGCGATGAAGGGCATCGACGGGGCCTTGGTGATCGTTGACAACAACTCTGACGATGGCTCTTTCGAGACGCTGTGTGTCGAAGTCGCGGCCCGAGGCTGGGACCATGGCCCCCATCAAATGCGGGTTGTGCAGTCCGGCCATAACGGCGGCTTTGGTGCGGGCAACAACTTTGGGATCCGTGCGGGGATGCCGGATGGCACCGCGCCGGACTATGTCTATTTGCTGAACTCAGACGCTTTCCCCGCCCCCGACGCCATCCACGCCTTGCTGGATCATCTGGAAACCCACCCCAAAACCGGCTTCGCAGGCAGCTTCATCCACGGCCCCGAAGGCGACGCGCATCGCACCGCCTTCCGCTTCCCCTCGATCCTGTCAGAGTTCGAATCCCAGATCCGCTTCGGCCCTGTCTCGCGCCTGCTGCACCGCTCAATCGTCGCCCGCCCGATTCCTGAGGCCACCACCCAGGTTGATTGGCTCGCCGGGGCCAGCCTCATGATGCGGACAAAAACGCTCGACCAAATCGGTCTTTTTGACGAAACCTTCTTTCTGTATTTTGAGGAAACCGACCTCTGCCGCCGCGCCTCTCTTGCCGGTTGGCCCACCGATTACGTCGTGGAAAGCCGCGTCGCCCATATCGGTTCCGCCTCCACCGGCATGAAAACATGGGCCCGGATCCCGCAATTCTGGCTAGACTCCCGCCTGCATTACTTCACCAAAAACCACAGCCGCCTTTATGCTGCCGCCGCTACCGTCGCCACCCTGACAGGCGGCGCCCTATGGCGCCTGCGTCTGCTGATCCAAAGCAAAGACCAGGGCGATCCGCCGCGCTATCTGCGCGATCTGGCGTGGCATCACCTGCGCCATGCCTTCGCCAAACAGGGGCAAAGACGCCCCGCAAAAGCCCGCGAAATCGCTGGGCAAGGACGTGAAACATGACCCTGTCCGCCATTCTGATCGGCAACGAAACCCTTACCGCCCAATGCGGCGAGACCCTTTTGGCGCGCGGCCACACCATCGCCGCCGTGGTCACCCACAGCCCCGATATCCGCGCTTGGGCCGCTGCCAAAGGCCTTACCACGCACCCCTTTAACCCTGATCTGGCCAGCCATTTGCCGCAGGCCGATTGGCTGCTGTCCATCGCCAACCTGACCGTTCTGAAGCCCGACGTCCTTGCCCGCGCCACCACCGCCATAAACTTCCACGACGGCCCCTTGCCCGCCCACGCGGGCCTGAACGCGCCCGTCTGGGCGCTGCTGGGCGGTGAGACCACCCACGCCATCACCTGGCACCTGATCGAAACCGCCATAGACGCAGGCCGCATCCTGGAAGAGCGCCGCTTTGACATTACCGAAGGTGACACCGCGCTGACCCTGAACACCCGCTGTTTTGAGGCCGGGATGGACAGCTTTCCCGCCGTCCTCACCCAGATGGAAACCGGTCTCCAGCCGCGCCCGCAGCCCCCCACCCCCGGCCAGATGCACAAGGGCGCAGACCGCCCCGCCGCTTTTGGTCACATCAATTTCACCCAAAGCGCCGAAACCGTGGTGCGCAGCATCCGCGCGCTGGATCATGGCCGCTACTGGAATCCGCTGACTACGCCCAAGATCGCCACCGTCGACCAAATTCTGAACGTTGGAACCGCCGATCTGGTACCGGGCAGCGGCACCCCCGGCATGGTCCTTTCGGCCACGCCGGATGGCTTGGTGGTGGCCTGCACCAGTGGCGCGGTGCGGCTGAACCGACTGACTTGTCAAGCCTCCGGCGGGGCGGTTTGCCCGTCTACCATAACCGAAGTGGCGCAGCCTAAAGACCCGGCCAGCCTGACCAGCGCCTTGGCCGCGCTTGCCCCGCGTGATGCCGCCTTGCGCGCCGCTCTGGCCGATCTGTCGCCGCTGTCCTTGCCTGCCAAACCCGGCACCACGGCCAATTGGCACAGCCTGCCGATGACCGCCCCTTTGCCGCATCTGGCCCTCGCCACCCTGCGCGCCCTTGGCGCTGACACAGGCGATATCGCCCGCGAAGCCCCCGGCTTGGCCGGCTACATCGCCCCGTGGCAGCCCCTGCGGCTGACCGCTGGCCCCGTCGCCCAAAGCCTTGCCGCCCTGCAAACCACGCTGACCAAACCTGCCACCGGCTGGCCGCTGGATCTGATGACCCGCGACCAAACCCTTCAAGGCCTGACCGTTCCGCCTATAGGCCTTTCGGCTGAAACCCCCATTCCCGGCACCGCCATCACCCTGACCTCGCAGGCCCTGCACTATGACGCCAACCGCCTAAGCCCACAGGCCGCGCAAGCCCTTGCCGCCCGCATCACCCATATCGCTGCACAAATCGCTAAGGCCGCGCCCGACGCCGATCTGACCGACCTCTCCGCCCTGACCGAAACCGAACGTGACCAAGCCCTGAACCGCTGGAACGCCACCGCCCGCGAACATGACCGAACCCTGATGGTGCATACGGCGTTTGAGGCGCAGGTGGCCAAAACTCCCACCGTCCCGGCGCTGGCGTTTAACGCCACCACCCTGAGCTATGCCCAACTCAACGCCCGCGCCAATCGTGCCGCGCATGTGCTGATCCAAATGGGTATCAAACCCGGCACGCTTGTGGGCCTCTGCGCCAAGCGCAGCCTTGATCTGGTGATCGGCGCGCTGGCCATTCAAAAGGCTGGCGGCGCCTATGTGCCGATGGATCCCAGCTATCCCGCCGACCGTCTGGCGCTGTTTGCCGAAGACAGCGCGGCCTCGGTGATCGTCACCCAAAGCGGGCTGACCAATAGCCTGCCCGCAGGCACAGAAACCCTCTGCCTCGATACCGACGGCAGGCTTGCGACTGCGCCCGATACCAACCCCACCTCGGGCGTCACGCCCGCAGATGTCGCCTATATGATCTACACCTCTGGCTCGACCGGGCGACCCAAGGGCGTGCAGGTCGAACACCGCAATGTGGTGAATTTCTTTACGGGGATGGATGACCGCTTGGGCACCACCCCCGGCACATGGCTGGCCGTCACCTCGCTCTCGTTCGACATATCCGTGCTGGAACTGTTCTGGACCCTCTCCCGCGGCTTCAAGGTCGTCCTCAGCAATGACGAAAACCGCACGCTGGTTTCCTCCGGCCAGATCACCAGCGCCCAAAAGATGGAGTTTTCAATCTACTACTGGGGCAATGACGACGGCCAAGGGTCAAAGAAATACGAACTCCTGCTCGAAGGCGCTAAATTCGCCGACACCCACGGTTTTTGCGCGGTCTGGACGCCAGAGCGGCACTTTCACGCCTTCGGCGGCCCCTACCCGAACCCCTCGGTCACCGGGGCTGCCGTGGCTGCGGTCACCAAAAACATCGCGGTTCGCGCGGGGTCTTGCGTTGTGCCGCTGCACCATCCCGCCCGCATCGCCGAGGAATGGGCGGTGATCGACAATCTGACCGATGGCCGTGCCGGAATCGCGATTGCCTCCGGCTGGCACCCCGATGATTTCGTGCTGCGCCCCGAAAATGCGCCACCCAACAACAAGGCCGCGATGTATGCCGCCGCCGATCAGGTCCGCAAACTCTGGCGCGGCGAGGGCGTTGATTTCCCCAAGGCCGATGGCTCCACCTTTACCGTCAAAACCCAACCCCGCCCGGTTTCAAAGGAACTCGAACTCTGGGTGACGACAGCAGGCAACCCCGACACCTGGCGCGAAGCGGGTGAAATGGGCGCAAACGTTCTGACCCACCTCCTCGGCCAGACCGTCGACGAAGTCGCAGGCAAAATCACCCTCTACCACGACGCCCTCTACCACGACGCCCTGCGCCGCGCAGGCCATGACCCCGCACAGCGCAAAGTCACCCTGATGCTGCACACCTATGTCGGGCGCGACCGCGAACAGGTCCGCCGCGTGGCCGAAGGGCCGATGAAATCCTACCTCGCCAGCGCGGCGGGTCTGGTCAAGCAATACGCCTGGGCCTTCCCCGCCTTCAAGAAACCCCATGGCGTGACCAACCCGATGGACATCGACCTGCGTAGCCTGTCAGACGATGAAAACGCCGCCATCCTGGATTTCGCCTTCCACCGCTATTTCGACGACTCCGGCCTGTTTGGCACGGTTGACGATGCCCTCGCGCGGGTCGAACAACTCAAACGCATCGGTGTTTCCGAAGTCGCCTGCCTGATCGACTATGGCATTGCGCCGGATGTGGTGATGGAGGGTCTTTACCCCCTCGCCGAAGTCGTCAAGCGCGCCAATGCGGGCGGTGGCGTAGCAGATGATGATTTCTCGATCGCCGCACAGATCATCCGTCATGATGTTACCCACCTGCAATGCACTCCCTCCATGGCGCGGATGATCGCGATGAACGGCGACTCGCGCCATGCCCTGTCTGGGGTGAATACCCTGATGCTGGGGGGCGAGGCCCTGCCCGGCGCCTTGGTCGAAGACCTGCGCCGCGCCTCGGGCGCCCGCATCCTGAACATGTATGGCCCCACCGAGACCACCATATGGTCCTCGGTCGAAGAGGTGAGCGACGCCGAGCCGACCACAAACATCGGCACCCCACTGGCCAACCAACAGCTTTATGTCCTTGATCCAACAGGCCAACCCGTCCCCCCCGGCAATGAGGGAGAGTTGTGGATCGGTGGCGAAGGTGTCACCCGCGGCTACTGGCAGCGCCCCGATCTGACCGCTGACCGCTTCCGCCCCAACCCCTTTCACAAGGGCCGCATCTACGGCACTGGCGATCTGGTCCGCCTGCGTAAGGATGGCAAGATCGACTTTCTGGGCCGCACCGACCATCAGGTAAAACTGCGCGGCTACCGGATTGAACTCGGGGAAATCGAAGCCGCCTTGGAGCGCCAACCCGGCGTCACCCAAGCCGTGGTGATGGCGCGAGAAGACAGCCCTGGCGATCTGCGGCTGGTCGCCTATATCACCGGCTCTGCGTCGGATGCCACGCTGCGCACCGCCTTGGCGCAGGATCTGCCCGATCACATGATCCCGGCGCATTTTGTCACGCTGCCCGCGATGCCGCTAACCCCCAACCGCAAAGTTGACCGCAAAGCGCTGCCCGCGCCCACCACAGCCCCGGTGGTGGCGGTGTTTGAGGCCCCTGTTTCAACCGTCGCCGCCGATCTGGCGGTGATCTGGGCGCGGGTTCTGGGTGTGGCGAAAGTGGGGGCCAAGGACAATTTCTTTGCCCTTGGTGGCCACTCCTTGCTGGCCGTTCAGGCGCATCGCGAAATCCGTGACAAGATGGGGGCGGCCAAAGTCTCAATCACCGACATCTTCCGCTTTCCGGTGCTAGAGGCGCTTGCCGCCCATATCGAAGGGCCAAAAGTGGCCAAACCCGCGCCGGTTCTTGCGGCGGCACCCGCGCCCTCAAGCACCGAAGACCTGGGCGATGCCCTTGCCCGTCGCCGCGCGATGCGGCTGGCGCGGCGCGGTGTTGATGCCTGATCTGGCCCGCCTTGCGGCCATGGCGCGGGGCCTTCTGCCCCCCGGCGTGGCCGTGGCGGCAGCCGATCCGCGCCAGTTGCACCCCGTGTTGGACGGCGAAGCCCTGCCCGGAGCGGTGCCCGCCCGTCTGCGTGAATTCTCGGCCGGCCGCCATGCCGCCCGGGCGGCAATGGCCGCCCTTGGCGCGCCGATTGCCGCGATTCCCCCCGGCGATGACCGCGCGCCGATCTGGCCCGCCGGGATCACCGGCAGCATCACCCATAGTGCCAGCGCCTGCCTTGCGGCGGTCGCTTTGTGCGGCGTTATTGACGGGCTTGGGTTGGATCTGGAAGAAGACGCGCCGCTAGAGGCCGCTCTCTGGCCCGAGATTTGCCGCCCCGAAGAGCTGACCCTTTTGGGCGACACGCCCGGCTTGCAAGCCCGGCTGATCTTTGCGGTGAAAGAGGCCGCTTATAAGGCGCAATATGCCCGCTCAGCGACGCTGTTTGGGTTTGACGGGCTGTCGGTGACGCTGACAGCCACGGTGTTTTCTGCGCGTTTTACCCGAGCAGTTGCGCCCTTTGCAGCGGGTCATACGGTGCAGGGTAGATGGGCGCGGGGCGAAGGGCACATCCTGGCCACCTGCATTCTTTAGGGTTCAGTGCCGCAGCGACGAATTTGCAGGACAGGCGTTGTTTTTGCGTTAAG
>Ga0105054_10004565_pt1 | contig 20576 bp, 23 predicted proteins | sample BON02_FD_78091 | JGI IMG/M metagenome (GOLD analysis project Ga0105054, IMG submission 78091) | Freshwater microbial communities from Lake Bonney liftoff mats and glacier meltwater in Antarctica - BON-02 (megahit assembly) | ecosystem: Environmental > Aquatic > Freshwater > Ice > Glacier...
GTCGATGGGGACAGGCACGGGGTGGGGACAGCGACGGGGTGGGGACAGACGCGGGGGGGGGACAGACCCGGGGTGGGGACAGACCCCGGGTGGGGACAGACCCCGGGTGGGGACAGACCCCGGGTGGGGAAAGACCCCGGGTGGGGACAGACCCCGGGTGGGGACAGACCCCGGGTGGGGACAGACCCCATTTCACGAAACCCCTGCTCAGTGGCAGGTCGTAGGTCGATGGGGACAGACCCCAGGTGGGGTCTGTCCCCGGGGTGGGGTCTGTCCCCGGGGTGGGGTCTGTCCCCGGGTGGGGTCTGTCCCCGGAGTGAAGGCCGACGATCAGCGCGCCGCCGTACGAACGGAGATCATCGCCCCTTGAGCAGCAGCAGCAGCACGGGAGGGCAGATGCTCTGGCTGCCTCGATGGGCACCAGGCGCCGCAGTTGGGGCTTCAGCGCGCAATGGGTATGAGCCCGGCTGAGATCGGTGCCATCGTCGGTGTGGCGCGAGACGCCTTCGTGGCCGGTGCGGAAAGCGGCCTTCGGTCCGAACTGCCCGACGGCCAGTCGTCACTCTCGGACGATCAGATCGCTCAGGTCACGCAGACGGTGGTTGACACCGTGAACCCGGGCTCCTGCCCGGCACAGGGCAACGCGCGCGCGCCGGGGCATCGGTACGATCACTCGATGCACCCCGACGGAGGAGACAGATCACATGGGTAGCGCACCCGTTCCCGGGGGGCTCAGCACCGGCCTTGGTCGCGCGGCGGTTGCCGACCCCGTTACCAATCCGTGGGGTGCCCGCGTGGTGGCCTTTGAGGGCACTCGCGCCGAGGGCGTGGATGTCATCACCTGGTTCAGCGACGCAAATGCCCTGGTGAGCGCGTTGGCCATGGAGATCCCGCTCTGGAACGTAGATCCTGCTGACCCCGACAGCACCATCCGTGCCCAGAACATCGCGAACATCGGCGGGCGCATCGTGTCCGGTGGCGGCGCGGGTGCCGAGACGCTGAAGTTCACTATTCCGGCCCTGCAGCAGATTCTGAGCAAAGACGCCGCCATCGTGTGGATCGGCAGTTTCGACGGCCTCTTGGCTGGCGCTCAGGACTATCCGGTGCAGTTACGAGGCGAGTTCCGAGGGAGCGACGGCACCGCACCGATCAGGGATGAAGAGCGCGACGCGTTCGTGCAGTTCCTGCGCGACCGCGCACCCGACTGACGCAAGCGTCAGCGCTACGGTCGTGATGCGGCTGGCGCGATGGCCTGTGAGAGGCGCGCCAGCCGCATGAACCACCGCCCTGCCCGCCCAGTGGGCGGGCAGGGCGCATGCACTGCCCAAACCTTTGGCCAGGACACCCATACCCACTCAGGCATATCCTTTCGCCGTGACCGCACGCCCCACCCCACTCAACCGCTGGATCAGCGCCCTCGTGGCGTTCATGGCCGCAGCGATGCTGTGGGTCGTCGGCACATCGCCCGCCAACGCGGTGATCGGTGGCCAGCTCGCGGATCCCGCGGCATGGCCGTACGCCACCGCACTGCTGAAAAGCGCCACGGCCGACCCCGAGCAGGCCCAGTACTGCGGGGGCGTGCTGATTGAGGCCCAGTGGGTGATGACCGCCGCGCACTGCGCCTACGGCTTGCTACCGAGCGATATCCAGGTGGTCACCGGAGTGTCGTCGCTTGCGTCCATCACATCCGATCTGCGCATTGCCGTGGATCGGGTGGACGTCTACCCCCTCTATTCGCCTGGGCGGTGGGGACACGACATCGCGCTATTGCATCTCGCCACGCCATCGGCGTCTGCACCCGCCACGCCCGACGTCAATCAGGGTCTGACGGGGACGTACGCCGCCAGCGCCTGGGTGGCCGGCTGGGGAATCGCCACCGGGGCGCCCAACGGCAGTACCAGCCTGCTGACCGGTGCCGTGAGCGTGAGTACTCCCGAGACATGCCGCATCCTCGGTGCCCCGTGGGGGACCATCTGCGCCACATTGCCCCAGAGCCTTGAGCCGTCGGCCTGCAACGGCGACAGCGGCGGGCCGCTGGAGACCGACAACAAGGTCATCGGCCTCGTCTCATTCGGGCCCGACGAGTGCGACAACTCAACGCCCACGGCCTACACGCACGTGGGGTCGTACTACACGTGGATCCACTGGGTGCTCACCGGCGGTACGCCGCGCACCAGCCTGCCCGAGGTCACCATCATCCGGGCCAGTGACCGCGGCAGCAGCATCCGCTTGTACGCGCGGTGGTGCCAGACGGGCGGAGTGGGCCACCGCATCCGTGCCGAGTTCAACATGGTCCGCATAGGCGGCGGGCGCATCAACATGGGTGCCACGGGCAAGGCCACTGGGCGGTGCATGACCTACACGGAAGACCGCGCCGACCGCTACCGCAACGGCCGGTGGGCCGTGTCGGCCAAGGTGACTGACCGCACCACGGGAATGTCATACGCGTCCACCTACCCCACGTACTTCCGCATCCGGTAGGGCTCGGGACCTCGGGTGTTTTCACCGCCGTCGACTACGCGGTGATGAAGGGCTGCAACTCGGCCGCGAGCATGATGGTGGCCGCCTCGGCGGGAGTGAGGCCCTCCCCCGCCGCGAATGCCAGCACCTGATCAGCCGTGACGGTGATGGGAATGCCGCCCACCACGCCGGCGATGGCGTTGCGACCCGCGTCCCAGGCGACACCGGGCACATCTGGCGGGATTGCGGCTTCGGCAATTCTCTGCCAGTACCCCGGTGCCACGGCCATCACCGCGAATACGCGGTCAATGACGTCGCCCGCGTAGTCCCACTCGCGCCACCAGCCCGTGCGCGACGGATGCACGCGCACCGCGTCACGCGCGTCGAGGGGCCCCCTCCCCAGGTCGGGCACAGCACGCCCGTCCTTGGGCGCCTGCACCACCGCGATGCCGACGCCCGGCGCGATGATCTCCCAGCAGGTGTCGCCCGGGGCGTCCTTGGCATTACGCAATGCCCGGCGCCAGGCGTCACGTGCGAATAGCCACCGGCCCCAACCACGCGCGATCGCCTCTGGATCGGGCCGGTGGCCGATGAGGGTTCCCCGTGCCACATCGGGCAGTTCACCTGTGGCCAGACGCGGCAGCACCGCCACCACGCCGGTGGCGCTGATGGCCAGCGTGCCCAAGGTGAGCTCGTCGGGCGTGACCGTAAGAACGGTGCGCTCCGGCTCTGGATCGCGCGTGGGAAGCGCCTGGGTACCGTTCTCGTGGATCTCCTGGATGAGCGACGCGGGGTCGCCATCGAGCGGGAACGCGCACTCGCCACACGGGTGCACGTCGCCCGGAATGCCCATGAGATGCATCCACACCACGCCGCCCACGGCAAGGCCATCGGTTGTGTGAAGTATCACCGGCGCAAGCCTAGGCGGTGATCAGCGGCGGTACAGTCATCGGCATGAAGACACTCGCCATTGGAGCCACCGTCGTCGCGCTGGCAATCACCCCCACGCTTGCTCTGGCGGGGGGTCAGGGCGTTGCACGTAGTTGCCGCACTATCGCCATCACCACGGCGAAGCCCGCGCTGGGCTTCCCCACAACCGGCAACTGGTACCTCAGCTCGTTCGCCCCCTCGAAGAAGCAACTCATCCCGTGCGCCACGGTGAAGCGCGTGGCGAACAGGTACGTCACCACGGGCAAGCACCCGGGCTACGTGGTGAAGGGATTCACTGGGCTCGTTGGCCGCAATCTCTACAAGAAGGGCACGGCCGCCAAGGTGGGCTTCCAGATCTACCGCCCCAGCCCGTAGGTCCTACTTGCTGAGCAGGCGGGCGATCACCTCATGGTGGTCACCTGCCTCGGCGCGAACGAACAGCCACCAGCGGTAGAAGCCGTCTCGGGTGTCGGAGGTCACGGCAAGGCCGCGATCGTGCGACTGAGCGGGCGTCAGGCGAAACGCGGCGTCGAGCACTGCGCGGGCGTCGAGGTCATCAGCCGCGAAGGCCGACAGGGCCGTGGCCACCGCCCCCGGGGCATCACCCTCGCCCCCCTCGTACCGCGCCGCGCATTGCGGGCAGGTGCCGGGCACGATGTCGTCCGTTGCGTCCACCACCACGGCCCCGCACAGCGGGCACTCGAGTCGCGCGCTCACCGACTGAGAATCGGCAACAACAGCGACGCAGCCGTGATGATGCCCGCCATGATGGCCATGCTGGGTACCCCACGCCGACGCACCAGATACCAAATGAGCCAGTAGGCCACCACGCTGGTGATGCCCACCACGATGACGGTGATCACCTGCATCCCCGTGACGAAGTCGCGCGAGATGGCCACACCCGCGAGCACCGTGGTGAGCAGAGCGCCGAGGGCCACCGAGTCGATACCACTGGCATCCATGTCGCGAAGGTTCTTCGCCTCCCATCCCATCCAGACCGCGGCGAAGATGAACCAGATGGCCATGACCAACTCAGCAGTGGCCCGGATGGTGTCGGGCGTGCCCTTCCAGTCGAACAGCATCCACAGGCCAGTTGCCAACTGCATTGCCGCCGCGGCGGCCACCATTAGCCACGCGGCGCCAATGGCCCTGCGCTCGTCGGGCGTGACGGCCGATGGCTCGGGCACATCGGCTTCGGGGTCAACGGGGTGCAGGCGCCCACTAGCCACCAAGGCCTTGTGCACATACACGCCGATTACCAGCACCACGATGCCGATGACAGCACCGGTGATGAATGACGGCAACGCGGCACCCGCGGGCGTGCTGCCACCGATGCGCACGACGTTGTAGACCACCACCCAGCCCACCAGCACCGCGGTGATGACCCACGAGATGAGGCGCCCGAACGGGATGCCCCTCACGTGCGCTCCGCCTGTCCGCCGTCCACCACGAGTACTTGGCCGGTCACGTATTCCGCACTCACGAGGTAAAGCATGGCATCCACGACGTCGCCCGGGGTGCCCATGCGGCCAAGGACCGTCTCGGCACTCAAGTTGTGCTCCACCTGTGGACCTGCGTCGTCGGGCACCAGCACCGGGCCGGGGGCAATGGCGTTGGTGAGTACGTGGGGTGCAAGGGCCTGCGACAGCACCCGTGTGAGCATGATGAGCCCGTTCTTCGACACCGAGTGCGCGGCACGGTGGGGCCAGGGGCGCAGGCCCGCCACGTCGGTGATGTTGACGATGCGACCGAAGCCCCGGCCGACCATCGCCGCGCCCAGCCGCTGCGACAGGAACATGGGCGCGGTGAGGTTGACGGCCATGGCGCGATCCCACTGATCGCGCGTGATGTCGGTGAACGCGGTGGACTCCCAGGTACTTGCCGAGTTGATGAGGATGTCCACACCTCCGAGGGCATCCTCGGCACGCGCCGCAAGGTCCTCGGGCGCGCCCGACTCGGCCAGGTCGGCCTGCAGGGTGACGGCGTTGACGCCACGGTCGCGACAGTTAGCGGCCAGCGCCTCGGCCTCGTCGGCGGCCGTGCCGTAGTGGATAGCCACGTCCACCCCACACGCGGCAAGGGCCGAGGTCATGGCCGCGCCCACGCGACGGGCGCCCCCGGTGATGAGGGCGTGCTTGCCGGCGGGGTCAATCATGCGATGCCCAGCAGGTTGGCCATGGAGCGCGCGGCGCGGCCACGGTGGCTGATGGCCGACTTCTCATCGCGCGACATCTGCGCCAGCGTGCGGTCATCGCCCAGGGGGCGGAACACCGGGTCGTACCCGAAGCCATCGTCGCCCGACGCCTCGCGCGTGATCTCGCCGGACAACACGCCGCTCGCGATCAGCATCTGTCCACCCGGGGCAAGTGCCACCAGACAACAGCCAAACGCGGCGGCGCGGTCGTCACGATCGCCCAGCTCGTCAATCAACTTGTGGCAGTTGTCGGCGTACGTGGCGTCGGGGCCTGCGTACCGCGCCGAGTACACGCCTGGGCGGCCACCGAGGGCATGCACGAACAGGCCGGAGTCGTCGGCCATCACGATGGCGTCGTCGGGCACGTCGGCGCGCAGGGCCTGGGCCTTGATCCGCGCGTTCTGGAACAAGCTCGTGCCGGTCTCGTCCGGATCGAAGCCCTCGGGGGCGATGCCCACCTCGACGTCGCCGAACAATGTCTGCAACTCGCGCACCTTGTCCTTGTTGCCCGTTGCCAACACGATTTTCATACGCTGCACGAGCCCCAAGTGGACGACGCCGGGATCTGGTGACCGGTGGGCCCGGACCCGGGCTGCGACAGGTGGCCCACTGGTCACCGGCTCCCGGCGTCCAGTACCGCGCGCTGTGCTTTGGTGATTTGCGCCGTGCCAGCCAGTGCAAGGTCCAAGAGGCCGTCGAATACGGCGCGCTCAACCGGCGGGCCCTCTGCCGTGGCCTGCACCTCCACCACCAGGCCGCTGCCCGTGGCAACCACGTTCATGTCCACCTCGGCCTTCGAGTCCTCCACGTAGGGAAGGTCGAGCAACGACTCGCCACCCACCACGCCCACGCTGATGGCCGCGATGGAATCGCGCAGCGGCATGGTGGTGAGCAGGCCGTCCTCCATCAACTGGCGAAACGCCAGCTCGAGGGCCACGTAGCCGCCCGTGATGCTGGCGCAGCGCGTGCCGCCGTCGGCCTGGATGACATCGCAATCAACCCACACGCTGCGCTCGCCCAGTGCAGCCAAGTCAACCACCGAGCGCAGCGAGCGCCCGATGAGGCGCTGGATCTCGGTGCTTCGGCCATCCACTTTGCCCCTGCTGGCATCACGCTGCTTCCGCGTGTCGGTGCTGCCGGGCAGCATCCCGTACTCGGCGGTGACCCACCCCTTGCCCGATCCCCGGCGCCAGCCGGGCACCTGCTCCTCCACCATCGCGGTGCAGATCACACGGGTATTGCCCGCGGCGATGAGCACCGAGCCGGTGGCACTGGTGATGAATCCGGGCTCGATGGTGATCGGCCGGAGCTGGTCAGGGGTACGTCCGTCTGCGCGCATCGGGGCAGGATAGCCTTGCCGCGTAGTCATGAGCGACTCCCCAGAGACACTCGCCCAACTCCTCGCTGATGCCGAGCACGCGGTGGTGCTGACCGGTGCCGGGATCTCGACCGAAAGCGGCATCCCCGACTTCCGGTCGGCCGGTGGCATGTGGGAGACCTACGACCCCATGAAGGTGGCCTCCATGAGCACCTTCACCACCGATCCGCAGTTGTTCTGGCGGTTTCACCGGCCACGCATTGACATGCTGGGCGCGGTTGACCCCAACCCGGCGCACCATGCCGTGGCCGAACTTCAGCGTCGCGGAATCGTCAAGGCGCTCATCACGCAGAACATCGATCGCCTGCACTCACGCGCCGGAAGCGAGGATGTGATCGAGGTGCATGGGTCGCTCGACCGGGGTTCCTGCCTGCGATGTGGGCGCACCGTGAGCATGGACGAACTGTGTGCCCGGGCCGATGCCGCTGACGACGGCGTGCCCCGGTGCCAGTGCGGATTCCAGATGAAGAGCGGCGTCGTCCTGTTTGGTGAGGCCATGCCCATTGAGGCGATCGAGGCCGCGTACGACGCCGCCGAGCGGGCCGACGTGATGCTGGTGATCGGGTCGAGCCTGCTGGTCACGCCGGTGAGCAACCTGCCCGGCGTGGTGCTTGCCCGCGGCGGGCGCCTCGCCATCCTCACGGAAGGCGAGACCCCCTACGACGAGCGATGCACCGTGCGTATCACCGACAAGGCCGGGCCCACGATGGGCGCAGTGCTCAAGGCCCTGATCTAGGAGCTGACGTCACGCCCCCTGCGCGACGCTTGATCTCGCCGGGCTTGCTGGAAAGGCGTGAGGTGTCGAAGCCCAGCCACCCGGGAGGTCCGAATGCCCCACGCGAGCGATCCACCATGCCGCAAACGGCGCTCATGGGAGAGTCACGGCGTGGACGTAGTGAAGGTGGCGTGAGGCCTCTCAGCAGCGAAGGCGGCTGAGATCTCAGGTGTCAACCAAACTGGGGGCAGCCCGGTCACATCCCCCGCCAACGCACTCACGGCCAGATGCGTCTCGCGCAGCGCGGGTGCCATGACGTCGCCGTACACCGAGGCGGTCGCGGCCGACAGGGCCCGCACCGTCGCGGTGCGGATGTCGCCGGTCATGTGAGCCGTGCCAACCAGTTGGCGGCCATCTCGGACACCCGGTCAATGCACCCGGTGAACACGTGGTCGGCCTCGGGCACCATGTCGAGCAGCACATCGGGGTTGCCAGCAGCATGCGCAGCGGACACCAACTCGTAGCCCTCACCCGGCTGGATGAGGTGATCGTTGCCGGCTTGGAAGATGCCGATGGGCACAGTGACCAGCCCAATGCGCTCACGCGAGACCGCATGATGCGCCTCGGGGCCGCGCGCCGACCACCAGGTGGCGTAGGTCCAGATCTCACCGTTCTCGGGCGTGGACAGCGGCCCGTTGGCGCGCATGACCGTGAAGATGCGGTCGTGTGGGGGGTCGTCGGGGTTCTCGGCCACGATCGATCGTGCGATCTGCACCACCTCGTCGTAGCTCGGTGACGATCCGAACCGGGTCCAACGAATGTGCAGCGACTCGGGAAGCGACGCAGGGTGCGCCACCGTGCAGAGCCCCACCACCTCGGGCGGCTGCATCTCGGCGATGAAGTTGGTGCACACCGTGCAGCCCATGCTGTACCCCAAAAGGGCGATGCGGGGAAAGCCATTGGCCTTGGCCACCTCAACGGCAGCGGCCAGGTCGAGCACCGTCTTGTCGAAGAGGCCCCCGCCAAAGAACGGGCCGTAGTTGGCCAGGCGGGTGTTGATGCTCATCACCGAGTAACCGTGGCCCGCGAGGTCGAACGCCAGCCGACGGGGCACGCCGGTGAGGTAGTTGCCCACCGACCCGTGCACCACGATCACCAGCAGGCGGCGGCGGGCCTGGTCGCCGAACCGCGGGCGCAGCAGCATGCCGTCCCATGTGTGGCCGTCCGCGGTGTCGAGGGTCACCAAGCGCGTATTGATCTCGCGGTCATCCCGCCCGAATGCCGGTCGTCGTCGCGCGCTTGTGGGGCGGGGACGCTGGGTACCGGGGCTCATTCGATGCCCTGCAGGAAGTCGGTGATGGCGTCCACCAGCAGCAGTTCCTGCCCCCTGTAGAAGTGGGTGGCCTCCGGCACGTACACCAGCGACACACGGTCGTTGCCGCAATTCGTCATCAGGTCGTACTGCCGCTGGGCCTCAGCCGGCGCCACCACCTCATCGGCCGTGCCCTGCACCAACAGGGTGGGCACGGTGACAGCGGGCAACTGGCGAAAGGCCATGGCCGCGTAGGCCTCAGGGCCACGGGAGTGCCACCACGTGCGGTAGGTGTAGACCTCGGAGTGCTGCGGACGCCGTGTGGGGCCACGGCTGCGCTCGACGACGAACAGGCGATCGTCCTCGGGGCGGTCGGGCGTGCCGTCCCCAACCACTTGGGCAAGGCGCTCCACGATCTGCTCGTACGACGGATCAGCACCCCACTTGCGGCTGCGCTCCTCGAGCGACTGCGGCAGACCCCACGGCCCGCTGATGCTGATCATCCCCTTGATGCCGCTGAGTGGATGTGTGGCCACGTACCGCGCGGCGAGGGACGCGCCACTGGAGTACCCGCACACCACGACGCGGTCGTACCCCTCAGCCTTGAGCCACCAGAAGGCAGCGGCAATATCGCGCACGGCATCCTCGAAGATGGCCTTGCCGAATAGTTGGCCCACGTTGCCCATGCGGGTCTCCACCACCAGCGTGGGGTACCCGGCACGCGCCAGGCGCGAGGGCAGAAACCGCAGGGTGCCCACGAGGAAGTTGCCCATGATCCCGTGCACATGGATGATGGCCGTACGGTGCCCCATCGCCCGCTCGCGCACGCGGGTGATGCGGTCGTCAATGTGCAGCAGTGCGTCGTGAGTCTCCCCGTCATCCGCGGAAATCGTCGCGAGGACCCGCTCGACGCCCATCCCTACGCGGCCGACGCCATGCCCGGGTCCACGTGCTGCACATCCCCGAACGGCATCTGCATGAACCTCATACCCAACGTCCCGAACGCATCCGGATCGCCCGAACAGGCGAAGGAATACGTGCCCTCGCGGCCGCCGTCGCGCAACATGCCCTGCCGCGCCAGGGTGTCGGCGATCTCGCGGGCAACCTCCTCGCCCGACGAAATGAGCGTGGCGTCAGGCACCTGACGACGGATGAGCTTGGCCACCATTGGGTAGTGCGTGCATCCCAGGATGACCGTATCCACATCGGCGTCGCGAAGTGCCTGGGTGTACTCGCGCACCATGTCCACCACATCCTGGTCGAACGGGTCACCGCTCTGAATGGCCGGGGCCAGCCGTGGACACGCCACGGCGGTGACCTGTGCGCCGGCGTCGTGCGCCGCGATTATGCGCTGATATGAGCCCGATGCGACGGTGGCCTCGGTGGCCAACAACCCAATGCGGCGCGTGCGACTGCTCTGCACGGCCGCGTGGCTCTCGGCCGTCATCACACCGATGACGGGCACGTCGAGGTGCGTCTGCAGGTGGGCAAGCGCTGCCGCCGTTGCCGTATTGCACGCCACCACGATCATCTTGGCGTCCTGGTCAAGCAGCCAGCGGGCAATGGCCTCGGCACGACCACGCAGTTGGTCAGCCGTCTTGTCTCCATACGGGAACCAGTCGGTGTCGCCGAAGTAGACGAAGTCCTCCGACGGCAGCCGGGCAAGCAGCTCGTCGAGCACGGTGAGCCCGCCCACGCCCGAGTCGAAGACCCCGATGGGTCTGTCCGCAATTGCCGCCATCCCAATGAACCCTAGAGGCCCGTCACAGCCGTCGCACCAGCAACGCCAAGCTGATGAGCAACAGCATGACGGCGAGCATGTGGTCCATCGCAGATCCCATTCAGGTGGTGATCACGCAGTTGCGTGGAAAACGCTTACGATCGCGCACCGTGTCAGACACCCCCTCACCCCGCGTCGTCCACAAGAACCTGATCCTGCTGCTGGCGTGCCTGGGCCAGTTCATGGTGGTGCTGGACGTCGCGGTCGTGAACATCGCACTGCCGCAGATGCGCATTGATCTTGGCTTCAGCCCCACCGGGCTGCAGTGGGTGGTCAACGCCTACACGCTCACCTTCGCGGGCTTCCTGCTGCTCGGCGGGCGCGTGGCCGACCTGTGGGGTCGGCGTCGCATGTACTTGGTGGGTCTATTCATCTTCACCATCGCCAGTTTGGTGTGTGGCCTCGCACCCACAGGCTGGGCCATGGTCGCCGCGCGCGCGGTGCAGGGCGTGGGCGCCGCGGTGCTGTCGCCCGTGACGCTCGTCATTGTCACCACCACGTTTACCGAGCCACGCGAGCGATCGCGGGCGCTGGGCCTGTGGAGCGCAGCTCTGGCCAGCGGTGGCGCCGTGGGTGTGCTGATCGGTGGCATCCTCACCGACCTGCTGTCGTGGCGCTGGATCTTTTTCATCAACATCCCCGTGGGCGTGATCGCTCTGCTGGTCGCGCGCTGGGTCATCCCCGAGAGCCACGGTGCCGGGGCCGGCAAGAAGTTGGATGTGGCCGGGGCCATCACCATCACCGGGTCGCTCACCGCATTCGTCTACGGCATCGTGCAGACCAACGTGCACGGCTGGACCTCGCCCTGGACATGGATCCCCATCGCGGCGGCAGCGGTGCTGCTGGCGGCGTTCCTGTTCATTGAACTGCGCGTGGCGTCGAGCCCCATCGTGCCGCTCGGGCTGATGAAGTCGCGGGTGCTCACGGGTGCCAACATCGCCATGGCCTGCGTAGGCGGCTCGATGTTCGCCATGTGGTACTTCGTGTCGCTGTACCTGCAGGAGGTGCTGTATCTGTCGCCCATGGAGGCCGGGGTTGGATTCATCCCAGCAGCCCTGCTCGTCATCGTTGGGGCGCAGATCGCAGGGCGTGTGATGCCCCGCACCGGTCCCATGCCACTGCTCGTTGTCGCGGGCGTCATCATCACGGCCGCCCTCTATTGGATGTCGCACCTGTCGGCCGATGGCAGTTACTGGGCCGAAATCGTGGGCCCCATCTCGCTGGTGTCCCTCGGCCTTGGCCTCAGTTTCCCGCCCGGCACCTACGCCGCCATGTCGGCCGTGGAGCCCGCCATGGCGGGGCTGGCGTCCGGCTTGGTGAATGCTTCGCGCCAGGTAGGCGGTGCGATCGGCCTGGCCATCCTGGCCAGCGTGGCCGCGCACCGCACCACATCGCTAGAGGCCGGCGAGTCTGTGGTCGCAGCACTGGCCGACGGCTACGGGCGGGCGATCCTCGTGGGGGCGGTCATCGCCCTCGGCATCATCGCGGCCGCGTTCCTCATTCCTCGGTCGCCTTCGGAGACGCCTCGTCAGTAAGGGCGCGTCCCTTGGGTAAAGCGTCAGCCCCGGGCGTCAGCCAGGTGCCGGTAACCGCCAGACCACCAGCACAGCGGGTTGACGTCGGTGACGTCAGCCTGCAGCACGCGGCCGATGAGAATGGAGTGATCGCCCGCCTCCACCACCTCGTGCCGCTCACACACGAGGCGCGCAAGCGCGCCCTCGAGCATGGGCACGCCGTGGTGGCCGCCCTCCCATGGAAGGTCCTTGAAACGGTCCTCGCGGGAACCGGCGAAGGTGTTGGACACCTCTGTTTGATCGGCAGCCAGAATGTGCACGCCGAAACCCGACGCTTGTGTGACGACGTCGTGGGTCCACGACGCCTGACCGATGCACACCAGCACCAGCGGCGGGTGCAGCGACACCGACGAAAAGGCCGACACGGTGAGGCCCACGGGACCCTCGGGTCCGGCTGCCGTAACAACGGTGATGCCGCTGGCCCAACGGCCGAGGGCGGCCTTGAAGTCGTCCGGGTCAACCCCGGGAAGGTGCGTGTGCGCCACGGCAGCACTGTACCGGGCATGGCGAAAGCGAGCGGCGGCAACGGCCATGCCGGAGAGGTCGCGCTGCAAGACCTACCCACGTTGTAGGATCGCGCGGTGAGCCAAACGCAGCCCGGTGGGGACCCCCGCATCCCCGATCACACCGGCCACCCGGTCATATGGATCATCGTGCTGGCCATCCTCACCGCGGTCATCGCGGCCATTGTGCTGACGGTGAGCGGCGACACGCGAGCCGACCAGCGCCAGAACGCGCTCCAGCCCTTTTACACCCCGCCATCGCCGCTGCCGGTGGGCAGTCCGGGCGACGTCATCCGCACCGAACCTCTGGGCATCACGGTGCCGGGCGGCTCGGCGCTGCGCGTCCTCTATCGCTCGCAGGACACCGCCGGCAACGCCACGGTATCCAGCGGCATGGTGTTCATCCCCAAATCTCCGGCCGCTACCGGCGGGCGTCCGGTCGTGGCATGGGCGCATGGCACCGTCGGGCTGGCGCCACAGTGCGCGCCGTCGCGCATCGCCGAGCCGGTCCGCAATCTGCCGTGGGTGGCCGAGATGCTCGCGCGCGGCTGGGTGGTGACCGCCACCGACTACGCCGGCCTCGGCACGCCCGGCACATCGGGCTACCTCATCTCGGGTGACGAGGGGCGTGACGTCATCAACGCCGTGCGCGCGGCGCGCAGTATCCCGGGTGCTGATGCATCGCACCGGTGGGTGTCATGGGGTCACTCGCAGGGCGGCCATGCGGCGCTGGCAGCCGGCAATCTGGCGGCGGCCTACGCGCCTGAACTGCGGTTGGTGGCCATCGCGACGGCCGCGCCAGCCGCCGACCTGAGGGCGCTGCTCACGCTGCAGTGGAACAAGGCGGTGTCGTGGGTCATCGGGTCGGACGTAGTGGGCACGTGGCCCGCCACCTACCCCGAGCTGCAGCGCGACCCCATCCTGACCGCCAATGGGCAGAACCACTGGCAGGAGGTGCTGGGCAAGTGCATCAAGGGATCGGCCATCACGGCGAAGGTGCGGCAGGACATGCTGGGGCAGAATTTCTTCAACGGCAACCCGTCACGCTCTGCCCCATGGCAACGACGGTTCATCCAGAACACCCCACGCCCCACGCCCCGCGACGTGCCCCTGCTCATCGCGCAGAGCACGGCCGACGAGGTGGTGCTGCCACGTACCACGGCCACCGTCATCAGGCGCTGGTGTACGGCCGGCGTGAACATCGGCACCCTGTGGATTGGCCAGGTGTCACACAACGACACCGCCATGGTGGTGGGGCCGTCGGTGGTGCAGTGGATTGAGGGCCGCCTGTCGGGGACGCCGGCGCCGAACGACTGCTCGATGCCGACGCCGGTGCCCCCGATCGCGGGCTAGGCCCGAACTACTGCTGGGCGGGCGGCGCCGCGTTGTTCGGCGGCCCGATGATGAGCGCCACAATGAGGGCAATTAGCGGGAAGAACACGGCGAACAGCCCGAAACCGAGGGTGCTCCGGCCCTTGCTGCCCGCGATTTTCATCGTGACAACGATGAGCATGATGTAGATCACGACCATGAGAACCCATATCAATACGCCCATGAAGCAGACCTCTTCCCTTGGAGAACGAATACGGGAATCGTAGGAGCCGCCCCGGACCCCCCGAGGCATCCGACGGCCACTGCTACGGTGCCCATACCGATCGCCCGCCGTGGGAGAGTCGCCTTTGAGGCGGCGCCGAAGGAGCAACCGCCCCGGAATCTCTCAGGCACCAGGACCGTGGTGGGCGCGGTAACGCTGGAGAGAGGGTGGTCACCACCCCGCCGACGGGGAAAGCCCGGTTCACGGGTGAATCTCTCAGGCAGACGGACAGCGGGGGCGCCAATTCGCACACCACGCGAGGAGTCGTCCGCACATGTCCGACCAACAGCAGAGCCTCACCGATCTGGAGTGGACCACCGAGTTTCAGTCGCGCCACATCGGGCCCTCCGACGCCGAGCGAGCGGTGATGCTGCAGGCCATCGGTGCGCCGTCGCTCGCGGCCCTCATTGATCAGACCGTGCCGGCGTCCATCCGCCTGAATGCGCCGCTCGCCCTGCCCGAGGCCATCACCGAGCGCGAGGCCATCGCCCGCCTGCGCGAGATGGCGTCCGAGAACACGGTGATGACGTCGCTCATCGGCCTGGGCTACAGCGGCACCATCACCCCGCCGGTCATTCAGCGGAATATCCTTGAGAACCCGGCCTGGTACACGTCGTACACCCCGTACCAGCCCGAGATCTCCCAGGGGCGCCTCGCAGCACTCCTCAACTTCCAAACGCTGGTGGCCGATCTCACCGGGTTGCCCTTGGCGACCGCCTCGCTTCTTGACGAGGCCACCGCGGCGGCCGAGGCCATGACCATGGCCCGCCGTGTCTGCACGGCCGAGTCGCCCGTGTTCTTCGTAGATGCCGACTGCCACCCGCAGACCATCGCGGTTGTGCAGACACGTGCGCTGCCGCTCGACATCGATGTGGTGGTGGGCGACCCCGAGACCGACCTGCCCGCGGCGCTCTTTGGAGCGCTCGTCGCCATGCCGGGGTCATCGGGCGTGGTGCGCGACATGGCGCCGGTGGTGGATGCCGTGCACGCCGCGGGTGGCCTGGCCGTGATGCTGGCCGACCCCCTGGCCATGGTGCTTGTGCGCTCGCCCGGCGCCACGGGTGCCGACATCGCCGTGGGGTCCACGCAACGCTACGGGGTGCCCGTGGCCTTTGGTGGTCCGCACGCCGGGTTCATCGCCACCAAGGACGAGTTCGCCCGCGCACTCCCGGGTCGTCTGGTCGGCGTGTCGCTGGACGCCGCGGGCCGCCCGGCCCTGCGTCTTGCGCTGCAGACCCGCGAGCAGCACATCCGCCGCGAGAAGGCCACCAGCAACGTGTGCACCGCGCAGGCGCTGCTCGCCGTGATCGCCGCCATGTACGCGTCGTGGCACGGCGCCGACGGCCTTCGCCGCATCGCGGAGCGCACCACCCGCCTCACCTCCATCCTCGTGGCGGGCCTTCGCGATGGCGGCGTGGATGTACCAGCCGATACCTGGTTCGACACCGTCACCGTGCAGGTGCCCGGTCGCGCAGCCGCCGTCATGGCGGCCGCGGTGGCCGAGGGCATCAACCTGCGGCCGGTGGACCCCGACCACGTCGGGGTGTCCCTCGACGAGACCACCACGCGCGGCGTGGTGGAGGCCGTATGGCGTGCTTTTGGCGTCACCGCGTCGGTCGAGGCGCTCGACGGCTCAGCGCCCGAGGGCATCCCCACAGCGCTTCGCCGCGATGACGTCATCCTCGACCACCCGGTGTTCAACCGATACCGCACCGAGCACGAGATGCTGCGCTACCTGCGCCGCCTGGCAGACAAGGATCTGGCGCTCGACCGCACCATGATCCCCTTGGGCTCCTGCACCATGAAGCTCAACTCAACGGCCGAGATGCTGCCCATCACGTGGCCCGAGTTCGCGAGTATCCACCCATTCGCGCCCGCGGATCAGACCCGCGGCTACACCCGCATGATCACCGAGTTGGAGGCCGCCCTCTGCGAGATCACCGGCTACGACGCCATCTCGCTGCAGCCCAACGCCGGGTCGCAGGGCGAATTGGCGGGGCTCTTGGCGATCCGCGCCTACCACCTGACCAACGGTGACACCGGCCGCACGACATGCCTCATCCCGTCGTCGGCACATGGCACCAACGCCGCCAGTGCGGTGATGGCCGGCATGTCGGTGGTGGTGGTCGCCTGCGACGCCGACGGCAACGTTGACCTCGACGACCTGCGCACGAAGGCCGCCGGTGCTGGCGACTCGCTGGCCGCCATCATGATCACCTACCCCTCCACCCACGGCGTATTCGAGGAGGCCGTAGGCGAGATCTGCGGCATCGTGCACCAGCACGGCGGGCAGGTGTATGTGGATGGCGCCAACCTCAACGCGCTGGTGGGCCTTGCCAAGCCGGGCATGTTCGGTGCCGACGTGTCGCACCTCAACCTGCACAAGACCTTCTGCATCCCGCACGGCGGTGGCGGCCCGGGCGTGGGCCCGGTGGCGGTGCGCAGCCATCTGGCCCCCTACCTGCCCAACCATCCCCTGCGTGCCGACGCCGGTCCCGCAACGGGCGTGGGGCCGATCTCGGCCGCGCCATGGGGATCGGCGGGCATCCTTCCCATCCCGTGGGTGTACATCACCACCATGGGTGCCGACGGCCTGCGTGAAGCCACCGAGGTGGCCATCCTCAGCGCCAACTACGTGGCCAGCCGCCTTGCCGAGCACTACCCCGTGCTGCACACCGGTGCCAACGGCCGCGTTGCGCACGAGTGCATCCTCGATCTGCGCCCCATCAAGGACGCATCGGGTGTGACCGTTGACGACGTCGCAAAGCGTCTGATGGACCACGGGTTCCATGCGCCCACCATGTCGTTCCCCGTGGCGGGCACCCTGATGGTGGAGCCCACCGAGAGCGAGTCGCTCGCCGAGTTGGATCGGTTCATCGAGGCCATGATCAGCATCCGTGGGGAGATCGCACGGGTGCAGTCGGGCGAGTGGGATGTGGAGAACAACCCACTTCGCCACGCCCCGCACACGGCCGAGGACGTGGCCACCGACCAGTGGGACCGCCCGTACCCCCGTGAGTTGGCCGGGTACGCCCTGCCGGGCATGGAGGGGTCGAAGTACTGGCCGCCCGTTGGCCGCATTGACTCCGTGCACGGCGACCGCAACCTGGTGTGCTCGTGCCTGCCGGTGGAGGCCTACGCGACCTGATGCCGGGACAGCCGTCTCCGTGGCGGTGCTCGTTACGGTATGGCGGTCCCGTCCCCACGGAGGCCCGAATGCCCCGCCGCCCCATCGCCGTATTCGCCATCACCATCGCAGCCCTCGGGTGCGCAGTCACGGGAGCGTCCGCAGCGCCCCCCGGAGTGCCGTCCACCGTGCAGGTCGCCACCATCATCCCCAATGCGCCCTTCGCGTTCCGTCAGGGCGGCAAGCTCACGGGGTTCGACGTGCAGCTGGCCAACGCCATCGCCAAGGTCGCGGGCATCAGGGTTCTGCAGTGGCGTCCCGTGCAACTGAGCCAACTCGTCGCACAGACCGCGGCGGGCATCACACCGATGGCCGCGGCGAGCCTCACCATCACGGCGGATCGGCAGAAGCTGGTCACGTTCGGCACGCCTTACCTCAACGCGAATCTCGCGATCGTCACCCGCCGCGGCAACGCCGTGGCACAGGACGGCAACCTGAGCAACCTCACGGTCGCGGCCCTCAAGGGCAGCACCGCCGCTCAGTACATCAGTGGTCTGCCTGATGTCATTGACGTGACCTACCCCAACATGACTCAGGGGTACACAGCATTACTTCGCGGCACCGTTGACGCCGTCGTCAACGATCACGCGCAGTCCGCCTGGTACGTGTCACACAACGCGAGCCGGTTCCTGCTGGCCGCCACGATCAACCAGCCCGGCAAGATCGCCTTCGCGTTCAACAAGAATCACAATGCCCTCCGCAACGCGTTCAACGCCGGTCTCGCCACCGTGAAGGCGAACGGTACCCACCAGCGCCTCGTCAACCGGTGGATGCCCTGATCTGACCGGCACGATGGACGGCAACAACGTGCGCACGGCCTTGCCTCACCCCATGGCCCCGAGCGTGCCGCGCACAACGGACACATAGGCCGCTGCCCACGACGGGCGCAGGGCTCCGGCGGACGTCACCAGCGCGGGTCGGCCCGCCGCGATCGCGCCCCGATCAGCCAGCGCCACGTGCCCCCGGCGCACGAGCGGCCCGGCGGCGGCGAGCACGTCGCCCCGATCCGTGCATGGCACCGGCAGCACGATGACCACGGGCACGCCCGGGGGCGCGGCGCCTATGAGGCTGCGGAGGTCTGCAGCGGTCATCGGGCGGTCCGTGCCAAGCGACACCACCACCGATCCGGCCGATGGCACCGCGCCGATTGCTCGTGCTGCGCCTGCGGTCGTCTGCCCCAGCGCCGCGCGAACCGTCCAACCCGGCCCGAACGCGGCCGCCAGGGGATTTGCAGCATCGGCCACCGATGAGTCGCCCACCACGATTCCCGGGGCCATTCCCACGGGTACTGCGACCCCGGCGCCGGGACCCGGCGCCAGCACCACCGTCACCACGATTGCCGCCACCGCAAGCGCTGTGGCCGCCCCCACCACCGCGCGACCCGACGCACGTGTCGGCATCACTGCCCGGAAGCCGCGGCGACGGATGGGCATCTCGACAAATCGATATGAGAGCGCGGCGATGGTCACGGTCACCAGCACCTGCAGCGCAGCGAGCCACGCCCCATCCACAGGCGCGCCGAGATCGGGGGTGAGCAGCGTGATCACCGGCAGATGCCACAGATAGATGCCGTAGCTGCGGGCACCGATCCACACCAGGGGCCAAGGGAGAAGAGACGTGCGGTGGGCGTTGAAGGATGGACCGCCGCGACCAGGAGCACCGCGGCCACGAGGGCGATGAGCAGGAACCCACCGTGGAACAGGGCACTGCCCATCTGGGAGAACGCCATGAACATGCCCACTACAGCCGCCAGCGCCACGGGACCCGCGATGTCGAGCAGCGTGCCGGCGACACCCGACGGCCGCCAAGCGGTGAACCGGGCGGGCGGCAGTGCCACAGCCAGCGCGATGCCGACCAGCAGTGCGACGACGCGGGTGTCGGTGCCGTAGTAGATCCGCGCGCGGTGTCGGCGCCCGCGTCGAACAGCACCCACGCCAGCGCGGCGGACGCGAGGGCACCCGCCACCACACCGGCCATCAGCGTACGTCGCCGGATGCCCACAACCACGAGTAGTGCGGCCAGCACGAGCGGCCACACGAGGTAGAACTGCTCCTCCACGGCCAGCGACCACAGATGTTCTTAGACACCGGGGCGGCTCGTACGCCAGCCGCGTGCACTTCTATCTGGCTCCAGGCGTGTCAACCGCGATCAGCGCGGGGCTGGGGGCCCGCCGCAACGTTGGGCGAGATGGAAAAGAACGCTGGCCCGACTACGGCGATGCCGTGAAGGCGATGTCCGGGCCGGTGGCGTGTGGCTCGAGATGTACCACTACCCCACCCCCGGTTCGCCCCACACGCCCTTCACCAATGATGAATGGCGTGATGTGCCCACCAACGTGGCCGCATTTCTTAAGGAAAGGTCCCGAACTAGCCGCGACCCACTCCCGTACATGCTCTTCGTCATGACCGAGACTAAGGGCAACGATCTGCTGCCCGGCGGGGCGTGCATAAATGAGCGCGGAGCGACCGAGAACTCCACGGACTCCATCTTGGACTTTCCTCTCTCGCCATGCGTCGCCGTCACCACCGTCTGCAGGTCGTCAAAAGCGGCGACGTCCACATCGACTGAGGTGCATACGCCGAGCGCCCGATCCCTGCGCCCGCCCGGGAAGAGGGAGCCAGCCCCACCGGCAGTGGACCCATCGTGAATTCGGCCAAGAACATGTTGCAGACGGTCTCTGAGGATGGCAACACATTCGTGGTGGCCCAGGCCATACCCTCGGGCATGGCATGCCAGTGGCAGCGCGTGCAGACCGGCCCAGTGAACCAGCGCATCCTCATGAACGGGCCGGCGGTATTCGGTGCCACCGGTAACGGGGTAACCGTGTTCGCAACGCTCTTCCGCCAGTTCTTCATCGTGAAGTAGTCCGCCCTGAGCACCGCGTCCCTCGCGTCGGCCGCCGGGCGGTCGCAGTCGGTGCCATCCCCGCCGTCGCAGGTGCACTCCTGA
>Ga0105054_10004574_pt1 | contig 20557 bp, 9 predicted proteins | sample BON02_FD_78091 | JGI IMG/M metagenome (GOLD analysis project Ga0105054, IMG submission 78091) | Freshwater microbial communities from Lake Bonney liftoff mats and glacier meltwater in Antarctica - BON-02 (megahit assembly) | ecosystem: Environmental > Aquatic > Freshwater > Ice > Glacier...
AAATTAATGAAAGCCGGTTCTGCTTTTTTTGCGAAGCATTCTGAAATTATCATGAGCCTGCTTGGGCTTTTATCCTTACCCTATTGTTACACCGCTGCTAATGGTGCTATGGTTTTATATCTATCTGAGCTGATTAAAAAACAAACCACAAAACGCTTGTATGATACGGCTGTATTTGTTTGGGAGGTAATGGGTCCTGATGCTTTCAGCGCAAGTGGAAACGCTTACAAAGAAATTTTGAAAGTACGTTTAATGCATGCGGCTGTTCGTTACTACACGCTCCAAAGTGGAAAATGGGACGATGCCTGGGGTCTGCCCATTAACCAGGAAGACATGGCCGGTACAAATTTGTCTTTCTCACTGATCGTAATTCGCGGTCTCCGTCGACTTGGTTTTCACGTAAGTCATGAGGATCAAATGGCTTTTATCCATGTTTGGGCGGTAATTGGTTATTTCACCGGGCTCGACGAAGACCTGATACCGCAAAACGTTAAAATGGCACAGCAGTTGGATGTGGCTATCAAACAACGGCAGTTCTGCAGCTCAAGTCATGGAAAAGAGCTTACACAATCCCTATGCAATCACATTCTGGCAATCAATAAAAGTAAGGCAACCGACAATGACATATTAGGTTTAATGCGATACTTACTTGGAACTGAAATAGCGGATATGCTTTCTATCAAGGCTCCGGAATTGCCGGGATACAAACTCACATTAATCAAAACACTTAATCTTTTAAAAAGCTTTAATCCTCAAGGAAATACAGATCTAAGTTATAATAAGGCTTACTCTGCATTTAAAAAACAAAATCCTGAACTTATTAATAGAATTTAAATTTCACCAAGCGGTAAAAAAAATAATTTTTAGTATTATGTAATCATACAAAATATTCATTAATTAAGAAGCCTTGTGGAACAGTTGATAAGGCAATAAAGTTTCTATTCAGGATTATTATGGCTTCCCTCAAAAAGTGATCCTGCCTTTGATTATGTTAATGATGACGTGGGATTTGAAAAAAGAAAATATTGCAAACAAGCTTTCTGGTCATCTCCTAGAATCTTTTAATATAGTCTTTTATCTAAAACTCATTCCATTTCCGTATTCATTCCTTTATTGGTCGGGCGCTGACTGAACTATTGCCAATTATAATCTTCTTATTATAAACAATTTGTAATATCTTAAATTACGTTTAGCGATGTAGTGCATTAGGAATAGTTTTGTACAAATGCGGCACATACTATCAATTTTAGTAGTATTTTGTGTTCTCCCAATATTGTTTATTTCTTGCGGAACATATCGCATTACAAAATAACAAACTTAAAATGATTAGATATCCTTCCCTTCCACCCTTTTAAAAAAGCTTGATCTAAGCACCTAAAACCTACTCGTTCGGAGTTTTAATCCGGGCGGAAATGATTGCAGATTTCTACTCCGAAGTTTAACTACTTGTCAATTTTTGTTGCAATTCCTATGCCCTTCTTTGCATATAAAATATTTAACTTTTGTTTGGCTTAAATATTGATTGCTTATTGGACATTTTAAAAGCCAATACTATCATATATACGAATAGGTTAAAATTTAGATATGACAACGATAAAAACTAAAAACTATCCAATCGAATATGCCCATTCAATAACTATTGAAAACATAGCAAGCCTTCTTCAGGCTAATCAGCAAAATGGATTAAGCGATAACGAAGTTGATAAAAGAATTAAATCGTACGGTTTAAACAGCTATAAAGAACAAAAGCAAAAAAGTATTTTTTTAATACTTATAGAACAGTTCAAAAGTCCCATCATCGGGCTGCTTGTAGTTGCGGCCGGATTTTCTTTTTTTTTCCAGCACTGGATTGAAGGGTTTTCTATCATCGGCGTAATATTTATTACGGCAGCCTTAGGTTTTTTCATGGAATTGCAGGCTCGAAAATCAATGGATGCTTTGAAAAAAATGGATGTAAATGTTTCAAAAGTCTGGAGGAATAATGAATTGAAAGAAATTCCTTCTGAAAGAATAGTACCCTCAGATATTTTACTATTAGAAGCGGGTGATATTGTCCAGGCTGATGGACGTTTATTTGAATTAAACCAATTTGAAGTCGATGAATCTGCATTGACAGGTGAATCATTGCCTGTAACTAAAAATCTGGAAACTCTTAAAAAAGATACTTATCTGGCTGATCAGGCTAATATGGTATTTAAAGGCACTTCCATCGTAAAGGGAAATGCCAAAGCCATTATAACTGGAACAGGGCTTCATACCGAACTGGGCAAAATCACTTCGCTTGTAGAAAGTTCCGGAGTGGTGGTGACCCCACTCGAAAAGAAGTTGCAGGGTCTTACAAAGAAACTAATGTGGGTCACGGCTGTTTTTGCCACTATTTTTATCGCTACCGGAATTCTTCAGGGAAAAGACCTTTACCTGATTATTGAAACTGCCATTGCCCTTGCAGTGGCAGCAATACCTGAAGGGCTTCCGGTTGTTTCTACGATTGCACTAACTTATGGAATGATTAGGATGGCAAAAAAAAATGTGCTCATAAAAAGACTTGCTGCAGTGGAAACATTGGGTGGTATCAATACAATTTTTACAGATAAAACGGGCACCCTTACAGAAAATAAAATAGAGGTGAACAGTCTTTCATTTTTTGATGAAGTTATATCAGTTGAAAAAAATAAAATTGATATCAGTAATACAATCACAAAAAAAAACAAGTCTGGTTTAGGTAATCTACTGCTTATTTCAACGCTGTGTAATAATGCGGTTGCCAAAGGTTCAGAAAATCACCAAAAATTACTTGGCGATCCGATCGAAATAGCATTGCTGCAATTTGTAGCTTCTAACAAAATAAATGCTAATGAAGTAAATAAAGATTATCCACGCGTGGCTGAAGAAGCATTTAGCTCTGAAACAAAATTAATGGGCACCTTACATAAAAACGGTGCTTCATATTTTGTAGCAGCTAAGGGAGCCGTAGAGGAATTAATACTCAAATGCAGTTTTTTTTGTAATGAAGATACGATAGCACCTTTTACCGAATCAGAAAAAAAGATATTTTTAAAAAAAGCGGAAGAAATCCAATCGCAGGGTTCGCGCGTGTTGGCATTTGCTTTTAAGGAAGGAAACAAGATTAAAAAAGATGATTTTTTAAAAGATTTAACTCTAGCTGGTTTTATTGGATTTTTAGATCCGCCAAGGCTGGATGCCATCGGGGCATTACAATCTTGCAGGGATGCCGGAATTAAGGTAATCATGATAACTGGAGATCACCCTGCTACCGCGCTTAACATTGCTCAAAAAATAAAACTATCGGATACTGCTAACATAGTTATTACTGGTAAAGAATTGGACAGGCATCAATCGAATAAAAAATTATTCGAGGCTACAATATTTGCTAGGGTCAGCCCCAAGCAGAAGCTGGAAATGGTAAGCCTTTATCAGCAAAGGGGAGATATTGTAGCAATGACGGGTGATGGTATAAACGATGCACCAGCCTTAAAAATAGCGGACATTGGAATAGCCATGGGATTAAGAGGTACACAGGTAGCAAAAGAAACAGCTGCCATTGTATTGAAAAATGATTCTTTTAAATCTATTGTAGCTGCTATAGAGCAGGGCCGGGTAATTTTTCAAAATATTAAAAGATTTTTAGTTTACCTGCTATCTTGTAACCTAAGTGAAATCTTCATCGTTTTTCTTTATGGGTTATTAAACTTCCCGTTTTCAATTCTGCCACTACAAATTCTCTTCCTTAACCTTGTTACCGATATTTTTCCGGCTCTTGCTTTGGGCATGGGCAAAGGCAATAAATTAATAATGAAAAATCTGCCCCGAAATCCAAAGGAGCCCATTGCTGTTAAGAGAGATTGGGTCAATATAGTTGTCTATGCATTAATATTAGCATTGCCAATCATGTCAGTAACCTGGTACAGTAGTTATTACTTAAAGTATGATTCGGAAATTTGCAACAACATAACATTCTTTAGTCTTGCTCTTTCTCAACTTTGGCATGTATTTAACCTGTCTTCCCGTAAAATCTCTTTCTTAAAAAACGAGATTACCCTGAATAAATTTGTTTGGGCAGCATTGCTGTTATGCATCACAATCATTTTAGTTTTTTATTGGGTTAACCCGCTAAAAGAAATTCTTGCCCTCCAAACGCTCAACACTACTATGTGGTTAATAATAATTGCTACTAGCATTGCTCCTGTTGTTTTGATTCAATTATTAAAAAGAGGATTAAAAATTATTGATTAAAATAATAATACAGGAATCGGCTTAGGTTGATTCCGAAATATCGGAAAGAAGGTATTATGATAAACACAATACTTATGGTATATGAATATGGAGCCAGATATCAGGCATGATTATTGGAGCTGTGCAAAATACAGAGTGGCAAGGATCAATTTATTGAAATATTACTGTCTTATCAAAATAGATAATCAGTATTAGAAAGGTAGATCAAGCTTTGAATTTCTAAAGGTTTGAACCGGTTTATTAATTTACTAGCTTCTTTGTCTTAAATCGGAATTCTTTCAAAATCAACATTATTATGCTGGTTGGTACTTGTTCCTTTTAAATTTGAAACCATTCAAGAATCTCTCTTATTATGAAGGTTATAACTAGTACAGTTTTTGATATTTTGTCGCGCTTGCGTGATTACTTTCAGGGAGACAATGCTATCCGAAGTTACGATAATAAAGAGCCATTTCGCTCTGAGCTCTACAGTTCAGACCAGATGGACTCTCATGGCAAAATAATTGCCAGGTCCCACATATTACAGAAAGGCCGTTCTTCTGATCAGTTGCTAAAAAGGCTTGATGACAATGAAAAAACATTGCTGGAAGTGCGAAACCTGTTGGTAGAAAGCATCAAGTCTGGCAAAACCATTACCCCCGGCGCCGAATGGCTGCTTGATAATTTCTATCTGGTAGAAGAACAGGTTGTAATAGCCAGAAAACATTTACCAAAAGGATACAGCGAGGGGCTACCATACCTGGCAAATGGAATTTCATCCGGCATGCCACGCGTTTATGATATTGTTTTGGAGATTATTTCCCACAGTGATGGTCGTGTAGATGGAAATAGCCTCAGTAGTTTCATAGCAGCATATCAAACATGTACAGTGCTTACCCTTGGTGAATTATGGGCAATACCTATTATGCTCCGTCTGGCCGTTATTGAAAACCTGCGCAGGGTTTCTGCAAAAATAGCATTAGACATGATCGATCATAACCTAGCAGATTACTGGGCAGACAGGATGATTGTCACTGTTCAAGAGGAACCTGGTAATTTAATTCTGGTTATTGCCGATATGGCACGCTCAAAGCCTGTATTAGACGGCCCATTTGTTGCCGGCTTTACACGGGAGCTGCTGGGCAAAGGCCCTGCTTTGGCATTGCCGCTCAGTTGGATGGAGCAGCAATTGTCGGGGGTGGGTATTAGCAGCAATGACCTTGTCCTTCAGGAAAACCAAAAACAAGCTGTCAATCAGGTATCTGTCCGTAATAGCATCGGCACATTGCGTTTCCTTGTTGCTACAGATTGGAAGGAATTTGTTGAAACACTCAGTAGTATTGAGCAGATATTGCGTCAGGATCTTACAGGCACCTATCCTCTGATGGATTTTGCTACACGCGACAGATATCGGCATGTGGTGGAATCTATATCCAAAGCTTCACCTTTATCCGAAACAGAAGTGGCACAGAAGGTGCTTGAGCTGACAGGAAAACATAAAGATTTTAATCATAAATCTGAAAGGCATGAACATGTAGGCTATTATCTGATTGATAAAGGGCTAAAGCTGACTGAAAAAGCTTCAGGTATGCATTATACGCTGAGGCAAAAATTGATCTGTACTGCCAGCAGAATGTCCGTATTTCTTTATCTGTTCTCTATAGCTTTCTTAACATTGATAGCCGCCACAGGGATGTTCTATCTGGCATATGCGTACAGCATTCATGGCTGGCTGATGTTAGGTTTGGTTGGCTTATTGTCGGTTTCAGGATCAGCCCAGCTTGCAGTTTCCTTGGTGAACTGGTTGTGTACTATTTGGGTGAGCCCCAAATTGCTGCCCCGGATGGATTTCTCCAAAGGTATCCCTGCCGAATGCCGCACGCTGGTAATAGTGCCTACAATGCTTTCCGGTAAGGCCTATATTGAAGAACTTATTGAAGCCTTGGAGGTACGTTTTCTGGCCAATAAGGAAGCTAATCTGCATTTTGGATTATTGACCGATTTTATTGATGCAAACTCAGAATCCATGCCGGAGGATGAGGGTTTACTGGAATTAGCCAGCAATTGCATTAAGGAATTGAATCAAAAATATAAACAGCCGGAACAGGATACCTTCTTTCTCTTTCACCGTCCAAGGACCTGGAATCCCAAAGAGCAGAAGTGGATGGGATATGAACGCAAAAGAGGAAAATTGTCTGCACTAAACGCATTTTTACGCGGACGTGGGAGTGATTTATTTTCCCTAGTCATCGGTAATAGCCAGATACTTTCCAATGTAAAGTATGTCATTACTCTTGATTCTGATACACAGCTTCCACGTGAAGCAGCATGGAAATTTATTGCTACGATGGCGCATCCGCTCAATCATGCAGTATATAACTCTCAAAAAAGGCGTGTAACGGATGGCTATGGTATCCTTCAGCCCAGAGTGGGCTCAGATTTTCCTAAAAGCTCTACTTCCCTGTACTTGCGCATGCAGGGTGATCTTTCTGGCATTGATCCATATACCCGGGTTTCTTCAGATGTATATCAGGATCTTTTTGGGGAAGGATCTTTTATCGGCAAAGGGATCTATGATGTTGATGTATTTGAACAAGCTATTAACCATGTTTTCCCGGAGAACCGTATCCTGAGCCATGATTTGTTGGAAGGCTGTTATACACGCTCCGGTTTATTAAGTGATGTACTTTTATATGAACCAAGTCCCGCGTCATACGGTGCAGATATCAAACGCCATCATCGCTGGATTAGGGGCGACTGGCAGATCGGTGCTTGGATGCTGCCTTTCATCACAAATGGCAACTGCCGTTTAACAACTAACAAACTATCAGCTTTATCTAGGTGGAAAATTTTTGATAACCTCCGCAGAAGCCTGTTGCCAATGTCTTTACTGTTTCTTTTATTATTGGGCTGGTCTGTATTGCCTTTCCCCTGGTTCTGGACATTAGCAGTCACCATTATCATTTTATTGCCGGTAATGGCAGCTGCGTGTTGGCAATTGATGAACAAAGCTATTGATCTGACTTTTAGGGCACATCTGGCAGAAGTTGGTATCTCCCTAAGGGACACACTAATCCGGTTTATATTCGGCATTGCAGTTTTGCCTTATGAAGCCTATCATTATACTGATGCTGTTATGCGTACCAATTGGCGTATGATTGTTAGCAGAAAAAACCTCCTGGAATGGACCACCTCTGCTGCTGTATCCAAAAATGACGAAAATGATATCTGGTCAGTTTATAAATCTATGTGGATAGCGCCCATATTGTCGCTTTCTTGTACAGTTTGGTTATTGTACACCAATAGTGTAACATTTTATGTCACTTCACCGATGCTTATCCTGTGGTTTTTGGCACCTGCTCTCGCATGGCGCCTGAGCAAGCCCCAAACAGAAGAAACCCCAGAGTTTGATGAAGAAGAGACCTTGTTCCTTCACAAATCTGCCCGTAAAACATGGTCTTTTTTCGAACAATTTGTAACAGCAGAAGAGAACTGGCTGCCACCTGACAATTTTCAGGAACAACCCGTTGCTGTTATCGCCCACCGTACATCACCTACAAATATGGGGCTGGCTTTACTTGCCAATCTTTCTGCCTATGATTTTGGCTATATCCCTGCCGGCGAACTGCTATTCAGATGTAACAATACCTTGCAGTCAATGCTTAAACTGGAGCGGTATAAGGGACATTTTTATAACTGGAATGATACAATATCATTATTACCCCTTCTGCCCAGATATGTGTCTACGGTTGACAGCGGTAATCTTGTCGGCCTCTTACTCACTTTGCGCCAGGGGCTTTTAGCTCTGCCCGATCAGCCCATATTTAGCGGGAGTATATACCAGGGGCTAAGGACTACTGCCGGTATTATCCAAGATTTTTCGAAAGGTCATGATGCTGAAATAACCGACAAGGTATTAGCCATATTGAATGTTGCTGCTTATGAAGGAAGCAGTTCATTAAGCAGTGTAAAAAAGCATCTTGATGAACTGACTGTTCTTATTGATGAATTAACCGAACATCAGAAAGATAGCGGAACAGATTTATACAAATGGACAAGTAGATTGTCATTGCAAATACATCGCATCCGAGAAGATCTCACACAACTGGTTCCCTGGCTGGAATTATTGCCGGCCCCTGAGCATTTCGCTGAACTTGCAGCAATAGATCATATCCCTTCGCTGCTTTCAATTCAGGATACGCCTAGTTTATTTTTGCATCATATTGACCGTTATCAGCAACAAGAGAACAGTGCTGATGAAAAGGAATGGTTAATCAGTATGGGTTCACTCCTTGCAAAAGGAAGCAGCCTCGCAGTTGAAAGGATTATTTTGTTGGAGCAAGTGGCTCAAGAATGCGAAGAGCTAAGTAAGGTGGAGTATGACTTCCTTTTTAATAAATCAACAGCACTTTTAAGGATTGGCTATAATGTTGAGGAACAAAGGAAGGATGATAGTTATTATGACCTTTTGGCTTCTGAAGCAAGGTTAGGAGTTTTTGTTGCTATAGCTCAAGGAAAGTTGCCACAGGAAAGTTGGTTTGCTCTGGGGCGCTTACTGACTAATTCACCTGGAGACCCGATATTACTATCCTGGGGCGGATCAATGTTTGAATACCTTATGCCCCAACTGATAATGCCTGCTTATGAAAATACATTGCTACACCAAACCAATAAAGCCACAGTAAAACGACAAATAGAATATGCAGGTCAGCGGGGTGTTCCCTGGGGTATTTCAGAATCGGGATATAATATGGTAGATGCTAACCTGAATTATCAATACCGCGCATTTGGTGTGCCAGGGCTCGGACTAAAGCGGGGACTGGGAGATGATATTGTTATAGCACCTTATGCTTCTATGCTGGCTTTGATGATATCGCCCGCAAAGGCATGTAACAACCTTCAATTATTATCCAAAGAAGGATTTGAAGGTGAGTTCGGCTTCTTTGAGGCTATAGATTATACCCCAAGTCGCTTGCCAAGGGGAAAAGACAATAGTATTATAAAATCTTACATGGTGCACCATCAGGGTATGGGGCTGCTTTCACTGGCTTATGTGTTGTTGAATAAGCCCATGCAGCAAAGGTTTGTATCGGAACTTCGCTTTCAGGCGACATTATTGTTGCTTCAGGAACGCATACCCAGATCCACAATTTTTTATGCACATACTGAGGATCTTGTCGAAACACATACCGAAGTTACAGATACACAGGTACGAAGCATCACCACGGCTAATACAACGATGCCCGAAATTCAGCTTTTGAGCAATGGCCGCTATCAGGTTATGATCACCAATTCCGGCGGAGGATACAGCCGTTGGAAAAACATAGCTGTTAACCGCTGGAGGGAAGATGGCACAAAAGATAACCATGGTATATTCTGTTATATTAAAGACATAAATACCGGCACTTTCTGGTCTAATACTCATCAGCCAACCTTGCAACCTGCCAAAAGTTATGAAGTAATATTTTCACAGGGGCATGCGGAATTCCGCAGGCAGGATGACGGGATTGAAACCAAAACAGAAATAGTGATCTCCCCCGAAGATGACACGGAAATGAGAAGGGTAAGGATAACGAACAAATCTCAATCAATAAAAATTTTAGAGATTACAAGTTATGCCGAAATAGTAATGGCTAGCCAGGCTTCTGATGAATCGCATCCCGCGTTTAGTAATCTTTTTGTACAAACAGAAATTATACCCGAACATAAAGCAGTTTTATGTACACGCCGGCCGCGCTCCGAGGATGAAACGCCGCCATGGATGTTCCACCTTATGGATGTTAGTGGCGCTACCGTTGAAGCAGCAGTATCGTATGAAACAGACCGTATGCAGTTCATTGGCAGGGGAAAAACACTGGCACACCCACAGGCTATGGATGTTGATTTGCTTTCAGGCAAACAGGGATCGGTGCTGGACCCCATTATGTCTATTCGTTATCGCATAAGTATAAAGCCTAACCGAACGGCTACGATTGACCTGATATTTGGAATAAGCGAAACAAAAGAAGCCTGTGAAGGCTTGATGCATAAATATCAGGATCAGCATCTTAGAAATCGTGCTTTTGAGCTTTCCTGGACCCATAGCCAGGTGCTGCTACGGCAGATTAATGCAACGGAAGCTGACGCACAATTATACAATTGCTTAGCAGCGTCTGTTATTTACTCCAATCCTAATCTACGTGCCGAAGCGGCAGTGATTAACAGTAATTTCAGAGGACAATCGAGCTTGTGGAGCCATTCTATTTCTGGGGATCTGCCTATTGTATTGCTGCACATATACGACCCGCAAAGCTTGGAATTGGTAAGGCAAATGGTGCAGGCACATGCTTACTGGCGCTTGAAAGGACTGGCCGTTGACTTGGTCATTTGGAACGAAGATCATGGCTCTTACAGGCAAGTTTTACAAGAACAGATCCTGGGGCTGATTACTGGGGAAGCGGGCGGCAATATGGCCTATACCAAGCCTGGCAATATTTTTGTAAAATCTGCAGATCAGATATCTTCTGAAGACCGGATACTTTTTGAAAGCGTTGCCCGGGTAATCATTGATGATAACAAAGGGACTTTATCAGAACAGGTACACAGGCAACATATAGAAAAATTATTGCCACCATTATTGGAAACGAAACCAATTTTAGCGCAGGATATTCAACATATAATGGCCTTGCCCGATGATCTCTTGTTTTTTAATGGAACCGGCGGATTTACCCCTGAAGGTAAAGAATATAAAATAATAACGGACAAAAAAGACACTACCCCGGCACCCTGGGCCAATGTTATTGCTAATCCTAACTTTGGTACCGTAATTTCTGAAAGCGGTTCTGCCTATACTTGGGCCATCAATGCTCATGAATACCGCATAACGCCCTGGAGCAACGATCCTGTAAGTGATATTGGCGGCGAGGCCTTTTATTTGCGTGATGAAGATACGGGGAATTTCTGGTCTCCCTCTCCTTTCCCTGCAGGAGGGGAAACACCTTATATTACTACACATGGCTTTGGTTACACTATTTTTAAGCATATAGAAGAGGGAATTTCTTCGGAGATGTGCGTATTTGTAGATAAGGCTTTGCCTGTTAAATTTATTGTGCTGAAAATAAAGAACCAGTCGGGACGGGAGCGTAAATTTTCGGCCACAGGTTTTCTGGAAATTATTCTGGGTGATATACGTTCCAAGACCAACATGCATATAATTTCAGAACAGGATACCACCACCGGGGCATTGTTGTTTAGGAACAGGTACAATTCCACTTTTGCGGATCGTGTTGCATTTTTTAAAGTATCCGGCGGTACCGATTTTAGTTTCACTGCCGATCGTTCAGAATTTATTGGCAGGAACAGAAACCTGAAGAATCCACAGGCCCTTAACCGGAAAAAACTTTCAGGCAGGAATGGTGCCGGTTTGGACCCTTGTGCCGCGTTACAGGTAAAATTTGGTTTGTTTGACGGAGCGGAAAAGGAAATTATATTCCAGATTGGGAATGAAGAAAATTCCCCGGCAGCGAATGCTTTGATCCGGAAATTTACAGATTTAGATATCGTGATGCAGTCTTTGCACGATGTAAAGGAATATTGGAAAGAGGTAGTAGGCGCCGTTCAGATAAGCACTCCTGATAAATCCCTAAATATATTGGCTAATGGCTGGCTTACCTATCAGACCATGGCCTGCAGGATATTTGCACGGAGCGGTTTTTACCAATCGGGCGGCGCATTCGGTTTCAGAGATCAGCTGCAGGATGTACTGTCCTTATTACATACCCGACCAGGGCTGGCAAGGGAACAAATACTTTTAAACGCATCTAGACAGTTTGTAGAGGGCGATGTACAGCACTGGTGGCATCCGCCTGAGGGAAGAGGCGTTCGTACACGCTGTTCTGATGATTTGCTCTGGCTGCCTTTCGCTGTTTCCAGATATATTGCTACTACAGGAGATACGGAAATCTTAGCTGTTCCGGCCGGTTTTCTGGAATGCCGCACTTTGAACAAGGGCGAAGATTCAGTTTATGACCTCCCGATTAGCGGCAACCTAACTGGCACCTTGTATGAACATTGTGTTCGTGCAATAAAGCATAGCCTTTATTATGGTGAACATGGTTTACCTCTGATAGGTTCGGGGGATTGGAACGATGGCATGGATCAGGTAGGTAATAAAGGTCTGGGAGAGAGTGTATGGCTAGCTTTTTTCCTGTATGATATACTTGTTCGATTTACAGATGTCGCAAAAAATTCTGGTGATATTATGTTTGCCGAGATATGTAAAAAAGAAGCAGCTACACTACAATCAAACATAGAAGCCTCCAGTTGGGATGGCGAGTGGTATAAGCGTGCCTATTTTGATGACGGTACTCCATTAGGTTCAAAGGAAAATAATGAGTGCCGTATTGATGCTATTGCCCAAAGCTGGTCGGTATTATCTGCTGCAGCTACTAGTGAGAGAAAGGTTATGGCTATGGCTTCTCTTGATAAATACTTGGTAAAAAGAGACCTGAAGCTTATCCAACTGCTTGATCCACCCTTTGATGAAGGGGGTCTCAATCCGGGTTATATCAAAGGATATGTGCCGGGTGTACGAGAAAATGGCGGACAGTATTCCCATGCTGCTATCTGGGCACTGATGGCCTTTGCAGCCTTAGGTGAAAGGGAAAAGACCTGGGAATTGTTTAGCATGATCAATCCCTTAAATAATTCTTCCAATGCTGATGCTATACAGGTATATAAAGTAGAGCCTTACGTGATGGCAGCAGATGTTTATGCTAATGAATCGCATAAGGGACGTGGCGGCTGGACCTGGTACACTGGCTCCTCAGGCTGGATGTACCAGTTTATTGTGGGTTCATTGTTAGGTATCGAGTTACAAGTGGATCTGTTGAAGTTCAAACCTTGTTTTCCTTTGGATTGGCCTTTTGTATCAATAATATACCGATATGGAAGCTCAATTTACAGAATCACTGTCTTTCAGTTAAATAATAATGATAACTCTTGGTGGAAAATTGAAGATAAGCAAGGTAAGGGTGATGCGATAACACTTATAGATGATGGGATGGAACATAAGGTTGAAATGTATATACGTAGCTCAGAAAGATCTGTAAAATGAAAATGAATTTAACTAAATGGTTAAGACTCTACTATAAGAAGTTTACAGGAAGTATTGCATTTTATCCAATGCTTATTGCAGTTGCATTTTTGTTGCTATCATGGGGAATGCTCGAAATCGACTTTTCAGACTGGGGGAAAGAACTAAAGGCAGGATTAAGCTGGCTGAGCCTTAAAGATGCAAGCACAGCGAGATCCATTATCTCTACTATAGCAGGTGCCATTATCTCCCTCACTGTATTCAGTTTCTCAATGGTCATGATTGTCTTAAACCAGGCTGCTTCTCAAATGAGCAATCGGGTATTAAGTAGTATGATTGAGAACCGTTTTCAACAAACAGTTTTGGGGTTTTATATCGGGACAATTGTATATGCCCTATTTCTTCTGAGCACAATCAGGGATATTACCAGTGGTATCTATGTTCCGGCATTAAGTGTCTATCTTCTTATACTTTTAACAGTAATTGACATTTTTCTATTTATCTATTTCTTAGATTATGTCACGCAAACTGTTAAGTACGAAACCGTTATTAATCGTGTCAAGAAACAAACATTGCATACTATGCAAAAAAAATTTGAAGAGTTCAAGGAGGAAAAGATGGAATGGAACGACTTGCCATACCTTGAAATAAAAGCTGAAGAATCGAATTATTTCCAAAGCTTCAATGAAAAAAAGTTACTGGAAATTGCTGCCAAAGAAAATTTGCATATTACCTTCTTATTTAAACAAGGTACTTTTCTGGTAAAAGGAACTGGATTTATAAGAGTTTATCGTAGAAACAGCGTTGATAAACAATGTCTGAATGAGATTGCATCTTTAACAGATTTTTTTAGCGGGCAACCGATAGCCATCAATGCCGATTATGGTTTTATGCAACTTGCCGAAATTGCCATTAAAGCGCTAAGCCCCGGTATTAATGATCCGGGGACAGCCGTTATAGCAATAAATTCACTATCGGATACATTCTGTCATATGTTATATCGTAACCTTCCTCCACTTAGAATGGATAAAGAAAACATTGCAAGAATTTACATTCCATGTTCTTCATTTAAAGACCTTTTTGAAAAGTGCCTATATCCCATCTGGAACTACGGAAAAAATGACCAATATATTCAATACGAGTTATTACATACAATCGAACAATTAAAGGGTTCGGACTTTGAAAATTGGTATTCTGATTTATTTGATACCTTGAGTCTGAAAATAAAGATGCAATTAAAAAATTAAGAGACATTGCCCGAAAAGCTGAAAAAAATTTAATAAATGACCATTTTGATAAGGAGTTGAAGTTGTGTTAAAGGATTCGCATTGATTATCATGGAGGGTGGCTTTAGCAAATTTATTTAGGGATTAAGCCTTTCCTTCTCAATATCTGCAGGATCGCCAAATAGAAAAAACATTTTCGTTTTGAATCCTTTTGCAAGGCGAACATCCCGCCAAATGTTAATAAACTCATGGAAATTGATATAAAAAGGATTTCCTTTTTTTTCCAGCTTATGGGTCAGCCCGTAAATTACTTTTTCAGTTTCAGGTTCATAGGTGCCGAAAATTCTGTCCCATATAATAAATGTAGCTCCAAAATTCTTGTTAATATATTTATCCTGTGATCCGTGATGCACCCTGTGGTTAGAAGGAGTAGCAAACACGTATTCAAAAAGTCGAGGTAGTTTCTTGATATATTCAGTATGCACCCAGAACTGAAAGAGCACAGCAATCTGGTTAGCTACAAAGAAAATCAAAGGGTGAAATCCCGACAGGGCAACAGGTAAAAAGAATATAACTTTGATATGTTGAATCCAGCTAAGCCTGAATGAAACGGTCAAGTTGTAGTCTTCTCCACTGTGGTGTACAACATGAGTTGCCCACCAAAATCTTGAGTGATGAGAAATACGATGCGACCAATAACTACAAAAATCGAGAAGAATGTAGCATGGGATGATCGTCCACCAATTTAAAGCCATTCGCCATGGCAGCAGATTATAAATCACAACAATACTAAAAAACAGGCCGAATTTTAACAAAAAGGCAATGAAGACATTCCCAATCCCAACAATTATGGAAGCAACTGTTTCCTCCCTGTTATATATCTCATTGTGCTCTCTTTTAGATACGAACCATTCGACAAGCACACACAAAAACATGAATGGTGCAGCCCAGACAATGATTTCTGGGGCATCCCCACTTAAATTTTTTAAGGTTTTGAGTTCAATAGCTGGTGCAGCGAAAAGATCAATGTTCATAGAAAAAAAAATTATTGTGCAAGAGTAGTAGTCTAATTATCATTATGCGAGTGACCAAGAGTATGTCAAAGCAATTTCAAGAATCACAATATTCATACCAGCTGTTGTATTTCTGAGTGATTATTCCTTTAGGGATAGAAAACAAAGTTACGATTACGCTGATATAATTGACCCAAATTTAAAGGCAAAATGGCTTTGGCTTTAAATTATTTGAATTCCAATAATTTTAAAAAATACATAGGATCAAAATCAATTTCTCGCTTGGCACAGTAATTGCATTTTTTATGAAATAATTACTAAAAACAATTTATCATGAAAATGTATGAAAAATCAGCAGAAATTTTAAACGATTTGGTACAAATCAATAATGACCGAATTGTAGGCTACGGAAAGGCTATGGAAGAATTAAAATTTTGCTTGGAATGGATATTTTAAATAATAAGGAAGATAGGATTTCGAATAAGAGATCCAACGACCCTTTTGACACTATTGTTTTCGAAAAAGGAGTATGTATTCACAAACTTTATGCAGATTTTGAATTTAAACTCATTATCATCCTATTGAATACTGGCAAAGCATTCAAATTCTCAATTAAACAATTCCCTAAACTAAATAAGGCCAGTCAAAGCGAATTGAATAACTTCGAACTTATTGGAGATAGTGTTGGAATACATTGGAAAGGTATAGATGAAGATTTATCGCTTAAAGGAATTATAAAAGAGGCTGTTCAATCTGAGGCTTTAAAAAGACTTGAATCTAAAGATAATTCAGAATTACCGATTATTTTTTAAAATCTCAAGGAAAACGATCTCAAAATCGAACAACTTGCTCTTACCGTAAAACTCGTTACCTACACGACGATTCCCTTACAATTAATAAAGGCTCAATCACAATTTTATCCGGATCTCCTTCATATGGGTTTGCTTTATTACCCATTTTAAACAACAATCGGGAAGCTTCCTCCCCCATTTCAACCGTCTTCTGATTAATAGTGGTTAAACTGGGTGTAATATGCTCGCTGAAACCTTCGTTAGAAAAGCCCACCACCCCTACATCCTCAGGGATTCGATATTTTTGAGCTTTTAAGGCTTTTATAGCACCTAATGCTGTAAAATCTTCAACAGTTACCACAGCATCTGGTGCTGATTTAAGCTGCAATAGCTTTTCCATACATTCTGTCCCGGATTTAATGGTGTTTTGACCATAAATAATCAGGTCTTGGTCAATTGCGATATGGTGCTTCTTTAAAGCATCCAAATATCCGCGTAAGCGCTCATTAAAAATTGAAATATGTTTTAAGCCTGAGATATAAGCAATACGCTTATATCCATTGTGAATAAGATGCTCGGTTGCAATAAATCCACCTTTGTAATTATCTAATATCACGGTAGGTACCGGAATGTTCTCATTGACAGTATCGAATAATACTAGTGGAATATTACGTTTCTTAACCTCCAGATAATGTTGAAAGTTAATCGTATGCTTCCCCATTGTTGCAATGATTCCGTCAACACTGGATTGTATAAAAGTATCAATTCCTTTTATTTCATTTTCGGGCAGTTCATGCGACTGATATAATAGCATACTGTAACCATTTTGGTTGATAATATTTTCCATGCCGAAAACAATGGAGCCAAAAAAGCTCTTATCTGCACTGGGGATAATGACTCCTATGATTTTAGTCTGACCCGATTGCAATGAAGCGGCAATTTTATTGGGCCTGTAATTTAATCTTTCGACTACTTCTTTAACCCGCTGCTTTGTAGATAGACTGATACCCGGATGATTACTCAAGGCTTTTGAAACCCCCGAAACCGTTAAGCTCAGCTCTTCTGCAATATCCCGAAGGGTAACTCTCTTTGCCATTTTTTAAAAATATATTAAAATTATTTGAATTTTAAAAATTTAAAATTACTTTTATTCAAACGATTGAATAGCTACAAAATGAGATGATTACGTTTTTATATTTTAAAGCAAACAAAATGTAAAACACAATAAAGATAAATATGATTAAAATAAATAAAACACTGCAGTCTTCAGACCTCCATAGTAAATTAAACCGATTCTGGGACCACTCCGGTCAAAAGATACTGGATTTAGAAAAGAATTATGATGTTTCGAAAGGATCTCCTGTTTTTACTGCACAGGGTAAATATACTACCCGTGGCTGGACAGAGTGGACTCAGGGTTTTCAGATCGGGTCTGCCATCTTACAATTCGATGCCACTGGTGAAAAAGAATTTTTAGAAATAGGCCGCAAGAATACATTGGCTGTGATGGCTCCGCATATCAGCCATATTGGAGTACATGATCATGGATTTAATAATGTGAGCACCTATGGTAATCTCTTGCGCTTAATGAACGAAGGCAAGACAGAATTTAATGAGTGGGAAAAGAACTTTTATGAATTAGCTCTTAAAATTTCAGGTGCTGTTCAGGCAAGTCGCTGGACGAGCATAAAAAACGGCGGATTTATTCATTCATTTAACGGACCACATTCATTATTCGTAGACACTATCCGTTCTTGCCGTGCTTTATTGGTAAGCCATATTCTTGGACATGTATTTCAGGCTGAGGGTGATGTAAAGATTAATTTACTGGAGCGGGCTATTTTACATCTCAAAGCCACAGCAGATTATTCAATTTTTTATGGCGAGGGCCGCGACATATACGATTTATGGGGAAGAGCCGCTCACGAAAGTGTTTTTAACACCAAGGATGGAAACTTTCGTTGCCCAAATTCGCAGCAGGGTTATACCGGCTTCAGCACTTGGACACGTGGATTAGCTTGGGCGATGTGTGGTTTTGCTGAAGAGCTTGAGTGTTTTGAAACTCTTTCAGCTTCAGAGCTTGATCTATTTGGCGGTTCAAAAGAAACTGAAAGCTTTATGCTGAAAGCAGCAAAAGCAAGCTGCGATTTTTACATTGAGCATACTCCTTCTGATGGTATTCCTTATTGGGATACGGGTGCACCGGATCTTCATAAACTAGGCGATTACCTGAATCAACCTTCCAACCCTTATAATAATTTTGAACCTGTGGATAGTTCTGCTGCCGCAATTGGAGCACAAGGCTTGCTTCGCTTAGGAAAATATTTAATCCGTAAAGGAGATAATGAATCGGGTGAGCGTTATTGGCAAGCAGGCTTAACAGTTTTGAATACCTTGTTTGATGAACCTTACCTGAGCACAAATCCGAATCATCAAGGCCTGATCTTGCATTCTATTTATCATCGGCCAAACGGATGGGATTATGTACCGCAAGGCAGTAAAATACCCAATGGCGAATCCAGTATGTGGGGAGATTATCATGCGCGCGAAGCAGCATTATATCTGCAGCGAATAATAAATAATGAATCTTACTTAACATTTTTTGGAAGTTTAAAATGAAGGCTGAACAATTAAACGATCTTTCCCGTTTATGTCTACATACTATTACTACCAAACCATGGACTATTGAGCAGGCTGCAAAGAATTTTTCTACTGCAGGAATTGGGGGAATTACTGTGTGGAGAGATGCACTAAATGGGCGAGATATCAAGCAAACAGGGCAAATGCTTCGTGACTGTAATTTGGAGATTGTATCACTCTGTAGAGGAGGCTTCTTTCCGCATGTTTCAATTACGGGTCGGCAAGAAGCAATAGATGATAACCGTAAAGCAATAGATGAAGCCGAAGCATTGGGTGCTCCGCTAATAGTTTTGGTCTGTGGCGCTGTACCCGGACAGTCTTTAGCTGAATCACGTAAGCAAATAATAGAGGGTATTGCAGCCGTTCTACCCCATGCTGAAGCTGCAGGCGTAAAATTGGCCATTGAACCCCTTCACCCCATGTATGCCGATAGCCGCTCGGCAATCAATACGCTAGGCCAAGCAAATGATATGGCTGAAGCACTAAACTCTAGCTGGATAGGTATTGCGCTGGATGTATATCATTTATGGTGGGATGCTAATTTGGAGCAGGAAATTAAACGCTCTGGCAAAAACGGTAATCTTTCTGCCTTCCATATTTGCGATTGGAAAACACCAACTCTCGATTTCTTAAATGACAGGGGTCTAATGGGTGAAGGCTGCATTAATATTAAAGAAATTCGAGGCTGGGTTGAGGAAACCGGTTTCAATGGATTTAATGAGGTAGAAATTTTCTCTGACTTGTATTGGAAAGAAGACCAGAAAGATTTCCTGAAAAAAATTACAGAAGCATATTTGACTAATTCTTAAGAACACAGAAAAAAGATGAAAATACATAACATAGGCATCATTATGAACGGCGTCACCGGACGCATGGGGACTAATCAACACTTATTAAGGTCGATTGCAGAAATTATAAAGCAAGGCGGTATAAAAATAAGTCCGGGTGAAATCATTATGCCCGACCCCATTTTGGTAGGACGTGATATCCATAAATTAGAAAAATTAAGTCAGCTTTCTGGCGTTAAAAAAATGACTACCAATGTAGATGAAGCACTTGCCGATCCGCATAACATCATCTATTTTGATTCTCAAACTACCGGAAGAAGAGCTGAAGGAGTTCGTAAAGCGGTAAAAGCAGGTAAACACGTTTATTGCGAAAAGCCCATAGCCATTGATACCCAAACTGCGCTTGAGTTATATGAGCTCTGCAAGGCTGCAGGATTAAAAAACGGTGTGGTTCAGGATAAACTATGGCTTCCCGGAATTATGAAGCTAAAGAGGCTAATTCAGAATGGATTTTTCGGGGAAATACTTTCCGTTAGAGGCGAATTTGGTTATTGGGTTTTTGAAGGCCACTCCATCCCTGCCCAAAGGCCATCCTGGAATTATCGCAAGGAAGATGACGGTGGTATTATTGTAGATATGCTATGTCATTGGCGCTACGTGCTCGATCATATTTTCGGAAAAGTTAAAGCAGTTTCATGTCTGGGTGCTACCCATATCCCTGAGCGTATAGACGAACAGGGTAAAGCTTATAAATGTACAGCAGATGATGCCGCTTATGCCACTTTTGAACTAG
>Ga0105054_10004577_pt1 | contig 20546 bp, 29 predicted proteins | sample BON02_FD_78091 | JGI IMG/M metagenome (GOLD analysis project Ga0105054, IMG submission 78091) | Freshwater microbial communities from Lake Bonney liftoff mats and glacier meltwater in Antarctica - BON-02 (megahit assembly) | ecosystem: Environmental > Aquatic > Freshwater > Ice > Glacier...
CGTTAGTGTTAGCCATATCAATCCCAGTTGGCCCTGAAATAACAAGGGCTTGAGCAAAGCAATTAGTACACGCCTCACCAGCCGCGACGATTCGAAATCGCACGCTAATACTGCCACCACCGCCACCACCATGTGGTACCCACTCACTGAAGATGTGCTCAGCTCGGAAATATTCACCCTCTGCAATTGACAGGCTAGGGTTTCGATTGACCACGTCAATTTCAAGCAGTGAGTCTGTTAAACCATCTTCATCGTTCCTTCGTAGGATGGTTGCGGTGCCTGTGCCCGGTGTATCTAGGTCAGTTGCTGCCGGTATGTCTGACGTTGCCGTACAATGGTTTGCTGGGTGGGCAGTCCTGCGGGGGCTTCTCCTGTCTTTAGGCCCCCGCTTGTTCTCCAGTTGGCTCATATAGTCTTGAACCATCGCCTTAACCTGCAACGCAAGTTCAAGGGTTAGCTGTGCGGGAGGGCTTGGCATTATGAACTTATTCCCGGTAGTGCTGAGAACGGCAGGGATTTATAGATATCAAATTTAAGGAATACGAAGTCGCTGGGCGATGGTTCAAAAAGCTGCCTACCATTTCCATTTAACCCCACAGGCTCTGATACCGGCTTAAACTCCGCGTCGACGCAGTCTATGGTTTTATAGGCCTCCACGCCTATTTCAAAATCTATTTCCAACACCCTCTTGCGGAAACCTGCGTCCAGAGGTTCAAAGGCCCAGCCTTCTGGCTTGATCTTGATCGAATAGGATACAGGGTAAAAATAGGTTTCCCCCCGAAGCTCCCTCGCACCAATGCCTAGTCCGGACATCTTAGCTAGGCCAATACCAATACTTAGCCCACCGATAGTGATATTATCACTGTTGATGGCGTTTCTGTAGCCAAGCACCCAAGGTGGTACCGTTCTTACGTTCGCTTGAAAGGATGCGATCAGGTGGTCAGCCTCCCGCGTGGGTGGGTCACTGAAGGGGTCACGGGCTGAGTTTAGAATAGCCTCGTCAGTATTAACGTCGTACAGAATCAGTTCTTCAAAAGCCTCTGTAGACCACGTTAAAAGGACCTCATCAGCTTCAGGGTCTACAGGGTCAAAGGATCTCTCATCGGAGTAGCTATATGCTGCCTCCCAACCCGCCCAAGGGTCTGAGTTGGTAATGGAGATTGACTTGCAGTACGCATTGGGGTCCTCCGGGTGTACACTACCAATAATTGGTAGCCCCCCGTGGGACCCTATGGCATAAGGTCCATCCAGATCACTGTCGGTCTTCAGCTTGAACTTGCGTTCGTATTTACGCTTCCCTGAGTCGTTAGACGCTGACCGCCCTCCTGCAATTTCACCAACTAATGTTATGGTCATGGGGTTGTTACTCCAACAACTACGAGTCCTGGGGCCACTGCTGCGGCTGTGTTAGCTGCAACCTGTGCCAGCAGGGCAATCTGTTTACGGGCTAGCTTATCTTTACGGTCTTGGCCCATCATGGAGAGGATACCCTTATAGGCTTCTGAGCTTCCCTTCTGCATGATTGAAGCCCCCCACTTACCGGATGCCGTCTCAGGGGCTTTTTTATTAAAGCCTTCACCCTTGCGGCTGGGGGAGTTTTCTTCAGGTGGTGGGGCATCTTCATATTTAAGTTTACGCTTGGGGTCGTTCTGCATACCCTTCAGCGTATCCAGTGGGTCCAGTACGGCCTGCTTGAAGCTGTCGCCTAAAGATGAACCAAGTTGGTCAAGGTCCGTCTTCAGGCTAGTTTCAAGGCCAGTAATTACCCTGTCTGGAATCTCCGGCATATCATCAATTGTGTTGATGTACCCCTTTGTTAATGGCTCCCACACGTTACTAAAGTCATAGTCCCCGCCTGTGAGGAAGGCCATGACGTTGTCCCAGATACGCTTGATATTCTTACCAAGGTTCTCGAACGTGGTTAGAACATTGGACCCCACTGTGACTATAATGTTTCCGAATTGTTCCCCAAACCACATAACATAAGAGGGCAGGATTTTTGTAAAGAAGTGCTTCAAATCCTGACCAAAACTTATGATATCCAGCAGGGCGTCCTTGTACCAGTATTCAAGTATGGTTGACCAGTTGTTCACGGCCCACAGGACTGTTTGTGAAATAATCAGCCACCCCTGAGCCATGTGGTCAATCAAGCGATAAAAGTTATCGGTCGCCCAGTTGATCCACGTTGTAAGTACCTCACTGCCACCGGAGAAGCCCTCCGACAGCTTGTAGCCAAACATGATAGCAAAGCCTTCAGCGGCAGACTTGAGCCTCCTCATAGCCCCACCGGGTCCAGCGTCCAGAGCATCACTACCATCCTTTGCGTACCCTTGTAGGGCATCCATCTCATCAGCCATCTTACGAACGCTTGCCCCCGTCTCAGACAGCACAAGGCCCCCCGTTACGCCAAGGATACCAAACGCATCCGAGAATTTCTTCATCTTCTCTACGTCGGTCAGGTTGGTCGTACCCGCTTCCATGATCTCAAAAGCCTCAGTCAGGCCAACGAAGTTACCGTTGATATCCGTGAAGGACTGCCCGAAGATATCAGCCATGCGTTCAGCATCCGAACCTGTAAGGGTTAGGATACGCCTCATAGTGGTACCGGCTTGCTCACCCCTAATGTTCATGTTACCAAGCATTGCCGTAGCCGCCGTGGCTTCGGATAGGGATACGCCCATTACTTCGGCAACCTTGCCGGTGTATTTCATGGACGCACCAATATCGTCAAGCGTATTTAAGCTGTTGTTTGAAGCATACGTCAGGATGTCCGCCGCCTTACCAGCTTCAGTCGCATCCATCTTAAACACACGCAAGGTTGAGCCAAGATAGATGGCAGAGTTAGCGGCATCTGTCCCTGTAGCCCGTGACAGGCTCATGACGCTTTCGGTGATGGTGTCAATCTCTTTGGGGCTGAAGTTGGATGTACCGAGTGAGGTCATCATTGCCGCAACCTCCGTTGCCGTAAAGGATGAGTTACGCCCGAGATCCTGTGCTTTCGTGCTTAACAGTGATAGTTCGTCGGCGGTAGCACCGCTCCGCTGGGCGACCATTCTCATCTGGTCGTCAAACTCGATCATCTTGTCGACCGAACCCTTTGCAGCCTTGCCAATTGCGAGGAAGGCACCAGAAGCGACAACAGACCTACCAAAGGCAGCAACCCGTGATCCAGCTCTATCAGAGGCTCTGGCAACCCTCCCGATCCGATCTTCAACAGCTCTCATCGACCCTACGAGCTGAGAGACATCAGCTCGCATCGAGACGACCATATCACCTAAGCTAGGCATTGTTTCTTCCCTTATATGAAGCGGATATTTCTGAGGCGGTTGCTTGCACCTCCTCCACCCAAGGGGTTGCTACCTGTTCGATTTCTGAATCTCCCGAATGGCACTTGAAGTAGTGGGAGAGCATTGAGGTTATGAGACCAAGCATTCGTTCGGTGTGGTACAGTGGTTCTACTTGGTCGTAGGCCGCCCACTCATCAAACTGGTCTGGGGTCATGGTGGATAGTAGGCCGTCCACATCGACGGTGCCTACTAGCTTGGCCAGACGGAAGGCTAGAAGTCTTCCTCGGTCTCTTCGGAGTTTCCCACTAGTGCATCTACGTCTTTGTCAGACATGCCACAGACTCCCTGGGCTGCTGAAACAATACGTTCGACGACGGTGATGGGCTGAGATCCAACGACCCCAACGTCTTCTTCGCGGAGGATAAGTGTTCCGCCCTCGTCGCAAAGGCACGCCACTACGAGGCGTTCGCGAATCTCCTGTAGTTTGCGTTTGTTACTCTTACCTGAGGAGGTCTGGAATTGCTTCTCAAAGGCTGACCGCTCTCGGGCGGTCATACCCTTGACGTAAACGATTCCACCTAGCTCTGGGGCCGCAACAACCTGAATAGTTACTGGGGCTTTTGTAAGGAACTGTTCTCTTGTAATTACACTTGGCATTGTTCTGCTATCTTAGTCGGGGTTAAAAGCTGAATTATATCTAGTCTTCGTCGTCGAAGTCGTCATCGTCATCGTCTTCGTCGTCTTCATCTTGAACCAACTCATCTCGGGCTTCTAGGAGAGCATCCATGTATTTCTCATGTGCTATACGTAAGGCACCCTTAGTGCGTTCGTCCATTCCATCCACTCTGTCAATACATTCTTGATCAGCGGCCTCTGCGAGGCCACCATGTACCAGCCGGTAAGCATCAGCGTGTTCGACGACGCTACCGGCTGGTACATATCTCACCCCATTTTCAACCACAACGATTGAGGGGTCTGCACTGCTCGTAGCCATTAAAGTGATAAGTAATCGGGCTTTCACTATTCTCTCCTGCTTACCAGCCGGGTAGCTCGGTCAACGTAAGTGTTGAAGTAAATTTCACACCGTCTGACATAGCGACGGTGAAGTCAAGGGACATACCCGCTGACTTAAATGTCCACGTTGTTGCGTCCGCAAACACAACAGCACATTCCCTTTCAGCGGGGGTGGTAATGTTTGATGTAATATCACCATGTACGGCTGGGTCAAAGAAACCCCCAATGGATATCTCACCCGGCTCCGAGTACCCTGTCTGTGAGTACTCCTTACCGGCATCGGTTGTGGAAAGTGTAGTGCAGTCGAACGTCTCAACTTCCGCACCAGAGAACGAAATGTCCGTTAACTGGGCCATGGCTGCATAGACGCCACCAACCCCCAGTTGAAAGACTGTACCTTTGCTCTTGATCTTAGCCATTATGTTTTATCCTCTGCGGCCACGGTTTTTGGCCAAGTATTGTCGAATTTTTGTTCTTGCAGTTCTTACCATTGCCCGCCGCATTCCTGCACCTGATGCGTTAAAGGCTCGCCTCATGAAGTGGGCAAACCCGGGGGCAATTGACATCCTGCCGGTATTTTTACCACTTCTATGTCTACGTTGAGAGGTCCCTAAGATAAGCCAATGGACGTTACGTGCGGAGATACCTACCCCATCACCGCGACCACGGGCCGTCGTCTTAGAAATGCCCAACTGTCTGGACTTATTAACCCCAACAGAAAAACCGACTCTGAATGAGTCGGACAGAGTGGAACCAGAGTTACGTCGGGCACCGGTTCTAATGGACCTGCCAAGGTATTTGTAACCTGAGGGTAATCTAGCCTTTGCTACTTGACGAACCACCCTAATTGATGCCAGAACCGCCGAGTTGGCTATCTTCTTTGCATCAGATCTCCGCAGACGGGCCAGCATCCTTATGATGGATCTATGGCCTCTTACGAAGTTGCGATTACCGCCACCGCCACCCCCAAAACCAAACATAAAGCACCCCCTAGTATCTCAGCTCATCCCCGGCCAAGTCAAAGCCGGTTGGCTCAGAAACTTCGAACGCGGAAGCCCCATCCTTGCGGGATGAGATTTTATACTGTGTTCTTCCAGGGTCCGACCAATCCCATGCGGTTTCACCAAGGGAAAGGCATTCCACGGAAAACACATGGCTAACCCCTTGGACTACCCGCGTGATGATATCCCCGCTCTCAGGAGGCCCGAGAGCGGAGAGTTCATTCACGCCGATATTCCACTCAATTGTTTCAACGACCTGCTCCGTTCCCCCAACATCAATCGATTGCTTACTGGTGTAACCCTGAACGGCATTTGATATAGTTAGTGAGGTGGCCCCTCTCAGGTAGGTCACCGGAACACCAACGGCATTCCGGGTAACTCTTAATCCCGTACTTAGTGCCCGCTCAAATGGAGACAGATCGTCGCTCATGTTACACTTCCACTGCTTCAGTCTGGACGATGCCGTCCGTCGTGAAGATAGGTACGTTAAACGCACTTGAAGGGAATGGTGCAGGGTTACCAGTAGGATTGGTAGCTGTACGACCCTGCTGAAGGTCTTTCAGAGACGTTCGGTTCATGATCACGAAACTTGGACCCATCCCTGAAGGGAACTGAGACAGCAGATCAGAGATCAGGTCGTCCGTCAAAGGCTTAGTATCTGTAACACTGTTGATGTTGCAGATACGGCCATTTGAATACTTGCCACCCATCTGGAAACCGATGTACATTGAAGCTGGTGTGTAGTACACCGGATAGTTGGTATCATTCGCTTCAGTGACAATCGTATCGCCAAGACTAATGCCGCGAGACATTGGTGTGACAAGTCGGCAATCATCAAAGCCCGTTCGTACCGCAAACGCGGAGCTTTGTACATCGGCAGTTGAACCTGCCGCGTTGATAACCATGTCATCGGCAAGGGCATCAAGATCAGTGTTGTTCAGGAGTCCTGAAAACCCTGCTGAATCCCCAAGAGCAGTCGTGCCATAAATGCACTGTTTCTCCAGCTTGAATAGAGCCGCCGCAAGATGCCGGGCACCTTCACGAGCGATCAGGTCTTCTGCACCTCTACGCCATGCGTTCGCTACAGCGTAGTCAACACGCCATGAGAAGTCTAAGATAGTGCAAGCCACCGTAACGACGGTATCCGCACTTGAGTCGTAGTCTCGTCCAGCGTTCGCAGCTCGGAAACCAACTACAGGAGCACCCGTGTACTTGTTGTAGCTGTGAGTTTCAGAACCATCCGAGGTGTCGCCGATAGGCAGACGTGAGATGAACGGAGAACCATTCAGAACTTCACTTGTCATTGTCGGATCAACATCAAGTGCATCACTGATGAAGTCCGCTACTGTGAACAGATCATTGGCCATTAGGCTAAATTCCTTTCAGGAACAGGGTTGGATTACTTACCGTAGTTTTTACCGGAGATACGAATCTTAGACGAAAGGGACTTTTCCTTTTCGGCTGCATCGTCGGCACTGAACTCGGTGCCTTCATCCTCACCCAACGCGAGTGAAGCGATCTTAGCTTCTGAGGCCGCTAGCTTTTCTGACAGGTCCGCAACCTTTGCAGTCAAGTTCTTAATGTGGAGGCTCTGTGCTTCCCCAAAGGCCACACCTTTAAGAAACCAGCCAGTACCTTCTGAAACCCCGAATGCTGTTACATAAGCACCAAGTTCTGCATTGAAGTCCGCACGACTAGGAGAAGTATCCTTGTCCTGTGTGTCTTCAACCGGAGCATCAATTGCGTCCGCCATTTTGTCTTCTCCTAGAGTAGAAAGAGTTACACCCTGACGTGACAAGAACCTAGCAACAAACTGCTTGGCCCTATCCCCATCCACTGCGAATGAGGACTGCGTTGGCTTCACATCTGAAAGGCCAAGCACATATTGTAAATAAGCATCTGCATCAATAGCCGACTCCTGCCCCCGTTTGAACAACCCACTGGGGTTGGCCGCTGGGCTGTCTACTGCGTCGCAGGAGTAGATGCGTGATAGTCGTGCGTAAGAGTAGCCCTCTTCATTTCCCTTGTCGCCTTGGATTGCCCCAAGGGATACAGCCTCGTCATATTCTTCTGAGGCTTCAAAGTCATGATCGAATACAATGGATAATCCAAAGTCTTCGGGGGTATCCTCTGCTAATGAAAGTACGTAGGTGGCGAGGTCCCCATCAGGGGTGTTATACGCCGCCTCTTGGAAATGCAGGTCAGCAAAGACCTGATCACCTTTAACAACAGCATTGTAGAACTTACCCAGCTTTGTACCCACTCCGTCACTGGATAGACCGGGGTGAGTAAATCGTGCCTTGATGCCCGTAGGGCTGGAGTTGATACCCTCCTCTACTTGTGACAGGAAGGTTTGGTCTACCCACAGTTCGTGGCCAAGGGCTTCCCCGCGAGTGATAATGCTCGTCGAGTAGATTACGCCCTTGCCAAACTTACCACCCTCGCGATCAACTGTGAGGCTTCCCCCTTTGTTGAACGCACTGCGGAACCGCGTAGGTTTATTTTCAATGACTGGCATTATACGTCATCCTCTTGTGTGTTAGGGTCTTCAGGGTTTTCCTCAACCTCAGGTGGGATGAAACTTAGCTGTATGCCTAGTAACTCCGCTGCCTCTTTGGCCTTGGCAATCTGTTTCAGGTTTTCATCAAACTCACCCCTGCCACGTTCCTTGCAGATTCTGTATGGGTTATCCAGACCTGCCTGAATAGCCATAACATCACCTGATATCTCTTTGACGGGGTCCCACCAAGGCATACCCCTGTGTACCCACTCGAACGGAACATCGTTGACGGTCATCTCGTCGGGAAGTACAAGTAGACCTGATATGATCCACTGCTGTAGCTTCCAGACTGTGATACGCCGAAGTGACTCAAGCACCACGTCACGCTTGGCTTTACAGGATCTGTCATACAGCATCCAAGCTGCCCGTGATCCAAAGAAGTTCGTTCGGGATTCGTCCACGAAGTTGATAGGAAGGTCCAGAGCCTTGATGGCCATGCTCAACACTAAGCTGATGAAGTCCTGAGTATTGCTTCCGGGGTTGTCTGAGGTCAGGAACTGTGCTGTGTCGTCCTGATCCATTTCCATCTTGATGGGGCCTTTTCCGAAGTCCACATCATAGGTGCCATCCCCGTTTCTGGTATACTCTCCTGTGCCGTTGGCGTTGGCAGAGGAAATGACCAGAGCAAATAGCTGCTCGACTTTCATCTTAGCGAGGGCGTAGTCAACACCCTCGTACACGTCCTGAAACGAGTTGTAGGCTGCGGCCAGTGGCGACACGCCACGTACTTGGTCAAACCTATCAAAGCTGGCTAGGTGTACAAGGTTCTTGGCTGGCACCCGCCGCAGAAACTTGTACCGCCCATACCGCTCACGGGCGTGTAGACCCCACTGTAGGGGCCGCCCATCATTGTTTACCCTGCAACCATTGAACCACTTCTCAGCGGGTTCAGCATCATCTGGGGTCTGCATGAGGTCGCCCTCAACAGCAGTAAGGCTTCCGTTCGTTCGCTTGAGGAACAGGAAGTCGCCATCCAGAATATGTCTCATTTCCGCTGTGCGGATCATCTGTGAAAAAGTGAACCTCTGAGAGGAGTCGCAGTTATGTGGCCTGCTGAATACCTTCATCAGAAGTTCAATCTGGTCATTCAGTTCCTCGTTCTCCGAACGGACCTGAAAATTGAAATCTGTGTTGTAGTCGAGGTGCTTCCGTACCGCCCACGCAACCATAGAAAAGTTGCGGTAAAGCGTCTGGCCTGTGCCAATCATCGCCTTACGTTGCTGGCCGTGAAGGAACTCATCCTCATTCTTCAGGATGGGGCTGGCTGCTTTTCGCTTGCCGACTGATGCAACCGCATCGTACCCACTGGCAAAGCTGGTTTTAACCTTATTCGCCTTGTTTTTCTTCTTGGACATTACACGCCTCGCGAAAGGTTGATGGATGACACGCGAGGTTTACGCGGGGTCTCCCCTTTGCACTCAGCGATCTGGGCTTCTAGCTGACTAGCAACCCGCTGCATATTTGGAATACTTGCAAAAACCGTAGTCTGCCCGCCCGCCACAATGGTGGTGATACCCATGCGGATAGCTTGGGTCAGGTTTTTGTAGTCTTCTTCAAGCTGTTGAAGGTCATCTGACATTGTTGACTCCTAGCATATTATAGTGCGTACGTGGCTTTAGTTAACACTACCACTCTCGTGGTCGCGAGAGGTAGGCCGTAAATACTCAACAATTCTGTATCTCCCCCCACACTCCCTGCATGAGACGTAGGACCACTTAACCTGTGTGTACGTGAACCCTGTAAAGGTTGTGCCCTTGATATCCCTGTTAATTACGGATTCTTTATTGGTTCTGTCTGTACACCCACACTTTGGGCATCCCGTAGGTAGGGAGGTGACAGCCGCCACAGGGGTCGCAGGAGCCTTCTTAACGGAGACCTTTTTTTGGGCTTTTTTCATAAGTAGCTTACTTTCTTCACCTTCGGTGCAGGGGGTGGTGTTATCTCACCAAACTTTAATTTACCTGTAATTCCACCGGCGACTACTGAGCCAACCAAACAGTCAAATAGATGGTTGTCTGGTCGACCCGGTACTGCACCCCATTCGATGACTCTCCCATATGGCCCTTCGGTTTCAGTCGGGAATTCACTATCGCTCAAGTGCGACGCAAAGTCTCTATGGTCTCCAGCAGGTAGCTGAAATGATCCCGGCTCTCCGAGGTCCGTTCGGATTCGTCTATGGGTGAAGGTCTTGGCACTATTCGCACAAAAGAGGATATACTTGACCGACCGTCTGTTCTGGTCCGGCAGCATCCTCCAAGGTACGAAGGGGTCCTTACTCCTTCTCTCGCCGCTACGTCGGGGTAGGCTCATCATTGGCGTATCCGCAGCCTTTATCCCTCGACCGTGTGCGACGTATGTGTTAGGCATTCCCGCTTCCGAGACTCCCTTATGTACAGAGTCTGTCTGGTAACCCCCGTCCACCAGCCCCAGCTCACACCTAAGTCTAAGCCCATCTTCTCTAAGATATGTCTTGGACATCAGGTTGGATAGTAGGTCCTTGATGGCGTTCGTGAGGACCATTTCGTCACTCATGCCCTTGTACTTACGCTGTAGGGTGTTACGCACCCTAGAGTAGCTCATGCCCGTACTACGCTGCTCAGGGAAGATCCCGTACTCGATAGGGTGTATCGTGAAGTTATCTGTGAAGCCTGTAACACAGTAGTACAATGCCCTCTTCTGCACGTCGATATGCAGGGCGATAGTTTCTACACCCTTGGGTATATGCCTGTGCATACCCACTCGGGTGGATAGGATCTCTTTAGCAGTCAGGAACTCGATCCCTACGGGTCGCCGTGAGATTGGTTCATTCTGACACTCTGAGGCGAACACCACAGGACCGTCGTCAATCAGAATGTTGTAGGCGTGTTGAATGGCTGATAGCTCGCCGTCATCTTCGGCAAAACAGTGGTGCCATGTGGCCCCCGCCCCCTCATCCATTTCATACTGATTCTCAGCGTAGAACTGGTTGGCCTCGTTGATCGCCCGCCGCCTGTCTCTTGGGTCTTCGGGGTTGTACGTTCGTCGTAGCTCCGAGTACCTGTCCATCCAAAGTTCTTCATGCCTGTCCGCCATAGCGGTTAGCATGGGAATCCTCATTCCTTCCACTTCCGGATGTTTCTCATGAGACAACAGGTTATCGACCATGTCGTCCGGCTCAATGACTGTAGCGTTGATAATGCCACTGAGCAGCTTGCTATGACCACCAAGGCGCAGAATTGATTTCTGGTATATCGAAAGGCGCTTATCACACTGGGTGGGGCTGAGTGCGGACTCATCGGTTTGTGGGTCGTCGAGAATAAAGAAGTCGGGTCTCTGCTTGGTTCCATCAGGGTACTTTATAGACATACCACGGATACGTCCGGTGATACCCAGGCATCGGAAGGTTGCCCCGCTGTTCTCTAGGTATTTCCCATTGCTATCCTTAATCCATGCAAACCCCAATTCCTCGGAGTTCCATCGGATATAGGTTAGTTCCTCTTGGTGCTTCTGGTTGGCACACCGCTGTGCCTTGTTATCCAGCATCTTGAACGGTATCACAACTTCGGGGAAGTCTTCCGCCAGTAGGTCGTTCTCTGTGAGTTCAAACTTCAGTGAGGCGATGTTATCTACCGCTGAGCCTTTGTCCGCCCCAATGATCGGCACAAACTTCCTGTGCCCGTACAGGGTGGCCCACAGCGCCACGTTCTCTGAGATAGTAGTCTTACCAAACCCCCGTGGGAAGCAAGTCATGACTACTGAGCCACCCTCCAGAATGGAATACTGCATCCGTTCGATGGCACTTAGGTGGGAAAGGCTGAATGGCTTTAGCCCTGTGCTGTGCGGGAAGTAGGTAGTAAGGAACAGGGGCAGGTCAAACCTACACCCATCCCTACGCACCATATTGAGAGGTAGCGGCATACCGGGAATGTTTGCTTTCTCAGCATCCTTCCTCGCTTGGTATTTTAGCTGCCTCTCGTTGTTTGGCACTTAAATCTCAATTCGTTTTGGTTTTTGTCGGGGCTTGTCTGGTGCGCTCAGGGTGGCCTTGACCGCTTCCAATGCTTCGAGGCGTTCCCTTTTTGTTACTCTCTTACCATCAGCTAAGTTAGCCAATGTCTTTACCGCTTCTTTGAAGTCCATGATTACCCTTAGTTGCTAAACATTTCCTGTGGAACAGCCACCAGCGGGCTGAGGTAGAATGAGGTGCCACCCGTTAGGGTGATTAGGTATTCTAATCGGTACCTAATCTTTGGGTCTGTAAAGACCGTCTGGTCAATGTCGTGGCGTAGGTTGTATCCAGTGTTATCCTCTGTCCACATCGAGTCCGTCTGTAGGGTATCGTAGACAACGTCAGCAACCGTCAGTGAAGCTAGTGCTGATATGACAACTTTCGTAGCGTCGTTGATAATAGCATACTGGACACTGGACACACCCGCCTGAGTGATATAGGCACCCCCGGTGGATACCCTATACATCACTGATGCGGAGGATGCCTCTCTTACTACAATTGTTCTTGCACAGCTCATTACCCACCCCCTATAAAATATCCGTTAGTCCCGCCCGGTATGAATACTTCGTTCGGTGAGACATCAACGTAGTACCCAAGGGCTTCCTGCCGAAAACCTATAGGCACTATGTCTGTTACTGTGAAAGAGAAGACGACTCCAAATATATCCAGATCGGTGTCGTACTCCCTTGCTTTGCCATATACATTTTCTACTGCCATGGTTACACCACGTCGCTGATAGACACGTTCGCTGTCTTAGCACCGCTGTTGGCGGATACCTGCGTGTAAACATGAGTCCCACCAACCTTCGGGACTTTGGCGAGTTCCAATGTTGTTGCCAACCCTACTTGGATCTCAGCCACCGCATCTGCTGCAATTGCTGCTGCGTTGATTGCGTCAGTTGCAACAGCCCCCACGCTGGCATCGATCCGGCCACCGACCAATGCGATTGGCAGCAATGCGGCCAGTGTGGTCGTCACTGCTGATACGTTCGCTGGCGTGGCTGGTGCTGTTGTGTTGGCCCCATCGGTGCCACGCATATCAGTGTTAGTTGTCGTCGTGTCAACCAGCGTCACGCGAGCCACTGTATCGACCGCAGGATCAAAGTAATCTGCTGCAAGTATTGTTCGTGCGTTGAATTCTGCAACCGTCGGTGGCGTCACAGCATTACGACTACTCACAGCCACATCAATATATCCTGCAATCGTCGGTGTCCATGTTACGGTCGATAGGGCAGTCAATGACTTAGCTCCATCAGTAACTGTTGACACTGTCGGAATTACTGCTCCGGTGTGTTCGACCCCCGCCAGCACAATACCAGTGGCTGCCGTTATGTTTGTTGGCGTCGCTAATCCGTTTTGAATTGCCGTCACTGCCGTGGCGTTTGGAGCGTCGACAAGATCCGCAGTGATCGCTCGGCAGTCGATACGTAGTGCTGTGGCTAATAGGTTTGTCGCACCCATAAAATACAGCGTGACAAATCCTAAGGCATCGACGGCAGCATCAGGGATGTCGAGCCTGTGGACGCCCGGCATATTGGTGCCATCCACTGCAACAAACCCGCCCGACGTCCATGCCCCACCGACGGTTTGCGTCGCTAGTGTAATCGCCGTAGGTGTGCCCGCTGCTCCCTTGCGATAATAGAGCGTCAGCCCGGCGGAGTTAAACACAAGCCCGGTCAGGCCAGCACCAACCGCACTGCTGGAGTCCTGCAAAAATATGTCGATCGATTGTGAGGTTAAGCCCGCATAAACAAATTCACTCATCTCATGCCCCCATTCATTCCGCGTGCTATTTGTATTCCGCCGCCGGCTGATATGCTTGGGCCAATTGCCAATGTAATTGCCACCCCCAATTCACTCGCGCCCCATGCTGCGGGCGTCTCAGATGCTGCCGCTGCTTGTTTTGCCGCCATTGCGACATCAACGTTCGAAGTGCCCCCACCAAGGGAGTTAACTAAATTAACGGCCAACGTGTATCCACTGGGTGCCGCACTCCACGCATTGGTGTCCCGACACGATGCGAGGACGACCCATAGGATATCTTGGCTGTCAGCAGGTGATATAATTAGTGGAGACCGCGGCGGTGTTGCATTGCCCGATTCTTTTGTGACCCACCATCCCCAGCCCCGCACTAGTAATGTGCAATAGCTAATCGCCTCTGACGCCGACAAGGTCATGGTGTCGCTGCTAGCTTCTGATCCATCGCATACCCGTACAAATAGCCTTGCACCCTCCTGATTAGTCTGAACCACCGCTAGCTGGTGAATTTCGGTGAATCCGTATGTGCCCCACGTTGTTGTCGTTGCGTAAGCGTCGTAGCCAACAAACACAAAAAGCAAATCACCAGCGGCGGGCGCAGTGCCCCAAGATATGGTGTGTGAAGTGCTGTTACCAAACGAATCGGAGTTGTCGTCCACAATAGACGGATACGCCATTACGCACCGCCGATCAAATCTGCTGCCGCACGTAACGCGGTAACCAACGCATCACGATCGCCCGCCGCAAGAGCGACGTTGATACCACCGTCGTTAAGACGTGCCACCCAATCAGTTGAGAGAGTTTCCGTTGCAACCCGCGTTGCCTCGGCGTCCAGAATCGCCTGCACGCCTACGCCGGTCAGCCCATTATTAACCTGACCGCCAGTCAATAGCTCAACCGCATCCTCAACCTGCTGGCCAGTGGTGACGCCGTCATTTCGAGCGTCCACAATCCCCGCCGTGATGGCCGTGATCGCACTTACCAGCGAGCCAATCTGTGGCAGGGTGGCCCTGATGGCCGCTGACTCGCTCCACGGATTTGAGACGAACTGACGATAGCCGTCGACCAGTGCTGCATATGCAGACGGCAGGGCGACCATGTGGTCTTCGAGCAGTCCCGATGCCGCATTGCCGCTGCCTCGCAGCACGCCGAATTCGTTGACCAGAATCTGGTACAACGCCGCTGCGTTCGTGTCTCGCTTATGTCGAGGGTTGGCCCGTAATGCTGTGGCGATCGCATCCACGTCGGTGACGCCTAGGGCTTGCTGTGCTTGGATCTCAGATAGCTGTGTCATATAGATCTACTCTCCTGGTGGTGATTTTATCGGTGGACGCGGCGACTACACAATCTGGGCATGTGATATGACTATTCCGTCGCTGATGTACGTGGTGTAAATATCACCATCATCGTACAGATTCACATGGCACTGATCACCTTTTTTATCGTTGCGTACAAACACAATCCCGCCGTCTGAATCCGGCACCATGTGGTAGCCGTCCAGAAAAGTTGTGGAGATTGATGCGACAACATCACAAATCTTTTTAGCCGGCCACTCAATATCATTGTCAGCAGATCCGAGCAACCATTGATTTAGTTTTTCCGTGTGCTCGTTCACTGGCCATTGGATAGCGTGTTGATCGCTCATTAGTATCTACTCTTCTGGTTTATGCAGTCTTGAGACATGAATCTCATCCACAAGAACTCTATCATTACGTTCACTAGGGGCATGAGAACCCAGCGGATTAGGAACGGGTAGAGTACAATCCCTACAGACCTCTTTGCTTCTTCCAGGGTATCCATTGGCATACCCTTTTCATTGGCCTTGTCGAAGGCTTCAAACACCTTCAGGGCACGGGTAGAATCCCTTGAAAACCTTTCCTGTACCTCATGTCTTAAGCCCCACGGTACTCTACGGAGACTGCGTTTTGATTTCACTGTTGATAACTCCTGCGGATGTGTACCCTTCCCACTTTTTCACCTGCACCCAAGTGTTATTCTTGGACACCCATAGGAAGAATGTCGGGTATAGTTTTACGTTCGAGGGGGGTGTGATGTACTCCGTGATTTCCGTCTTACAGGCTACGCGGCCCATTTCATTTGCCACCCACGCCTTACAGGGGCCACAGTTTTTAGTCGATGCCATTGTTAGGTACACCGATGCTGTAGCCTCTGTGACAAACTTGACGGGGTCTAGTGGCACAAGAGTGTCGGCGATGATCTGACCGGGGATAGACGCCACCTCAGCCGCCTCAACGAGGCTGTCAGCAACGTCATCTACCCAGCTCACATAGGCGTGCGGGGTTGGATCATCGTACTGCATAATGTCAGTAGCGACCACCCCAATAAGGGTGATCGCTACGGCATGAACAACCACTACAGCTAAGTCAATTTTATTCATGGTATCTCAATACATTGGGGAGTCGTTGAACCAGTCAACTGGATCAGGGTTGGTTGACCCGAGCACGCCCACGGCAGCCGTGTTCTGGTGGTTAAGCATTCGAACCAGTGCCTCAGGGGTGACATAGAACTCACCATCACCATGTGAATTCATGATGGTAAACAGGTCATCTTTCCGGTACCCCAGCAGGGCAATGGCGTGACCACCTGCACCCCTCGGTGGGTTGTAGCTGCGTACAATCCTGTCCCTAGGAACTATGCCGCCCCACCACGAAATACCAAGGTTGATGCCCCCGCCGGATGCAAGGAAATCATAGATCAGCTCAACACCAGTAGGCACTTTCCATGTGCTTTTTACTGAATACAGCTTTCGTCCTTCTTGGAGAATGCTGTTAATACCACCCCTCGATGGGTAGCGTGCGGGGTTCGGATACGGAACATCTTGCTCCGACGGAATCCCCTGTAGGGCAATCTTTACCCCTGAGCTGATTGTAGATCCCCGGTCGCCGCCTAGCAGTCCGTCCAGTTTCTGGGAAGCCAGATAAGCGTACATCCGGCTAAGCTGCATACCGGCGTTTGTGCGGGCTACGTTGAGTGTTCGTTCGGTGCAGGAGGTGATCGAGTTCCCTTGGCAGGAGCCAATCTGGCCTTGGTTCTCCTGTTTGATATCGTCAAGGGTGATCTCATTAGGTCGCGAGAATCTGCCGAAGAAGGTAACAGGTACCTCTGGTAGGTCCTCAAGCCACTGCCGGTCTTCCAGTTCCAACCGGATATTAGTTATGGACTGCACCTGTGTACCCCTTTAAGATTTCCGCTTCCTTCTCAGGGGACCAGCCGTCCTTCAGGGTCTCCTGCTCTTTGGCTGCGAGGCTTGAAAAAGCCTGCTTCATGCCCTGCTTCAGCAGGTCTTCCCGTGCGTTGCGGGACTCAACATCTGTTGTCAAGTCACCCGCAAGTAGCTTCGTAGCGATCCGTGCTGACGCTATTCTGAAAGCCTCCTCATAGGAATCCATTGCCTGCCCTACGGGATCTCGTTCGGGTTCAGGAGTTGGTACGTCCGGGGAGGGTTGGTACAGGGCAAAGACCAAGCAGGCTACCCCAGCAAGGAAGGAAATCTTGTTCATACGGGTTTCTTCTTTGCATAAACTTCGAGCAAAGCCTCGTGAATGGACAGCCCATCGCCAACAAACATGAGGACATCACTATCAGATTCCTCACTAAACTGGCTGATCATCGCGTTGATGTAGTCCACCGTGCCCGCAGGGGGAAGCTCCGAAGGCCCTCCTTGGAAGGCCTTCGTGTCGCTAGGGGATTCACTGGTCTTAGAAACGCCGGCTTTCAGCTTCCCTACAAGCAACTTCACAGTTGATGCCACGGGAACAATGCTGGAGGCGGAGACCAATGTTAGACCAGCGATGATCAAGAGGGTAGTGTTGTTCATTCTACCGACTCCCCTTTGAGCAACGGAATAAGCATGGCCGTGATAGCCGTGCTAATAAACCGAGCTTCCACTGATTCAACGACATAGGGAATGTCCACAATGTTGTTGATGTAATCGACCACCTCCCCTCTATGTTTCTCAAATTCAAGAATAGTGAGGCCATCGGTGCTGTCCAGCATCAAGGGCAGCAGCGACACCGGGATAAGGTTCAGTGCGTGCGTGACGAGAGTTGAGAGTAACGCCCCCTCCTGTGCCTCATCGAGGAACGGCAGATCACATTGCTCGTTCAATCGGTCGATGATTGCAGCTTTAAGTTGGATGTTATTCATGATATCTCGTTCGTTGTTGGAATGGTATCTACCCGCAATATAGTGCTTGTATTTATTTTGACAACATGCAATCCCCCGGAAACCCACAGCAGCGTCCAAAATTACTTTTAATTTAGGGGGGACCGGCGACACACAAACCCCCCCCCCCCCCCCCCCCCCTTTAGGGGGGGGGGGGGGGGTGTGTGTGTAGTCGGTTTCCCCACGGTGGATGGCCTGCTGTTAGGAAATTGGGGTGAGCTTTGAAAAGGGGGTTTTTTAAAGTCACCCCCCCACCCAAAAGGGGGACAGGGGTGACTGTAAATGAACTTCGAAACCGAACGTATGAGGCTTTTCTCTCAGAGGCCCCAGGATGCCCCAGGATCGATTGTGTTGATAATCCGATAGAATGGTCGCGTGGGTAATTACAATCGATCCTGGGTCAAACCTGATACCTTCTCACATATCCAGAGCCTGGCCTGCCCAGCCCCTCATACAATAAGCAATGTAAATTCACATAAAACTCGCTGCTTAATTGAGGGCGGTTTCCGCTCATAAACCTAGGTAGTACCTTACCCTACGTACCTAGGGGGAGGGCATACCCTACCCCCGGGGGTAGGGTATGCCCACCCACCCCGGGTAGGGTTTCCCCACCCACCCAGGGTAGGGTATGCCCTACCTAGGTTTATGAGCGGAAACCGCCCAACCCTGAACAACGGGTGGTGTGTCGAGTACTACCTGCATAGTACTACATTCACCGCTATCATGGGTGGCGGGCATGGTACTACATACATGGTATACGCGAGAAGGCCTCTGTGGTGGCGTGTGAGGCCATGCTATAGTATATGTGACACATAGCCCCTATTTAGTTAATACGAGCGCACACACCCTCCCAGGGGGGCTACAATGAATGCCCACGCATATGGCCACCTGCATATGGCCACCTGCATATGGCCACCTGCATATGGCCACCTGCATATGGCAGCGGGGCTTCGGTCAGCGGGGCTTCGGTCAGCGGGGCTTCGGTCAGCGGGCCTCCCAAACAAACGCCAAACAAACGCCGATCCGAAAACGCTGTGAACGCGGTTTAAAAATATCGCAAAAATAGAACGTATAATACGGCGCACCAAAAACGCCAAAAACACGGGCAATATCGGTATTCGGCATTATCTTCGAAAATAATACCAAAAACGGACAACGCGGGGTTTACATTCGCGCGCAAATCGCCGAAGATCCTATCTCACCCCCAACGGGTGAGCGGGGAAACGAAAACGAAGAAGGACGAGAACGATGACAACACCACAACACGAAAGCAACGCAATGGCATCACTAATATCACAGTGTGCGGACCTACAAGCTTCAGCTAATAGGGCATCTAAGAAACTACTGGATGCATCTATAAAGTTAATCCGGACTGTTAAGAAACTGAATGCCAAAAGTCGTGAAATTGCAGAAGAACACCGAGCAAATGAAGCATGGTCCGCAGAAAGGCTTGAACTGCTTGCAAGACTAAACAATGAGTTTGCATCATTAATAGTGGCCGCGAATCAACAACAGACAACACTTGATACGCTTGACAAGGCATGTGATGAAGCCTCACGACTTGTCAACGCAAAGTCGTTAGAAAGAGTAACGGAACGACTTGAGAACCTGAAATATGAATTACAAGAACTGGAATGCGAACGCGTGCAAATGGAAGAAAACGCCATTGAGTATTCGGCAGAACTTTCGGAAATCGATGAAGAAATTCAAGGCGTGAAAGACCTGATTCAATCCGCACGATACCGCGTTCGAACGCAAAGTTGAACGCCACCACAACACCACAACACCACAACACCACAACACGAAAGCAACGCAATGAACGAGCAACAACGAAGAACACTGGACAAACTCGACGCCGACTACGCTGAGTTGAGATACCAGTATGAAGACTGCCTTAACGCGGAAGATCGGTTGCACTCCCGAATGGGGGATATCGAATATCAAATACGAGAAATTCTATTAGATATTCGGGACGAAACCCAGCAAGGCGACACACAAAACTGAACGCCACCACCACCACCACCACCACCACCACCACCGACGATATTCACGAGCAAATTCAAAGGATCAAAACATGCTGAATTACTACAGCACGGAGCCCGGAACGATAGCAACGCCGGAAGACATTGAACTACATATGGTCGGCGGTAGTGGTTACGTAACCGGGAGAATCCTGTTTGCCGAATACCGACGTTCAACCGAACGCAAAAACAAGGAAAATGAAAATGAGAAAGTTTATGGGTTACAACGGGACGTTGGTTGATTGTTGGCTTGGCGTAATTGTCTTGATGGCGTTTGCGAGCCTGCTGATTGTGTCGGCAGTGCATGTTGTGAGTCTATTCCTATATTCTTGGAGTTGAGAAATGTGTGAGAAAATGTGCGAAGGTTACGAGACAAATAAAGTCACAATAGAAGATGCATTTGAACGGTTGTTACTGATTATGCCGCTCGCGGAAATACAAGAGGACATGATCGGGAAAATCGGGCTGAATGACAAATTGGAGCCGATAGAAATGGGTTTCACTGGCCGTGTCAAAAAACTAGGCTGGGCGCAGTTAGCGCACTATTGTGGTCTGTCAATTCTAGGCGCGGGTTTCCAGACATATGTTGCGAAACTAGTTCCCGCCAAAATGTTGCAACCGTTTTTTGTGGAAGTAACAGGCGACAAATTGAAGAAAGGCTTTCAGATCGATCGTCCCGGAAGTTGTATGCGGCACGATAACAACCAACCTTGGATTGATATTTTTGCCGATA
>Ga0105054_10004589_pt1 | contig 20507 bp, 20 predicted proteins | sample BON02_FD_78091 | JGI IMG/M metagenome (GOLD analysis project Ga0105054, IMG submission 78091) | Freshwater microbial communities from Lake Bonney liftoff mats and glacier meltwater in Antarctica - BON-02 (megahit assembly) | ecosystem: Environmental > Aquatic > Freshwater > Ice > Glacier...
CAGGCCCCAGGTTTGCAAAATCACGGCAGCCATCTGACGCTCCGCGCGCGCAGGGTGCCCAGAATGCCCTGGGGCAGGAACATGGTCAGCAGCACCAGAACCACACCGGCGATCAGCATATAGGCGTCGGTGATGTCGGAACTCAGATCGAACAGATAGATCATGAACGCCGCCCCCACCAACGGGCCAAGGGTGGTGCCCGCCCCGCCCAAAAGCACATAGAGCAGCGGCAGGATCGAATAGGGCACGGCGGCGAAACCGGCCCCGGCATAGCCGAACAGCAGGGCAAAGGTGGCGCCCGCAAGGCCCGAAATCGTGCCCGAAATCACCAAAGCCTGCCATTTCAGCCGCTGCACGTCATAGCCCAGCATGGTCGCCCGCGCCTCATTCTCGCGGATCGCGACGAGGGACCGGCCAAAGGGCGAGCGTACGATATGACCGATCAGTAAAAGGGTGGCGGCGAACAGGACAAGGGCGGCATAGTACCGGCCCATGGCCGTGGTCAGGTCGATGCCCGCGATCTGGCGCATGGCCTGGGGCAGAACGAACCCCTCTTCGCCCCGTGTCCAGGTGCTGAAATACAGCGCGGTCAGGTATCCGGCCTGGGCAAACATCAGCGTGACGATCATGAACGCCACGCCCTTGGTGCGCAGGGCAAGCGCGCCGACGACAGCGGTGACAATGGCGGCAGAGATCAGGGCGATGGCAAAGGCGGGCAAAACCGGCGTGCCAAGGTGCTGCATGCTCAGGGAAAGGCCGTACATGCCGGCGCCGAAGAACAGGGCATGGCCCAGCGACAGAAGGCCCGTATAGCCAAACGCCAGATTGTAGGCCATGGCATAGATCGCCAGCACCATGATCCTTGCAAGGTTCCCGGCGTGATAGGCGGGCAGAACGGCATAGGCCAGCGCAAGGGCGGCAATGACGCCCAGATGAAGAACAAGCGCGCGGTCCATCAATGCGCCTTCTTGCCCAAAAGGCCTTGGGGGCGGAACACCAGTACCATGGCAACCGCAAGCGTGGCGGTGATTTTCGCAACGGTGGGTGAGAAGAACACCGAGATGATACCATCGGACAACCCGATCAGCAGCGCGGCGATCACCGTGCCGGGCAACGACCCGAGACCACCGATGATGACAACGATGAACGACAGCAACAGCGGATCGGCGCCCATCAGGTAATGCGCCTGCTGGATCGGCACGACCAGCACGGCGCCCATGGCGGCCAGCGCGGCGCCAAGGCCGAACACCAACGCATAGACGCGCGAAACCGGAATGCCGAAGGCCTGCGCCATCTGGCTGTCCTGCTGGGTGGCGCGCATGATCAGCCCCGCGCGGGTGCGGGTCATGAACAGCCACAGGGCGATCAGGATGGCGGCGGCGGCGGCGATCACGAACAGTTTGTAAGACGTGATCGACAGACCCCAAGGGTAATAGAACGCCATCTTGTCATCCACCCACTCGACCCAAGGCAGGGGAATGCGGCTGTTGAACGGCGGCACCACCGGGCGGGCATCGGGGCCGAAGGTCATCAATGTGCCCTGCTGGATGATGAACAACAGCCCGATGGTGGCAACGATCGTGCGCTCGGGGTCATAATTGATGTGTTGCAGGATCAGCCGGTCGGCGGTGGCGGCCAGCGCCCCCACCAGAACCGGCGCGATCAGCAAGGCGGCGACAAACCCCAGGGCCGGGTGGGTGCCCAGCGTGGTGGCGATGTACCAGGCAATCACCGCGCCCAGCATGTAGAATTCGCCGTGGGCCACATTGACCACGCGCATCACGCCGAACACGACCGACAGGCCCATGGCCGTCAGCGCCAGAATGGCAGCCGTGACCGCGCCTTCCAACATGGCAAGCATCAGGTGGGGGCCGAAATCCATCGTCTTGCTCTATCCTGTGCTCTCTGGCGGGACCCGGCCGTTGACTGGAGTGCGGTGTGGCCGATGTGCGCCTCCGGCAGGGATATTTTGGGCAAGAAAGAAACGGATTTCGGTTCTTTCTTGCTTCAAATATCCAAATCCCGCCCTGGCCGCAGACTCGAAGACACGAATGGCTCAGAACGACTGCGTCGTATAATCCACCTCGTCCGGGTACAGCGTGTCTTCGATGCTGGTGGTGTGGGCCAGCACCATCTTTCCACCCGTCACCTGGCTGATGTACTGGTGCCCGAACGCCTGGTGCGTCTTGCCGTTGAACACCTTGGCGCCTTGCGGGTGGTCCATGCCGACGGGCATGTCGCTCATCGCCTCGACCGCCTCGATCAGTTTGGCGCGGTCGGCGGGGCCCTGATAGCCCGATGCCTCCATCCCGGCCTTGATGATGTTCAGCGTTTCCCAGCAGCCGAACATGTGCGCATAGGTCGACACGTCGCGTGGGTCGCTGACCGATGCGCCATTGTCGTCGACGCCCACGGCGGCGCGATAGTCTTTGTCATATTCGCTCTGATCGGCCTGGGCATAGCGGGGGTTGCCCTCCCACATGTACGACCCTTCCAGGAATTCCAGACCGGGCGAGCCGATGTCGACAGCCTCAAGCGAATCGATGAAGCCGAACAGTTCGGGGCGCGATGGGCCGAAGAATTCGCCCAGTTCCTTGACGAAGGTCAGCACGGCGGGGCCGACCATGACGTGATAGATCACCTCGGTGTCGCGGGGGATCTGCGGGAAATATTTGGTGAACGCGGTTTCGGTCGGCGGAATCGCGATCATCGCGTTGATCTCGCCGCCCTGTGCCTCGAACGCCGCCGAGAAGTAGTCGCGGTGGTCATGGCCGAAGGCGAAGTCGGGGAAGATCATGCAGACCTTCTTGCCGAGGTTTTCGGCAACGAAGGGGGCCATCGCCTGCACCTGGCTTTTCACATCGGTGATGCCGGGTTGCAGGGTATAGCGGTTCAGCATTCCGCTTGCGACATGGTGGCCTTCGGAGACGACGAAATAGGGCAGCTTCAATTCGCCTGCCCGGGGGGCACTGCCGATGACGACGTGGCTGAAAAGGGTGCCGAAAGCGATGTCGCAATTCAGCTGGGTGGCGAATTTCTCGATCACTTCGGCGCCGCGCTTGGCGTCGGTTCCGTCATCCTCGGGCACCAGTTCGACCATGCGCCCGTTGATGCCGCCGGCGTCGTTGATCCGTTTCACCGCCGCCTGCGACGTGCGGTCGTACCAGCGACCATAGGAGGCGCCGATGCCGGTGCGGTGCACCTGAAACCCGATGCGGATCGGCGCGCCGGATTGCGCCTGAATGAACCCCGGCATGGCGGTGCTGGCGGCCAGGGCGCCCGCGCCAAGGCCCAGGGTTTTCAGCGCGCCGCGGCGGGTGAGATTTGCGGGGGCGATGAGATTGTGCGTCATGTGAAACTCCATGTCGAAGGCGGCAGATTCGCCGGGATACGGGCCTTTGGCGGCCCCTGTCATTGGGTATCAGGTTGTATGTGTGCGAACGACGTGTCCACAGTTTTTTTCATTCATGCCCCGCGCGGCGCTGCCAGCAGCCACAGCCCCAGCAGCGTATAGAGCACCATGAACACCGCCAGCGGGGCCTGGGCGATCAGCGCCCGCCTGCCGCCGCCATAAAGCTGGGTGGCCATGCGGTGCGCCATCAGCACCCCGAAGATATGGCCCGCGACAATGATCCCCGCCTGGGTCAGCCAGATGGTGCGCACGGTGGCCTGGGTGTTGAAGAACCCCGTGGTCACATAGAACTGACCCAGGTTCAGCAGGTCGGCGCCATTGGCCATGGGATCGGTGATCGCGGCGACACTGTATTGGACGTTGACCAGGAAAGCGGTCAGAAAATGGGCGACGTGATAGGCGAAGGCGATGGGCAGCACCGACATGGCCAACCTTGCTGTCGCGTCGCGCAGGGCGGGTGTGGGGGCGTCCATGGCACGCAGGCACAGATGGCCGGTGGCGATGCAGGCGGCAAAGGCCGCGATCAGCGCTGTATTGGCGCCGATCAGGCCCAGGGTGGTTGGCCAGACCACGGCGCTGCGGCCCGGAAAGGCCAGCGGGTTGATGCCGATCTGGGCGAGCCAGAAAAACGTCTTGTTCAACCCGTCGAAACTGCCCGATGCCAGCAGAACGATCACGAAGACCCCGAGGGACAGGGGCACATGGGTGGGCATCGCCGCCCACCCCGGCAGGCCAATGGCCAGCCGGGGGCGGGTCTGCAGCGGCGCGAGGCTGGCGAACAGGCGCAGCAGCAGGGTGAAGCATTCGGCCCGCTCCAGCCAGTCGTCGGCGCCGAACAGCGCCATTCCGGCGAAGGCGAACAGGGCATAGCCCATGACGAAGGCCGCCAGGCGCGCCGGGTCGTCGGGGGCGAGGTCGGCAAGAGCAAAGCCGGTGATCGCCATAAACCCGACGATGGCGGGGGTGTGGCCCAGTGACGCGGGCAGGCGCAGCGGTGCCTGCGCATCACCCCACAGCAGCCGGTGCAGCCCGCGCCAGGGGTTCACCCAGGCCCAGATGTCGCCCAGCAGCCCCTGCAACGTGAACAGCGCAATCCACCACAGCGTCCAGATGGCCAGCGGCAGCAGGTTGGACAGCGGATCGCGCGGGCCGTTGAACCCGGTCCAAAGCAGGGCGCAAAGCAGCGCCAGGGACAGCAGGCTGGTCGTGGTCCGCGCGCCCCGCAGATCGGGCGTCGCACCAAGACCGCGGGGCGCAAACAGACGGGTCAGCCACCGCTCCGGCGTCAATGCCATGATCACCACGCTCAGCGCCACGGCAAGGCAGCCTGCGGTGATATAGATGTCTGTGGGCAGCAGCAGGACGAACCCGCCCTGCGCCGGATGGGCCAGCGCCGCCCCGGGCAGGGCGGTGAGCAGCGCAGTGTTGACGAAGCGGCAAGGCAGTCCCATGCTGTACACCAAGCCACAGGGAAGGGCCTTTGCCAATGAACCTGCGCCGTCCGGTTGCGATTTTCCTCACCCTTGCCCTTCTGGGCGGCGGGACGGCGTTCCTTGCCCTGCGCGATGCCCCGGTGCCGATCCGCGCCGAAAATGCCACTGCCGTCCCGCTGGAAGACGAACCGGGGGCGCTGCGGGTGTTTCTCACGCTGGTGAACGATGGTGGGGCGGATCGGCTGATCGGGGCCGAATCCTCCCTTGCCGGTTCGATCGAGGTCATCGCCCCCGGCCCGGACATCACCCTGCCCGCAGGCAGCGCGCCGGTGCTGGCGCTGGATGGCGCGCACCTGCGGATGGTGGGCGTGGGGCCTTTGGGCGATGGTGCCGTGCTGCCGCTGACCCTGCGCTTTGCCAGTGGCGCACAGGTGGCGACGCGCGCGGTGCTGCATGACCCCATGGCGCGGGGCGATGCGGGGGAAATGGGCCTGTTGTCGCTGGGCGACATCTGCCGCGTGGGCGAGGGCGAACCGGCGCCGCGCCTGGCGCTGGCGGTGGTGCCCGAGGGCGACGGGTGGCGTGTGCAGGTCGACGCCGAGGAGTTCTTTTTCACCGAAACGATCGAGGGGCTGGGTCATGTGCCGGGCTATGGCCACGGGCACCTTTATCTGAACGGTGTGAAACTGCAGCGGATGTATGCCCCCGACGCGACCATCGGCGCCCTGCCCCCGGGCCAGCACCTTGTCGAGGTGACGCTGAACACCAACGATCACCGCGCCTATGTAGTGGGTGAGGTGCCGGTCACCGCCACGGCCCTGCTGCGGGTGCCGTGAAACCTGTTGACAGGGCGCGCGCGGTTTTTGATGGTGTACAAACGATCTGCCCTGCCGTTTCTGACCGGAGAGTGCCATGGGTTATCTCGCCCCCCAAACCCTGACCGATGCCTTGTCGGCCCTTTCGCGCAATGCAGGGGCGCGGATCGTGGCGGGCGGCACTGATTTCTTTCCGTCGCTCGGCGAGGGGCTGGCACCCGAAACCATTGTCGACATCACCCGCGTGGCCGAATTGCGGGGCATCACCGCCACCGAATCGGGCTGGCGCATCGGCGCGGCAGCGCGGTGGAGCGATGTGATCAGGGCCGATCTGCCACCCTGTTTCGACGCGCTGAAGGCGGCGTCGCGCGAGGTGGGGTCGGTGCAGATCCAGAATGCCGGCACCGTGGCAGGCAACCTGTGCAACGCCTCGCCCGCCGCCGATGGCGTGCCGCCCTTGCTGGCGCTGGGGGCGTCGGTCGAGATTGCCGGGCCAGGGGGTGCCATGCGCCGGATGCCCCTGGGCGATTTCCTTCTGGGGGTGCGCAAGACGGCGCTGGGGCCGGGCGAAATTCTGGCGGCGGTGCATGTGCCCGCCCAGCCCGAAGGCAGCCGGTCGGCGTTTCGGAAACTGGGCAGTCGGCGGTATATGGTGATTTCCATCGTGATGGTTGCGGCCAACCTCTGGGTTGTGGGTGGCCGGATCGCGGGCGCGCGTGTCGCGGTGGGGGCCGCTTCGCCTGTGGCACAGCGATTGCCAGAGCTTGAGGCCGCGCTTTTGGGCCTGCCGGTTGGGGCCGGTGGCCCGTTCACAAGCGCGCAACACCTGACCGGCCTTTCCCCCATCGCCGATGTGCGTGGAAGTGCCGAGTACCGGGCCGAGGCGGTTGTGCAATTGTGCGACCGGGCGATTCGCGGGGCGCTGACCCAAGGATTGCACCATGGATAAGCGCAGCAGCGACATTCAGACCGTGCTGACCCTGAATGGCCGGATCGTCGAGGTTGCACCCCAGGTGGGCGAACGGCTGTCGCAGTCGCTGCGCGAACGGTTGGGCGCGCGGGACGTGAAGGTGGGCTGCAATGCAGGCGATTGCGGGGCCTGCACCGTGCTGGTGGATGGCGCGCCGGTCTGTGCCTGCTTGATGCCGACACAGGCGGCGGCGGGGTGTTCCGTGGAAACGCTGGTCGGGTTGCGCGACAGTGCCGAGGCACGCCTGCTGCAACAGCGGTTTCAGGATCATCAGGCGGCGCAATGCGGCATCTGCACGCCGGGCATGATCGTGTCGGCGGTGGCGTTGTTGCGCGTGGTGCCGCACCCCGATGAGCAACAGGTGATGGATGCACTGGGCGGCGTGCTGTGCCGTTGTACCGGCTATCGCAAGATCATCGATGCGGTGATGGGGCGGCCTGCGCCTCTGTTCGGTGAGGGTGCCGTGGGCGATGCGATCCGCCGGGTCGATGGCGCGGCCAAGGTGTCGGGCGATGAGGCGTTCGGCGACGATGTGGCTCCGGTTGATGCGCTGGTGATCCGGGTGATCCGCTGTCCCCACCCCCGGGCTTCGTTCACGCTGGGCGACCTTGAGGCATGGGCCGCCGCCACCCCCGGTGTCGTGGCGACATTGACCGCCGCCGATGTGCCTGGCCTGAACGCCTTCGGCGTGATCCCGGCCTTTGTCGATCAGCCGGTGTTCGCGGAAACCGAAGCGCGGTTTCGGGGCGAGGCTGTGGCGGCCGTGATCTGCTCGCCCGAGGCCCGGGTCGATCTGGCCAGCTTTCCCGTGATTTTCACCCCTTTGCCCGCCGTCGAAACCGTGCAACAGGCGCTGGCGCAGGGTGCCCCCCTGTTGCACGACACCCGCACCGGCAATGTGATGACCGGCGGTTTCGTGCAATGCGGCGACGCAGATGCCGCGCTGGCCCGGGCCGATGTGGTGGTCGAGGGGCGGTTCAACAGCGGTTTCGTTGAACATGCGTATCTCGAGCCCGAGGCGGGGTTTGCCCGCATGGTGGGCGACCGGGTGGAAATCCACGCATGCACCCAGGCGCCGGTGATGGATCAGGACTCGACAGCGTTGATCCTCGGGTGGGACAAATCGCGCGTGCATATCGTGCCCACGGCGGTGGGCGGCGGCTTTGGCTCGAAACTGGATCTGTCGGTGCAGCCGTTCCTTGCACTTGCGGCGATCAAGACCGGCAAACCGGTGCGCATTACCTATTCGCGCACCGAATCCATGCAGTCGACGACCAAACGCCACCCCTCTGACCTGACGGTGCGTCTTGGTGCCACCAAAGATGGCAAGCTGTGTGGCATGCGGTTCGACGGGCTGTTCAACACCGGCGCCTATGCAAGCTGGGGGCCGACCGTGGCCAACCGCGTGCCGGTGCATGCCTCTGGCCCGTACCGGATTGCCGATTACCGCGCACAGGCGCAGGGGATCCACACGAATTGCCCCCCTTCGGGCGCCTTCCGGGGCTTTGGCGTACCGCAATCGGCCATCGCGCAGGAATCGTTGTTCGATGAACTGGCCGAGAAGCTGGGCATGGATGCGCTGGACTTCCGTTCGCTGAACGCCTTGCAGAATGGCGAACCCACGGTTTGCGGGCAGGTGTTCGATCAGGGCGTCGGCATCGGTGCCTGTCTTGACGCCCTGCGCCCGGCATGGGCGGTGGCCAAGGCCGAGTGCGCGGCGTTCAATGCGGTGAACGAAATCGTGAAACGCGGTGTCGGGCTGGCCGGGGGCTGGTATGGCTGTGGCAACACATCGCTGCCCAATCCGTCGACCATCAAGGCGGGCATCAGGGCCGATGGCACGCTGGTTCTGCATCAGGGCGCGATGGACATCGGGCAGGGCGCCAACACCGTGATCGCCCAGATCTTCGCCCAGGCGCTGGGCGTTCCCGTCGCCCATGTCACGCTGATCGGCCCCGACACCGACCTGACGCCCGATGCGGGCAAGACCAGCGCCAGTCGCCAGACCTTTGTCACCGGCGCCGCGGCCAAGCTGTCGGGGCAGGCGATGCGCGCCAGCATCCTCAAGCTGTGCAACGCGCCCGAGGATGCGGTGATCGGCCTCGGCGATGGGTTGTCCGTGACGGGGGCCGAGACCCACCGCATTGCGCTGGACCGGATGGTGCCCGATGCCGAAGGCTATGTGATCCGCTCGTGCGAAACCTATGACCCCCCCACCAAACCACTCGATGCCAATGGCCAGGGGTCGCCCTATGCCCAGTTCGGCTATGCCGCGCATCTTGCCATTGTCGAGGTCGATCTGGCCCTTGGCACCTGCAAACCCATCCGCTTCACGGCCGCCCATGACGTGGGTCAGGCGATCAACCCGCTGCTGGTCGAGGGGCAGGTGCAGGGTGGCATCGCACAGGGCCTCGGGATGGCGTTGATGGAGGAATACATCCCCGGACGCACCGAGAACCTGCATGACTACCTCATTCCCAGCATCGGCGACATGCCCGAGGTGGTCACTCTGATTGTCGAAGAACCCGATGCCCATGGCCCCTACGGTGCCAAGGGGCTGGGCGAACATGTGCTGATCCCCACGGCGCCCGCGATTCTCAATGCGATATACAACGCCACGGGCGTGCGCATCCGTTCCGTGCCCGCGACCCCGTCTCGGGTGCGCGCGGCGATCAAGGCCCGGAGCGGGATGTCGTCATGACCGACGAGAAAATCCGCTGCGATGCCTGTCCGGTGATGTGCTACATCGCCGATGGCCGGGTGGGTGCCTGTGACCGCTATGCCAACCATGGTGGCGATCTGGTGCGCGTCGATCCGTTGACGGTAATCGAGGGGGGCGGCCCGATGGTGCCGTTTCTGGGCCGCGACTGGGACGGCGACATCGTGCAGGGAGACAGGCCCTTTGTCACGGCGATTGGTGCGGGAACCACCTATCCCGATTATAAACCGGCGCCTTTCATCGTGTCGCAGATGGTGGGCGACGCCGACATGATCACTGTCGTGACCGAGGGCATATTTTCATACTGCGGTGTGAAGGTGAAGATCGACACCGACCGCCACATCGGTGAGGAATGCGCCGTTGTGCGGGTTGAGGGTGAGGCGATCGGCCATGTGATGACGGGCGAATATGGCTCGAAGATGCTGTCGCTGGGCGGCGTCGATCACCTGACCGGGGGCACCAAATCCGAAGGGCGTGTGACCTGCGATGCCCTGCTGAAACTGTGCAACCGTGAACCCGTCGAGATGCAGATCGACGATGGCGTGACGATCACAGTACAGGCGGGACAGGCGCCCATCATCAACGGCGTGCCGGAAAAACTGATGCGTGTCGGTTGTGGGTCGGCCACCATCGGGATGTTCGCCATGCAATGGGCGCCCCATGTCGACGAGGTGATCGTGGTGGACGACCACATCACCGGGGTGCTGACCGAGCATGAGGCGGGCAAGCAGCTGGATATGCGGCCCGCAGGCATCCGCGTGACCGGGCGGCGATCTACCCCGGGGCGTTATTTTCAGGTGGCAGGGCACGGCACGGGTTGGGGCGGCACCGATGTGACCGACCCGTTGACGGTGATCAAGAAGATCGACCCATCGGTGGCCTGGCCGGGCCTGCGCCTTCTGATGATCTCGACCACGGGCGAGCAATGGGCGTATTTCCAGCTCGACGCCGATCTGGTGCCGCAAACCGCCACCATCCCTGACGCGTTGCGCGAAATCGCTGAAAAGATTGCCGATAATTGCGAACCCAGCTTGTGTTCGGTGCTGTTCATGGGCGGCGCGGGGGGGTCTTTGCGCGCCGGGGTCACGGCAAACCCCGTCGGGCTGACGCGCTCTGTGAAGGACGCGCTGACCCGGGTGACAGTGGGGGGCGCTGCGGGTTATGTGTGGCCCGGCGGCGGCATCACGGTGATGGCCGATGTGATGGAGATGCCGGGCAATGCCTTTGGCTATGTGCCCACGCCTGCCTTGGTTGCCCCCATCGAATTCACCATGCGCCGCGCCGATTATGCAGCACTTGGCGGCCACATGGACAAGGTGCGCCCGGTGGCCGAGGTGTTGACCGATGGCATCCGCCGTGTCGCCAGGGCAAGACCATGATCGCCGCGCGCCTGCCCGGCGATCGTTTGCATCTGCACCACGGGCCGATCGACCTGATCATCGGCGCCGACGGCGCGCGCGAGGCGGCGTTTGCGGCAGCGGTGGCGCGGTTTGCGACGGTGCTTGACGAATTGGTGGCGGAACTGCCGCTGTTGCGCCAACCCGTGGGCGTGCGGCCCAGGGGCGAGATCGCGCAGGCGATGCACGGTGCCTGCTGGCAACACCGCGCGGTGTTCGTTACCCCCATGGCGGCGGTGGCGGGGGCGGTGGCGCAGACCGTGCTGGCGGCGATGGTGGCGGCGGGGGGCGTGAGTCGCGCCTATGTGAATAACGGCGGCGATATCGCGGTGCACCTGACCCCGGGTGCGACGTTCCGGCTGGCCATGACGGGCCTCGATGGCCGCGACATGGGGCGGATCACCCTGGGCCATGGCGACCGGGTGCGCGGCATCGCCACGTCGGGGCGGGGCGGGCGCAGCCATACCTTCGGCATCGCCGATCAGGTGACGGTGCTGGCCGAGACTGCCGCGCTGGCCGATGTCGCCGCCACGCTGATCGCCAATGCCGTGGACGTGCCGGGCCATCGGGTCATCGCCCGCATCCCGGCCAACCGCCTGTCGCCCGACAGCGATCTGGGCGCGCGCCGCGTCGTCACCCATGTCGGCCCGCTGCACGAGGCAGACACCGCCCGGGCGCTTTCCCGTGGTGCCGCCCGCGCGGAAGGGATGGCCAATCGTGGACTGATCACCGCTGCAGCGCTGTTTCTGGGCGGCCAGTCCCGCCTGACCGGCGCACCCCATATGATGGAACAGAAGGAACCCGCCCATGCCTGAAGTGCACATCCGCAAGATCGCCACCCAGATCGAGGAAATCTTTCACGAATTCGGCCCCCTGCCCGAACGTCCGCTGCTGCGCGGTGCGATCATCGCGGTGATTGCCAACCCCTTTGCCGGGGGCTATGTGGCCGACATCGCGCCCTTCATGGAGGATTTGAAGCCTCTGGGTCTGTCCATGGCGCGCCGGTTGCTGGCCGATCTGGGGGGCGATCCGGCGCGCATCGAAGGTTATGGCAAGGGCGCGATCATCGGCACCGCCGGCGAGTTGGAGCACGGCGCGCTGTGGCACGCCCCCGGCGGCTATTCCATGCGCGAGGTGCTGGGCGCGCCAAAGGCCATCGTGCCCTCGACGAAGAAGGTCGGCGCGGCGGGGGCGCGGTTGGACGTGCCGATCACCCATATCAACGCCAGCTATGTGCGCAGCCATTTTGACAGCATCGAAGTGGGTTTGAACGACGCACCGCGTGCCAATGAACTGGCCTTCGTGCTGGCGATGACCACGGGGCCGCGGGTGCACAACCGGTCGCTGGGGCTGGCCGCCGATGCCATAACGGGCGAGGATGGCCTGAGATGAGCGCCAGTATCCGCAAGATCGCCGTGTGGGTCGAGGAGACCCACACCGAAATGGGCCGCCCGATTGTGCCGCCAACGCGCAAGGCGGTGGCGGTGGCGGTGATCGCCAACCCCTTTGCCGGACGGTATGTCGAGGATCTGACGCCGTTGATCGACATCGGCGCCGAACTTGGGGCGCTGCTGGGCGAGAGATGTGTGCGCGCGCTGGGGATCGAACCGGCGCAGGCGCAAAGTTATGGCAAGGCGGCGATGGTGGGCGAGGGGGGCGAACTGGAACATGCCGCAGCCCTGCTGCACCCGAAAATGGGCGCGCCCCTGCGCGTTGCGGTGGAAAAGGGCGCGGCTCTGGTGCCGTCAAGCAAGAAGATGGGTGGGCCGGGGCAGGATCTGGATGTGCCCCTGGGCCACAAGGATGCCGCCTATGTGCGCAGCCATTTCGACGGCATCGAGGTGCGCCTGAACGATGCCCCCCGCGCGGGCGAGATCATGGTGGCGGTCGCCGTGACCGACAGCGGCCGCCCCTTGCCCCGGGTCGGCGGGCTGGCCCATGATCAGGCGATCGGCAAGGACGGGCTGCGGTGAAGGACGACGCGGCCCCCCCCTATCGCCTAGACGGTCAGGTGGGGTTCGTGCTGCGCCAGGTCAGCCAGCGCCACGCCCTGATCTTTCAGGCCGAGGCGCCCGAGGGTCTGACCCCGACGCAGTTTTCCACCCTTATCCGGCTGCACGAAAACGGCCCGAGTTCACAGAACGAACTGGGCCGCGCGGCGGCGATGGATGTGGCGACGATCAAGGGCGTGGTCGACCGGCTGCGCGCCAAGGGTCTGGTCGGGCTGACCCCCTATCCGGGCGACCGGCGGCGCACGTTGATCACCCTGACGGTGCGCGCCAGGCTGCTGATCGCGGTGCTGCACGCAGCGGGCGCGCGGATCACCGAGGCGACGCTGGAACCGCTGGACGGCGACGAACAGGATGTGCTGCTGGGGCTGCTGCGGCGGCTGATGTGAGGTCGGCTTGCGTTGACCGGGCCGACGCAGAGCATCATCCTGCAATCAGCGACAAACCGGGCGATAGAGAGGAATTTCAGAAATGACTGGCAAGATAAAACTGGGCGAGACCGATGTTCTGGTCGTGATCGACGTGCAGAGGGATTTCTGCGCCGGCGGTTCATTGGCCGTGAAGAATGCGGATGCCATCGTTGCCCCGATCAACAGCCTGATGGATGTGTTCGACAATGTGGTAATCAGTCAGGACTGGCACCCCGTCGGGCACAAGTCGTTCTACACCTCGCACGCGGGCAAGAAGCCGTTCGAGACGACGCAGATGCCCTATGGCCCGCAAATCCTGTGGCCCGAACATGCGGTCGCAGGCACCCCGGGCGCCGAGTTCCATCCCGAACTGGACACCACCAAAGCCAGGGCCGTGATCCGCAAGGGAACCAATGTGGATATCGATTCCTATTCGACGTTCTTTGAAAACGACCGCAAGACGCCGACCGGCATGGCCGGATACCTGCGCCAGAACGGGTTCAAACGCATATTCCTTACGGGAATCGCGACGGAATACTGCGTCGGGTTCTCTGCCACCGACGGGGTCGAAGAAGGCTTTGACGTCTATGTCATCACCGACGCCACGGCATCCTTCGACAACGAGGACCATGAGCCGATGCACAAGCGCTGGGACGACTGCGGCGTCACCAGAATCACCATGGACGACCTGAGCAGATAGTCCTCGCCCTCTGGCTGAAACGGCCCTCCGACACGGCAGAGGCATGGGTGCGGCGCGTCTTTTCCGGCTGACGCCGCTCCGGGTTCACGGTAAGGCGTTTCGGGAATGACCCGAGACAGGGTAAATCGCCAATGTCGCGAGAGCGCGAGGCGCGGCAGGGTACTGGCGATCGAGGTTTTTTTCCGAAACGCCATGGCAAGGCGGCAAGCGGCGGTGGGGCGGGCAGGAGCGGGGCAGGCAGGAGCGGGGCAGGCGGGTGGACATCAAGGCAATCGTGATGGGCGTGGCGTTCGCGCTGATGTGGTCGTCGGCGTTCACCAGCGCGCGGATGATCGTGGTGGACGCGCCGCCGCTCATGGCGCTGTCGCTGCGATTCCTGATCTCGGGCATCGTCGGCATCGCCATCGCCCGCGCGCTGGGCCAGACATGGCGACTGACCCCGGGGCAGTGGCGCGCGACTGTGGTGTTCGGCATTTGCCAGAATGCGCTGTACCTGGGGTTCAACTTCGTGGCGATGCAGACCATCGAGGCGGGGCTGGCCTCGATCATCGCGGCGTCCTTGCCGCTGATGGTGGCGCTTGCGGGCTGGCTGTTCCTGGGCGAGCGGACCCGGCCCCTGGGGCTGGCGGGGCTGGCGGCGGGGATGGTGGGTGTGCTGCTGATCATGGGGTCGCGCCTGTCGGGTGGTGTGGATGTCACCGGCCTGGTGCTGTGTCTGCTGGGAGCGCTGGCGCTGACGGTGGCAACGCTGACGGTGCGGGGGGCGTCGTCGGGGGGCAACCTGCTGATGGTGGTGGGGTTGCAGATGCTGGTCGGGTCGGTCTGCCTTGGCACTGTGTCGCTGGCGACCGAAACCTATGCCGTGACCTGGTCGGTGCGGCTGGTGCTGGCCTTTGCCTATACCACTCTGGTGTCGGGGCTGATCGCGACGCTGGTGTGGTTCATGCTGGTCGAGCGGATCGGCACGGTGCGGGCAGCCACCTTCCATTTCCTCAACCCGTTCCTCGGCGTCGCCATCGCCGCCCTGCTGCTGGGCGAGTCGCTGGGCTGGGTCGATGTGATCGGGGTGGCGATCATCACTGCGGGCATTGTCGCGGTCCAGATCTCGAAGGCGCGGCAAAAGGCGGCTGCGGTCGTCTGAAGTTGCCGATCGGCAAGTCGTGTCACAACGTCAGGCGAAACCTTGCAAAGCCGTCGCTGCCCGCTCCCGCCGGTTCCAGCGTCACGCCGGGGACCGAGGCGGCATAGGCGGCGCCACCCGGGCCGGTGTCGAACGTGACCGTCGTGCCGGGCATCGGCGCAAACGACCAGTTTCCATTGGCGCCGCGGTTGATCGTGCCTTGTTCGACAATATAGCGCACGATCACGTCGCGGTTGGTGTCGGGCCCCTCGAACACCACGGTGTCGCCCTTTGCGCCCGGAAAATCGCCGCCGCCCGAGGCGCGGTAATTGTTGGTGGCGACGATGAATTCCATCCCGTCCGTGACCGGGGCGCCGCGGTGCGTCAGGCTGGTGATGCGGGTGGCCCCCGGGTTCAGTTCGCCGCCCCGCGTGTCGAACCGCGAGGGCTGGGACAGGTCGATCCGATAGGTCACGCCGTCGATCACGTCGAAGTTGTAGCTGGGGAAATCGGGGTTCAGCAGCGGCTGATCGCGGCTGCCCGGGGTGATCCGGTTGAAGATGCCCGCGCTGCGTTCCAGCCAGCCCTTGAGTTGCGCGCCGGTGATCTTCACGGCGCGCACCGTGTTGGGATAGAGGTAGAGATCTGCGACATTCCGGATCGCCACATCGCCCACGGGCACGTCGGTATAGTATTCCGGCCCACCGCGCCCCCCGGCCTTGAACGGCGCTGCGGCAGACAGGATCGGCAGGCCCGCTTGGGCCGTGCCCGCCATCATCTGGGTGATATACCATCTCTGCGCCTGGTTGACGATCTGCACCGAAGGGTCGTCGGCCACCAGCGCGAAATAGCTGTGCAGGGGCGCCGCCGTCTTGCCCACGGCGCGGCGGATATAATCCAGCGTGGCGTCGTGATCGCCCTGCACCGAGGCCAGCACCGTCGCCACGCTGTCCACCAGCGCCGTGATGCTGCGGTCTTCGTTGCGTCTTGAAATGGGCCGGGTTTCCACGCTGTGCGCCGCGATGCGCCATCCCGCGCCATCGCGTTCCAGCAACAGGTCGATCACCCCCAGATGGCTGCCCCAGAATCCGCCCATGGTGGCGGGTTTGCCGTGCAGCGTGCCTTTTTCGGCATCGACAGCGGCGAAACCTGCATAGGCGGGGCCGGGAAACACAAGGTGGGAATGGCCCGTCAGGATCGCGTCGATGCCGGGCACAAGCGCCAGGGCGGTCGAGGCGTTCTCCATCCCCTCGCCCCCGCCCGCAGCCCCGATTCCGGAGTGGGAAAGCGCCACGACGACATCGGCCCCCTGTTCCTTCATAACCGGCACCCAGGCCCGGGCGGCGGCGACGATGTCGCGGGTGGTGACGCTGCCTTCCAGATGCTTGCGGTCCCAGTTCACGATCTGCGGCGGCACGAACCCGATCAGCCCGATCCTGATCGGGTGCCGTGCTGCGGTGCCGTCGGTCAGCAGCCGTTCGAGGATCACGAAGGGCGGCACCAGGGGTGTGTCCCGGGTCGGGTCGCTGCCCTGCTGTTTGACGACATTGGCCGAGACGATCGGAAACCGCGCGCCCGCCATGGATTTCATCAGGAAATCAAGGCCATAGTTGAATTCGTGATTGCCCAGAGTGCTGGCGTCGAACCCCACGGCATTCATCGCGGCGATGACCGGGTGCATGTCACCCTCTTTCATCCCGCGTTCATAGGCGATGTAGTCGCCCATCGGATTGCCCTGAAGGAAATCGCCGTTGTCCAGCAACAGGGTGTTCGTCGCCTCGGCGCGGATGTCGGCAATATGGGCGGCGGTGCGCGCCAGTCCCACGGTCTCCACCGGCTTGTCGGAATAATAATCGTAGGGAAAGACATGGACATGCAGATCGGTGGTTTCCATCAGGCGCAGATGCGCCTGCCCGGCGCCGGCGCGGGCGGAAAACGGATGCAGCATCACAAGCGCCGTGCCGGCGGCGGCTTTGGACAGAAAGGCGCGTCGGGTCATCGGGGGCAGCAGGGGGTTGGGCGTGGAACTCTCCGGCAGCAGCTTTGCCTATCCTTGACGAAGATCATGACAGCCTTTCGTTGCGTGGCAAACCGGGGACCTGCCTAAGGGCATTGCCCAGCCGAGTCGGGCGATCAATACACGTTCGGGTTGAGCGGGGCATTTTTCGCCCTGCGGTGCATTTACCACACGCCCGCACCGTGGCACTGACACGGGGCAACAGGTGGGCGACAGGCGGCACCACAGGCGGGGGCGGATGATGAAGCTGTCGGAAACGGTGACATTCGGGGGCGGCGGGCTGCATCGAGCCGCCGAACTGCGCCGCGATGCGCAGGCGCAGGCCCGGATGATGGACCAACCCGAGGCGCGGGTGATGCCCGTCTGGCGGGGCAAGCCGCTGTTTTCGCTTGCGGGTGATGTCACCGCGCCCGGCTGGCTGCGCCCGGGCGATCCGGTGCTGGCACAGGCCGGGCCGCCGGTGTTCCTTGGCCTCGACAATGGCCCGCGCTTTGCCGTCGATCTGTCGCGCTGGGAGCCCGAGGTTTTGCCCGCCTCGATGAACGATTTCTTCGATCCATCCGAACAGCGCCACCCCGATCTGCCCCCGACCCTGAGGTTTGCCGAATTGCGCGGGGTGATGACGGCCCTGTCGCCCCACGACGCCGAACTGGTGGCGACGGCCAAGGCGGTGCTGGGCTGGCATGGCACCCACAGGTTCTGTGCCCGCTGCGGGGCTGAATCGGTGATGGCCATGGCGGGCTGGCAGCGCGATTGCCCGGGGTGCGGCGGGCACCACTTTCCGCGCACCGATCCGGTGGTCATCATGCTGATCACAAGCGGAAATTCGGTTCTTCTGGGCCGCTCGCCCGGTTGGCCCGAGGGGATGTTCTCGCTGCTGGCCGGGTTCGTGGAGCCGGGCGAAAGCATAGAGGCGGCGGTGCGCCGCGAGGTGTTCGAGGAGGCCGGCATCCGCGTCGGCACGGTGGATTACCTGTCGTCCCAGCCCTGGCCGTTTCCCGCCTCGCTGATGTTCGGCTGCCGGGGCGAAGCGCTGGACACGGCCATAACCATCGACCCGGACGAGATCGAAGAGGCGCTGTGGCTGTCGCGCGAGGATATGATGCAGGTGTTCGCGGGCGAACACCCCCGCATCAGGTCGCCGCGAAAAGGCGCAATTGCGGGCTTTCTGTTGTCTCACTGGGTTGCGGACAATCTGGAATAGGGTCAAGTCTGGGCCAGTCCGGGACTGGAAGGCAAGGTTAAATGGAATTTGTCACGCTCACGGACATCGAGGCGCCACGGGATCATGTGTTTCAGGCCATGTGCGACTTCTCGGCGTTCGAGCGTCAGGCCCTGCGCGGCGGCATCGACGTGATCCGCACCAGCGGCGATGGTGTCGTCGGCATCGGCCTGTCATGGCGGATGAAGTTCCAGTTTCGCAATCGGCCCCGGACGCTGGACGCCCGCATCACCGCCTTCGATCCGCCATCGGGCTATGTCGTCAAGGGGGTCGGGAACGGGTTTGATGTGCAGGCGGGTGCCGACATGATGTCGCTGTCGCGCAGTGTGACGCGGCTGTCCATCAAGGTGGAACTGATCCCGCGCAACATTGCGACGCGGATCATCGTGCAGTCCCTTCGGCTGGTGCGGCGCCGGATCCAGGTTGCGCTGGATGCCCGGATCGCCGTGCTGGCGCGCGACATCGAAGGCCGGTGGCGCGCCACCAGCTGATCAGTATTCCACCCCAATCTGCGCCTTGATGCCCGACCGGAACGGATGTTTCACCAATTCCATTTCCGTGACCAGATCGGCCAGTTCGATCAACTCGTCCTTGGCGTTGCGCCCGGTCAGGACAACATGGGTCATAGGGGGTTTCTCGTCGCGCAGGAACGCCGCCACTTCGTTGACATCAAGATAGTCATAGCGCAGGGCGATGTTGATTTCATCAAGCAGAACCATGGTGTTGGCAGGATCTCGGATCAGCTCTTTCGCCTTTTCCCAGGCGGCAGCGGCCATTTCCATATCGCGGGATTTGTCCTGGGTTTCCCAGGTGAACCCTTCGCCCATGGTGTGAAAGGCGCAGGTGTCGGTGAAGTGGCGCAGGATCAGGTCACGCTCGCCCGTGCTCATCCCGCCCTTGATGAATTGCACCACGCCACATTGCATGCCGTGGCCGATGCAACGGAAGATCATGCCGAAGGCGGCAGAGGATTTGCCCTTGCCCTTGCCGGTGTGCACGATGATCAGACCCTTTTGATCGGTCTTGGTCGCCATGATCTTGTCGCGGGCGGCCTTTTTCTTGGCCATCTTGGCGGCGTGGCGGGCCAGATCGTCGTTCTCGCTCATGTCATGTGTCCCTTGCTGGTGCGGGCAGGGTGGCCTGCCCGGCACCGGGGCGCAAGGTCATTTCAGGCGGACATTGATCGCCGGATACTTGAATTCATCGCGTTCGGTGTCCAGCGCTGCGGCATTGACCGCGCCGATGACGATGGCGCCCAGAAGTCCGGTGCCGATCGCCGAATTCGACCGTTGCGCCGCCGTGAAGTTGAATGCATCCACAGTGACCGAACCTGACCGCCCGTCGGGATGGGTGCAGCGCACGAAGATCGCGGGCGAATTCGGGCCGTAATCGGGCACCACCACATTTGCGGGCGTGGTGAAGCGGGCAGAATAGAGGCCCGCGTCCAGTTCGCACGGCACGCCGCTGATCTCGGCATTGCCGCCGCCGGACTCGCCGGTGCCCCGGGTGCGGATGTTCACGGTTTCCTGGCCGCGGAACCGCGGCACCGGATTGCCGCGCGCCCGGTCGCGGGCATAAACGTCGATGCCCACGGCCCCGGCTGGGTTCTTGGATGTGACCATGATGGGCGGGGTGGTGACATCGGCCATTTCGCAGGCAGTCAGGGCGATCAGGGCAAGGGCAGGAAGGGCGAGGCGCATGATGGCATTCTTTTCGGGTTGGTGGTCTTGGCGACTTTTTCGGGGCTGGTGGCCAGTGTGGCCTCCCGGCGGGAAATATTTTCGGAACAGTACCTTGATGGCTGGTTAGCGTTAATTTTTCCTTAACCAAACCGCGCCATGAGTGAAGCCATGCTGATTGCCCGTCTTGCCCTTGTCCTGATCTTCTGCGCGCTTCTGTTCGGCTGCGACAGCCCGTCGCTGGCGTTTCAGGGCACCCCGGCCCAGCAGATCACGGTTGGTCCTTCGACGTTCAGCGTGCGGGTCAAGGGCGATGCGGCCGAGGCGATGCGCATCAGCCGCGAATGGCGCCCCAGCGAAAGCGCGGTGCTGGAACGCGCGGAAGTGGCGATCCGTCAGGCGTCGGGGTGCGGGATTGCCAGGAACGGGCTGACCGGCGATCAGGCGATCATCCGCGCGCGGCTGGAGTGCTGACGGGGCGTTCCATGGTGATCGAGGTGGCGCGCCTGAACCCCGGGTGCGCGGTGCGTGCGGTTTCGTGAAAGCCGAGCGCGGCAAAGGTCAGATGGTTTTCGGTCAGCTCGATCCGGGTTTGCAGGCGCAG
>Ga0105054_10004591_pt1 | contig 20500 bp, 19 predicted proteins | sample BON02_FD_78091 | JGI IMG/M metagenome (GOLD analysis project Ga0105054, IMG submission 78091) | Freshwater microbial communities from Lake Bonney liftoff mats and glacier meltwater in Antarctica - BON-02 (megahit assembly) | ecosystem: Environmental > Aquatic > Freshwater > Ice > Glacier...
AGGGTTTCCACAGCACGAAATCCATCGGATCGCGCTTGTAGGGCGCCACCTCGACCCGGGCACCGGCGATCATGTCCTCCACCGACCGGCCCGACAGCGCGCCATAGTCGGCATAACTGTCCACCGAAAACAGCACATGCCCCTCGGCGGCGTAGGCATGGCCCGAGGCGATCAGCCCCTCGATCATCGCCACCATCTGGGGAATATACTCCGTGGCCCGGGGTGTTTGGGTGGGGGCAAGATTGCCCAGCGCCTCCATATCCTCAAGATACCAGCGCGCGGTCTCCTCGGTGATCTCGCCGATCGACCGCCCGCTCCCGGCGGCGCGCGCGTTGATCTTGTCGTCGACGTCGGTGATGTTGCGCACATAGGTGACATGCGCCGCGCCATGGACCTCGCGCAGCAACCGGAACAGCACATCGAACACGATGGCAGGGCGGGCGTTGCCGATATGGGCGCGGTCATAGACGGTGGGCCCGCAGACATACATCCGCACATTGGCAGGATCCAGCGGTTCCAGCGTCTCACGGCGCCGGGATTTGGTGTTGTGCAGGCGAATCTCGGTCATGGGCCGTCCCTTTTTGCGCAGGCGCGGGGGTTGGCGCGGGCTTAGCAAGATCGGCTGAGATTGGAAACAGAAAGACCGGCCCGCGCGACGATGTCAGCGGTGGATGCAGCAGAGGAGAAATGCAGCACGGGTCATTCCCGAACGATAGCGCAGGGGGCGGGCCGGGGCAAGTCGGCCGCAGGCGTGGTGCGGGGGGCTGGGTGCGGATTCTGGATATTTGAGGCAAGAAAGAATCAGGGTCGGTTTCTCGGTTGGCCGCACGGGGCCGCGCGGATCGCCCTGCATCGGGTGCGCCATCCCGAAATCCGGGGCTTGCGGGGTTTGACAATTGCCGCCGCGCGATGTTGCCTGCTGTGGCAGGATCAACGGAGTTCCCATGCATCTGTCGCGGCGCATCACCGGCATACTGGCCGAAGGGTCGGACGGCTGGGGCGTGTTCTATCGCGCCCGCCAGATGATCGCCGAGGGGCGGCGCGTGGTCGAACTGACCATCGGCGAACACGACACCCGCACCGACCCCGAAATTCTTGCTGCGATGGACGGCGCCGCGCGGGGCGGGCACACCGGCTATGCCGCCGTGCCGGGCACCCGGGCACTGCGCCGCGCCATCGCCGAGCGGGTGACGGCGCGCACCGGGGTCGCCACCGGCCCCGACAACGTGCTGGTCACGCCGGGCGGTCAGTCGGCGCTGTTTGCCGCGCACCTTGCCGCCTGCGATCCGGGCGACCGGGCGCTGTTCGTCGACCCCTATTACGTCACCTATCCCGGCACCCTGCGCACCCTGGGGCTGGAACCCGTGCCCGTGGCCACCGACCCCGCCCGCGCGTTTCGCCCGACCCATGACCAGATCGCCGCAGTGGCCCCCGGTGCGCGGTCGCTGCTGATCAACTCGCCCAACAACCCCACCGGCACCGTCTATGACCGCGCCACGCTGGACGCGGTCGCCCACGCGGTGCAGGACCACGACCTGTGGCTGATCAGCGACGAGGTGTATGACACCCAGGTCTGGCAGGGCGACCATGTCTCGCCCCGGTCGCTGCCCGGCATGGCCGAGCGGACACTGGTGATCGGTTCCATGAGCAAGAGCCATGCGATGACCGGCAGCCGCGTCGGCTGGATCGTCGGTCCCGCTGAGGCAATCGAACATCTGGTCAACCTGGCCACCAACACCACCTATGGCGTGGCGGGATTCGTTCAGGATGCGGCGTTGTTCGCGCTGCACCAGGGCGCGGCGCTGGAAGACCGGATCAGCGCCCCGTTCCGCCGCCGCCGCGCGCTGGCCGAACGGGTGCTGGCAGGCCAGAACGTGGTGCGCGCCCTGCCCTCGCAGGGGGCGATGTACCTGATGCTGGACATCCGCGCCACCGGGCTGAGCGGCGAGGCGTTCGCGCTGGCCCTGCTTGACGTCCATGGCATCGCGGTGATGCCGGGCGAAAGCTTCGGCGCCTGTGCGGCAGGCCATCTGCGGGTGGCGATGACCGTCGAGGACACCGCTTTCGCCGATGCCCTGACCACCCTGTGCCGCTTTGCCAAAGGCCTGACATGACCGATGACCCCGGCGCCGACGTCCGCGCCCTGCCGCGCGATCCGGTCTTCGTCGCCCGAGCCGGCGGCCTGATGACCGGAACCCGCGATCCGCAAATGGCCCCCGCCGGGGTGTCGCCGGTGCCGTTGGCCGCGACGCACGACGCCGACCGATGATCCGCCTGCTCGCCCTGCTGCTCCTGCTGGCCGCCCCGCTGGGTGCGCAGCAGTACCCGCAGCCCAAGACCCCGCATGTCAATGACTTCGCCGATCTGCTGCCCGAGGCGGACGAGGCCGAACTGACCCGCCTGCTGCGCAACCTGCGCGCCGATCACGGGGTCGAGATGACGGTGGTCACGATCGCCAGTCGCATCGATTACGGCTCTTCGGACACGATCGAGGCCTTCGCCACCGGCCTGTTCAACGCCTGGGGCGTTGGCAATGCGACGCGCAATGACGGGATCATGGTGCTTGTGGCCCGGCAGGACCGCGAGATGCGCATCGAACTGGGCGCCGGGTATGACCCGGCCTGGGACGGGCAGGCGCAGGTGATGATCGACGACTATTTCCTGCCCTCGTTCCGCGCCGACAACTATCTGCGCGGCATCATGACCGGAACCGCCCGCACCATCGAGCGGATCGCCGTCGCCAATGCCGAGGGCAACCCTGCGCCCGATGACGGCGATACAGCCATCGGCGTGGGTCTGGGTGCCGCATTCCTGGCGTTTTTCGCCTTCGTGTTCCGCCACTGGTTCGCCGACCGGATCACGACCCTGCGCCGCTGCCCGCAGTGCGGGCAACGTCTGCTCGGCGTCACCCGCAAGAAAGTGACCCCGGCCTCGCGCATCGCCGCCGGACAGGGCCAGCGCGACATCCGCTGCAGCGGTTGCAACTATGGCGACCGCTCGACCTATGTGATCCCGATGATCCGCACCCACACATCGCGGGGCGGATCGTTCGGCGGCGGCAGATCGTCGGGCGGCGGCGCCTCGGGGCGGTGGTAGAGCCCCGAGGCGCCACACACCTCAGAAGCGATAGTTCATCGTTGCCGAAATGGTGGTCATGTCCAGATCGACCCCGGTGCCATCGACATCGTCGAACCGGTGATAATTCAGTTCGCCGCCGATGCTCAGGCTGTCGGTCAGCAGGTATTCCACCCCGGCCCCGATCACATAACCGGTGTCATCATAGGCCACCCCGCCGAACGACCCGTCGGAATAGGCAGCGCCCAGCGTGCCGAAGATCAGCGTGCGTCCGGCATCATAGCCCGCCTTGAGCTTCAGCGTGTGCAGGGTGTCGACCGAGCCGTTGCCGGCGTCGAAGTCGATGTCGGTGGCGTTCAGGCCCAGTTCGGCGCCCAGCACATAACTGCCGAAATCGTACATGTAACCGGCGGTGATGCCGCCCACGGCACCCGAGGCGTCCAGCAGGGCATTGTCAACCGCGTCTATGACGCCGTTGCCGTCGACATCGCCCGAACTTCCGGTGTCGCCATAGCCGAGGCGCAGGCCGACATAGGCGCCGGTCCAGTCGCTGCCGAAGGCTCTGGCGATGACCGGCGCGGGTGCCGCGACAAACAGCTCGGGCGCGGGTGCGTTCAGGCCGCCGGCCAGCGCGGGCGCGGCGATCAGGGTCGCAAGGGTGGAAAGGGCCGTGATTTTCATGGAGCTGCTCCTTGTTGGCAATAATGCAACGGGAAAACAGCGTCCGGGCACCGTTGGTTCCCCACCCGGCGCCGCCAGATGCGCACTGAGCGAAGATATGCCGATTTCACCATCGGCCAAAAGCGACCCGATGCCGCAATCAGGACAGATCGCGCCCCCGCCCCGCCCCCAACGTGCCCCCAGCCTTTGCAAGGGAGCGGTGCAGCGATGGCCCAGTTCTGGCGGATCACGCTTGTTGTGCGCACCATCGGTGCCGCACGCGGCAAAGCGGCGCGGGGGCGCCCGGGGGCGGCCTAGACGCCGCACCCCTTCCCAGCCACACACAGACCCGAGGTCCAGCCATGACCGACACGACCCTGAACCCGCCCAGCACGACGCTGCGCACGACGATCCGGACTGGAGGCCGCGCCGCGCGCCATGCCGCGCGCTCCGCGCCGCTGCCCGACACCATGCGCCCGGTGCGCGCCGGGATGAGCGGCGGCGCCTATGCCCCCCTGACCGTTGCCGACATCCAGCGTATCCACGGCGCCGCCCTGCGCGCGCTTGACGAGATCGGGCTGGCCGATGCGCCCCCCTCGGGGTCGAGGTGATGGTGGCCGCCGGTGCGCGGCTCGGCGAGGACGGGCGCCTGCGCTTTTCCCCCGCCCTGGTCGAGGACATGCTGGCACGCGCGGCGCGCGACCTGACGCTGTTTGGCCGCGACCCCGCCCATGACATGCAGCTTTCGGGCACCCGGGTCCATTACGGCACGGCGGGCGCGGCGGTGCATATGGTGGACGTGGCCACCGGCACCTACCGCGAATCCACGGTGCAGGATCTGCACGACGCCGCGCGCATCGCCGACCGGCTGGACAACATCCATTTCCTGCAACGCCCCATGGTCTGCCGCGACATTCCCGACAACCGCGAGATGGACCTGAACACCATCTATGCCTGCTGCACCGGCACGCTGAAACATGTCGGCACGTCCTTCACCGAACCCGATTTCGTATCAGATGCCATCGACCTGCTGCACATGATCGCCGGGGGCGAGGAGTCGTGGCGCGCCCGGCCCTTCGTTTCCAACTCCAACTGCTTCGTCGTGCCGCCGATGAAATTCGCCACCGAAAGCTGCCTCGTGATGGAACGCTGCATCGCCGCGGGCATGCCGGTTCTGCTGCTGAGCGCGGGACAGGCCGGTGCCACCGCCCCCGCCCCCATCGCGGGCGCCATCGTTCAGGCGGTGGCCGAGTGCCTGGCTGGTGTCGTCTATGTCAACGCCATCCACCCGGGCTATCCGGCGATCTTCGGCACCTGGCCATTCGTGTCCGACCTGCGCACCGGGGCGATGTCGGGCGGATCGGGCGAACAGGCGCTGCTGACGGCGGGCTGCGCGCAGATGCACCGGTTCTATGGCCTGCCGGGGGGGGCCGCGGCGGGCATTGCAGACGCGAAACTGCCCGACATGCAGGCCGGCTGGGAGCAGATGTGTTCCAACGTCATGGCAGGGCTGTCGGGTCTGAACATGGTGTACGAGGCGGCGGGGATGCATGCCTCGCTTCTGGGCTTCTGTCACGAGTCGCTGATCCTGGGCGACGATCTGATCGGCCAGGCGCTGCGCTGCGTGCGCGGCATCGAGGTGGACGACGACACGCTTTCGCTGGAAACCATGCGCGCCACCTGCCTCGGTGGCCCCGGCCACTACCTCGGGTCCGACCAGACGCTGTCGCGGATGCAGACCGATTACATCTATCCCACCCTCGGCGACCGCTCGTCCCCGAAGGAATGGGAGGAAAAGCAGCGCCCCGATCTGATCGTCAAGGCCACGGCGCGCAAGCAGGCCCTGCTGGCCGCCCCGGTGCGCGCCCGTCTGGCCACAGACGTGGATGCCGCGATCAGGGCGCGGTTTCGCATTCACCTGACCTGACGCACTCCGCCGCGCCGACGGATGCGTTGCGCGCGCGCGCATTCGGGCAAAGAAGAAACACAAGGCCTGTGTTTCTCTTTTGCTGAAATACTCCCGCGCGCAGCGCGTTGCAGGATCAGTACGGCCCATCCTCCAGCACGCCATCGGCCGACATCTGCGCGTAAAGCAGACCCTCGCGCAGGCCCCGGTCGGCCACCGACAGCCGGTTCGTCGGCCAGACCCGCAGCAGCGCCTGCAGGATCGCCGCGCCCGACATGATCAGCGCGTGGCGGTCGCGCCCGATGCGCGGGTCGGTGCGCCGCCCCTCGGGGCCGAGACTCAGGTACTCGCGGATCACCCTGTCGATCTGCTCCGAGGTCATCCGCAGCCCGTCGACGCGGTTGCGGTCGTACCGCTTGAGGCCGAGGTGCGAGGCGGCGACGGTGGTGACGGTGCCCGAGGTGCCGATGATCTGGAACCGCTCGACCGACTGTTCGCCGGAATAGGGGGCGAAATTGGCAAGGTTCTCCTCGAAGAACCAGCTCATCAGCGCAAAGCGGGCGGCGTCGCTTTTGACATCGTCGAACTGGTCGCGCAACGTGGCGACGCCCAGGGGCACCGAAATCCAGTCGACCACCCGCGCGGCGGCAAAGGGCGAGGCCTGATCGGGCAGGAAGCCCGAGTGCAGCCGCATGATCGCCTTTGGCCGTTCCAACTTGGGCACGCGGCTGAGGTCGATCCACACCAGTTCGGTCGACCCGCCGCCGATGTCCACCACCAGCAGTTGTTCGGTCTTGGTGCTGACCAGCGGCGCGCAGGAGATGACGGCCAGCCGCGCCTCCTCCTCGGGGGCGATGATCTCAAGCGCAAGGCCGGTCTCGCGCCGCACCATCGCCATGAACTGCGCGCCGTTGCTGGCGCGCCGACACGCCTCGGTGGCCACCAGGCGCATCCGCTGCACCTTGTGGGTCTTCAGCTTCTTGGCGCAGATCCGCAGCGCCTGCACCGTGCGCGCCATCGAGGCGCGCGACAACTGCCCCGTCGCCTCAAGCCCGAGGCCCAGTTGCACCGATTTGGAAAAGCTGTCGATCACATGAAACTGCCTGCCCGAGGGTTGGGCAATCAGCATGCGGCAACTGTTCGTGCCGAGATCCAGCGCCGCATAAAGCGCGGCGGGATCCGATGTCGGGGTGCGCGGCGGCTCGACCGGCTTCGGGAACGCGCCCGCACCTGTGGGACGCTCGGGCGCCGTCATGTCGCCCTCCAACTCTGGTTGCCGCCAGCCTAATCGGGGACGGCCCGCCACGCAAGCGGACACCGGGCGGCGCTCATGATGATCGTGAAAATTATGGGGCTTGCGGCGGGTGGTCTGCCGCGCCCGGAACCGATAGTCAGAGGGCGTCGTGGATCGCGCCTCAGGCGTCGAAAACCGCCATCGTCGCCGCACCGCAGGCGCGTAGGAAGGCGCAACGCAAGGGGGCACTGAAATGGCCGAAGTCACCATCGTTTTCTGGCGCGACATCCCGGCCCAGGTCATCGTGGGCAAGGGGCGGCGCGCCGCCAAGCAGCCCCTGCCCGAACGGTTCGAGCAGGCCATCGACCGCGCGGCGATGAAGACCGGTGCCGCCGGCACCGACGCCTACCTGGCCGAATGGCGCAAGGCCGCCCCCTATTCTGTCGAAGGTGACGATGCAGAGGTCGCAAAGCGCGAGGCGGCGCGGCTGGACACCGACTATACGCAGGACAGGATCAAGCAACTGATCGCAAACGACGGCTGGGCATGACGCCCCGCCACATCCGGGAGGCTTTGATGGCACTTTTGAATTTCCGCCGAAAGGAAACCGCGCCCGCCACCCGGGCCCTGGCCCCGTTCCTCAGGGATTATTCCATCGAGGTGATGCCGCGCACCGCCGGAAAGGTCGAGGATTTCCGCGCCCTGCTGCCCCGGGGCACCCGCGTCTACATCGCCCATATCGACGGCACCCCGATCGACGACATGGTCGCCACCGCCCGCCGGCTTGCGCGGGATGGGTACATGGTGATGCCGCATTTCCCGGCGCGCATCATCAAGGACCGCGCGACGCTGGGCGACTGGATCGCGCGCTATCGCGGCGAGGCGGGGGTGGATCAGGCGCTTTTGCTGGCGGGCGGCGTGGCGGCGCCGGTGGGCGATTACCAAACCTCGATGCAATTGCTGGAGTCCGGTGCCTTTGACGGGTTCACCCGCCTGCACGTCGCGGGCCACCCCGAGGGCAACCGCGACATCGACCCTGACGGCGGCATGAAGAACGTCGATGAAGCCCTTCGATGGAAACAGAAATTCTCCGAAACCACCGATGCGCAAATGGCCCTGACCACCCAGTTCTGTTTCGAGGCGGCGCCGGTCATCGCCTGGGCCGACGCGCTGAAGGAGGCCGGCATCGACCTGCCCATCCATATCGGCGTGGCGGGCCCGGCCAAGCTGCAGACGCTGATCAGGTTCGCCATCTCCTGCGGTGTCGGCCCGTCGCTGCGGGTGTTGCAGAAACGCGCGATGGACGTGACCAAGCTGCTGCTGCCCTACGCCCCCACCGATTTCGTTGCCGATCTGGCCGCGCACAAGGCCGCGCACCCCGATTTCAATATCGAACAGGTGCATTTCTTCCCCCTTGGCGGGATCAGGACCAATGCCGAATGGGCGCAGACCCATGCCGGAGCCTTCGGCGTTCCGGCGGCGATGGCCGGCTGACAGCATCACATGCAGGCACTCCTTCTGGATCTGGACGGCACCATCGTGCATTCCGACCCCGTACATGCGGCGGTCTTCGTCGACCTTCTGGCCGGCTACGGGCAGAACGTGGACGCGGCGTTCTATTACGCCCATATCCACGGGCGCCAGAACCTTGCCATCTTCGCCGATCTGCTGCCGGGGGAGGACGCGCAGGCCCTGTCGGACCGCAAGGAGGCGATGTACCGCGACCGGCTGGCCGACGTGACCCCCATCGCCGGGCTGACCCGCTTCATCGCACAGGCGCGCGACCGGGGCTTTGCCCTGGGGCTTGTGACCAACGCGCCGCGACTGAATGCCGATGCCGTGCTGGCCGCTCTGTACATGACCGACACGTTCGACACCATCGTCATCGGCGACGAATGTGCCCGGGGCAAGCCCGACCCGCTGCCCTATGCCACGGCGCTGGCCAACCTCGGCGCCGACGCCAGGGCATCCCTGGCGGTCGAGGACAGCCCCTCGGGCATCCGTTCCGCCGTCGCCGCCGGGCTCTGTACCTTCGGGATGCGCTCCAGCCTCACCGCCGGGGCGCTGCACGCCGCCGGAGCCCACGCCACGATCGCCGATTTCAACGACACCGCGCTCCACTCCGCACTGGACCGCCTGACAGGAGCAGCCGCATGACCCGCACTGTAATCGAATCCAAGACGAAAACCGTCGTGATCGGGTTTGACGAACCGTTCTGCGTGATCGGCGAACGCATCAACCCCACCGGGCGCAAGAAACTGGCCGCCGAACTGGAAATGGGCGATTTCACCACCATCGAGCGTGACGCGCTGGAACAGGTGGCCTGTGGCGCCATGGTGCTCGACGTGAATTCGGGTGCCGTGTTCACCAACAAGATGGCGACCGATCCCCGCTATGCCGACAACAACTTCACCGAACCGCCCCTGATGCGCGAGATGATCCTGCGCATCCAGGCGCTGGTCGACGTGCCGCTGTGCATCGATTCCTCGGTGCCCGGCGCCTTGCAGAACGGGCTGGAGGTGGCCGAGGGACGGCCCCTGCTGAACTCGGTCACGGGCGAGGAGGAGCGGCTGGAAATCGTCCTGCCGCTGGTCAAGAAATACAACGTGCCCGTGGTCGCGATCTCGAACGACGACACCGGCATTTCCGAAGACCCCGACGTGCGCTTTGCCGTGGCCAAGAAGATCGTCGAGCGGGCGGCAGATTTCGGCATTCCCGCCCATGACATCGTCGTCGATCCGCTGGTCATGCCGATCGGCGCCATGGGATCGGCGGGCCAACAGGTCTGGGCGCTGGTGCGCCGGTTGCGCAACGAACTGGGCGTGAACACGACCTGCGGCGCCTCCAACATCAGTTTCGGCCTGCCCCACCGCCACGGGATCAACGGCGCGTTCCTGCCCATGGCGATCACCGCCGGAATGACCAGCGCCATCATGAACCCTTTGCGCGTTCAGGAGATGGAGGCGATCCGCGCCGCCAACTTCCTGATGAACCACGACCCCAACGGCGCCCAGTGGATCGCGTTCAGCCGCATCATGGATGCCGTCGAGGCCGGGCAGAGCTTTGCCGAGGCCAGCCAGGCCAGCATGGATTCGGGCGCCGGGCGCGGTGGCCGCCGGCGGCGGCGCTGACGCCGCGCCATGGCTTGCGTTTGCATCTCCTGCGGTTTGCCGCTCAAATCCGTCTTTCCGCGCAGCCCCGCGCGCTGGAGCCTGTCGTTTGACCACGCCCGCACCCCCGCCCCTGCCACTGTCGCTGTTCAACATCGCGCTGCGCGTGGCGCTGATTGTGCTGGCGGCCTACGGCATCCACCTGTTGCTGGGCGTGGCGATGGACCTGATCGACCGGATGCCGCCCGCCTCGCAGGGCATGGCGCGCACCGGGCTGCTGGTGTCGATGCTGACGCTCTATGCGCTGCTGATCGCGGTGCCCTATGTGCCGGGGATCGAGATCGGCGTAAGCCTGATGATCCTGCGGGGCGCCGAGATCGCCCCCGCCGTCTATCTCGCCACGCTCACGGGTCTGATGCTGGCCTATTTCGTGGGCCGCTATCTGCCCACCCATGTCCTGCGCCGGCTGTTTCTCGACCTGCGGCTGCTGCGCGCCTGCGAACTGCTCGACCGGATCGAGCCGCTGTCCCAGCCCCGCCGCCTTGCGCTGCTGCGCGACCGTCTGCCGCGGCGTCTGGGCGAGTGGGCGGTGCGGTTCCGCCATCTGGCCATCGCCGTGCTGTTGAACATCCCCGGCAATGCGGTGATCGGCGGGGGCGGCGGCATCTGCCTGATCGCGGGGCTGTCGGGCCTGTTTTCCGCCCGCGCCATGGCGCTGACCCTTGCGCTGGCCGTAGCCCCCGTGCCACTGGCGGTCTGGCTGTTCGGCCCCTCCCTCATCGCCCCCTGACCGCGAAGGCCCTGCCCCATGTCTGACCCCCTCGTCATCTTCACCCCCTCGGGCAAGCGCGGCCATTTCCCCGTGGGCACGCCCGTGCTGACCGCCGCGCGCAAGCTTGGGGTCGATCTCGATTCGGTCTGCGGCGGGCGCGGCATCTGTTCCAAATGCCAGGTCTCGCCCGGCTATGGCCAATTCTCCAAGCATGGCGTCACCGTCGCCCCCGACGCCCTGTCGAACTGGAACAGCGTCGAGGAGCGCTACAAGTCCAAGCGCGGCATGGCCGACGGCCGCCGCCTCGGCTGTCAGGCCACGGTGCAGCGCGACGTGGTCATCGACGTGCCCCCCGAATCCCAGGTGCACAAGCAGGTGGTGAGGAAGGAAGTCACCGCGCGCGACATCCGCATGGACCCGGCCACCCGCCTGTTCTTCGTCGAGGTGGAAGAGCCCGACATGCACGAACCCTCTGGCGATCTGGAACGCCTGTCCGCAGCGCTTCAGGCCCAGTGGAACACCGGCCCCGTCACCGCCCCCCTTGTCGTGCTGCGCAAGCTGCAACCGGCGCTGCGCAAAGGCAAATGGCAGGTCACGGTCGCGCTGCACCAGGGCCACGCCGACCCCGTGGCGCGGATCACCGACATCTGGCCGGGGCTTTACGAGAACGGCCTTTATGGCCTTGCCATCGACCTTGGCTCCACCACCATCGCCGCGCACCTGTGCGATCTGCGCGATGGCACCGTGCTGGGCAGCGCGGGCCGGATGAACCCGCAGATCCGGTTCGGCGAGGATTTGATGAGCCGGGTCAGCTATGTGATGATGAACCCGGGTGGCGATGTCGAGATGACCCGCGCCGTGCGCCAGGCCATCGACGCGCTGGCGGTCGAGATCGCCACGGATGCCGGGATCGATCCGGCGCTGATCGTGGAATCGGTGATCGTGTGCAACCCGGTCATGCACCACCTGCTGATGGGCATCGACCCGGTGGAACTGGGCCAGGCGCCGTTTGCGCTGGCCACGTCGGATTCCATGTCGCTGGACGCCCGCGAACTTGACCTCGTGTCGCTGAACGCCTCGGCACGGATTTATGTGCTGCCCTGCATCGCGGGCCATGTGGGCGCCGATTGCGCCGCCGTCGCCCTGTCGGAAGAACCCGGCAAGCAGGAGGCGCTGACCCTGATCGTCGACGTCGGCACCAACGCCGAACTGCTGCTGGGCAACCGCACCCGGGTACTGGCCTGTTCCTCGCCCACCGGCCCCGCCTTCGAGGGCGCGCAGATCTCCAGCGGTCAGCGCGCCGCGCCGGGCGCCATCGAGCGTGTGGAAATCGACCCGGTGACGAAGGAACCCCGCTTCCGGGTCATCGGCTGCGATATCTGGAGCACCGAGGATGGTTTTGCGCAAGCGACCGAAGCGACGGGCATCACCGGCATCTGCGGGTCGGGCATCATCGAGGCTGTGGCCGAAATGCGCATGGCAGGTCTGGTCGATCCGGGCGGGCTGATCGGATCGGCGGCACAAACCGGCACCCCCCGGATGATCCCCGAGGGGCGCACCCATTCCTATGTCCTGCACGACGCAAGCGCCACGGGCGGGCCAAAGATCACCGTCACCCAGGGCGATATCCGCGCGATCCAACTGGCCAAATCGGCGCTTTACGCGGGCGCGCGCCTGCTGATGGACGAATTCGGCGCCGACCGGGTGGAAAACGTCGTACTGGCCGGGGCCTTCGGCGCCCATATCTCGCCCAAGCACGCCATGGTGCTGGGCATGATCCCCGACGCCCCCCTGTCCCATGTGCGCAGCGCCGGCAACGCGGCGGGCACCGGCGCACGCATTGCCCTGCTGAACAAGGCGTCGCGGGCCGAGATCGAACAGACAGTGGGACGCATCACCAAGGTGGAAACCGCCATCGCACCGCGGTTTCAAGAGCATTTCGTCAACGCCAACGCCCTGCCCCACGCGGTTGACCCGTTTCCCGAACTCGGCCAAATCGTCACCCTGCCCGACGTGTCGTTCAACACCAACGGCGATGGCACCGACGGGCGGCGCAGGCGCAGGCGCGGATGATTCAGACCCGGCGCGCAATGAAAAATGCGCCGCGCTGAAACTCTGCCCCCACCGCCGCCGTGGTTTTCCGCAGAACCCGCCCAGTTTCGGGCGATGCCAAAAGGAAAAACCATGCTGAAGTTTCTGAAAACCACGACCCTGATCGTTGCGCTGGCCACCGGCGGGGCCGCAATGGCGCAGAACACCAACCCCATGGTGGGCGGTGCTGCCATGTTCGCCGAAAAGAACATCATCGAAAACGCGCTCAACTCGGCCGATCACACCACCCTCGTCGCCGCCGTCAAGGCTGCGGGCCTTGTCGACACCTTGATGGGCGATGGCCCGTTTACCGTGTTCGCCCCCACCAACGCCGCCTTCGCCGCCCTGCCCGCAGGCACCGTCGACACATTGCTGATGCCTGAAAACAAGGACATGCTGACCAAGGTCCTGACCTGCCATGTCCTAGGTGCCAACGCGTTGTCCGATGCCATCGCAACGATGATTGCCGATGACAACGGCGCGCATCCGGTGGCCACCCTTGGCGGCTGCACATTGATGGCGAAGATGACCGGCGGCATGATTACCCTGACCGATGAAACCGGTGGTGTGGCCACCGTCACCATCGCGGATGTCAAGCAATCCAACGGCGTGATTCACGTCATCGACCGTGTGCTGTTGCCCGCCGCTGAAAAGGCCGACACCGGCAACCCGATGGTCGGCGGCGCGGCGATGTTCGCCACGAAAGACATTATCGACAATGCCGTGAACAGTGCCGATCACACCACGCTGGTCGCCGCCGTCAAGGCCGCCGGTCTGGTGGACACACTGAAAGGCCCCGGCCCGTTTACCGTGTTCGCCCCCACCAACGCCGCCTTCGCCGACCTGCCTGCGGGCACCGTCGACACATTGCTGATGCCCGAGAACAAGGACATGTTGACCAAGGTGCTGACCGCCCATGTCGTGGCAGGCAATTGGTCGGCCAGTGACATTGCTACCGAGGCGGGCAAATCGCGCGATGGGTTCTATCACTTCAACGCCGTTTCGGGCGACGCGCTTTCGGCCAAGGTCACGCCTTCAGGCGCAATTTATATCTTCGACGAATCGGGCAATGCCTATGAGGTAACCGTGGCCGATGTGAACCAGTCCAATGGCGTGATCCACGTCATCGAGGGTGTATTGCTGCCCAAATAAGCGGAGCAGGATCGAGAAAACAGGCCATCCCCGACGCGGGGGCGGCCTGTTGACATGTCAGGCCGCAGCCGTCACCGCCCGGCCCGTCATCACCTTGACCAGATGCGCGCGATAGGCGCCCGTGCCGTGCAGGTCGGAGATCATCCCCTCCGCAGGCACGCTCAACCCCGCCAGCGCCGATGGGCTGAAATCGTCCGACAGCGCCGCCTCGGCCTCGGACCAGCGGAACACGCCCGATTCCGACGCGCCGGTGACAGCCACCCGCACCCCGTCGGAGAACTTCGCCACGAACACCCCGACCAGCGCAAAGCGCGAGGCGGGTTGCACGAACTTCTGATAATGCGCCACCTTGGGCACCGCGAACTTCACCTCGGTGACGATCTCGCCCTCCTCCAGTGCCGTGGTGAACATGCCCTGGAAAAAGTCGTCCGCCGCGATCTGGCGCGCATTGGTCACAACGGTCGCGTTGCTGGCCAGCACCGCCGCAGGATAGCAGGCCGAGGGATCGTTGTTGGCCACCGAACCGCCCAGCGTGCCGCGATTGCGCACCGCCGGATCGCCGATGTGGCGCGCCGTTTCGGCCAGCGCCGGATAGGCCCCGGCCCCCTCCGCAACCTCGGCATGGGTGGTCGAACCGCCGATGCACAGCCGCCCGTCGTCATCCATGCAGATGCCCCGCATCTCGGCGATGCCCGACAGCGACACCAGCCGGGACGGCATCGCCAGCCGCTGTTTCAGCGTCGGGATCAGGGTCTGCCCGCCCCCCAGCGCCTGGGCCTCCTCAGTGGCCAACGCCGCCACCGCCTCGGCGATGGTCGTGGGCCGTTTCGTCTCGAATGCGTACATCTTGCTCTCCCCTTCAAAGCCGGGCCGAACGCCCCTGCTTCTTCTTTGCAAAAATACTCGGGAACCCCGCCTGACCCGGGGCTATTCGGCGGCGATGGCGCCCATGTCCTGACCGCTGGCCGCCAGAATCGCCTTGACGATGTTGTGATACCCGGTGCAGCGGCAGATATTGCCCTCGAGGTATTCCCGCACCTCGTGCTCGGTGGGTCTGGGATTCTCCTTCAGCAGCGCGGCGGCGCTCATCACCATGCCGGGGGTGCAGAATCCGCACTGCAACCCGTGGTGATCCTGAAACGCAGCTTGGATCGTGCTCAGTGATCCATCAGCGTTGGCCATTCCCTCGATCGTCGTCACCTCGCCACCTTCGGCCTCGAAGGCGAACATCGCACAGGCTTTCACCGCCTTGCCGTCCACATGCACCACGCAGGCGCCGCACTGGCTGGTGTCGCAGCCCACGTGGGTGCCGGTCAGACCCAGCGTCCCGCGCAGAAAATCCACAAGCAGCGTGCGCCCCTCGGCCTCGCCGCTCACGGCGCGGCCATTCACGCGCATCGAAACCTTCGTCATATCAATCCCTTCCGGTCGTATCCTCAGACGTTTCAGCAGAAACACCAATCGCCGATGCCCTGCCGCACTTTGCGTTCTCGCAATATTGTCGATCATTCATTATACAGGTGTTTCCCGAAACGCCTTCGTCAACCTAATCACGCGCCACCCGGTTTGAGAACACCTCTTTTCGCCCCACCTTCCCGACGTCCTACCGAACCGATGGCACCCGCCCGAAGCTCTGGCGCACCGTGCCCTCAGCGGTGTTCGCCCGCCTCGCGTGGCCGGGGCCGGGTCGGAATTTCCTTCAGCAACCCGCCCACCCCCATGCCCATGATGTCCTCGGGGCTGACGGCCAGCCCGCAAACCACCCGCTGCAACACCCAATCCGCACCGTTCAGCGCCGGCGAGCGGGCGCAGCCCGGCAACCCGATCACCGGCCGTCCCGACAGATCGCCCAGGAACAGCAGGTTGCCGGGGTCCACCGGCATGCCATAGTGATCCACCCGCCCCCCCGCAAGGCGCAGCGCCGCAGGGGCCACGTCATGGGCGTCGGACGTGGCCGAGGCGGTGAGAATCAGCACGACATCGCCCAACACGTCCGACAGGGCCGCCGCGAGGGCGCCCTCGTCATGGCCCACCCGGACGCTTTGCACCAGATCCACCCCCAGCGCTGCCAACCGCCCCGCCACCGCGCGCGCGCCCTTGTCGCCCAGGTCGCGCCCCGCCACCGTCTCGATGAAACCGGCGGTACGCAGAATGGTGGGTGCAAGCCCCAGCGCCCCGGCGCCCCGAGTCTCGGCCCGCGCAAGGTGCGCCGCATCCACCGCATAGGGAATGATCTTGATCGTCGCCACCATCGCCCCCGCCTCGACATGGGCAAAGGGCTGCACCGTGGCCAGGGTGATGGCCGGGTCGATGCGGTTCAAGCCATGGACGGCGTCTGCATCTATGCGAACCACCCCGCGCGCCGTCGAGTACAGGTTCACCCGCCCCGTCGCCGCCACCGAGGCGCGCAAACCGGGCCCCGTCAGCGCCGCCGCCAGCCGCGCCGCCGCCAAGTCCTCGTGCACATCGCCCGCGCCCAGCCGCGCCACCGTCACCTGTGCAACGCCCCCGGCCTGCAATGCCGCAACATCGGCGCGCGCCAGCCACTGCCCCTTGCGCAGCCGCGCGCCGGGCAGATCGACGGAATGGGCCAGAATTGCCCCCTCGGCCTCGGCCACAGGCACGGCGGCAAAGCGCATCAGCCCCGCCGCAGACTCTGGGTGATCTCGGCCAGCACGGCCACGGCAATCTCGGCCGGGCTGCGCGCGCCGATATCAAGTCCCACGGGGGCATGGATGCGCGCCATGTCCCCGGCGCCGAACCCCGCCTGTTCCAGCCGTGCCACCCGCTTGCCATGGGTGCGTTTGGACCCCAGACAGCCAAGATAGAACACGCTTGAGCGCAGCGCCGTCACGATCGCCGGATCGTCCAGCTTGGGGTCATGGGTCAGCGTCACCACCGCCGTGCGCGCGTCCAGCCCATGGGCCGCCAGCGCCGCATCGGGCCAGTCGTGGATCAGCACCTGCCCCGGAAACCGCGCCTCGGAGGCGAACGCCTCGCGCGGATCGACCAGCACCGCGTCATAGCCCAGCAGCCCCGCCATCTGCATCAGCGGCTGGGCGATATGCACGCCGCCCACCACGACAAGGCGCAGGGGCGGATTGTGGATGCCAATGAAGGTGGCGCCATCCTCCTCGAACCCCGAGCGATCCAGCCGGAACCGATCGCCATGGGTCTCGGGGCCGATCAGGTGCCGCGCCCAGTCGCGCGTGTCCACCACATAGCCCACCTGTTCGCGTGCCGCGCGGCGCGCCACCAGATCGGCCAGCAAATCCCCGGGAATATCGTGGCCCACCGCCTCGACCAGCACACGGATGCGCCCGCCACAGGCCAGGCCCACCGCGAAGGCCTCGTCGTCGCTGACGCCGAAATCCAGCAGCCGCGCGCCGCCCGTGCCGACGATGTCCAAAGCCTCGACCACCACCGCGCCCTCGACACAGCCGCCCGACACGCTGCCCGCAATCTCGCCCTGCCCCGAAATGGCAAGCTGGCTGCCCACAGGTCGCGGCGCCGAGCCCCAGGTTTCCACAACGGTGGCCAGGGCGGCGCCGGTGCCTGCGCGATGCCAGGCCAGGGCGGTTTCGGGAATGTCGTCAAAGCCGGGGGTCATGGGGGGGCTCCTGTGGTCCGCCCGCGATCATCCCTCAGCCCCGCGCAACTGTCCAGCGGCGGGGCGGGTCGACCGCCTATTCGGCGGCTTTCGAGGTTCCGGAGGTGGATTCGTCCCCGCCGTCAGACTTGGGCCGGGGTTTGGCGCGGGCGCGGCGCGGCTTGCTTGGCTTGCTCTCGGGCGTTTCCACAAGGCCCGAGTCGCTCTCGTCTGCGGTGTCGATCACATCCTCGTGCGGCGCCGCCTCGCGCCGGGGCTTTTCCTCGCGCCGGGGCTGCTGTTCGGCACGGGGCTGTTCCTCCGCACGGGGCTGCTGGTCGGCGCGGGGCTGTTCCTCGGGATGGGGCTGCTGGTCGGCACGGGGCTGCTGGTCGGCGCGGGGGGCGCGCTGGCGGCGGCTGCGCGGCTGCGCCTCGCCTTCGCCGGAACGCGGCTGTTCCGAACGCGGCTGATCGGATTGGGCCGCCTCTGCCTCGAGCGCTTCGGAACGGGGTGCCGGGGTCTCGGGCTGATCGCCCTGGCCATGGCCCTGCTGTGCATTTCCATGCTGCTGGTTGTTGTTGTTGTTGTTGTTCTGCTGCTGGCGGTCGCGCTGGGCCTGCTGGGCAAGCTCCTGGTCGCGCCGCGCGTCGATCTCGCGCTGGGCCTCGCCCAGCAGGCGCAGGTAATGCTCGGCGTGCTGCTGGAAATTCTCGGCCGCCACGCGGTCGTTGCTCAACTGCGCATCGCGGGCCAGTTGGGTATATTTCTCGATGATTTGCTGCGGCGTGCCGCGCACCTTGCCATCCGGGCCCGAACTGTCGAACACGCGGTTGACGATGTTCACGCCAGAGCGGTTGGTGTTGTTGTTGCTGCTGCGGTTGTTCTTGTTCCGCGAACGGGACTTGGAAGATCTCATGTTGCTCTGGTTCCAGCCTTGTTTCCGGGCAATTTTTTCCGGTGCCCCTGCGATGGGCCTGACCCTGTGAAATGTCGCCCCCCATGACAGGCGATACGGGGTCGATTGCGATATGACGGGCGTTCGGAAAGGGGGAGGCAAGTGTGCGACCCGGCCTTTGCCCCACCGTAAAACCATGCCTCCGCCCGATTGACAAGCGAAATATGCGTTATTGGTGCGGTTTACCCGGTTCGGGCCGCGACGACACGGTCGCGCCCGTCCAGATCGGGGTGGACCCGCAGATCGCCAAACCCCGCCGTCGCGAACAGCGCGCAGACCTCTGCCGCCTGGCCTGCCCCGATTTCCACCAGCAGCCGCCCCCCCGGTGTCAGATGCGCCGCCGCCCCCGCCGCAATCGCGCGGTAGGCTGTCAGACCGTCGGCCCCGTCGCTCAGGGCACGGGCCGGTTCGTGGTCGCGCACCTCGGGGGACAGGCCGGTCAGTTCGGCGGCGGCGATATAGGGCGGATTGGACGCGATCAGATCAAACCGCCCCTCGACGCCCGCAAACCAGTCGGCCCGCAAAAGGTGCAGCCGGTCGGCCACGCCATGGCGCGCGGCATTGCGCGCCGCGACGGTCAGGGTTTCGGGGTCGATGTCGGTGGCGGTCGCCCGCGCATCGGGGCGTTCGCCCAGCAGGGAAATGGCGATGCAGCCTGTGCCGGTGCCAAGATCGAGAATAGTTGAACAGCGACCGGCAAGGGCCTGTTCCACAATCATTTCCGTTTCGGGCCGGGGCGCCAGTGTCGCTTCCGTCACCTCGAATTCACCGCTCCAGAACGCCCGCCGCCCCAGGATATGCGACACCGGCTTGCGCGCCAGTCGCGCGTCCAGCATCGGACCGAAAGCCCGCGCCACTCCCGGCGCCACCGGGCCGCCCAGTTCCACCGTCAGCCGCCCCGCCGCAATGCCCATCGCGCCCGCCAGCAACAGCCGCGCATCCCGCGCGCCGCCCTCGATCCCCCCCGCCCGCAACAGCGCCACCGCGTCGCGCAGCAGCCCGTTATAGCCACCGCTCACACCGCGAACTCGGCCAGCATGCGCGCGCGGTCGTCGGCCACCAGCGCGTCGATCACCTCGCCCAGATCGCCCTGCATCACCTGATCCAGCTTGTAGAGCGTCAGGTTGATCCGGTGATCGGTCATACGTCCCTGGGGATAATTATAGGTCCGAATCCGCTCGCTGCGATCGCCGGTGCCTACCTGGGATTTGCGCGTCGCGCTGCGCTCGCCGTCCACCCTCTGGCGCTCGGCATCGAACAGCCGGGCGCGCAGCACGTTCATGGCGATTTCGCGGTTGCGGTGCTGCGACTTTTCGGCGCTGACCACGACGATGCCGCTGGGCAGGTGGGTGATGCGCACCGCCGAATCGGTGGTGTTCACATGCTGGCCCCCCGCGCCGCTGGCGCGCATCGTGTCGATGCGGATATCCTGCGGCGCGATCTCGACATCCACCTCCGCCGCCTCGGGCAGCACGGCGACCGTGGCGGCCGAGGTGTGGATGCGCCCGCCCGATTCGGTGCTGGGCACCCGTTGCACACGGTGCACGCCGGATTCGTATTTCATCCGCGCGAACACCCCAGCCCCCCGCACATTGACGATGACTTCCTTGATGCCGCCCAACTCGGTCTGCTGTTCGGCCAGAACATCGAACTGCCAGCCCTGCGCCTCGGCATGGCGCTGGTACATGCGCAACAGGTCAGCCGCGAACAGCGCCGCCTCTTCGCCCCCCGTTCCGGGGCGGATCTCCAGAATCGCGGGGCGGGCGTCGGCGGCATCCTTTGGCAAGAGCGCCAGGCGCAGCGCATCCTCCAGCCCCGGGCGCCGCGCCTTCAGGCGCGGCAACTCGTCTTCGGCCAGGGCGCGCATTTCGGGGTCGGCCAGCATCGCCTCGGCCTCGGCGGTTTCGTCCAGCAGGGCGCGGTACGCCGCGATCTGGCCCACCACCGGGCGCA
>Ga0105054_10004595_pt1 | contig 20496 bp, 21 predicted proteins | sample BON02_FD_78091 | JGI IMG/M metagenome (GOLD analysis project Ga0105054, IMG submission 78091) | Freshwater microbial communities from Lake Bonney liftoff mats and glacier meltwater in Antarctica - BON-02 (megahit assembly) | ecosystem: Environmental > Aquatic > Freshwater > Ice > Glacier...
ACGATGGCCGCATTGGTAGGGCTGCAATCACGATGCCAGATCGATATGCGGTGTGCGCACAGGTTGTGGGCGCAAGCCGGGTCTCTCAGGACCGGCTCCCGGCCCTTCATTGGGCGCCGGGACTGGCTGGCGCAAGGTGTATATACCTTGGCGAAAAGCTGCGGGGCGCCGAATTAGGCCTTTAACCCGACGTGGAGAACGCGACCTACGAGTACGCAGCTGTCGAGAGCCACGGGTTAAGGGTTAACCCCATGTACAACTACGTCATCATTAGTGAACGACGTGCGTGTCAGAAACAAGAAAGAAGGAAGTAGAGTATACGTATTCTAGTTTCTAGCCTAATAAACACAACTACAGACTACAGTACGCCCAGGCCTAACTCTAGATGTCACAAGAGCAGCGCCGCGACGGTCGCGCTCGTCGAGCGCACGCCCGGCTTCATCGTCATGCCCTCGAGCGCGAGCGCCTGCAGCGCGCTCGAGAAAGCCCCGGGCTTCTTCTCGTCCGCGCCCGTGGCGCCCGCCGCCTCGCCCCACTCGCCGTTGGCCTGCGCGCCTCGCGCGGCGCCGGGCCCGCGCTCGGCGCCCGCCACGCCGCCCGCCCACGAGCGCTCGAGCGAGTAGGTGCCCGGCACCGGCACAAACGGCGGGAGCGAGTCGAGCCCGCGCTCGTGCGAGACGGAGCGCGACATGGTGGGCATGGAGGAGCTGTGGAGGCCGAGCGGCCGCGCGAGCCACCGCGGCAGCGCGTCGGGCATCACGCGCCCAAACTCGAGCTCGGGCCGCCAAGCGTTGATAAAGCGGAGGACGTGCGCGGGCGGCAGGTGCGGCACGTCGAGACCGTTGCGCGCGAACCGCGAGTACTCGGAGGCCGCCGCCTCGTTGGCCCACCGCTGCAGTTTGCGCAGGCAGAGCACGATGGTCCCCGTCACGCAAACGCCGTCCAGGCAGTGCAGGTAGACCGGGCCGCGGTCGGGCGAGGTGAGCAGCGCGAGCAGCTCGGCCACCCGCTCCGGGGGCAGCACCACCTCCTCGCGGAACAGGGGCACCGTCTCGTGGTGCAGCACGACCCCGTTGTCGGCGCACCACCGCTCGAGGTCCACGCTCGGCGGCTCCGGCAGCAGCGACACCACGGTGCGCAGCCGCAGCCGCGTGAGGAAGCGCAGGTTGATCAGCGACGGGTACGCGCCGCGGTACAGGCCCTCCTCCACCAGCGCGAATCGCAACGGCGGGACCAGCGGGGGCTGATTTAGCGGCAACATGCAAGGCGGCCGTTCACAAATTCGTTCACAGCCCGATGCTCGGAAACTCTGGCGTGAAGCGTTATGGCGTCCATTTTAACACTCCTCACCCTCACCGTCCCGAGCGCCTTCGCTGGGCCGCGGCTCGCGAGGCCCATGGTGCGAGTGCGCAGCCATGTACTGGTGAAGGAGCAGCAGGGGCGGCTCTGCTTCCAGCCCGCGCGTGGCTATTTCGTCGCGCTGGACAGTGGCACTGCGATAGACGTGCGGACTGAGCACGTCGCGGCGAAACTCCTGGATGGAGACCGAGTTTTGCTCACATATGTCGCGGGCGACCCGCACTGCGTGGCTGTCGGCGACGAACTCGCGCCACCCCCGGGACCAGTCGCCGACTTGGGCTCGGAGCGAGCCGGGCCGCCAGGCGACATGCGTGAGGCGCTCGCACAGCTGGTGCCGTCGGCCCCGTCTCCAGAGCAAGCCGGGAACGCGTTGATGTGGCTCTTCTACTTCAGTCTCTTCAGCGCCACGGCCGTCTTTATGGGTCCGGCCTCGCAGAGCGTGGGCATGGCTGCGCAGGCTGTCACCATCGGCGCCACAGTCGGCGGCTCGGCCAATTTGTGATGATTGTATAGTTGGGTGCAGCATGGATAGGTATGTGGGAGGAGGTGGAGAGGTGCGGCTATGTGCGATCTTTGAACATGCGTAAAGCGTGATATACATTTATATGTATAATAGTGTTGTATGCATTATACATTCATTACATAAGTACAAGTGCATTTAATATATATATAATAGATACTACATAATAATATACTATATACTGTCGTGTGGGTGTGTTGTGTGTTTCGGCATGTGGCGGCGAGATACGATGATGATGATCAGAGCGACAGCGACAGCGACGACGACGACAACAAGGAGATTGATGCCGCATATCAAAACGTACGACTGTAGATCTCACAGTATAGTAGTAGTAGTAGTATAGTAGTAAAACAGTAGTACGTAGTACTGCTAGTACTAGTACTAGAGTACCATATATAATATGGCCGTTTTTTGAATGAATATCATTTGTAATATATACACATACGAGGCCCCACTACATAACGGTAATCACGGTGATGGTGATGGGTACATCGTATATTCTGTAGTAATGATAATATACCGCCAGACGAGAAGCAATCTAGTGCATAGTGCACATGATAGTACTAGTAGTAGTTTACTAGTCGTGTCAATATGTCAGCTTATACTAAAAAATGGGATCCAGGTCAGAGGCCAGGGGGCCACGTAGGCCACTCTCTATCATCTATCTCTAGTTCTAGACTTGTTGAAACTGACCCCATTATCACAACCTATGCCTCTTGGTCTTGGAGCTCTCTGATCTCTGGTCTCCCCATGGGCGCACCGGCGGGGTCCATGTTGGATGTTGGTTTCCCGTCGTCATCGGTCGATCTGATACCCGCGCGTACCGGGCAGCCCTCAGCCCAACACGGGTGGTCCGGTCGGCTCCGCGGCGGCTCCGGCTCCGATCAGTGATAATATTATTATTTTATTAATATGATTAAAATATAATAATAAAAATGATCTTATATATTCCGATGAATAAACTAGCTGTGGATTACTGTTATTCACGCTAATATATGTATCTTCTCACATAAGTAACCGGCGGCCGGAACAGGCGCGTCAGATATTATAACGTTTTCCTTCTGCTGATGCTGAAATGACTGACTCAGCACTCAGCACTGGCTACTGGGGCTCATACTCATATAGCCAGACCCTGAGCTTTGATCGATGGTTGGTGATGGTTGATGCTGATGCTGATGCATGGAAGAGAGTGTTCAACACGGTGTTCATTTTTTGGGGAGGTCTCCCCTAGTCCCTAGCCCTAGCCCTAGCCGCCTAGCCCTAATATATGGCAAATTTTTTCACTATTACTATTACCAGGAAGCCACACCCAGGTATAGGTATAGCAGGTCACATGGGGCCCATACCCATACCCGTACATAACCGTGGGTGTACAGGGCAAGTTTTGCATGTATGTATATGTAGGTAAAGATTCGGCGGCACGCAGCACTTTGAGAGTCCTTGATCCTTGATTTTGATTGTGATTGATGCATAATGCATAATTGATAATGTGTTAATGTGTAAGTGTAAGTGTAAGTGCAGGATGAAAAATCGGGATAATCCGCCCAGCCTGTGGGGCTGGGTGCGGGGGGGTGGTCCATGTCCAACCAAAATATAAGAGATAAGAGTGGGGGGGCCAAACAAAAAACAGTGCACAGCAATGCAACAAAACCAAAGACAAACACAACACACACACAGTGTCGCACACACACACATATATCATGTATATGTTATATATATATATTTAATAATATATATGTAATATATCACACGGTCACACGACTACAAATTTCAGCCCCCCAAGCCTCGACAAGCCTGCGTCGCTTCGCGACGCAGGGTTTGCCCCTTTGAGTTTGAGGTGGCGCTAAGATCGGCCTCTCCTTGCCCGTGCCCGTGTGTGGCTTTGTGATCGAGAATTTTTATGATTGATTGACACACACAAACACAAAACCCAATAACTAGAGCTATATCGAATGATGGTTTTCTAAATAGGGGTTACAGATTACAATTTTACAATGGTTTATGTATAGTCTATATGAACATCCTATAATACCAAACAGCAAACAGATCAGTTCAAATGTTATTTCGAGTTTCAAAGAAATCGCTGTGCGCTTAGGACACAGATGGTGTGTGGCATACACCTATATCAGAGATCAGATCGAGAGAGAGAGTGGAGAGAGAGAAGCCGAGCCGCCATATCTCTCTCAGTCAAAATTATCGTCTGGCTGCTGTGCTGTGCTGGCAGTGCTGCAGCTGCAGAGGCAGATAACAAGAGAGGTGAGAGCGCGGGCGGGTGGGCGAGGTGACGTGAGGTGTGCTCATCCCACTCCCACTCTCTCCTCTATATACCGGCGCTGAATGAGCAATGTACTGAAGCCATAGCAATAGCGGGCGGCTCCGGCTCGTTCTCTCGTAAGTGCAATGCAACAGCGCAACGCAACCGCTGCGTGCTGGGTGCGCCACGTACCACATTGCCGGGCGCTTGCTGAGCAGCGTGGCAGCGAGACGGAAGACGGAAGCCTAAATAAGCCGCCCAAGAAACGAACCTTGCCGTTTGCGTTTGAGAGAATATACGCGATCTACGAGTATGAGCAGGGCGGATTAAGGGCTAAGGGCCCGGGAGGAAGGGGAATCTGGAGGGGGGCTCTGGGGTGGAGAGCGTAGAGCACAGAGCACCGATAGTCCGATGAGGGACGACCGATCACAGTTCTAGGTTGAACCCAACTATTTCCGACCTATATTCCTATTATACATTGTACAGCACGAGACAGATAATCACGAAGCACGAACAACACCGCCATTATTAGGCACATTAGTTAGCATTATTAGTAATGCATTACTTACTAGGTGTTGACGTGACGACCCCACCCCCCATCACAAGCCCAAGGCTAGGGGCTATAGCTAGGGCTTTAGGGCTTAGTTGAGCTCTGTTAACTGTTATTAAAATATTACGGGACGGGTGTTAACAGGTATTAATAGGCGTGGATAATGATTAAGGCAGCCTGGATAATTAGTATATTATTGGAATAACTAATACCTATCAAGAAACTGTTTTATAATAAAACTAGTTGTACCTAGACCTAGCTGTTATTATTGTTATTAATAAAAATCTTGTTTTATCCGCGATTAACAGGCCCCAAGACTCATTTTTTGTTGTGTGCTTGCTGCGCGCCACGCGCCACTTGTTCGCCGCCGGCCTGGCCCTAGTGGCTGGTGGGTTTGGCTATTGCTGCTAACCGCTATATATAGCTAGCAGCTATACACAGAAGTACACAGCGAGTACTGTTGCTGTACACACAGGCTGTACATTACAACTCTACAACATACCACACACATGAACCACGCACATAATACATAATACATTGCAGCATGCAGCATCATGCAGCATCAGCATACAGCAGTAACAGTAATTGCAGTAAGATTAAGCATATAGAGGCCGTACACCACACACACACACCGTGACACCATTGATTGATCACCATATCCAGCTTAATCCGACACCACACACCATAGAGCAGGCAGCAACACCAACAGCAGGCTGCTAGTGCTATTGATTGCCAGTGTAAGAGCCGGCAGAGCGCGTGCATCGAGCAGCTTGTAGCGAACTCTGCCTCATGAGCGTATACGACCACAGACACAGCAGACAGACACATACATGACACAGATAGACACATGCACCATAACCCACAACAACATGATGATAGAGAGCCCCCCGGATGACAGACCCGCCCGTCCGTTTCCCAGAAACAAACATCAAACCGACCGGAAGTAGGGGTGGGCGTGGGGCTTGTGCTCTTGTGAGCACAAACAAAACACGCGTTGCCGCGTTGCGTTTGACGCGCCTTTTTGGTATGTGTATATTGCCCGGCGGGTTAACCTGCTCCCGCTCTGTTGCTTGGTCTGTTGTTTTGATAGATCGGATTTCAATTGTGTCAATGTTGATGATTTAATGACCTGCTGTTGCTATGCGCTATGCGGAATAAGTGAGAACAAGAGAACAATAACTTGTGTTAATAGTCGGGCCGATACCTGTTTACAACTCGTTCTCGTTAATAGCATAGCCGCGGCCGGAATGCCCCTGTATACGTATACCCGCCTGCTGTGAAGAACCGCGCGCTCGCCGCGCGGGCAGCTTACTCGTATCTCTCGTGCTCCCCGTTCTGTACATACCCTTCGGGTCTCTCCCTCTTGTGCTATGGGGGCTCTCTTGTGTCCCCCTTTCTGTTTCTGACCTCGTGGTCCGTTCGTCTGCTCCGCCCCTCTCTCCGCTTGCCACCCCGTGTCCGTCCCCGGTCGCCCCCCTGTATGCTCCTGCTCCGTCTCTCGCTGTGATCCCCTCTCTCGTGTCCGCTCCGCGCTCCGCGGATTTTTTTCTTTCTGTCTCTGTCTCTCTGTCACTTACTTGTCACACTTGTCATTCAACTAGAAAAACAGTTGCGCACTCATGCCCTCGCAACTCACTCGCAATGCAGGTGTGCGTGCCTTCTCAAAACAACATACGAGTATCTGAAATACATCTCTAAGGCTAAGGGAGGCACTTTCGGGTTAACCCGAGAATTCACTTTCGATTTCCCCACTCCCACTCTCTTTTATTATATCAACTCTCTAGTACCGTACACCAAGCAAAGAAACAGAAAATACTACTGCGACGCGCTCCCATCACACAGACGCAGAACGCCGCAAGCACCGGTACGCATGTCAGGTCCCCTCAATTAAGGATACTCACAGATAACGAACATATTTTATTCGATATTTAGTCCTGACGGTGGCCGGGAGGTCGGCCAGGCGCGGGGACGACCAGGGTGGTGCCGGGCGCTCTGCCAGCCCGAGTCTGGCGCACTGCAGCCCAATGTGGGCTCAGTGTGTGGCGACATCATCATAGAGAAAGCGTCGTCGGAAGACTGGTGGGGGCACAGCCCCCAAACACCCCGGGGGGAAACACCACAAGGGGGGAAACAGCACACGGGGAAACCCACCCGCCAACAAGTTCGAAGGCGCAAAAACTATATCGATATCGATATGTTGACGAGTTGACGATATTTATAGTGTTGTCATTATTGTGCGCGATCAACATCAATCAACATTTAGCAGCGCCGTAGGCGTCGCGTTATCTCTGTCTCTGTCGATATCCAGTGCTGCCAGTGCCGGTGGCGCCAGAGCTGACAGCTGAGCTGAGTGAAAAGGAATCCATAATCCATGGATACTGGATAAATGGATTGCTGGATTTTTTCTGGATTACTTACTTGCATACACAGTGACTGCACAGTGTGTACACAGCCTATGAACTAACTGGAGATGTGAATTGTGAATAGAAAAATATCGATATATATAATATATCAATTTTTTTTCGATTTTTAGTGGTGGTTTAAAAATGTTTTGGCTGATCTATACGTCGTCGATATTTAGTGATGTTTTTGTGGATTGATATATCGAGTCAATATGAGTGATACGCAGAACGCAGATGGGGGTTTGATTTCACGTGTTCTCAATCATAACGCATAACGGCCAAAACGGTCATTTGAAAAGTGTCGAGGCGTTTGTGCCTTCGCGCTTCATAAACAAAGCTGCACTAATGACTAATACTAATATTGTTTTGGTGCTGTGACTCATACTGAGCGGCGGTTTCAGTTCCGACTTATTAATCGCTGGTCACAGCATGTTTCTAAATTTTCCAGTTTTCATTGGTCGGGTTTAGGGTTTAACCGGGTTTAACCGAAGGCACAAGGCCTCGACACTTTTGCTTACTATATTTAAAACTGCATCTGCGTATCACTCATATATCGTTGATATTTACTGTACAAGTCTTCGTTTATCAATATCTCCAGATTTAGTGGAGTGCAAATCAACATGTATGTGATAATGATAATGAACCTTAGCCTTATTACCCCTCATGCCGCGCGCGCTACCGCGCTACCCCTACCCCCCCGGACACAACGTCCTCACACAAGGGGAGGGGGGGGGCGGCCCAGCGCCCAGCGCCAGTGGCTCGCCGGGTGCTACCGCGGGCAACACGCCCCAGGGACTCTCAGCCCCAACCTCAACCTTCTCCAGCCAGTCGACCTCCTAAGCTGCGCACACTGCACACTGCCGCCGAGTTTACACGCGAGCAGGAGCAGGGCTGGTGGGCCGCCACGGAAACCTGTGTGAGAGCCGCCCCGACTCTGCCGCCCCCACCCCACCCCCAAATGGCAGAGACACGGACCCCTTTAATGACAAAGCTCTAGAGTTCCTTGCGGGCCTCGAACTATGAACTATAGACGGCCCCACGTTCCAGCGTTGTGCTAGCCAGTCCATAGTACCCGCCCAAGGGGGCAAAAAACACCCATAAATGCCTGCTATGACGCCCTCTGTTCCCGCCTCGCACACAACATAGACGACACACGCCTCTGGAAGCTCTTCATCGCCCTTCCTGCCATGCTCTTTGCCCCCTTCCCCCGCTTCTCCAAGGCGGCGCGCGCCCCCGAGAGCCAGGCCTCCGCCATCATGAGGCGCCGCTGCGAAAGCTTCCTCCAAGGCCAAGGGCAAGGGGACTTCGAAAAATTTCGAAACGCTCTGGATGTACACACACTGAGCTTCCCCCTGTCGGACGACTGCTCTGAGCAAGCAGACGTCCGATTCTGGATTGTAAGAGACTTTCTTACGAAGGTTTGCCTCTGAGGCCAAACCCACACAAAACAAAACTTGAGATTCACCGAAGACACACCTCGCGATGAATCTCGGCACAGAACACAAAACATTCGAAAGGGCAGGGGCAGGCTTCCGCAATGTGTGCGGACGAGATGTGCAAGTCGTTCGTAGACTGAGGCCGAAGAGCGTCCTATGGCATACCGGTGGGTATCTCTGGGGATACCGCCTGGGGCACTAACTACTGCAGGCAAATGTCGAGCAGCGAGTATGTCTATCTTGGACACCCCCCCCCCGCCCTCCCCTCGCACCGCACAGTATGCCCACAAGGAGCTTACAGACACCACCCGCGAGCTCGTCCAGGACCAGGACGGCTCTCTCCCCCATGCCGCCAGCCGGCTCTTCTCTTCTGGCCTTGCCCCGGCCTCCCTCTTTGCTCTTGACAGCTCGACACACAGTCCAAAACTTCTCCTCAGCAAGTGCCCGGCGGCCACTCCCCATGCCTTCCCCGACCACGCCGCGCGGCTCTTCCGGGAGGGGACCCTAGCTCCACCACCCCACTAGGCTCTGCTATCCCGCCCGACATCACACATCACTCCCGTACAACGAGAGCGCGTCCACAAAACCTGGAAGGACACCCTCGCCTCGCTACTCGCTACCCTCCCCTCCCCCTCCCGCTCCGCCCCTGGCCCCTGGAGGAGATGGTTGGCGATACGAGCACCTGAAGCACGCCTTACGTAGATGCCAGCCCCTCCACTCTTCCCTTCATCCTGCAAGCCATACGCGAACAGGCCATTCCCGTCGGACAACAGCTCGAGCGTCATCCGATTCTGGATTTGTAAGAGCACTATTTCTTACAAAGGTTTGCCTCTGAGGCCAAACCCCACAAACCCACACTTAAGATTCACCGAGGATATGCCTCGAGGTGGATCTCGGCACAGAACACAAAACATTCGAAAGGCCGGGCTTCCGCAATGTGTGCGAAAGAGATGTGCAGCAAGTCGTTTGTAGAATAAGGCCGAAGAGTGTCCTTTGGCATACCGGCGGGTATCTCTGGGGATACCGCTTGGGGTGGTACTAACTACTAAAGGCAAATGTCGAGGAGCGAGTATGTCTATCTTGGACAATTCCCAACAAGGTTCAAAACTTTCTAGCGATCCCGCGCCTCCTCGCCTTCCTTAAGCAGCCTTACTTAAGCCGGACCCCAACGACGCCACTCCCCCCTCCCTCTCACCACCCACACCCACGGGATCCGCCCCATCGGAGTCCCGTCTGCCCTTCACCCTTCGCCGTATCGCATCCCCGCCACCAAACGAATTGCCGATGATTGCCATGCACAGACGCGGCCAAGCGTTGGGGGGCCGCCGCCTTTGGAGCGCCGGCCAGCACGGCAGCGGGCAGCGGCCTCTCGGCGAGGAGTCGACACCATCCCGCGCGCCCTTCAGCTCATCCTTGAGTACGTACACCCCCGACTACGCCGTCGACTCTGAGGACTGCGTCAACGCCTTCAACGAGCTCCTGCTCCTGCTCCTGCGAGCCGTCATCATCGAGGTGCGAGGTGCTCGAGGAGGAAGTAGACCAGGTCCTACTCCAGCAGTACGTCGCCTACTACCAGAAGGAGGTCCCGCAATACTTCCGCCTCTCCAACGGCACCCTCCACCACGACCACATCCCCAGCCAACGTGGCGGCATCCAGGGCGACGCCCTCTTCCTCTTCTCCATATTATCTTCGACATCGTCTTACACGGTCAAGGTCATCGAGCCGCTCGCTGCCAAGTTCAAGGACATGCAGGTCGACATCTACCGATCCACGACGACACCGTCCTCATTGCTCACTCATTGGGCCACATTGGGCCGCCAGCCCACCTCGCCGCGGCCTCGAAGCGCCTCCAGGACCCAGGAGCTCGCGAGCTTGCGGGCGCCTGCGGCCTGCGCTACGGAGACGCCAAGCGCAAGCTCTACCAGCACCCTATCCCCCCTCGGCCGCCTGGCCTCCCTGGCTCCGCACCTGCCGACCCCTTCCCCCTCCGCCGACCCCGCCGACCCTCCACCGCCGCGCCCCTCCGCCCCTAGCCCTCCAGCCACCTCCGCGCCCTTGCCCGACATCAATCGAGGACTACCTCCACCAGTTCCTGCCTGGGGCTGCCGTCGTCCGCACGTGCTTCACGGTGGGCGGCGTCTCGGTCGGCCTCGACAGGGCAGCCGCAGCCGCCGTCCGCAGCTGATGGTGCAACAAGAAGGTGAACTCCTACGGTGGCTACATCAAGAAGCTCGTCACCCTGGCACGTTGGCGCACAGAACCGTTCAGAACCGCTTCTGCTTCGCCCTACTCCGATACTGCGTCCGCCCCTCCGCGACGCCAAACGCCAAGCTCAATCACTACTTCCGCATCCCCCCACCCTCACTCACCGCCGAAGCCGCCGACACCGCCGACGCCCACTTAGCAGCAGCAGTGTTGCCGCAATCACCCACTACCCACACCCCTGCCGCTGCCGCGTTCTGGCATTCTACGAGTATCAGCTATCAGCCAGGACACCGATCTCCGATCTCTCCCTCCGCGCCCGCCTACACGCCCCAGTCACAGCATCCTCTCCCACAGCAGGCGACGGAGGGGGTGCGGGCTTCGCCTCCCTTCGCCCTTCGCACAATAGCCTATCATTATCATAGCCCCCGGCGCCTACCTAGCACCTAGCACCTAGCCAGCTTCAGCTCAACACTCTTCCTCACCTTGCTTGCCGCCCAAAAAGTTACGGCAGCCTACGTATCCGACCCTACCTCCGTCTCCTCCAGCCAGCTGCTCCCCTGCCCGCCCGCCCTCAAACAAAGAAGTCGCAGACGTCTCGGCTGTCATCTGCCGTGAGAATTCTCGCATGCTCGGCTTGACGCTCGACGCCCGCTGCCGAGCCAGGGCAATCCAACGCTCTGTACCGCAGCGGTCTCCGGTAGCGGATAGTGATACCGACCTATAAACTGGGTCGGTGCTTTTTGTGCGTGTGCTGTGTGGTATTGCGGTGCGTGTGGGTGTTTGCGGGGTGTGTGTGTGTTTAGGAGCTTTAAAATACAATATAGGGGTGTGTGTGTGTTCAGGAGACTTAGATTAATAAGAAGTCGCAGAACACTTTCATAACGATAACGGTTGATAACGACATATCACTACTAACCAGTGCTTCCCCGACCGACCTCGCACTCGACTGGCGCACATAGCACATCCACCGCGCCATCACCGACGCGCCCACCCCCGAACCCGCCGTCACCGCCACCTCCACCTATATCCCCAACATCGCCCTCCTACTCCTACTCCTACCCAAAGCCGCGGGACACCACTCCCAGCGTTCCTTCGGGTTGGGTTAACCCAGTCCTCGCATCCTCGCAGAGTACGAGCGGGCCTCTTCCTCTCTTACCGTCGCCCCTCCACCGCCGACCTCCGCCTTACCGACCACAGGAGTTCCTCCTCAACTTCTGGCTGGCACCGCTTCGGCCTCATAGCCGAGCTCCGCTCCGCATCCTCGACGGCAAGACCTGCGCCTCGACCTTCCGACTGCCAAGAGTTCCCGCCGAGGCGCCCTAACCCTAACGACATCATGGACACGTTCACGTTCCGCTCGGGCGCCCATACCCTCGCCTGCTCTTCCTGCGGCACGCTCTCAAGCGCCACAACGCCATCCTGCCATCCTCAAGGGCCCGATCACCGCCGCCGACCTCAACAAGCAGGGCTACAACGTCAACAGCACATCATCCTCATCCTCGACAACGCCGGCAAGCAAGAAGGCCGGCGACGCCTTCGTCACCAACCCCTAGAGCTCTACGTCCTACTAAGGAGATGTCGTTGGAGGAGTAGTCCTATGTCGACGAGCCCAAGAGACCATCCGTCACCATCTCGTGCCCCACGCCCCACCTGCCCCTCCTACATCAACAACGCCGCCGCCGCCACCACCAACGACGACTACTGCACCAAACTCGCCCAGAAGCACAAGCACAAGCACACCAAGTACGACAAGCTCGCCTCCAAGCTCGACTGCCGCGTCGTCGCCGCCACCTTCACCACCTACGGCCTACGCCCTACTGAGGCTGGTACGTGTGCTGGATTTACGATTTCAAGAAGTCCTTCGTTCGTCGACCCGCCCTACTACTCGTACAAGAAGGAGCTCAAGGAAGGCCGCTCGCAAGAATGGCGAATCCGGCTGGGCCGTTCTAAGGGGATGTCTGTGGAGGCCGTCCAGCTCCGCTACGAGCGGCACGTCGCGGCAGTCATGGGAGAATGCTCGCATGGTCGGCTCGACGCTCGACGCCTGCAGCCGTGTCAGGGCAACCCACCGCTCTGCACAGCCGCGGTCTCCAGTAGCGGGTAGTGCGTAGTGCCCCCGTACCCTAGAGCCTCTGCACAGCCGCGGTCTCCAGTAGCGGGTAGTGCGTAGTGCCCCCGTACCCTAGAGCTATCCCCAAAGCTATGCCCACGCGTGCGCTGTGTGCGTGCTGCAGCGCTGTGCGTGCTGAAGAAAAAATAAAAGGTCTCAAATTACCTCTGGTCGGAGTCGAACCGACAATCTTCCGATCCGTAGTCGGACGCGTTGTCCATTGCGCCACAGAGGCAGATAGATGAGCGTAGAAGCCAAACAGCGGTATCTATACAAAAATATTTTACTACGAAACCGCTCGCCACCTGAATCTGAGGCACAGCGGCTGCCCTCTGCCCTGGACCATCGCCCGGGCCGCAACCTCATTCTTTTCGTTGCACTACCTTCTTCAAAACCTAGCCCAACACACTATCCCGAGAAAGCGACTGCCAAAAAAGGGGGCGCATTTGTTTTGGCAAGATTCATGCATTTTTGCCGGTTGGCTGCGCTGCTCCTCGCGGTGGCGTGCGACACGGCGCACCCGCTGCTCGTCGCGCCGCCAGGCGCGCTCCCGTCCAGCCGCGACGTGCTGCGTGAGCTGCGAAACCTTCCCGGCGTGCGGTCGCTACCGTCTTCCCAGCGGGCCAGGCAGGCCGAGGCCACAGCCCTGCAACCCACGGCTGCGCATGCAACCAAAGCCGCGTCCATGGCGGAACGCGCGAGCGCCACGCTGCTCCACGGCCTGCACCACATCTCGGCGCTCTGCTCCACGCACTCTGCCAGACACGCCGAGGAAGGCGGCGGCGAGCTTCGGAAGGCCGTAGCCGGCGGCTCCGTCGCCGGGTCGGCCACCGCGCAGCTCTCCAAGCGGCCATCCGAGGCACGGCGCATGGCTGCAATCGCTGAGCGCACAGGTGCCACTGTGCTCCAGGGCCTCAACGGCTTCTCGGCCGCGACGCTCGGATCCAAGCCGAGCGGGCCCGGCGGCGCGTCCGTGGTGGCGGACACCGTCGCTGCCGAAGCTTCGCCGCTCCTCTTCTCGGCGCCCAACCGCTCGGCCCCCTCGGCTCCGCTCCCGGCCCCCGTCTTTGGCTCCGAGTGGTCCTCGTACCTGCGCAGCACCCTCGCCGTGATGGTTGCCGCGTGGCTTGGGCTGTGCCTGTTTATCCAGGTCTGGCTCATCCCGCACCTCCTCCAAGCGACCGTCGAGTGCCAGTACGCCTTCGTCCGACTCTCCTACTCGCGCGGCGTCTCGCTCGGCCTCGCGCGCGTCCGGGTCGTGCCTCCTTCCGTCCTCGCCTCGATCAACGAGAATGCGCTCGGCATGTTTTTTCCGACGCGACTGGCTGAGATGCGGTTCGACGAGGTGGCGCTCGACGTCTCCCCCCGCGCCCTCCTCCGCCTCCTCAGCAGCAGCCGCGCCGACGCACACTCGGCCACAGCGATCTCTCTCGGCGGGACGAGGAGCGCTGCAGCCGCCAGCACACCGCGGGCCGCCGCCAATGGTGCCGCTGCCGCCGCTGCCGCCGACCACGACGCGCCGCCGCCCGCTCCGCGCGAGGGCGCGCGCGTGCTGACGCTTCGGCTGGACGGCTGCGTGCTGCGCCACGACGCCTGCCCCAGCGCCGAGTGGCACGGCGGCGAGGGGCCCATGCGCGAGTACCTGCTCTATCTAAAGGACCATGCCATCGGCCGCGTCTGCGAGTGCGTCGGGGCGCACGCGCGCGCGCTGGGCGAACCGACCGGAGGGGGGCATGCCGCCGTACCGGTGCCCGACCTCGGCAGCCGCAAGTACATCCGGCAGGCGCTGCCCCACCTGCGCCTCCTCGTGTCGCCATGCGAGCTCAAGTACGCCGACGCAGCGGCCGATGCGCTGCTCGTTGTCCGGTTCGATGCGGTGAAGCTGAGCTTCGACGACCCGCCAAACCCCACCCTGGCCGGCGTCGCCCCTCAGCGCGTCCGCGTCGAGATGGTCGGCTTCCGCCTCCACGCCGAGGCACTGCCGCCCGCCGCCTCGCCCCTCCTCGCGGCGGCGGAGGCGCTCGAGGCCGAGCCGCGGCTGGGGCCCGTGCTGCGCGTCGGTGGAAAGGGCGAGGACGTCGCCGCGAGCGGGCCGGCTGCGGACGCGATTGGCTCCTCCGCCCGTCGCGGGGTCTCGGAGCCGGGGAGGCTCGAGGTGGTGGTGGCGACCGAGTATCGGCCGGACCTCGTCAACTACAGGAAAGTGGGCATGCGCTCCGTGGGCGCGCCGCTGGTGCTGAGCCTCTTGCCAGAGCAGAAGGCTGCGCTGGAGCGCCTCTCCGCGCTCTCCGCGCTCTTCGGAGAGTGGTACAGCAAGGCCAGCGACTCGGTCAACCTGGGCGCCGCCGCCGTCGCCGCCGCCGCCGACGGGGCCGGCGCCGCCGCGGGACCCTTGGGCGCTTGCGCCCTTCGGCCTCTCGTCACCGCAGCAGAGATGGATGCGCTTATCGCAAACGCGTCGGCCGTCGCGCAGGGAGCCGCCGCGCCGCCCACCGCCCCCAGCAGCGCAGGGAGCGGCGCCGCTGGCGTTGCAGGAGGCTCTCCCGCCAAGGAGGCGGCGGAGGAGCGGGCGGCTGCCGACCTGCGGCGCTACCCGACGCACGTGGTTTGCTACGCGAGGATGCTTGGCCAGCGCAGAGCAAAGGCCCTCCCCTGCACCGCAACCGCCGGCGCCACCACCTCGGGCCCAACCGGCGCCGGCACGTCGCCGCTGCGCCGTCGCCCTTCCGCCCTCGCCGCTGCCGCGGCGTACGCTGCCGCGCGGACGGCTGCCTTGGCGGCCGAGCGGGCAGCGGAGAAGGAGGCGTTGCGGCTCGGCGTCGCCTCGCTGGTGGCACGGCTGCGGCACCCGTCGCTCACCTCCGGCAGCGGCGTCGGCGCGCCCGCCGCGTCGCTTGCGCCAGAGACGGACTCCGAGTGGGAGGCGGCGCTCGAGGCGCTCGAGGCGGGCGAGTGCTACGCCGCCGGCGGCAGCGTCGGCAGCTCCTTCGCCGCGTCCTTTTCCGCCGGCCCCTGGCCTGCGCCCATCCCCGCTGGAGTCCTCGAGGCGCGCGCGCGCCAGCTTTTTGCGGTGGGCGAGCATCTGCTCTACGACGGCGCGCCGCTCCACCTGGCGCCCGAGCTAAAGCGCTGGGGCTTCGTGCCCGAGCCCTGCCGGCTGCGGCTCAGCCTCGACCTGGGCCATGTGATCCTCAAGCTGCAGGTGCCAGCCGCAGGCTACGCGAGCAGCGGGGCCAAGGCGTCCTCCTCCGGCGCGGCCCCGGCGCGCGAGGTGGCGCGGCTGACGTAAGCTTCTACACTAGTTGAGCCCCCCTCTCTGTTACTACTTATTACTTGCTTATACCCCCCCCCCACAACAGCTAAGAAGTCCTGCCTCTACAGTAGTTGAGCCCCCCTCTCTATAACTAGAAACTACTTGCTTAAACCTCCTCTCCCCCTAACAGGTAAGAAGTCCTGCCTCTACAGTAGTTGACCTCCCTCCTCTCTGTAACGACTCACTACTTGAGCATACCTCCTCCCCTCCCAACAGGGTGGGCCCCGAGCGCGGCGGCGTGCGGCTGCGCCTCGGCTCGTCGCGCCGGGCCCAGTCGCTCTCGCTCCAGCTCGGCTCCTTCCACATGGACGACACCGCCGCCGACGGCGCGCGCGCCACGCCCTTCCGCGAGCTACTCGCGCCCTGCTCGCCGCCGGGAGGCGCCACCAACAAGGCACCAGAGACCAGAGGCCAGGCAGAGACCAGAGGATCAGAGGACCAGCGGACCAGAGACCACAGACGACAGACCAGAGACCAGCGAGCAGGCGGCCCGCCCTCCCCGTCCTCAGCGCCAGTGGCGCCGATGCTGCTGTTCGATCGAGTCACAAGCACCCTCGGCGAGCCGCCCTGCGCCGCGCTGCCGCACGAGACGTCGTCCTCGCCCTTCGGCTGGCCGTCCGGTGTGCCGCCCACGCACCAGAGCCTCCGCATCGAGCTCGCCAACAGCGCCATGGTCCTCCTCTCCGAGCTGCTCGCCGACCTGAGCGAGTGGAGCGCCGCCGCCGCCGCCTGCGTCCCCAGGACGATACCGGAGGGGGTGGCCAGGCAGAGCCACCCGCAGAGCCTGCGTGGCGCGGACCTCTGGATCTGCGCCGCAGAGGCCGAGGAGCACCGAAACGGCCGGCGCGTTCCGCCACCCCACGCGCCGCCGCCACCCCCTACCCCTGCCACCAACCCAACGCGTTCCTCCGCCGACGCAAGTCGCACCGCCACTGCGTCTCCTCCGCCGTCGCCGCGACGCGAGCCAAGTGACACGTCCACCTGGCGCGGCCTCGAGCCCTGGAGCTGGGCCGACGAGGTCGCCGCCAGAGAAAGCCGCGCCGCCGCACTGGCGCCACGCGCCGCCCTCACAGAGGACTCGCTCCAGGACGCACTACTGCTGCGAGGGGCGCGCCGCTCCGTGACCCTCTCGCTCCGAAACGTCTTTTTCCTGCTCCCCTGCGCCGCCGACGGCACCGCAGCCTTCCGAAGCAGCGAGCGCCAGGGCTGGGCCTTCTGCGTCGCAGTCTCCAACCACAAACCCGAGCGACTCGCACACGACGCGCCGCCCGCCACCCTCACCACCCGAGCCGCCGCACCTCTCCCCCTCCCCGTCCAAACCCCCGTCTACCCCTCTGCCGCTTCGCCGCCAGCTGCGGCGCACCCTCTGCTGCAGCTCTGCTCGTCGCCTCTGCACGAGACGGTGGAGGCCGACCTGGACATACACATGCTCACCTGCCTGCTGGACGCGGTGGCAGGTGCGCCTACATGTTGGATACGTATTCACGTAGGTATTCACGTATTCCCACATGCTCACCTGCCTGCTGGACGCGGTGGCAGGTGCACCTGTATCTTGGATAGGTATTTACGCATTCCCGTGGCGCGGCCACAAGAATACGAATAACGTATTCCGCCTGTGTAACCCTGTATATGACGTAGTACATATTCAAGGTGTACGGTATTCACAAAACAGGCTCAATATGAATAGAAGGCTTTTTTTTATGCGCTCCTCGTATTCAGGTGAGGGGCAACAACGAACCTCGATGGAACGAACCCAGGCTCTCACGAGCGCATTCTCGAACACGTTTCTGACGAACCCTGTCTCCAACAAACCCAGTCTCGAACGAACCCAATTCTCTAACCTACGTGTTCTCTAACGAAACGCATTCTCTGACGACCCCATTCTCTAAGAAACCCATTCTCTAAAGAACCCAGTCGCTAAGAAACCCATTTCTTGGAAACGTGTTCTCTGACATACTCATTCTCTAACGCACTCGTCCTCTAAGAAACCCGTTTCTAAGGGTGGCCCCTCTACGGAGTCCTGTTTCCAACAAACCTATGCTCTAAGAAATCCATTTCTAAGAGACCCCGTCTCTAAGAAACCCATTTTCTAAGAGACACCCGTCTCTAACGAACCCATTATTTCAGAAACCCAGTCTCTTACGAATCTTGAGGTTGAAGCCTTGGGCGTTATAACCGTTTCTAGTGGGTGTTTTGAGCGCTGCTGCAGCAATCAGAAAACTCCCCCATACCATTCTAACCTTAGTTTCGCAACCCTTCGAACCCTGCGGCCGACGCTGCTCCGTGCGTCCGCATACCGTACGCCGTCCGAGGCTAGCTCTCGGCGACGGTGCGGCCACGCGAGTCGGTTTCTTTGGAACGTACTTGGCTTGGTCTCTACGCACGTAAACACGTCCTCCGCGTCACATCACACGAGGTAGCAACCGAACACCGTCTCCAACGTCACAGGCAGTAACAGTACGTCGAGTGACAGATGGAGGGAGTAGCGTATAGCTACGGGCGGCGTCGAGCCGCGTGCACACCAGATGCAGAGGGGCAGGCATTTACGTGTTGAATAGTTATTCAGGGATTCCTGTGACGCAGCCATAACAATGAGAAACACGTATTCCGCCTGTGTAACCCTGTATATGACATAGAGACGTACATATTCCAGGTTAGGGTTAACCCGTCAGACAGTCTAGCCTGGCGCAGTCTAGCGCACCCGATCGGCGGGATGCGAGAGGTACCGGACGGGAGCCACCGAGATACCGGCGGGGGGCCGGGGTCTCTGTGACGTCCAACGCGACCACGCCCTCCCTTGAACCAGGCCCAAGGCAGGGTTCCCCTCACGCCCTCTGACGCCACCACGCCCTCCGTGTGCCAGCGACCCGCGTGGCTACAGCACTGGCGAGTGAGGGGACCGCGAACCGTGTCCCTTTTACCTCTTTGTTTTGCTTTGCTTTTCTGTGTCGTTGTTGTGATGACTCTTCGTACCGTACACTCACACTACACACGTGTGTTTTTATTTTCTATATAAATATAATATAATTCAAATATAACATAATCTATGTAATAATTCTCACCCCTAGAGTAGACCTTCAGGAGATTCCGCCTGTATCGATGTATCTAGCTATATCTATAACCATGACCATGCAGCTGCGGCGCTGTTTCGAAGTGCTAAGTGCAGCCACGCCCTGGGTGTCCACAGACGGCTTCATCGAGCTATCATCGAGCTAGCCTCACTCCTCTACGGAATCCAGTTTCCAATAAACCGATGCTCTAAGAAACCCATTTCCAAGGTCTAGGGGTTCACCCGAGCTGCGGCGCTGTTTCTGACTGCTAAGTGCAACTATGGCCTGGGTGTCCACAGACGGCTGCTAAGTGCGGGGGGTGGTTCTTCGTGTGGTCGTTTGTGGTGTTGTTCGTGTCGTGTGTTGTGCGGTGTTGTTCTTGTTCTTGTTGTGTGTTTGTGTGTGTGTGTGACCTGTTCCTCTTCTTACAGACGGCTTCATCGAGCTGGCTTCCGCTGGGGAACGTCACTTCGTCCTCGACCCCACGCGGCTCCACTTGACGCACGAAGCAACCGTCGCGCCACCGCCACTACCTATCCAAGATACCACCTCCTCACAACACACCACCGGAACCCACGTCTCCGCCGCCTCCGCCTCTGCCGCCGCCTCCACCTCCACCACCTCTTCCTCCTCCAGCACCCCCTCCTCCTTCGCTTCCGCCTCCTCCTCCGCCGCCGCCGCCTCCTCCGCCTCCTCCTCCTCCTCCTCCTCTGCCCCGGTGGTCTTGTTGGGAACTCTCCGCCGCACAGCGCACGTGCGCATCAACTGCTCCGACCCAGGCCTCCCCCCGCCCTCCCCGACGGTATTCAACCTCACCACCAGAGACGTCATGGTGCTGACGGCAGCCAACGAAGCCCTCGCCCCACCCTCGGCCAACCCCACCCCAACCGACACCAGCCCTCCCACACACGCCCCCCCCCCCTCCTCGCCCCCTCCGCGCCGGCGCGGCCTCCTCAGCGGAGAAATCCGCTGCGGTGCCTGCGTCCACGCCCTCCAACTGGCCTTCCACGGCGAACACTTCTCAAACCAGCCTATGCTGGAGCTCAGCGTTAGCCGCGCAGACGCCACGATGCAGCTCTCGCGCCACTGCTCGCCGGCAGACTCGCACGCCGTGCTGCTCTCTGCGCTGTTGCAGCACGAGAGCGGCCGGCTTGCAGCCTCGGTGGAGCTGGAGGCGAGACGATCTTATATATATATATATATATATATATATATATATATATATATATATATATATATATATATATATATATATATATATATATATATATATATATATATATATATATATATATA
>Ga0105054_10004601_pt1 | contig 20486 bp, 15 predicted proteins | sample BON02_FD_78091 | JGI IMG/M metagenome (GOLD analysis project Ga0105054, IMG submission 78091) | Freshwater microbial communities from Lake Bonney liftoff mats and glacier meltwater in Antarctica - BON-02 (megahit assembly) | ecosystem: Environmental > Aquatic > Freshwater > Ice > Glacier...
ATATATATATATATATATATATATATATATATATATATATATATATATATAAATATATATATATATATATATATATATATACATGTGTATGCATTTTTTTCCCCCCATATATATGATATACAAACCCAGGTGGTCACGGCAGGATAGGCTGCTGGTTGTGCCGTTGCTCAAGTTGAAAGGCTCTCGCGTCAAAGGAGGTGGGGCTTTGGTGAAAGGCCCCATGTGTTGTCGCCCGATGGTTTCTACAGCGGCTGAGTAAGATGGATCACCATGACAAGCCGCATTGCCATGTGTATGTCGTTCGACAATTTTATTGCATGTTTGTGCGTGTATGAATGCGTGCATATATATATATATATTTAGTACATATGTATATATGTATGTACATATTTGTATATGTGTATCATGATTATACATATATACATATATAAATATTTACTTCGTCATACACACATATACATATATATATATATATACATATACTACGTAAGTCATATACAATACACAAGGCCGCTGCAATCGTGTGCAATGAGATTGCGTCGCCGCGGTCTCATGGATTTCCTATCCAACACGGCACAGCAAAGTGCTCTTTCGGGCTGCCCGTGCAGGTTGTTGATTGTCATGGGTGCATGTGTCGCACACCCTGCTGATTTCGATTTGCAGCCGACTGACAGCCTGCCAATTGACGTGTCTATTTTGGCTGCTGTAATGACGAGGACGATGTGCGTGTACTTGTTTAAAGGGCCGTTGTGGCAAACGTGGTTGCAGCCAACGTGGTTGAATGGTGTACTTTGTTCACCACGTATGATAACCAAAACACTCAGAGGTGGGACAAGTCTTGATGAATACTGTATACGCCAGGAGAACACACAGAGACGGGGGGGGCGGCGCGAAGTAGCAGTCAGATCGAGAGCACTTGAAGGTTTACTTGCAAATGTAATCACAAAACAATGAATTGCAGTCTATGTACAATGTACCGCTTTCCACACATAAATTATTGACGAGCACAACCAAATTGGTGCATGCGACCAAATTGGTTCATGGTGCGATGGTCTCAGCATCCACAACATCTGAAATTTGGTCCTGTCCTGGATTCTCGTTGGTTGACACTGGGGCTGGAATGTGTTACTGCTTGCGTGTTACTGCTTGCGAGGGAAGCTGTGCGTAGCTGTGGTAGTTTGAAGATACGGCAAGTGAAGATGAAGATACGACATGAAAATCAGATGAAGATACGACATGAAAATCAGACATGAACATCAGACGATACGCTCAAGCTCCTTAGCATACGACAGAGTCTCGATGATAAGCTTCTTGCTAGGCACACTTAAATCAGCGGTGTTGGTCGCACGAAAGCGCACAACGTTGTTCTTGGTGTCCACCTCCCACTCACGTTCACGCATTGCCGCATAGTCTGACAGCTCGTCCGCTGATTTCATACTGTGTGCCCGGTGATGTCAGTGCCGAACAATCACCCACTTTCACAAAGCGGGGCTTTACAAAAAAAAAGTAGTGCACCGACTTTTAGAATTCATAGGGTGCACCAGCCAAAACAAGAGCAAAGGCCCAAATGAGCAACCCACATCGACGTATATTAACAATATCAATAATATAGGTAGGTGTCTATGAGGGTAGCTACCCTTTATACAAGGTGTTCTCGATATTTTTTATGTCACACTTCCCCATTTTCGTCCTATTTGCGACCTATGTCCGACTCAAAATCTTTACACTTTGACATCAGGTCAATGGTCCTCTTCGAGTGGGGGCGCGCGGCGGCTTCCACCGACACGCGCCCTGAGGTAATCGACACTGAGATTCGCCGGAGGTAACCAAGGAACATGCACGGCAGCGTAGGGCAATCGGAGAGCCCTGCGCCGCCGCGCGCCCGCACACTTCCATGACACACATACCTCAGCATCTTGAGCGCGTCGGCGAGGGGCAACGACTCGTATGCAGCCTCGGAGCTGTCGGCAATAGAGTCGCGCACGGTGCCCGACAGCTTGCTGACAAAATACGAGTACGACGGAGCAGGCACACCCTTTTGTGCCTATAGAAATCAATCCAGGTTGTCAGGTGAATCTCCAAATCGATAACCCCCGGGGCGCGCAGTGTATTAGTATAATACACAACCTCTAAGGAACGACCTCCTAATAAACTTTGTCTAATATACAACTTCAATACACAACCTTGTCTACACAACTTTGTGTAAAACAAAACCTCAGGTTAATGGTCAGTCCAGAGGGCGCGCGGTAGCTTCGGGCTCCGCCGCCGCGCGCCCAGGGAAAAGGGGTTTCCGAGGGACTGAACTTCAAGTTGCGGAACTTCAAGTTGCGTGCAGCGGCCGCGCGCCATTTCTCCCATTTGCTCGCCAGTTTTTGGATCTGTCCTTGTCTCTCTTTTTTTCTTGTCTCTCTCTGTTTTTGTGTTTTCGTGGGATGAGGGGATTCATGTAAACATTTGTTTTTACCTCTTCGACCTTCCGGTAAGTGCCCTCCATGAGATACTGCTCGAGCTGAATGGGAAACTTAATGTATTGGTTCTCGCGCAAGTCCACCGGGATCAGCTCCAGCTCTGACCAGGGATGTGAGTAGAGAGGAGGAGGCGGAGTACAGAATGGCAGAGACACAAAGACAGAAAGGGAGGGAGTGAGTGACAGATGACAAGACCATTCATACGCAGCACTTGGCAAAAGTGCTGCATCACACAAGTCAACGAGACAGCGGGCAAAGACGGGGCGAAGGGAGTGGTGAGGGCGGGTGAGACCAGTGTGGAACTCAGCGATCTTGCTCTGGGCTAGCAGCCCTAGCAAGTTCAGGCCTTGCAGTTGTTGCTGGTTTTCTGATGCCGGCAGCACGGCTGCGTAGTCTGTATAGCAACTTTTTACAAGCGCAAAGTGCCTCTCGAACCCCTCGATTTCCTCCAGCCCTATGCTGATCAGACATCCCAACTCATACGCTTCCCGCGCAATGAGCAGCTCGCTGACATCGGATTCGCTCGCAACCTTGGTGCCCGGCATGGATTTGAAGCTCATCATGGCCATCTGCAGAGAAGCACGCACAGCAGGGGTGGACAGTGAACAAGATGCGCATAGGCGGGAGCGACAAACAGCATGTTTGCTGAGCGCCAGCAGGCTCTGTTCTTCCCAGAATGTGCCGATGCTGCAAAATTCGAAGGGAATCCGACCCAGGCGCTAGCAACATACGCATAGATTGTGCGCTGTACATGCCTGAACACGACATGACACTGCACCCAGGTGGCAGTGTGATGTCGGCATGTGGTGGCGTCTCAAACCAGGTTCAAAAGTGGCGAGAAAGCATGATACGGACAGCAGCGCTGGAAAGGAGACCTTGATCTGAGCGAGCAGCGTTTTGCCCGCTGACATGTCCTTGTTCTTGTACGCATCCCGCAGCTTTGCCAGGATGCCCGCAGCATCTGCCATCTCACCTCTCGATCTCCTTTCGCGCGAAGACACCTGTGCACAAAAAAGAAAGGGGACATGATCCTTTGACGACATCGTCCCGAAAGCTTGCAGGAGCCTGAGGAGGCGGGCCGTCCGAGTGCACCTCGCCCCCAATCCACTCTGCCGGGGGCGCGTCGGCCCATCATTGCCATTTCACGGGCCTGCGGCGCTGCTGGTTGTCGATCCGAGTCGCGTGGCTTGGTCTCGTGACGTTTGCAGACGTTTGCACTCTGCCGCAAGCAGCAATGGCTGGAGAAAGTCCGGCGAAGGGCAAGCAGGCGGCGGGCACAGACGGAGGCGCAGGTGTGGGAAAGGTGCTGCCGCGCGAGCGGGGAAAAAAGAAGGATGCAGACGATGCGGCGGAGGAAGACGCGGCTGGCGGGGCGCAGGAGCCGAAAGTGGACTACAAAAAACTGTATGACGTGCCAGAGTGCCCCGTCTTCCACCCCACAGCCAAGGAGTTTACCAACCCGGGAAAGTACATCGAGTCCATCAGTGAGCAGGTCTGCCAAATAGTAGCAGCAGCATCAGTTGCAGCAACCTGCCACATGCCTCTCATCTTTTTTTACTCTCAACCCAGGTGCGCCCCTTTGGCATCTGTAAAATCGTGCCGCCGCCGACGTGGAAGCCACCCTTTATGATCGACCGCAAAATTTTTACTGTGCGAACGCGCGTGCAGCAAGTCAACTATCTCGACGGGCAGGCCAGACAGCGTCTCATCTTCGTCGAAAACCTATGCCGCTTCTGGTCCAAACGTGGGCAGGAGCTAGAAAAACTCCCGATCATCGCACAGGCCCCACTCGACGTCTGCAGGTCATCTGGCATCAATGCTCCCCCTCCCAACACCTACTTTCTCCGAGTTACATAGAGCCCCCCCTGCCTTGCCTCCTCCTCTAACTCCGCCCGCTGGAATACGCACGACAGACTCTACCACGAAGTGAGGCTTCGCGGAGGCATGACAACAGTTGTCGAAAAGAAAATGTGGTCCGAGGTGGCGCGTGCCATGGATATGGAATCCAGCCACGGCTCAGGTAGCTCGGCTTTCGGCTTTTCTTTTTTCGTTTGTTTGTGTCGTTGCAGGTCCATACCAGCTTCCCCGATCCGGAACGGGAAAAGTCGATTAGCGACAATCCAGTCGATTGTTCTGCGTTTTCCGCCCTGTTACATCATGCGGAAAAATCGACCTGTGGATTGTTCCCTTATTTTGTTTGGTCGGGACCACGTGGCGCGCGACAGTGCTCACTGGCTGCACCCTCTCCGACTCGCGCCCAGCCATTGTGTGCGCTCATTTTGCCACCCCTGCTAACACAATGCGTGCCACAGCTGTGCGCACCCAATACATCAAAATTCTGTTGCCGTACGAGGAATGGAAGGAAAGCACTGGCGAGTATCGCGTCAAGGCAGAGGACGAAGAAGAGGACGACGAGGAGACGGCAGAAAGACGGGAGCGGGAGGAGCGTGCACGTGAGGAGAAAGAAGAGAAGAAACGGAAAAAAGAAGAACGCGCGGCGCTGCTCGCCGCAGAAAACGATGCCCGTCACACAAGGAGACGGCCGAAAGACGAAGGGGGGGCGGAAGAGGAATCCGTCGCGTTCCAGACAGAGGCAGGGGCGATAGTGGTGGGAAGCAAGGTGAGCGTGTTTTGGGATGGCGATGGTGTGAGCTACAAGGGTATTGTCGTGCAAACGTGTGATCAAAGAGGATGTATGGTTGTGTACGATGCTGACGGCGAAACCCACTGGGAAATGCCCGAAAGTATCAAGTTGAGGTGTGGGGGGGATGGCGGAGACATCAGGGATGAAGATATGGATGAAGGCGACCTGCCTATGCTTGATTCTCTTGGGGGGCAAGGGGCACTTGCGTCTCTGGATACGTGCTTGGATGCAGGCGATGAAGTGGGTGATGCTGTAAAATCCATTGTCATGCCCGTCAAGAGGGAGACAGATGATCCAAGTCAAGGTGACGGGGTGGTTGCAAGTGGCAACGGGGAGATCTGTAGTAGTAATAGATGTGGGAGTGTGGGGGTGGGGAGAAAGAGAAAGAAACGCAAGGCCGTTGCTGCGTCTGTGGTGGCAGGAGAGGGTGACGGGGAGGGGGGTGATGCCTGTGTTGATGGTTTGGCGACGATGAAGGTGGAGAAAGTCGTAGAGCATTCAGAAGTTAAGTCGGAGGAGAAAATGAAAACGTATGGAGAGGTGATAGTTGCGAATGAAGGTGCAGCAGGTGGGGCGGTGGAGGGGCAGCAGAATGGTAAAGGGACAAGGGGAGGGGGTGCAAGAGCGGGGAAAATTGGAGGGGGGAAGATGGGTGGTGGTAGGGCACGAGATGTGGATGAGGAGGCTGGTTCCACCAAAGAAGAAGGTGGTGTGGAGGAGAAGGACGATGATGAGTATAGGTTTGGATACCATGATGGTAACACGTACACGCTGCAAGGATTTCGGAAAATGGCCAATGAGTGGAAGGAAGCTCATTTTGAACGCACTCTCAAAAAAACTTCGGAAGATGATGTTGAGGAGGAGTACTGGCGCATCGTCAGCACTCCAGAGACACGGGTTGAAGTAGAATATGGCTCAGAACTCCACACCACCCAGCACGGTAGTGGGTTCCCGACACACGGGAATGCTCTCAACCCCCTCGACAGCAAAACTACCTCCACCTACTGCCGGTCGGGCTGGAATCTCAACAATCTCAACGAGTGCACTCTACTGCGTTTCGTGAAAGAAGACATCCCGGGAATTATTTCGCCCTGGCTGTACATGGGCATGTGTTTCTCGTCATTCTGCTGGCACAATGAAGATCATTTTTTGTACTCTATCAACTACCTGTGGGAGGGTGAGCCGAAGCAGTGGTACGGGGTGTCTGGCGACCAAGCTGACTTATTCGAGGCCACAATACGCGAGTATGCACCGCAGCTTTTTGAGTTGCAGCCCGATGTGCTGTTCCAGCTTGTCACCATGATTGCGCCGTCAGTGCTCAAGGATAAGGGCGTGCATGTGTGCCGTGCGCGCCAGGGCGCAGGCGAGTTTATGGTCACGTTTCCCCGAGCGTATCATGGGGGTTTTAACATGGGCTATAATGTTGCCGAAAGTTGCAACTTTGCGCTCACCGACTGGATCCCATGGGGTCTGATGAGCGACCGCTGGTATCGTCAGTTGGGGCGTGCACAGGTCTTTTCACACCCAGGTCTCTTAGTCAGTCTCGCACAAAATAGTGATACTGTTGAGACAGCAATGTGGCTCTTAAGCGATCTCGAAAGGTACTTTGCACTAGAGCAGCAGGGAGTGCAGGCGCTGATTGCTAAGGGGCTGACTGCGCGGCGCCGCCTCGAAACAACTGCAGGTATTCTCACAAATATGTTGTCAGCAAATGCGGAAAATGAACAAGCCAATACAATGTTGGATGGAAAACGACTCTGTGCTGGGAGGATGAAGAGCAGTAATATGAGCATGCAAGATATTCGACGGCAGCGCGAGAGCCAGGGTCAGGACGAGTGCTGCATCTGCCTTGGTTCCACCTTCCTCTTCCTCGTCCGCTGCTCCTGCAGCGACAAGCGCGTATCATGTGTGGCACATGCACACCGCATGTGCTCGTGTCCTGTCACCTCCAAGACGCTGGAGGGCCGTTTTTCTGACGACGAGATTACACAGCTTGTCTCTGATGTGCGCCAGCGTGCAGAGCGTCCAGCGATCTGGACTTGCCAGGTCGACCATTTTTTGGGGGCTTCAGCCCGAGGAGACAAACCCCCGCATGTGCGTGCAGTACAGCGACTAGTAGCAGAGGCAGAAGCGTTTCCTAGGGCCCTCACGTTTGTGTGGCAACGACAAGAGGAGCTTAAGAATGTACTCAAGCAGGGAAACTCGTGGGTGACACAGTCAAAAGCAATCATGGCGGCGGTGAAGAAGTCAGAACCCAAGGGGCGTGCTGCAGCTAAAGAAACCAACACGGAGCCCTCGACCTCAATCGCAGATATTCAGAAACTGATCGAAGAGGCCAGTGAGCTCAAGGCAGTGCCAGATGAGCTTGAGACGCTCGAGGCTCTGATGGCCTCTGTGATGGCTTGGCGTGAGCGCATCCGCGAGGTCCTTCCTGATCATGTTCGTTGGTGTGTAGAGCTCCGGAAGCTAGATGATGCTTTCTTGCGGCAACTGCTGGTAGATGGAAGGCTTTTGCGTGTGCAAATCCCCGAGCTCCGAAAACTTGCATATGAGTCCGATCTTCGAGCATGGATTTTCTCTCTTCCCGACATTCCTGGTTGCTGTGCCCTGGCACGCGCGGTGGAGCTCGTGAAGGATGCAGACGACAAGAAGCTGCAGAGCCCAGAAGTTGACACAGTGCGCCGGGCGATGGTCGTGGCGGAGACGACTCGGTCTCGTGTGCAAAAGGCACGCGGGCGCGGTACTAGTGTGGCAGTACTTAGATCGCTCCTGGAAGACATTGTAAAGGATAAGACAAATGCGCACGATGGACTTATTGTGGAGCTGGAAGAAGAGCAAGATATTCGCAAGATGCTCAAACAGTGCGACGAGTGGAGTGATCGTGTCACTCTTTCGCTCTCGGAGGGCGATGTTGCAGTGGCGGGTGCTGGCAAAGAACAGATTGAAAAAGGCCACAGCAGTAGGCCGATGCTCAAAGATCTAGAACAACTACAGGATGACTACCAGTCGATTGGGGTGTATATAGAAGTGGGCGAAGCGCTTCGCCGCCGTATTGAGACGGGACAACTCTGGAAACGCAAGGTAATGCGTGCAGCGCCGCTTGCGCTTGCTCCTCCTCACTCTGCGTCGGCAGCTCCGGAGAACACGGCGAGTGGGCTTGAGGAGATAATGTCGGGGGTCGAGGCTGCGGTGAGGGCAGCGGCGATGGAAGGAGCCTCAATAGCAACAGTAAACGCTGCTATGGCAGCTGCCGTGTCTTTTGCTGACACGGCGGCTGCGATGGCAAATGCAGTGGCAGCAGCTGTGGCAGAAGAAGCAATGGGGAAAGGAGAACAGGATGAGCTGGAGCTCCAGCCCGGCGTCGGAAGCAAAAGGAATATGAGCAAGAGAGATAGAGAGCGGGAGTCAAAGAAGATGCGCAAAAGTGACGGAGGGAGCGCTGGCGCGGGGGGTGTACGTAGTGCTACGTCTGTTACTGTCCTGCAAGTGCAAGAGCTGCTGGAAGAGGAGGCAAAGTTGCGTGTGCAGGTGGAGGAGGCAGTTACGCTGCGCTCCCGTCTCGCAGAGTACATGCAGTGGTGTCAAGACACTCGGGCGCTGTTATCAGCTGTTGGTTCTCCCATCGAAGCATACCAGTTGTCCCAGCTGGATCCCGAGATTCTCAGCTATTTTCAGAATATTCGACACGGCACATTGCTATCAGCAGCGTTGCAGCGTGGAGAGGAAATGGGGGTTGTGCTTGGGGAGGAAGCGCACATGATACACGTGTGGCTATGGGGAGTCAAGGTGGGGCAGTTGCTGGCCGCAGGTACCAGCACATATGGTGCGCAGGTAATATTCTCCGAATTCCATTGTGGCTGTGTCAGTGTATTTTTTTCCCCTTGACTTCGTGTGTGCCTGGTGTCCCGTAATCAAATTTGCTGATTATTCTTCAACTGTATCATGTGCTATTGTTTTCTTCCCTCTTCTGTCTTCCTTCTTTCTGTCCTCGATCTTTCACAGCGCGAGCAGCTCGTATCACTGCACTCAGAAGCCGCAGCGCTGCGGATCGAGCTTGGCAGCCCAATTCTAGGTGCAATCAAGATGGCGGTACAGGTTTTGGAGGCGCAGGGCTGTGTATGTGGCTCGAGCATACAAGGCAGCGGCTTCACGTTGCAATGTGTTGGCTGCCACAAGCAACTACACCCAGCGTGTGTAGGCCTGCATCCTTCCGACCCCCGCATCTCTTGTGCTGCCAATGCATACCTCTGCGCTCCGTGCCGACGCAAGGGGAGAACTGTGCAGGGGTCTGATGCGTGGACGCGTGATGGGCCGGTTACTTTGAAATTGCCAGAGGGTTGGCTTCAGACTATAGATCCGTCGTCGGGGTGCATAATTTTCTTGGAGCGGTCACATGACGGCGGCGTGATTCAGGCGCTGCGCACGCCGCCGCCGGCCTCGGTGGCGGTTATTCCCTGTGCACCCAACCCGTGCCTCGCCCGGGCGCCAGACACAGCCGCGCTGTGCCAGGTGTGCTTTGAGGACTTGGAGGAGCTGCCAGATGCTGCTGCCGATGCAGCAGCGAGTGAGCAGGGCGAACTTCTCCTGTGCCTTGAGTGTGGTGTGCGTGTGCATGCTGGCTGCTATTGCGGGTCGACACAACGCGTGGGATCTACTTCTGGCCCGACGCCTTTTCTGTGCCGTCCTTGCGAATATGCTGTGAATTTGCGGGATGCTGGGTGTGTGCTGTGCGGACTAGCCGGCGGGGCCATGAGTCCTGCCACATGTGGAGGATGGGCACACGTATCGTGCGCCCTCTGGGCGCCCAAGGGCTCTGGTGTTGAATTTGAGGATGTTTCTGCTGCCAAACGTACATCAGCAGCAGCAACAGCAACAGAGTCTGCAGCAGGTGGTGCAGCTGCTGCTAGCGAAAGTGCGTTGGCGGATAGCAAGGTCAGCCCAGGCTCGGTACGAAGAAACGTTCAACGTGTTGTCGTGGCGGAGTCATTCAAGACAGTGAATGGTTTCCTCCCCAAAGACAGCAAGAATACCAATGAAGGACGACGTTCATCGGGAGGAAGCTCGGCAACAGGCTGTTGTCTGTGCCCCAACCGCAAGCCAGGCGGTGTCACTGTCAGGTGCCAAGAAAAAAGCTGCAAACGCGTGGCGCATCCTGTCTGCGGGTTGGAACATGGCTGGTATCTCTTCTTGGATACCTCGGCCAACCTAGAGCAAGCCGCACATGAGGGTGCTCCTGCCGATGGCAATCGAAAGCGGCGCGACAAGAAAGGAGGCAAGACTAAAGACGAGAGAGCCAAAGAGGTGGAGCGGCTAGTCTTTTGTAACGAACATGCGCCGCAGGAAGATGATGATGACGACACGCTCTACTGCATCTGCCAGCGCCTGTACTTTTTGTTTGCCCCTTTGTGTGTGTCTTTGAGTGCCTGCTCCATTTTGTTGTTTATTGAGCTGCTCTCGCTGCCACTGCGACATTGGGACAAAACACTGACACTCTTGAGCAACAGATACCAGGAAGGCGAGTGGATGATCGAGTGCGAGTCGTGCGAGGGCTGGTTTCACGGCCAATGTGTTGGTGTGCTCGAAAAGGAGGCGGACTTGCTGGTCGACTGGCGCTGCCCGAAGTGCCGGCCACCACCCTCAGAGGCAGCAGCAGACATGCAAATGGACATGCAAGTTGACATGCAAGTCGTGACCTCTAGACCGGCAATTGTGGATGGGTATGCTGCTGCACCGCCCGAAACGGTTGCAACAGCGCCGAGGGCAGAAGAAATGTCGCTGTTGCTGAACTTGGCTGGCGGGTTCCCATGAATAAACGAATCTCACTGTCGATAACCCCTACTCATGAATATTGAAAACCGGGCATGGTGTACGCACAAATGCTTGGTGACGCTCTAACCCTTAATGGCCCGGGGTATTTGTTGACGGTGAACTTTTGATTCAAAGTTTCACGTGGCAACCGCATAGAACCTGAATTGTTTGCAGCGAGCATCTGTACCCTTTCCGCGCAAGATGAATCCCACTGGCAACCTATATGGGTTGTTCTTACGTTGATTGTTTCGGCAAATTATGGATGTTGAAAATGACAAATGATCTTGACCCTGAGCCACTGTGCACAGGTCCCCAGAAACTCTCTCAGACCGTTGCTACCTATCAAGTTCGGGGACCCGCTTGTGTGGTTCAGAGTGAAAAGATTGGTGCGCCGGGATGCATTTTCAGACTATCAAGTCCCAACTGTGACCACCCTTTAGTGTTGCAGTGTGTTGCAGTGCGTTGCAGTGCGTTGCAGCGCGTTGCAGTGTGTTGCAGTGTGTGGCAGTGTGTTGCAATGTCCTCACACCTCACCGCACCACAGATTGAATGAGTGCCGTGGGGAAGAGAGACACACATAGTAGTAGATATTGTATCTGTCTATCGATGTACATATGTTTTTATATCTATATAATATAAAAATAGTTTATGGCGCACATGGCACACACACACGCACACGCACACGCACACATCACACATAGACACAGACACAGACACCCGAACAAAGTAGGTGCATTGTGCGGCAATCTACGTGCGGGAAAATCGAGGGTGGCGTGAAACGAAAAGAAAAAAAGTCACGGTGTAGTGGCTCAAGGGGCTGACTCATTCTTTGGCTAACTAATACTTCGGTGAACTAACACTTCAAGAAAATTTTGCGATAAACAGATTTGTTTTCTGCAATATATGTCTGGATGTCGTCTGGATATCACACCTCAACAGTGTTGAAATGTGCGTGTGCAAATGTGTGTGTGTGTGAGTGTGAGAGAGAGAATGAGCGACGGAGCGACTTAGTGGCAGGGATAGATGTGTAGACACATAGAAGGGGATGGATATATAGACACATAGAAGGGGTTGGGTACGTAGACACATAGAAGGGGATAGATATATAGAAGTATAGAAGTGGATAGATGCGTAGACCTTTAGAAGGGGATAGATATATAGTCACATAGAAGTGGATAGATATGTAGACACATAGAAGGGAATATGCATATAGACACATAGAAGGGGATAGATATATAGATATATAGATACGTAGAAGGGGATAGATGTATAGTCACATAGAAGTGGATAGATATGTAGACACATAGAAGGGGATATGCATATAGACACATACGGGGATGGGTATGTAGACACATAGAAGGGGATAGATATATAGATATATAGATACGTAGAAGGGGATAGATATATAGCCGCATAGAAGTGGATAATTAGCCACATAGAAGTGGATACTTGTGTAGACACATAGAAGGGGACAGTTTTGTAGACACATGGAAGGGGATAGGTGTGTAGACACATAGAAGGGGACAGATATATAGACACATAGAAGGGGATAGATATATACACACAAAGGAGGGGTAAGATATATAGTCCAATAGAAGGACATAGATATATAGATATATAGACGAAGATAGATATGTGGAAACATAGAAGGGGATATGGGGTGGCTACGATTGATAGGCTCCTTAAAATTATAGGTCTCTTCTGCAGAATATCGTCTCTTTTATAGGTCTCTTTTACAAAAGAGACCTATGATTTTAAGGAGCCTACTAATCGTAGCCACCCCATAGATATATAGACACATAAAACGGGATAGGCATATAGACACATAAAACGGGAGCGATGTGTAGACACATAGAAGGGGATAGACATGTAGACACATAGAAGGGGATGGGTATGTAGACACATAGAAGGGGGTAGATATATAGATATATAGACTCATAAAAGGGGATACATATATAGCCACATAGAAGTGGATAGATATGTAGACACATAGAGGAGGATAGCTGTATAGACACATAGAAGGGGATAGGTGTGTAGACACGCAGAAGGGGATAGATATATAGACACTTGAAAGGCGATAGGTGTATAGTCCAATAGAAGGACATAGATGTATAGATATATAGAAGGAGATAGATATGTAGACACATAGAAGTGGATAGACATATAGACGCATAAAAAGAGATAGACATATAGACGCATAAAAAGAGATAGATATGTAGACACATAGAAGGAGATAGACATGCAGACTCGTAGAAGGGGATAGACATATAGACACATAAAAGGGGATAGATATATAGACACCCGAGAGAGTCACTAAGTCATTCTGTGAGCAATTCCAATTCTGTAGGGCGACTTAGTGACAAAAATGGCATTGCTCATGTTTTCTTGTCCCATCTATCAATAGATATATAGACAAGTAGAAGGGGATAGATATGTAGACACATCGAAAGGGGGTAGGGAGACAGAAAGAGAGATAGCAATTGAGGGAGGGAGGGAGTAGAGTGGGGGGGAGGGAGGAAGGGAGGGAGGAAGAGGGAAAGGATAAGAGTGGGGAAGAGGGAGGGACAGAGTCCGTGACATGACTCTCTCTCTCTCTCTCTCTCTCTCTCACACACACACTCTCTCTCTTTCGATACCAAGCACTTTCCCTCACCTTCTCCTACTCTCTTGTTTTCCCTTTCGGTTTCTTTCTTTCTTTCTTTCTTGGGTTGCGAATACCCCACTTAATCACTGGACTAAGCGGGTGGTGAGCACCCGATCAACAACGTAGTACCAATTAGTATTTCATCTTCGGAGTGTCCCTGTCCGAGTCTCGAAGAGAGAGAGAGGGAGCAGCAGGACTGAGTGAGAGAGAGTACTTTCATTGGCAAGAAACGTGACGCCTCCGGCTGGACGCCCCCCTCTCCAGTCACGGTGAAAGACACCATGGGTCCGCACACAGTAATAAGCTGTCACGGTTACGAACTACCTTGTAAGCAGGACCGTGACACAGACACGCTAAGCTGATGCCATCAACAGCCTGAGAGACCTAGACGACGCACGCGCATAAAGAGCACTCATGTCAAGAAACAGTGAAGGGAAAGACACGTGTGGAGCTCGTCCTCTGGCTGCCCGCGGACCAGCGCACTGTAGGAAATAAACGTAGACTGGATGTGAATTGTGTGGCGGTCCAAGTGCCAGTGACTCAGAGACATTCCAGTACAAATGCAAAACGATGCAGTGATAATACCTCCGTGACCGTGATTGTGTCAAGTTACTTCAGTATGGGCTGGGTTGAAATTTCTATACAGACCGTTTCGTGGTAACGGCCGCAGTTGCCGTGTGTGAATACTGCTAGGCTAGGTGTGAGGATCCTGATGTCGCCTGAGAGAAAGATGAAGAAAAGAAAATTGGTGATACCTGAAACTTGAACATCTTGAAGTTGCATTTCATTAGGCCAAAAAAGGCTCGAAATGGTATCGGAGCCAAGGGTTTTTTTTTTCAAACTTTGAGAGATTAAATCTCGCAGCTGTTTTCGCCACTCACTTCGCTTGCACATTGGGGATGTTTTGTGGAGTCCTGAACCAGACTCACGTCACCAATTTTCACAGTGCTTTTGGTCAGCTTTCTTGGTTTTCAGGAAAATGCGTTTTCATACAGAAAGTGCTAAAGCGTATCACCAAAAACACCCCACAGAAGGGTCAACTTTTTGGCCATATGGATTGAGCAGGGCGCTTGTTTTAGAGATCACCAATTACAAGGGAGGGAGGGTGCTTTAATTTAAACGCACCATTTCGCGGTTGGTGAGTGATTTTGTGGTTCTAATGTGGGGGGATCCTTTCTGCTCCTGCTCATGCGCCCTGCCAGCCGCCTCTTCCTCCGCCGCATCGTCTGCGTAGTTCCTTTTGCCCCGCTCGCGCGGCAGCACCTTTCCCGCACCTGCGCCTCTGTCTGCACCCGCCGCCTTCTTGCCGTCAACCTTTGCCGGACTTGCTCCTGCCATTGCTGCTTGCGGTAGAGTGCAAACATCACGAGACCAAGCCACACGACTCGGATCAACAACCAGCAGCGCCACAGGCCCATGCAATGGCAATAATAGGCAGACGCGCCCCCAGCAGAGTGGATTGGGGGCAAGGCGCACTCGGACGGCCCGCCTCCTGCAAAGACGATGTCTCTCGCAGTCACAGGATCACGTCCCCTTTCTTTTGTGTGCACAGGACCGTGTCGACAGGAGATCGAGAGGTGAGATGGCAGATGCTGCGGGCCTCCTGGCCAAGCTCAGTGCGGGATGCGTACAAGAACAAGGACATGTCAGCGGGCAAAATGTTGCTTGCCCAGATCAAGGTATCCTTTTCAGCGCCAACACCAATGTCCGTATCAGCACCACACCCACTTTACTTGTTCTCGCTATTTGTGAACTTGGTTTGAGACGCAACAATCCACTGATATGTCAGCGGGCAAAACACTGCTCGCCGAAATCAAGGATTCTCTGCAATTAAGTATCACGTGACCTTACGTATGTGTTCGACTGAGCACCTCAACACCGCCGCTGCAAGCACCAAATTGCATACTAGTGCGATGAAGAGACGCACGGAAGAGAGCCCAGAGCTGTGCCCACAAATGTCTACAAACCCAAATTTTCTTTTCCTAAAAAATTGAGTCCATTTTCAAGTTTTTTAGGCCTAAAAAAAACTTGGAAATGGACTCAATTTTTTCTTGATTTGCAACACTTGAAGAATAATTGCCCCGACTTTGACTCGGGGCTATCGATAATTATTCTAGCCCCAGGGCATTCAGCATTTGATTGCGGCGTTCTAGGGAATCATGAATGCAGCCCTAATTAAGCCTCAATAAGCCCCCTCTCCACCATCAAGACTCGGTGGTAAGGGGGGCCCGTGGAGGCTCTCTTTGGCAACGAGCCAAATTTTAAAAGATTGCATCTGACATAACAAAAAAAAATTGTCACAACGGAATCATATAAACAAGTCTGAATGAAATACACAGCACAAAGTGTCAACATCCGTCTCTCTCTCGCCACTGTCCTAGGTAGGTGCAACGCAACAACACAAGGGACGCAGACCCCCCCCCAAAAAGCGCGTTGCAACGCAGGGACGCAAGAACCCCCCCTCGGGGGGGGTGTTCAAGTGCTCCCCGAGAGGGGTCAGTCGGGTTAGATAATCTCAGATAAATGAGTCACGGTCAAAAATATTTTTCGATTCAAAAATCAGGGAAAAGTCTTGTTCCTCAAAGGTCGTCAGGCAGGCGACCCGCGAAGAGAAGGAAAAGGAGGAGGCCGAATTTGATGTGGTCAAGTTTCAGTGTGTGGGGGGGGTTGTACAGGGAGTTAGCGGTGGGTGATATGGGGTGGCTACGATCAGTAGGCTCCTTAAAATGATAGGTCTCTTTTGCAGAATATCGTCTTTTTAATAGGGCTCTTTTGCAAAAGAGACTTATGATTTTAAGGAGCCTACTACTCGAAGCCACCCCATATCCATGTATCCCCATGGAGATATCCCCTTTTGATCAGATACAATCATAATAACTTGCGGATCCGAAACACGTGTGACTTGTGTGATTTCATGTGTATGAGGTTTTACATTTTGATATTTTGATTGAAATCAATCACACGCACTCCTGTCCATCAGTTGACCATCACAGTCTTGAATACAGTGTATGTATACAAGAACTTTGTCTGCAACAAAAAAAAATCAGTGTAGAAGACTGGGGGTTTCCAGTCCAAATTTGACCGTGACCCCCCCCCTTTTCCCATTTTCCCCCCACGGTATTACCGCTTAGCCTGTGACTGTGTGAGAGACTAGAGTAATATAAAACCGTGTAAGGTGCAACGCAACAACGCAAGGGACGCAGACCCCCCCAAAAAAGTGCGTTGCACGGACGGAGGCCTGTCAGCTGCGTTGCACCTACCTAGCCACTGTCACGCGTCTTTCTCTCCGAGTCAGTCTAAAGCGTGAAAACCAGCAGTCTTGACACTCCTTTCCCGGCAAATCATCTTCACTGGCACCTACCTACCAATGGAAACTGTGACAGGAGGGGCTGAGGCGCTTCTTCACTTGAGCAATTGCATGTTACATCAAGGTTGAATCAGAGGGCCCAAGGGAGTAGAGTTTTTATCGAAAATTGATAGTGGGTATCCCAAGGATACGGAAGTTCCTTAATTCACCCTGGCAAATCCTGGGAATTCCCTTCGCTTTAAAACCCATTGGTCAGCTCGCCCGTTCCAGGGGACCTAGAAAGACGTCCCAGTCACCAGTCTGACGTACTCGAACATAAAGACACGTATGGGCATACGTGTAGGCTGTAGTGGGGGTCATCAGGAGAGGTCATCAGGAGAATAGTGCAAACCGTCGATGTCAGATGACTTTTATAGACAAGTTCTGGCATTTACAGAGTCCGCTACCTCAAAGAAATTGGCTACGTCTCAATGTCTCAGTGCGCTACCGGGCCGGCTAGGGAGAGTAGAGTCGGACCCTAGGGAGAGCAGAGTCAGACCCTATTTTTTTCCATTCAAGACCGTGTCGATCCTAGACGGCCTCGGATGGGTAAAAGAAACCAGCGCACCTATGACTCCCATACAACCACTGCCCGGTGTCTCAGCAGCCTTGGTTACAATTAACACAGAAGCAAATAGAGGCGGAGATGAAATCCACTCTAGGGGCTTAAAAATAAAATCCAAAAAAAACCGAGGAAGAAACACCCGCGCCAGAGAGATCAATGACCCAAGTCCCGGGCCCCCTATGGCGAACCATGTACTAGACTTGATTTAGATTTACACGCCTATTGACCCCTGATTCTGGCCGGGATATTGACTTGGTGAGGGGGACCGACGACACTGATCAGGTGGCTTTGAGGGTAGAGTTTTCATTAAGAAATGATACTGGGTATTCCAAGGATTTTGTGCTTGCCCCCATTAAAGTGGGCGGAGGGTTCTGTTCAGGTGGCAGAGAGTGGCGCAACAAAATGTCTGGGAGAGATTTCTTTGAGAGATTTAATCTTTTTCATCGTCGTCTTCAAGATTTTTTTCGCTGTTTTTTTTTTTGAGAGTAGAGTTTTTGAAAGAGGTAGTGCTTGAGAAGTGAAACGTGGCGGGAAGTTATTTTTTTCCATGTTTATTGTTTCCCCCTTTTTGATTTTTATTGTATTTTTCCCCCCTTACGGCCAGGCGGTGTTTAATCAGGGTCGGAGTCGAGAATGGGGTCAGGGAGGTGGAGGTGTATTGTGGTTGCCTGGGATAGGGGGTGGGGAATACTAGGGGACTTTTCAACTGTCCGTGTGCTTGCACTCCCCCCACCGCTCACTGTGTGGCTAATTCTCAATTTTACGCCTTTTGGTCCAAAATTTTCACCCTCGTGGCCCCTCATTTTGTTGGTCAGCACGATTTGCGAAGTAATCTGTCTGAGTCCCGTTGCCCTCGATGGTTCGGCTGTAACGTGGCATATCCCAATTCTCTCCTACGGGAGGTTGGCTGAGCTAGCGTGTACTGGCGCGCCCTCGGCCTGTCTGCAAGAAAAATTTGGGGGATTAAACCCCGCCTGGCCCCCCAGGGGGCATTTCCAAATCCCAGTTGGGATGGTGGTGAGAAGTGGGAGGTGGCAGTCCATATGCCATCCTGAGTTAAATATGCCACAAAGGAACATTTTATGCTCGTCAAACGGGCTCTGGCATACTTGGCAGTGAGCATCGTCCGGGAGTGGGCAGGGTAGGTGCGACCGGCGGGGAGACAAGGGGAAGGGGGCACGGTACCAGTGGCTGGGCTAGGTGAGAGTGGGATTGAATTGAAAGAATGAGTTGTGTGCATGTAATGAAGGTTAAGAGAGCCCATGCTTTCGCATGTTGTCTATCAAGTTTGGGTGAGGTGGAATCGAGCAATGTAGTTGCTATTCCACCCAAGATGCAAGAAGTCGCGCTCTGGCCGTCCACGAACGTGTCAATTGCCATAATTTGGTGGGAAAAAGGGGGAAAGGAGGCTGGCTATAGTCCGTGGAAACTCTGGTCCGACCCCTGTGGCGCATGGAGGGCTAAAGCCCCTCTAATTGCAGCGCGCCCGTATTGGCAGGTAGTATATCGACAATTACTGAGATTACTGTGTACAATGTTTTGGTCTACGAAAGCCTAGCCGGAATTAATCCATAAAAGCGAGTATAATATTGTACCACTGGACCATCATTGGATTCATTTCGGTTTTGTGAAACATATCATTTTTCATTCCTGCAATCAGTACTCCTGTCTTTCTGTCTGGTCTCATTTTGTTCTGTGTTTTTCACATTGTTCCAGCACGATCACCAGTGTATCCAACACCAGGGGTTTATCGGATTTAATTTTTTATGATATCGGGGGTTTATCGGATTTTTTATGATACCGGGGGTTTATCTGATTTTACCTTGACATTTCGGGAGGTTTTCCCTAAGGATAAACTAGGTTTTAACTGGGTAAACCCCCGGTATGTCCAAAAACATTCGATAAACCCCCGGTATTGATTGTCCAAATTTTTAATCTAGGTTATCCCTAGATAAACCCCCGGTATGGTCAAAAAAATACGATTAATCCCCGGTATTGATGGTCCAAATTTATTTTGCCCCCCAATTGGGACCTACCCTGATGACGCGCGGCTGCTTCGGCGCGTTGCGCCTCGCTGCCGCGCGCCCCATTTTACTACACGCGTGTTTGGCCACAGTGCGATTTCTCCATTCAGAATATTCTTGGGCGGTGAGTGTCTATATAGGTTGCCCACGCCCAGAGATCGAATCATGTGGGTAAGGTTAAGACTTTGAATTTCTGGTTGGGCAAGTGGGGAGTAGTGGGGGCAGTGAAGAAGGGTGTGAGTCTCATTTGAAGTCATTTGTAGTCATTTGCACCGTGACTCATTTGCAAGGGGAGACACGAGGGGCAATAGCGTTCATCATACGGGGTACAGGTGTGGTTGTTGAGTGTTCCTTGAATTCGCAGTCGACCGTGACAATTCTATTAAAGCATATTTAAGTCAACTTGAGGCCCCAAGGCGTCTCCCCGAGCACTGACTCGGAATATATATAGTTGTGTGACCGAAAAGGAGTAACGAACACCCCATCCCGACGCGTCCGAATCTGTGGCTGGCGACAAGGTGTGCGGGGGGTTGTCCTGGATGAAGGTTTTGAAATGCAGGACATGCACGACGGCTTCATTGCTGACATCGAGGGCAGCTTGGTCGACAATTTCAAGACCTACCTGCCTGTATGATTGGCATGCACATAGAGAGAGGGAGAGAGAGTGAAAGAGAGAAAGAGAGAAAGAGAAAAAGAGAGAAAGATAGAAAGAGAGAAAGAGAAAAAGAGAGAAAAGGAGAGAAAGAGAGAATGAGAGAAAGAGAGAAAGAGAGAAAGAGAGAGAGAGAGAAGGAGAGAAGGAGAGAAAGAGAGAAAAAGAAAAAAAGAGAGAGAGAGAAAGAGAGAAAGAGAGAAAGAGAAAAAGAGAGAAAGAGAGACAGAGAGAAAGAGAGAAAAAGAACAAGAGAGCAAGAGAGAAAGAGAGAAAAAGAACAAGAGAGAAAGAGAGAAAGAGTGAAAGACAGAAAGAGAGAAAGAGAGAAAGAG
>Ga0105054_10004619_pt1 | contig 20439 bp, 21 predicted proteins | sample BON02_FD_78091 | JGI IMG/M metagenome (GOLD analysis project Ga0105054, IMG submission 78091) | Freshwater microbial communities from Lake Bonney liftoff mats and glacier meltwater in Antarctica - BON-02 (megahit assembly) | ecosystem: Environmental > Aquatic > Freshwater > Ice > Glacier...
GAACAAAGGCGCTTGCATCACCGCAAGATCGCCGCATAATATCAACCAACCGGATGAGCCCAAACACTCACCTGTTTTAAACTGCCAACAGTCTCAAATTATCTGACGACGGACAGCTAATGGAAAGATACTCAAGAAAGATTTGAAGGTTCAGTTTGAAGTTAATTCCGTAGATGAATAGGAACCAAGATTCAGCGTAGTGCCGGGAAACGGACATTGCAGCGCTTGGCGGACTTAGCTGACCTTATGCGAGCGAAGCCATGTCGATCACGAACCGGTACTTCACGTCGCTCGCCTCCATTCGTTCGTAAGCTTCGTTGACTGTTGACATGGCGATTGTCTCGATCTCTGGGGCGATGCCATGCTCCGCACAGAACTCAAGCATCTCTTGCGTTTCCGCTAGCCCACCGATTCCGCTTCCGGTGAGTATCTTGCGTCCAAGCAGAATGCCTGTGTGCAACTCCGGCATCTTGTCTATCATTCCGACGAGAACCTGTACGCCATCTATCTTCAACAGCAGGAGGTAGGGTGCAACGTCGTGGCGCACGGGGATGGTATTGAGCACCATGTCGAACTTCCCTGCCGCAGCACGCATCGCGACCTTGTCCGTCGTAATCAGGAAGTCCTGCGCACCGAGTGCAGCTGCGTCGCTACGTTTCTCTTCACTGCGGCTTAGCACCGTGACCTCCGCGCCCATGGCAATAGCGAGCTTGACCCCCATGTGACCAAGGCCGCCCAGGCCCGCCACGGCCACTTTGCTGCCTGGCCCGATATTCCATTGCCGGAGTGGCGAATAAGTCGTGATTCCCGCGCACAGCAGAGGCGCGGCCACATCAGACGCGAGTGCTTGCGGCACCTTGAGCACGAACTCTTCACGGCACACGATCCGGTCTGAATAGCCGCCGAAGGTGACCGAACCGTCCTGGCGATCCTTGCCGTTGTATGTGCCGGTCATGCCAGTCTTGCAGTACTGCTCGAGCCCCGCCTGACAGTGATCACACTCCATGCAAGCATCAACCATGCAGCCGATCGCCACTCGATCACCAATCTGGTGCAGGGTCACCGCCTCGCCGACGGCGCTTACGGTGCCGACGATCTCGTGCCCCGGCACGGCGGGGTAGACGGTGCGCCCCCAATCGTTTCGTGCAGTGTGCAGGTCCGAGTGGCAGATGCCGCAATGGGTAATGTCGATCAGTACGTCATTGTCCCGCAATCCGCGTCGGTTGAATTGAAAAGGCGCCATGCCACTTTCAGGTGACGTGGCTGCATATCCCCGCGCTGGATATTCGTTGGTCTGACTGGCCACGAGACGACTCCTAGTTGAAATACTTCCCAGTGTGCTTCCCACAGAATCGAGCCATTATCAACGTGTCAGCGTCGTCTAAGGATGACGGTCAAGCGACAGGCTTCCACTTCCAATTCCGCAGTCCAGCACCCTTGCGGGTGCCCCCGCACGTTCAAGAACCGGCACCGCGCTGCATGCAAGCAGCGGTGTTCGATAAGCGGTTTGAAGCCGGAACCGGCGCGACATCTGAACCCATCCTCCCGAAGCAGCATCATACTGAATGGCCACCTATTTCCTGCCGCCGGCGCTCAAAAAATTGCGGGCCAAGGCACCGGGGATTCAGATTGAAATTATTGCTTCGAACGAGATGAGCGATTTACGGCAACGCGAAGCCGATCTCGCCAAGATACAATTCGTCGGCTTCGACGATCCTGAACGGCGCATCGGGAAGTTAGAACAAACTTACGAATTCGCATGGTTTTTGACGTGCTGGCAGAGGGTCTGTTTGGTCATAGAGGAAGGACCACGAGTTATTCCCCTGCGGACGAGCGAGTTAAGTTGCAACAATTCCCAATCTGCAACTCTCCCTGTGACCCCTAACCCTCAATTCCCTCGGCAATCGCTTCGCGCGCCTCCGCGCCTGCCCAGTCATATTCGCCGATCACCCGCCACACTTCGCGGCCTTGTGCATCATACAGGACCGTTGTCGGCAAAACGCCGCCATCAATCGCAAAGCCCAGGGCATTTTCGGAATCGAGCCATGGCTGCAAATTGGTGAATTTCTGTTTCGCAAAGAACGGCTCAACCTTGGCTGCCCCCTGCATATCCTGACTGACTGTCACCACGCGCAGCGCATCACCGAATTCGTCCGCCAGGTCATCCAGTATCGGCATTTCCACCACGCACGGCGCGCACCATGTCGCCCACAAATTCAGCAGCACCGGGCCGCCTTGCAGCGCGCCGGTGTTGATCTGCTTTCCCGACGGATCACTCAGCAAAATCGCTGGCATCAGCTCGCCCGCATGGCCCCGGTCGATCTCGCCGACCAAGCTGGCCTTTGCGCCCGCCAACTCGCCCTGTTCTTGCACGTCGGGCACGGCTTCCCTATCGCAGGCGGCCAGCAGAAGGGCCAATAGCAGCGTGAGCGATAATCTTAAGGACACTAAAGGCTCCAATCAGATGTGGGGCGGACGCTTTGCCGAGGGGCCCAGCGCGATCATGCGTGAGATAAATGCCTCGATCCCGTTCGACAAGGCATTGTGGCATCAGGATATCGCCGCGAGCAAGGCCCACGTCGCCATGTTGGGCGCGCAGGGGATTGTCACATCCGCCGATGCCGCGACTATTTCCGATGGTCTGGACCGGGTCGCTGGCGAATATGAGCAGGACGGCGTGCCCGAGGATTGGGACCTCGAAGACATCCACATGACCACCGAAAGCCGCCTGGCCGAATTGATTGGTCCGGTGGCCGGACGGCTGCACACCGCGCGCAGCCGCAATGATCAGGTCGCCACCGATTTCCGCCTGTGGGTGAGAGAGGCAATGGAACAGGTCGATGCCGGTCTGGAATCGCTCCAGCGCGCGCTGGTTATCCGTGCAGACGAACACGCTGCCAGTATCATGCCCGGCTTCACCCATTTGCAAACCGCGCAGCCAGTAACGCTGGGCCACCATTTGATGGCCTATTACGAAATGATCCGGCGCGACCGGAGCCGCTTTGCCGATGCGCGGGCGCGGCTGAATGAATGCCCGCTTGGCTCCGCTGCGCTGGCGGGAACCGGCTTTCCGATTGACCGTGATGCGACCGCAAGGGCCCTCGGGTTCGCTGCGCCAACCCGCAACAGTCTGGATGCAGTGTCCGACCGCGATTTCGCGCTGGATTATCTGATGGCTGCGGCGCAGTGCTCGCTGCATTTGTCGCGCCTTGCAGAAGAATTCATCATTTGGGCCAGCCAGCCCTTCGGCTTCGTCCGGCTGCCTGACACGCTCAGCACTGGCAGTTCGATCATGCCGCAGAAGAAAAACCCGGACGCGGCGGAATTGGTGCGCGGCCATGCCGGGCGGATTATCGGCTGCGCAACCGCGCTGATGGTGACGATGAAGGGCCTGCCGCTCGCTTATTCAAAGGACATGCAGAACGATAAACCGCCAGTGTTTGAGGCAGCGGGCCTGCTCGGCCTGTCCATTGCCGCGATGACCGGCATGGTGGCAGACAGCACATTCAAGACAGACCGGATGCGGCAGGCGGCGGAACTCGGCTATGCCACCGCCACCGATCTCGCCGATTGGCTGGTGCGCGAGGCTGATATTCCCTTCCGCGAGGCGCATCACATCACCGGTGCTGCGGTCAAATTGGCGGAGGACAAGGGCGTTGCCCTTGACGCCTTGTCACTCGACGAATTGCAGGCGATTGATCCGCGGGTCGATGATCGGGTCTTTGCCGCTCTGTCGGTCGATGCATCGGTTGCCTCACGCGCATCCTATGGCGGAACCGCGCCGGAGCAGGTAAGGGCGCAAGTCGCGCATGCGCGCAAAGAACTCGGGATAGACCAATGACGCGCCGAATATCTGCCCTTGCCAGCCTTCCGATCAGCCTTTCCCTGCTCGCTGCTTGCGGCCAAACAGCTGGTCTGGAACCGCTCGCCGGCCGGACCTTGCCCGTCGCACCAACTGGTTCGGACGTGCAGCCCACTTCCGAAGACTTGCTCGCGCTGGACACTCGGGCGGCCCCCGAACGCAGCGTGGAATTGCGAAAACGGTCGGAAGAACGCGAAGATGATCCTTTCGACCTTCCTCCTGAATAAATTGCGGCCTGTTAAATGAACCATTTTGAACTTCGCGATGGCGTCCTTCACGCCGAAGACATCCCCTTGCCGCGTATTGCAGCAGAGGTCGGCACGCCGGTCTATGTCTATTCGCAGGCCACGCTGGTGCGCCATGCGCGGGTGTTTCGCGAGGCATTGTCCGGCCTGAACAATCCGCACATCGCCTTCGCAGTCAAATCCAATCCCAATCTGGCGGTGCTGAAAGTGTTGCAGCGCGAAGGATACGGCGCGGACGTTGTTTCCGGCGGCGAACTTTCCCGCGCGCTGGCGGCAGACATGGCACCGGCGGACATCGTGTTTTCCGGCGTGGGCAAAACCCATGATGAAATGGTCTACGGGCTGGAAACCGATATCGGACAGTTCAATCTTGAATCCGAAGAAGAAGGGCTTGAACTGTCAGCCATCGCGGTCCGATTGGGGAAAATTGCCCACTGCGCCCTGCGCGTCAATCCAGATGTTGATGCGCGCACGCATGAGAAGATTTCGACCGGCAAGGCGGAAAATAAATTCGGCGTTCCGATCCACCGGGCGGCGGAAATTTACACCGCACTGGCCGCCCTGCCCGGCCTGGATATGCGCGGCATCGCGGTTCATATCGGCAGCCAGCTGTCCAGCCTGGAACCCCTCGAAACCGCATTTGAAAAAGTTGGCGCACTGATCGCGGAATTACGCAGTGCCGGGCAAAAAGTGACCCATGCCGATCTCGGCGGCGGATTGGGCGTGCCCTATAAAGCGGGCGATGTAATGCCCAGCCCCGCTGAATATGGCGCGATGGTGGCCCGAGTGACGAAGGGCTGGGACGTGGCCCTGTCCTTCGAACCGGGCCGGGTTATCGCCGGCAATGCGGGCATATTGCTGACCCGGGTCATCCGGGTGAAGCGCAGTTCCAACGCCAGCCCCTTTGTGGTGGTGGACGCCGCGATGAACGACCTTGCGCGCCCGGCAATGTACGGCGCATGGCACGATATTGATGCGGTCGTGCCATCCGGCGCGCAAAGCGAATCCCATGTAGTGGGGCCGATCTGCGAGACGGGCGATACCTTCGCCATGAATCGGCAGATGGACACGTTGGAGGCAGGCGATCTGGCAGTTTTCCGCACCGCTGGCGCGTATGGCGCGACAATGGCGTCCAGCTATAACAGCCGCGGATTTGTGGCCGAAGTGCTGGTCGATGGCGATCACTATGCCGTGGTCGCCGACCGCCTGCCGCCCGCCAACATCATGGCGGCAGAGCGGGTGCCGGAATGGCTGGAGTAGGCGAATGATCCGCTCGCTACCCCTGCTCCACCGTATCGCTGGCAAGCGGGTGGTCGTGATCGGGACAGGCGAAATGGGCGAGGCGAAAGCCCGGCTGGTAGAACGTGCTGGCGGCATTCCTTGCGGCGAACCAGAGGCGCATCACGCGAAGCTGGCCTTCATCGCGCTGGATGACGGCAAGGCCGCCGAAGCTGCAGCCACCCGGCTGCGCAACAAGGGCCTGCTGGTGAATGTCGCAGACCGGCCCGATCTTTGTGACTTCACCACCCCCAGCATCATTGACCGCGATCCGGTGCTGATTGCCATCGGTACATCAGGCGCATCCGCCGGTCTGGCAAAGCAATTGCGATTGCGGCTGGAAAGATTGCTGCCGGGGTCGCTCGGCCGGTTGGCAGCGGGCTTGGAGACGGGCCGCGAGGCGATGAGAGCCAAGTTTCCGTCAGGCTCCGACCGTCGCCGCGCTTTGGATGAAGCACTCGGCGAAGGCGGTATGCTCGATCCGCTGAATGATGGCGCAGCGGGTAATCTAGAAACCTGGCTCGCCGGCAAAGAACCCGCGCGCCAGACTGGAAGGGTCGAAATCACCCTCACCAGTGATGACCCGGAGGACCTGACCCTGCGCCAATGCCGCTTGCTCGGCTCGGCAGATCTCATCCTGTTCGATCCGGCAGTGCCGCCAGCAATCCTGGACCGCGCGCGCGCCGATGCATTGCGCCGCGAATTGCCGTTTGACGGCGATTTTGCTGATGGGCTTGCAGTCGTTCTGCGTTTCCAACCTGCGACCAAGAATTGAAGCATTACGGGCGGCTCATTGGATTGGGGCGGCAGATAACTGTCCAGTAGCGCCTTTCCAAAAGCGGTTTCGCCGCTATGACGCTGCCAATGTTCGACGTCGATATCGTGATAACCTGGGTCGATGGCGCAGATGTTTCGCTAGCCGCAAAACGGAATCACTACCTTGGCGCGGCGCAGGAACCGCTGCATAATAACGGGACCAACCCACATCGCTGGTTATGTTCTGACGAGCTGAATTTCTGCCTTCGATCGATCAATAATCACGCGCCGTGGGTTCGGCGTATCTGGATCGTTACCGACAATCAGATCCCGGACATTTCCGGTATCGACCGCGAATTCGCAGCGAAGATCGAAATTGTCGATCACGCCGACATATTTGCCGGATTTGAGGCATCATTGCCCACCTTCAATTCGCTGGCGATTGAAACAATGCTGTGGCGCATCCCCGGCCTTGCGGAACACTTCGTCTATTTCAATGATGATGTCTTTTTGACCGCAGCAGCCGAGCCAGCCGATTTCTTCACTGCCACCGGCCCGGTACTGCGCGGCAAATGGGTGGATTATTCCCAATTGGATGATTGCGAAGCAAGCCGGAAAGATGCCCGCCTGCTCAACCATTATAACCAGATCAATTCTGCCAAGATGGCCGGTTTTACCGCGGATCACATCTTTGCCAGTGCCCACGTGGTCCACCCGATGCAGCGATCAATTCTCGCGCGTTTGTTTGAAGAACACAGCGACCAATTTGCCCTGAACAGCGGCCACCGTTTTAGATCAATCGACCAGTTTTTGCCGCAAAGCCTGTATAGCCACACCTGCTTGAAGGGCGAATTGGGCCGGGTTCAGACCAGTTCTGATTATCTCCATATCGCAGTCGGCGCATTGGACAAATTATCATCCGATGACGTGCATGAATTTTTGACCGGCGAAGAACGAAACAACATCAAGTTTTTGTGCATCAATGATTTGCCGGAAGTAGAACAACGTTTTCCAGAAGTCCGTCATTGGATCGAACAAGCGATCGCCCGATAGTTTGAATTTTCGATCAACCCGCCCAACCCAGCATCACGGGCCATTATCAAACCGCCCGCTTCGCTTCTTTCCCCAATTCTGCGAAGAACCGAGCCATCGCATCTGCCGCTTTGTCGGTTAGTGTGATGAAAGCGCGGCGTTTGTCGGCTTCGTCTTGGACCCGATCAATTAAGCCAGCTTCTTTCATCTGGGCGATCCAGCGCAGCGCAGTCGTGGGCGGAACGCCCGAAGCGATGCAAAGCGAGGTAACTGACACGCGGGTGTGTTCGGCGCGGGCGGCGGTGAGATCAAGCAGCATATCCCATGCCGGGTCAGCAAACAGTTCCCCATCAAAAAACCGCGCGCGCGCTTGCCGTTGGCGGATGATCTGCCGGACCAATCGCGGATCGGGCAATGATGGGCGAGCAGCGCGAACCAGTCGGTCCGACGAATCTTCTTGGTCAGCGCCGTTGAATCCCGGCTCGGGCGATTCAAACCGGAAAGCCCCGCCATCGGCGCCCTTGCCCGGTGCAATTCCGGGATTGGACAGCCGTTCCAGGCGATCGGCAATCTGGCCGACCTGTTCGGTCAGGCGGAGCAAAGTGATCCGGTCATCCTGTGATAATTCGCGAACCCCCATAATGGGCATTTCCGCTAAAATGCGGCCAAGCGCAATTACGCGTTCTGACCTACTAGGGTCGACGAGAATTTACGGATTGGACTGATCTAGGCAGCCAAATACATCGTCCAGCGCCCCGACACTGGTCGATATGACCAATTGCACGCCTGACCGGGCGGCGCGTATATCCAGGAGCGTTAAGGGTTCGAGGTTCGCCCCTTCGATCACCGGACAATCCAGCAATACAACCTCGCCCAGCGAGTGCGCATCCCCGTTCAGCAAGTCAGCGATGTTACCGATTGCCTCCAGCCTGAAACCCACAGCCTGTGCATCGTCGCGCATCGTATCGCGCACATGAATCCGGTCGGCAAAGATCGACACAGCCAGCGGTATGCCTGCCCGATCCTTGGAACAATCATTGGCGGCATCACGCCCGGGCATGACAATTGCATCGCCGCTGCCATATTGAAAATCTGCTTGCCCCATAGCCCGACTCCGTTCCGAATTTTGAACAGGAGTAGAACAAAAAGGGTCCAAGTCAAGAATTTGTGCGAAAAATCAACGTCAGAGCTCAAACAGATTGAACCTTTAGTCCGAATGGCGCGACTACACTGACATATGGACCGGAACATGCAGCAGGGCCCCAAGGGACGCCAAGACAGAATCTCCGAGGCCGGGCAGGTGTTTGACGAATGGCTCGTCATCCAGGTGATGGCCGGGGACAAGGCAGCCGCCAGCCGGCTCGCCGCGCGGTGGCAACCACGGCTGCTGCGAACCGCGCGGCGCTATCTTGGCGAGGATCAAATGGCACACGGTGCGGTGCAGGATGCGTGGATTTCAATTCTGCGTGACCTGATCCGACTGCGCGATCCCTCCCGGTTTGCCCCATGGGCTTTTGGAATTTTGCGCCGCCGCTGTGCTGACGCATTGCGCCTCAGGGTTAAGCGAAGGAACGGCTCGGGCGAATTGAGCAATGAGCCGCCTGATCTTGCTGCTCCGCTAGGCGAGGCATTGGGCATTGCGCAAGCCTTCGCATTATTGCCGCCGGACCAGCGGCTGACGGCGCAATTATTCTTCGTCGAGGGATTGTCCCTTGCCGAAATATCCGAGGCGACTGCCGTACCAACAGGAACGGTCAAATCCCGCCTCTTTCATGCCCGCCGCAAACTGAAAGCGGCCCTGTCAGGAGACGAATAATGACCAATATCGATGACCGAATTCAAGGCGCTTTGAACGCCGATGACCGCGCCTTTCTGGATAGTCTGGATGACGAACCCGGGCTTTTCCGCCAATTGGGCAACACGTTTCACGGCCCCATGAAGGGGTGGATCATCCTGATTAATAGTGTGGTTTTCCTGCTGACGATCCTGGGGTTTTACGCCGTATGGGGCTTCCTTAATGCCGAAGGCGCAGAAGCGATGATGCGATGGGCGGCGCTGGGCTGGGCTGCGTGGACAGTCCAGATTGCAGGCAAGCAATGGCTGATGGACCGGGTGAATATGCTCAATATCCTGCGCGAGGTGAAACGGTTGGAACTGCGCATCGCCATGATGGGCGGCGATGATGGGCAGAGAAACGCCTAAGGTCTGATTTCAATCGGGGTGCCATCGGGGATGGCGCCCCACAATTCCTCAATTTCCTCATTGGAGAAGGCAATACAGCCGTCGGTCCAGTCGCCCGGCACCCTGCCCGCCGGCATCCCGTTGGGCTGGCCATGAAGGAAGATATCTCCGCCCGGTGATCGGCCCTGAGCCGCCGCAAATGCCCGGTCCGCTGCGTTGGGATAGGAAATCCGGAGCGAGAGGTGATAGGCGCTGTTCGGATTGCGGGCGTCGATGGTGTAATATCCCTCGGGCGTCCGCTCGTCCCCTTCGAACTGCTTGTGGCCCATTGGTACATCACCGAATTGGATTCCAGTGTAGGTCTTGATCAGTGCGCCATCGCTAAACACCGTCAGAGTCCGGTCGGACTTGTCGACCAATATGTAACTCGCCAGCGCGCCTTCCGGTACAGAAACTGGCCGGTCAACCGGCACGCAGGCAGCCAGCAAAGGGATAGTAAGAGCGGTAAAGGCGGCGGCGAAGAATCTCATCGCCCCAAGGCTACTCCGCTATCGCGCTTCGCTCAATCCAGGAATGGGTCGCGCACCAGAATCGTATCGTCGCGCTGGGGGCTGGTCGAGACCAGAGCCACCGGCGTTTCGATCAATTCTTGTACCCGCTGGATATATTTGATCGCATTGGCAGGCAAATCGGCCCAACTGCGCGCGCCAGCGGTGGTTTCGCTCCAGCCTTCCATTTCCTCGTAGATCGGTTCGACTTCTGCCTGATCAGCGGAATGGGCGGGGAAATAATCCATGATCTTACCGCGCAACCGGTATCCGGTGCAGATTTTCACGGTCTCGAACCCGTCGAGCACATCTACTTTGGTTAGCGCAATGCCGGTGACGCCGCTGATTGCGCAGCTTTGCCGCACCAGCACTGCATCAAACCAGCCGCAACGGCGCTGGCGGCCGGTGACAGTGCCGAATTCATGGCCGCGCTCGCCCAGCCTCTGGCCTGCTGCATCGTCCAGCTCAGTCGGGAATGGTCCGCTGCCGACCCGAGTAGTGTAAGCCTTCACAATCCCGAGCACGAAGCCGGTGGAATTGGGGCCAAGGCCGCTACCCGATGCCGCAGTACCGCTGACAGTGTTGGAACTGGTGACGAAGGGATAGGTCCCGTGATCGACATCCAGCAACACGCCCTGCGCGCCCTCGAACAGTATGCGTGCGCCAGCCTTGCGGACCTTCTTCAGACGTTTCCACACTGGCTGCGCAAATTGCAGCACGAAGTCGGCAATCTCCGCCAATTCAGCAACCAAGGCTTCGCGGTCGACCGGCGGTTCGCCAAAGCCAGCAAGCAGCGCATCATGGTGGGCGCACAGCCGGTCCAATTGCGGGCCCATTTTATCCAGATGGGACAGATCGCACACCCGCAGAGCGCGGCGGCCAACCTTGTCTTCATAGGCCGGGCCAATCCCGCGGCCGGTGGTTCCGATCTTGCCTGAACCAGCAGCGGTTTCGCGCAGCCCATCAAGATCGCGGTGCAGCGGAAGGATCAGCGCGCAATTATCCGCCAGAGCAAAGTTTTCCGGAGTGATTTCGACGCCCTGGCTTTCCAGTTTGGCGATTTCGGTCTTCAGCGCCCAAGGGTCCAATACTACGCCGTTACCAATGATCGACAGCGTACCGGTGACAATGCCTGATGGCAGCAGGCTAAGTTTGTACACCTGATCGCCAACGACCAGCGTATGCCCGGCATTATGTCCGCCTTGAAACCGCACAACGGCGTCGGCGCGGCTGGCCAGCCAGTCAACAATTTTGCCTTTACCTTCATCGCCCCACTGGGCGCCAATTACGGTAACATTAGCCATCAAAAAACTTTCGTTGGAGAATTAGGTGCTGGGCCAACCGCGCGGGCCTAGGGCCTAGGGTACACTAGGGCAAGCGGGAGTGTGCGGCAATTAGCGACATTCTGTTATTAGACTTGGGATTCTCGCTACATTGAGCAAGGCAATCAGCCATGAGAAAGAGCTCTGGTTGGTCTAGCGATGCTGGTGGGCGCAGGAATTGTTGATTGCCGAAATCAGAGGCCGACAGCCTCGCCCCCTTCAAGCCAGTGAGTGCAACCAAGCGCGCGGCCGTCCTCATCGTCCGACAACGCCTCCACCGTACGCCAGCCGATTGCCCGCAACCGCGCCGCTACATCGCGATCATGCCCCAGCGGCAGGAACAGCGTGTCGCGCGCCGGAGGGGTTTCGAGGGCGTCAACCAACGCATCGATATAGAGCGAAAAGCCGGTTGCCGGTTCCTTAGTGCCGCCGATGGCATAGGTGCCGCCCCGGCCCACGGCTCCGCGTACACCGTCAGCGTAGATCGTGAAGCCGAACCAGCTTTGATATTCGAAACCGTGGCGTTCGGTCGGGTCAAGCGTGATGCGCGCCTTGCCTGCCACTCGTTCAGCGATTTGTTCCAGGCCGGTGATGCGGCTGGCAAGCGCGCCGCCCCCTGTTTCATTTGCAGCGTCGATATCACGCAGCCGCGCAATCGCATAGTCAAACGGGCCAGTGGCATAAAGCAGCGGCATATATGCTTCGCCGCCGGGCACCTGCGCCAGTCCGCCTGCATCCTTGGTATCCAGTTCGCGGCGGACCTGCGTGATGTTTTCCGGCGCCAGCGGCATCGCCTTCTCAGCCAGAATATCGACCAAATCGGGCAGAGTGAAATCGACTGAAACGCCGGTGGCCCCGGCGCGTTCCAGCGCCTCGATCGCCAGCGCAACCATTTCGGCAGCGGCAGCGACTGTATCCTTGCCGATCAATTCTGCGCCCAATTGCAGGCGTTGCCGCGCCGGGTCCAGCTGGTCAGCGCGGATCAGCGCAACCTCGCCGCCATAGCACAGGCGCAGAGGGCGCGGCGCTCCGGCCATGCCGGTCGCGGCGATGCGGCCAATTTGCGGCGTTATGTCAGACCGAACCGCGAGCATCCGCAGCGATACCGGATCGACGAAGCGGAACATCCGGCGCGCGGTGGCCCCATCATTGCCGCCGGCCATACGGCCCGAAAGCGACTTTTCGAATTCGACCAGCGGCGGGCTGACCCGGTCATATCCGTGCGAATCCATTGTATCGAGAACATCACGCATGGCGCGCACAGCCGCCTTCGCTTCACGCGGTAGGCGGTCCTCGAGACCTTCGGGCAGGAGATCATCGTTATTGGTCATATGCGCCCCTTATCCGTTCGCCCTTTGCTTGTCGAAGGCCAGTTGCCTGCTTTCGCAAAAACTCAGGGCGAACGGGTTGGTTTAGGGTGATCAGAATTTCAAGGCGGTGACCGTCTTCACGCCTTCCAGCTCGCAAGCGGCCTTGACCACATCCGTAGGAATTGGCTGATCGACTGACAGCAATACGACAGCTTCCCCGCCCGCATCCCGGCGGCCGAGGTGGAAGGTGCCAATGTTAATGCCGCTTGCGCCGAGCAGCGATCCGATCCGGCCAATGAAGCCGGGCGCATCTTCATTGACGATATACAGCATATCGCCCTTCAGATCGGCCTCGATCCCAACGCCAAAGATTTCCACCAAACGCGGTGCAGTGCTGCCGAACAGCGTCCCGGCAACGGATCGGTCACCCTGGCTGGTGCCAACGGTGACACGGACCAGCGTGTGGTAAATGCCTTCTTTTTCGTTGCGAATCTCGCGCACTTCCATGCCGCGTTCACGCGCCAGATAAGGCGCGTTGACCATATTCACCGTGTCGGAATAACGCCGCATCAGGCCCGCCAGAACCGCCGCCGTAATCGGCTTCTGGTTCAATTGCGCCGCTGCGCCTTCCACTTCGATGCTGATGTTGGGCAGATTGCCATGCGCCAATTGGCCGACCAGCGAACCGAGGTTTTCCGCCAGTTCCATATAGGGGCGCAATTTCGGCGCTTCTTCCGCGCTAAGGCTGGGCATGTTGAGCGCATTGGTAACGCCGCCATTGACCAGATAGTCAGACAATTGCTCCGCCACCTGCAACGCAACATTGACCTGCGCTTCGTCCGTGGATGCGCCCAAATGCGGGGTGCAGATGAAATTCTTGGTGCCGAACAAGGGGTTGTCCTTGGCCGGTTCGACCGCGAACACATCCAGCGCCGCGCCTGCGATATGGCCGCTTTCGAGGCCTTCCTTCAGCGCCGCTTCGTCGATCAATCCGCCGCGCGCGCAATTGACAATCCGCACGCCTTCCTTGGTCTTGGCAAGGTTTTCCGCCGAGAGGATATTGCGCGTCTGATCAGTCAGCGGAGTGTGCAGGCTGATGAAGTCAGCGCGCGCCAGCAGGCCGTCCAGATCGACCTTCTCGATTCCCAGTTCAATCCCGCGTTCTTCGGTCAGGAAGGGATCATAAGCGATTACCTTCATCTTGATCCCCAACGCACGGCTGGCAACGATTGAACCGATATTGCCCGCACCGATCAGGCCGAGCGTCTTGCCGGTGACTTCCACGCCCATGAAGCGGCTTTTTTCCCACTTGCTGGCCTGGGTGGAGGCATCTGCTTCCGGAATTTGCCGGGCGAGCGCGAAGATCATCGCAATGGCGTGTTCAGCGGTCGTAATTGAATTGCCGAACGGGGTATTCATCACCACCACGCCCTTGCCGCTCGCATAAGGAATATCGACATTGTCGACCCCGATACCTGCGCGGCCGATGACCTTCAAATTGGTCGCCGCATCGAGTATTTCGGGTGTGACTGTGGTGGAAGACCGGATCGCCAGGCCATCATATTGGCCAATGATCTTGAGCAATTCTTCAGGGGTCTGGCCGGTGATGACATCGACATCGCAGCCGCGCTCTTCGAAAATGCGGGCGGCGTTGGGGTCCATCTTGTCGGAAATGAGAACTCTTGGTTTGGTCATGAATAATTCCTTGGAAAACGGCAGCGCGGACGTGGGCCGGGCTCGTTGCAGGATTGGTCGCAAAAGGGCGGATCTGGTCCCGGACAATGCCCGGGACCAGTATCGCTTCAGCTGGCTTTAATGTGCTCGTAAGCCCATTCGATCCACGGCAGGAGACGCTTGAGGTCTTCCTGTTCCACAGTCCCGCCGCACCAGATGCGCAAGGACGGCGGCGCATCGCGGTAGCCATTGAAATCGTAACCTACGCCGCGTTCTTCCAGCATTTTCGCGATGTTTTTCGGAACAGCGGCCTGTTCTTCGGCAGACAGCCCATCATACCATTCGCCCTGAAATACGAAACAGACGCCGGTGTTGGTCCGCTTTGCAGGGTCCGAAGCCATGTTGCGCAGCCACGGCGTGGCTTCGATCCAGTCGGTAACGATTTTTGCGTTGGCATCAGCACGGTCGAACATGGCTTTGCGGCCGCCAAGCGACTTTGCCCATTCCAGCGCGAGGATGTAATCTTCGGTCGCCAGCAAACTAGGCGTGTTGATCGTTGCGCCGGCAAAGATCTCCCGGTTCAGCTTGTCGCCCTTTTTCACTCGGAACAGCTTGGGCAGCGGCCATTCGGGATCGTAACTCTCGATCCGTGCAATTGCCTTGGGGCTCAGGATCAGCATGCCATGCTGCGCCTCTGAACCCATGACTTTCTGCCAGCTGAAGGTCGTGGCATCGAGCTTGGCCCAATCCATTTCCTGCGCAAACACAGCAGAGGTCGCATCGTTGATCGTGATGCCTTCGCGGCCACGCGCAAGCCATTCCGTGTCGGCGATTTTCGCGCCGGACGTGGTGCCGTTCCAGGTGAACACGACATCATTGTTCTGCGGAATACTCGCCAGATCGGGAATGTCGCCATAATCAGCGTCCAGCACTGTCAAATCGTTCAGCTTAAGCTGTTTGACGGCGTCTTGAATCCAGACGTTTCCGAAGCTTTCCCATGCGGCAACCGTGACGGGATGCGCGCCCAGCATGGTCCACATCGCGCATTCGAGCGCACCGGTGTCAGAACCGGGCATAATGCCGACGAGGTAATCGTCAGGTACGCCAAGCAATTCGCGCGTCAGATCAATCGCATATTTCAGCCGCGCCTTGCCAACGGCCGAGCGGTGCGAACGTCCGAGCGATTCGGTTTTAAGATTTGAGGCCGCCCAGCCAGGGAACTTAGCCGTGGGTCCGGACGAAAAGAAAGGACGCTCAGGTTTGAGGTCCGGGGTAGTCAGCCGCGCGGATGCGCCGCTTTGGGGTACGTCAGTCATTGTATTCTCTCCTCACAGAGAGCTCGCGCGGCGTTGGGACCGCGTGGCCCGAGCGCGGCTCTAGTGCTGCACTGCAACAAGTCAAGCACAACAGATGCTTCAGAAAAAATTTAACCCCAGCCTTGGTCCAATTTGCTCCTCTGAATTGCGCCCGGAATAGCGCTCGACCGTGCTAATTTTGGGTCCAAAAAAGGGTCAAACTCGGTGAAATCAAAAAAATGATCTGAGGATAAAACTGTTTATAGATATATTTTCAATTGTTTACCGAGCAGCATATAATTTTACGGGTGCAGCATTTTCGGTTAATCTCCTCCTCCGCCCATGAGGTGGAAGAGGAGAGGTTAAAATGGAAAAACTAATTGGACTCGCAGTCTCACTCGGGATTGTGCTTGCAGTGATCGCTGGGATAATTCCGATTCCGGGGCTCGATGTGGCGCTTGTATTGGTGGTACTGGGCATCATCGGCGGAATAACCGCAAGTCAAGATGGCGCGATCAGGATGTACCTGGCGGTATTGGTATTGCCAATCATTGCTTCAGCACTCGGTGCTGTTCCGATGATCGGCGAACAACTCGGTGCCATCTTCAACAATGCTGCTGTTTTGGCAGCCGGTTTTTCGGCATCGCTGGTGGCACGTCGCCTCTATGAAATGGCCATGGCTGGCATTACTAGCCTGACCGCAAAGTAATATCTGCAACTGACGTCTGCTTCCCGGCAATGGGAAGGAGGCGTCAGTTCAGCGCTCGGCGGGATTTGGGCTGGAATCCCATCACACCCCCTCGCCAAGCCAGTCAATGCAGATTAAGGGTTGGCACAATGGAAATGTCCGCCCTCCGCATCGCCCTGTTTAGCGGCAATTATAATATGACGCTGGACGGCGCCAACAAGGCGCTCAACCGGCTGGTGGAATATCTGCTACGCCAAGGCGCAGCGGTGCGGGTCTACTCACCCACCGTGGCCAAGCCCGCCTTCGAACCGCAGGGCGATCTGGTCAGCGTCCCATCCTTCGCCATTCCGGGCCGGAGCGAATACCGGATGGCGGTGGGAATCAGCGCCAAGACGCGAGATGACCTAGAGAAATTCGCGCCCAACTTGCTGCACATCGCCTCGCCCGATTTCAGCGCGCGGGCGGCGGTGCGGTGGGCCAACAAACGCGATTTGCCGGTGGTGGCATCGGTACATACTCGGTTTGAAACCTATCCGCGCTATTACAAACTCGGCTTCATGGAAGCTCCGCTGGAAGCGTGGATTCGCGAACTTTATCGCCGCTGCGATGCGCTGGTTACCCCGTCAGAAAGCATGGTCGATGTCTTGCGGGAGCAGGATATGAATGACGACATTTCGATCTGGTCACGCGGCGTGGACCGGACATTGTTTGATCCGGGCCAGCGCGATCTGGCATGGCGGCGCAATCTAGGCATTGCGGACGGCGATGTGACGATAGCCTTCCTTGGCCGGTTGGTGATGGAAAAGGGGCTGGACGTCTTTGCCGACACGATCGTCGAACTGCGCAAGCGCCAAATCGCACATAGGGTGCTGGTGGTCGGCGACGGGCCCGCGCGTAAATGGTTCGAACAGGCGTTACCCGGCGGCATTTTCGCAGGGTTCCAGACCGGCGCGGATCTGGGCCGTGCCCTCGCCAGTTCAGACCTCTTCTTCAATCCCTCGATCACCGAGACATTCGGCAACGTAACTTTGGAAGCGATGGCCAGCGGATTGCCCGTGGTGGCATCGGCGGCGACCGGCAGCACCAGCCTGGTGCAGGACGGCGTTACCGGAGCACTTGTCCCGCCAGGCAAAGCCAACGCCTTTGCCGATGCAATTGCGCCCTATCTGACGGATGATGCACTGCGCACGGCACATGGGGCCGCCGGGGAAAAGCGCAGCCTCGATTTCAGTTGGGATGCGATCAATCAGACGGTCGCGGACACTTACATCCGCCTGATCGAAGCGCGAACCGACAACACAAACGGGCCGGAAATCAGGTCAGGATCCCCTTCGCCGTCATCCGCCGAGCGTAAAGAAACAGCGCAAAGGTGATCACCCAGATAGCTGCGGCAAACAGGTTTTGCCCGGTGCCCTGCATACTTTCCGGCACTACTGCGAATACCCGTTCGTAATAGGTTGTGCCCAGCAAGCCGATGATCGAAATACCAAACGACAAGACGGCCAGCTTCTTGCGCAAGATCAGCAGCAGCGAACCAATTGCGCAGCCCCACACACCCAGAGCCCAGAACCCAACTGCCCAAGCGGGGAAGCTATAGAAGTATTCGACCTGATCTGGCGGTAATGCCATACCTTCCAGCTGACCCAGCTCGGTTGCCAGATAGCTAGCCACTCCGCCCAGATTCCACAGCAAGGATACGCCGCCAATCACCCACAGGTGCCAAGGAGCCTTTTTTGTCAGTTCCACCATCGCAATACCTCTCCAAGTAACGATTTCGATGGTTGTCATCTTAATCCGATCAGCACGGATGGCAAATCCTGCTTCAATCGCTAGGTAGGGCCCATGGCTGATCTATTTGGCAAGACCGTGCCCGCAGGCACTCCGCCCGATACCCTCCGCGAAGATGCTCCGCTGGCCGACCGGCTGCGGCCGCGCGCGCTGGATGAAGTGGTAGGACAGGATCATCTGACCGGGCCGGAGGGCGCGATTGGCCGGATGGTTGCGGCGGGCAAATTGTCGTCGATGATTTTATGGGGACCGCCCGGAACAGGTAAGACGACTATCGCCCGCTTGTTGGCAGCGGCGGTCGGGATGCGCTTCGCGGCTGTCAGCGCAGTGTTTTCCGGCGTCGCTGATTTGAAGAAGGAGTTCGCGGCGGCCGATTTAGCCGCAGCTGCCGGACAGCGCACGTTGTTATTCGTGGACGAGATCCACCGCTTTAATCGCGCACAGCAGGATGGTTTTCTGCCCTTCGTGGAACGCGGAACGGTGACGTTGGTCGGCGCGACGACGGAAAACCCCAGCTTCGCTCTCAATGCCGCGCTGCTCAGCCGCGCGCAGGTGCTCATCCTACAGCGGCTGGACCAATCTGCACTCTCGATATTACTGGCCCGCGTCGAGGAATTGGAAGGCCCCCTGCCCCTGACCTGCGATGCCCGCGATGCCCTGGTTGGCTCCGCCGATGGTGACGGACGGTTCCTGCTCAACCAAGCCGAGACTTTGTACTCTGCACATATCACTGAACCACTCGATCCGGCAGCATTGGGCAAATTTCTCCAGCGCCGTGTCGCGGTGTATGACAAGGACCGCGACGGGCATTACAATCTGATTTCCGCCCTGCATAAAAGCCTGCGCGGGTCCGACCCTCAGGCTGCGCTTTATTACATGGCGCGAATGCTGACTGCGGGGGAGGAACCGCTTTATGTGCTGCGGCGTCTCGTGCGCTTTGCGTCTGAGGACATTGGCCTCGCTGATCCGCAAGCTCTGGTGCAATGCCTCGCGGCGAAGGATGCATTTGAATTTCTCGGCAGTCCGGAAGGCGAATTGGCGATTGTACAGGCGTGCCTATATTGCGCCACTGCGCCAAAATCCAACGCCGCCTATGCCGCGCAGAAATCTGCATGGAAGAGCGCGAAGGAAACCGGATCGCTGGCCCCGCCGCCGCATATCCTGAATGCCCCGACCAAGCTGATGAAGGATATCGGTTACGGCGCGGGCTATGCCTATGACCACAATGCGGATGATGGATTTTCCGGCGCTGATTACTGGCCGGAGGACATGGACCCTCAGGACTATTACCAGGCAGTCGAGCGCGGGTTCGAGCGCAAAATTCGCGAGCGGCTGGAGTATTGGGAGCGCAAGCGGAGCGAATTGCGCGGAACATGAAGGCCGGACGGTTTCAGAATTTCATCGCGATCGACTGGTCCGGCGCGGCGGGTGAACGGCACAAAGGTATCGCCGTTGCCCGATGCGATGCAGGGGGCGGCGCGCCGAGCTTGGTCCGCCCTGACCACACATGGTCACGCGCCGACGTAGCGGACTATCTGGGCAACGATTTGCGGCCCGATAGTCTGGTGGGGATGGATCTGGGCATCGCCCTGCCGTTCGCCGACCATGGGGCCTATTTCCCGGGTTGGAACGAAAGCCCGCCCGATGCGAAGTCCCTATGGGCGATGATCGACCGCATTTGCGCGGACGATCACCACCTTGGCGCTACCAGCTTTGTCGATCATCCCGATGCCAGTCGTTACTTTCGCCGTCACGGCGGGCGCGAAGGCGATCGGTTCCAGGCCCCAGGCTCACTCCACCGGCGGGGAAGGTTGCGGGTAACGGAAGGACAGCAGGCTGCGCTAGGTTGCACGCCATACAGCAATTTCAATCTGGTTGGCGCGGCGCAAGTTGGCAAATCCAGCCTGACCGGGATGCGCGTGCTGCATCAACTGCGCGGTAAAATTCCGGTGTGGCCAATCGATCCGCCCACCTCATCCGGCAGTATAATCGTTGAAATCTATACCACCATTGCCGCAATGGAAGGCGGCCGGACCGCAGGCCGGAGCAAAATGCGCGGGACCGCAGATTTGAATGCCGCCCTGGCGAATCTCGGAAGCCCGCCCCTGATTGCAAATAGCCCGCTGGATGACCACCGATGCGACGCTCTGCTCACTTCCGCATGGCTGCGAAACGCCGCAGACAGACCTCAATTATGGCATCCCACCGCGCTGACAGAACAAATTGCGCAAACCGAGGGCTGGACGTTCGGCGCAGTTTAACGCAAAGGGCGCGGACCAGAGCGAATCGTTCAACGTTTCGCCGACCAGGGCCGGCTTAGCTCAGTTGGTAGAGCACCTGATTTGTAATCAGGGGGCCAAGGGTTCGAATCCTTTAGCCGGCACCATAAAAAACAAAGGCTTAGCGGTGAATTTAGACTTCAGGTAAAGCGAAAAATGCGCTGGGGTAACAAATGGGGTA
>Ga0105054_10004625_pt1 | contig 20432 bp, 17 predicted proteins | sample BON02_FD_78091 | JGI IMG/M metagenome (GOLD analysis project Ga0105054, IMG submission 78091) | Freshwater microbial communities from Lake Bonney liftoff mats and glacier meltwater in Antarctica - BON-02 (megahit assembly) | ecosystem: Environmental > Aquatic > Freshwater > Ice > Glacier...
CCTTCGAGATAGCGGCCCATCAGCATAAACGTGGTGACAGCGGCGGCAACTTCGAAATAGATCTCTTCCATGCCCGCACCCGGTGTACCAAAAAGGGTAATCGTCATCGTCATCCCGAGCTCGCCGGCACCGCCAAAGAAGAGGGCGTAGAGCGACCAGCTGGTAGCTGCCAAAACGCCCAAAGAAATCAGGGTGTCCATGGTGGCCACACCCTGTCGCGCATTAATGGCGGCAGCCCGGTGGAAAGGCCATGCCGCCCACAACGCCACCGGAAGCGACATCACGGTGGCAACCCATTGCCAACCAATGAACTGCAAAGGCGGAATCATCGACAACACCATGACCGGAACAGTCAAAACAGCCGCAATCAGCAGTCGCCATCCGAGCGGTCTCAGGGTGTCAGTGGGTGTCGAGTGATCATCGTGGGGCTTGGAGTGATAGCCCGCTTTTTCCACTGCGGCCGACAGGGCCTCAAGCGCAATACCCTCGGCCATAATGGTGGCGCGTTCGGTGGCATAGTTCACACTCGCTTCGACACCCTCCACTTTGTTGAGCGCTTTTTCGACACGCAACGCACACGATGCGCACGTCATACCCTCGATATCGAGCTGCACAATGTTTGTCATGAGGCCTGGGGAGCCCCGACCATGGCGTATCCGGCCTCGTCCAGGGCCGCGGAAAAGTCCGCCTCAGCAAGTTCGACAGAAGACGACACCGTGACCACGGAGTCACCCTCAGGGTTGAGCTCCACACCCACCTCCGTCACACCGCGGAGACCGCCCAATTCTTCTTTCACTGCTCTAACGCAGTGGTCACACGTCATTCCCGAAACGTTTACCGTGTAGCTCGTCATGGCACTCCTTACGTCTTCGACCCAGAGTAGCCCGCGGATGCCCAGAAAAACTTTCCCGAATCTCAGCTTTTAACGACACCATAGGGACATGTCAACGACGTTGCCCCCCTCCTTCTCGCTCAAAAATGATGCGCTGCCTTTTAGTGCAGCGCACATAGATCGCTGGAGAGCGCTGGTTCACCCAGGCTCAAAGACCCACCAGCACTTCTCTCCTGTGACCGGGTCCCTCATCGCAGAGCTCCCCGAGTCCACGCCCGAAGAGGTCGGGCACGCTTTTGCCACCGCGCGAGCGGCAGCGCATACCTGGGCTGCCACCTCGCTCGTTGAGCGAAGCGCAATCATGATGAGGCTTCACGATGCCGTGCTCGATCACCACGCACTGCTCCTCGATGTGGTGCAAACAGAAACAGGAAAATCCCGGGCTAATGCCTTTGACGAGATCGCCGATATTGCTCTGACCGCCCGCTACTACGCCAAGAGTGCGAAGCGTCATCTGAAATCACGCCGCCGCCAAGGCGCACTGCCTCTGGTCACCAGCGCTACAGAGCGCTACGTACCAAAAGGTGTAGTCGGGATGATTACGCCCTGGAACTATCCGCTCACGCTGCCCCTCAGCGACGCCATCCCCGCGTTGCTTGCCGGCAACGCGGTGGTGCTGAAACCGGATTCTCAAACCCCGCTGAGCGCTCTGGCTGCGCTGGAGTTATTCTTTGACGCAGGGCTCCCGCGGGATTTATTCCAGGTCGTCATTGGCGATGGGCCGACCGTGGGCGGGGCGATTGTTGCCAACGCCGATTTTGTGATGTTCACTGGCTCAACGGCCACCGGGAAACTGGTGGCCAGGCAATGCGGGGAGCGTCTGATCGGCTTCTCCGCCGAACTTGGTGGAAAAAATCCCATGATTGTTCTCGATGACGCCCCGGTGAATCGGGCTGTTCGCGGAGCTATTGCGGCGAGTTTTTCAAACGCCGGGCAGTTGTGTATGTCCATTGAGCGGCTCTACGTGCACGATGGCATCTATGACACTTTTGTTCCACGACTTATCGACGCCGTGAAAGCTCTGCGCCTGGGGACAGCGCTTGATTTCTCTTACGAGATGGGCACACTGATCTCGAAAGACCAGCTCACCAAGGTCCAGGGCCACGTGGAGGACGCGGTAAAACACGGTGCCACTGTGCTCGCTGGGGGTTCGCCGAGGCCCGACATTGCGCCCTACGCGTTCGAACCAACGCTTGTAGAAAACGTTAACGACGAAATGTCGCTCTGCAGGGGCGAAACCTTTGGACCAGTTGTCGCGATCTATCGAGTTCACTCCGATGAGGAAGCGGTGGCTCTCGCCAACGACACCCCCTACGGCCTCAACGCCAGCGTCTGGGGAAGTGTTCCCCGTGCGCGAGCTCTCGCCAGACGTATTGAGGCGGGTAGCGTCAATGTCAACGAAGGTTTCACCGCGTCATGGGCATCCACCGATGCACCGATGGGCGGGTTCAAAGAATCCGGTGTTGGTCGCCGCCACGGCCGAGAAGGCATCGTGAAATACACCAACATTCAAACCGTTGCCACCCAGAGATTCATGAATGTGGCGGCCCCTCCGGGGATGAGTTCCGAAAAATTTGCCGCCACAATGGTGAAAGGGCTCAAGCTCATGAAGTTTCTGCCCGGTCGAGACTAGGAGCAACCATGGCCACACCCATTTCCTTTCAGGGCGCACACGTCCTCATTACCGGCGCGGGGAGCGGGATTGGGCGCCTGATGGCTCTTGGCGCCGTGAAACGCGGCGCTGCCACCGTCGTTTTGTGGGATATCGATGTTGTGGCAGCCAAAGCCGTGGCGAAAGAAGTCGTAGCGCTCGGAGCTAAAGCACTGGCTCATAAAGTGGATGTGTCGAGCCGCCAGGCGGTCATGACGGCTGCCACAAAAGTTTTGGACGAGTGCGGTCACCTCGATGTATTGGTCAACAATGCGGGGGTGGTGTCGGGCAAAAAGTTTCTCGACCTCACCGAGGCTGAGATCACAAAAACGTACGGGGTGAACACGATGGCCATGTATTGGACCACGCAAGCGTTCTTGCCCTCCATGCTCGAGAGAGATCAGGGCCGCATCGTCGCTATTGCGAGCGCTGCGGGGCTGGCCGGTTCAGCCACCCTTACCGACTATTCCGGCAGTAAGTTTGCTGCCGTGGGGTTCATGGAGTCTCTCCGCGCAGAACTGCGCGATGCGTCCAGCGCGGTCAGCACACTGACGGTGTGCTCGTTCTACATCAACACGGGAATGTTTGACGGGGTCAAATCCGGTTCACCACTGCTGCCCATTCAAGACCCGGATTCAAGCACCGAGCGCATCCTGTCAGCGATTGAGTCAACCGCAAGGGAATTGCTCATCCCCGGAATGGTCTATGCGGTAAAAGCGTTCCGGCTTTTGCCACCGGCAGCCTTTGATTGGATTGCCGATGTCTTTGGCATCAACAAAGCCATGAAAACCTTTCGGGGAAGATAACCCGCGCGCTATCCCAAGGCCCCATAGGGCCACCGTGCGCGAGAGGGGACTTGAACCCCTACACCCTTTCGGGCACTGGCACCTGAAGCCAGCGCGTCTACCAATTCCGCCACTCGCGCGAAGACGGTCTCCCGTCAACTTGCCGAGATTACCACAGGAGTCGCTCGCCCTGGTGGCCCCCAAATTCTGCTTCAACCTGCGACGCATGAGGGGGTTGCGGAAATCTTTACAGCACGGAGAAACCTGGATCGCTCCCCCACTGGCGTTCCTCCCTGAGAGACCTGAACAACCGATGCTCTCGGATTCCCCGTGCAGGGACGTGGTCCTGGATTCGACGTCCGCGGGGAGGTCATGGATTGAGCCACGCCATCTGATTCGGTCGGAATGAACCTTCCGGCCACGGTGTTTCCCGATTTCCTTCAGGCCGCTCGGCAAGTATTGCTGGAGTTGCGGCTCCCGAGGACCCTGCCCACCAATCTCCGCATACAGGGTTTCTGGACTGACCCGCATGCGAGGGTCAGAAGGGAAGTCGTGGGGCAGCCCGCCGAGTCCCGATCATCCCAACCGCGACAGCTTCTCCTGCCGCCACAGTCGATTTGCCCCTCATGTCGTGTTTGTCCATGGCTCCATCCCCGTGCCACCGGGCATGAAATCTCCAACACGCCAGGGGCGGCTCTGCATTTCGTGTTTCCTCTGGTAGTGAATTCGCGTGACTACTTTGAGATTCCGTATTTCTCTTTGTTACGGCCTGAATCTTTGACCTGAGGGAGCGAAAAAAATGGCCGCTTCAAGCATGGCCTGGCTTGTGAGACCCCTCTAACCCCAGCAATCTAGGGAAAAAACGCCCCCGCCGATTATGCACTTTTGATGCTTCAAAATTATTTTACAGACGCAAATTCATGGAGCCCCAAGAATATTTAACGGTCAAACACCGGCCCGCGCAAAAAGTGCCTATAGTAAAATCACTCGGCCCCGACGGAAGGAAACCATGTCAGATTTGTGCGTTTTGCACTCTGCAGTTTCTTCTGTGGGTATGCCCGCGGTGTCTATGGAGCGAATGCTCTAGACGCTTAGTTTCTGCGTTTCCCACTAGACGGTGAACTAAGCCGCGAGGGTAAAACCTTGCACATCCTCCGCTGACCAAATCGATGAAACCATCAAGAGGTGGCCTAAATTGGCAATAGCAGAATCCACTAAGCCCAGGGCTTCACGTGTCTTAGCTGCGTCCGTAAAAATAACGGGTGTAAATAAGCACTTCGGGTCGAGCCTGAAGCGGGTCGATGTCCTCAGGGATATCAACCTTGAGATCCGCGCCGGAGAAGTGCTGGTTTTGTTAGGGCCGTCGGGGTGCGGAAAATCCACCCTGCTTCGCCTGATTGCGGGCCTTGATTCTCCAAGTGAGGGGCTTGTTGAAGTCGATGGCGAACGGGTAACCGGCGTGGACAAACGTTGCGGTGTCGTGTTTCAGGAGCCACGGTTGCTTCCTTGGCTAACCCTGCAAGACAACGTGGCAATTGGTGCGAGGTCAAAGCGGAATCAGCAAGAAATTGTGGAACTGCTTGCCACAGTTGGGCTCGTCGGATTTGAAAAGTACCTGCCTCGGCAGGTTTCCGGCGGGATGGCTCAACGAGCTGCTTTGGCTAGAGGTCTAGCTGGTCACCCGGGGGTGCTACTCCTCGATGAGCCATTTGCAGCCCTTGACGCACTGACTCGCCTGCGAATGCAGGATTTGTTGCTTGACGTGACACGCGCTTCAGGAGCAACAGTTGTTCTTGTTACTCACGATATTGATGAGGCCCTTCACTTAGCGGATCGAATTGTTGTTCTTGCTGAGCGAGGTCGCGGTATCGATGAAATCGTCAAGGTAAACCACGCGAGACCACGAGATCGGTCTCACCCAGGGCTTGCTCCACTGAGAACAGAACTGTTGTCCAAGTTCGGTATACACCCATAAACCTAGAAAAGGAAAAACAATGTCACAGTCAAAAAAATACAACCGTCGTCGAACTCCGATTGGCATCGTCGCGATTTCTCTTCTCGCACTAACCGGCTGTGCTGCAGGCGAGGGAGCGCAGACCGCAACCACCGAAGGCTCAAATGTGTTGAGGCTCGATTACGCCTACTGGAATCCTTTATCGCTGGTTATACGGGATCAGGGCTGGCTGGAATCAGAGCTTGAGGCTCAAGGGTATGAGGTCGAGTGGATCCTCTCGGCCGGCTCTTCGACGGCTCTTGAAAACCTCAACGCAGAAGTGATTGACATCGGTTCCGCCGCAGGTTCCGCTGCTTTTGCCGCCCACGCCAATGGAGTGCAGATTAACACCGTCGGCGTTTTCTCCCAGCCAAACTGGGCCAGCCTTGTCGTTGCCAAAAACAGCACCATTACGAAAGTCAGTGAATTAGCGGGGAAGAAGATTGCTGCAACCAGCGGAACCGATCCTTACTTCTTTTTGCTTCAAGCCCTCGATGAGGCTGGCCTCACCAGCGCGGATGTCGAGATTGTCAACCTCGCACATGCCGACGGCCAGAAAGCTCTGGAAAACGGCGACGTTGATGTGTGGTCAGGCCTTGATCCACTCACCGCAACGAGTGAAAAAAATGCCGGTTCAAAAATTATCTATTCAAACCCAGGGTTTAACTCATGGGGAGTATTGAATGCGCGCACGGACTTTCTCGAACGGAACCCGGAGCTGGTTGAGACCGTCTTGGTGCAGTACCAACGAGCCCGGGCATGGATTCTTGCAAACCAAGACAAGGCGGCTGAGATTTTAGCCAAGGAAGCACAGCTTGATGCAGACGTCGCCGCAAAAGTGCTCACCGAAAGAACCAACGTGGATGTATCGCTGATACCGGGTGAATCACAGCTCGCTGTTTTTCGCATCATTACTCCCGTCTTAGTGGCCGAGGGAAAAATTAAATCCCAAGCGGCCGCCGAGCTTGCGATGAAGACGCTTATCAACGACAGCATTGCTAAGAAGGTTGGCTAACGAGATGTCCGAATTTAGAGTCGAGCGCCAAAGCACCACACAGCAGCGGCGCGCTGCGCTAATGGGTAAATCTAAACAGGTTGCCTTAGGCGCTTTACTACCGATTCTAATTTTTGCTTTGTGGCAGAGCCTCAGCGCGAGTGGTGCCTTTTCGGTGAGTCAGCTTCCACCTCCGACCGAGGTTCTTTCCGGGGCCCTGGGGTTGATTGAACGAGGAACGCTATGGGGTCATATCGGCATTAGTCTGCAGCGGGTGTTTGGTGGCTTTGCTATCGGTGCTGTTTTGGGAATTGTGTTGGGCTCTGCGGTCGGGCTTTCCGCAATTGTTTCGCAGCTTTTGCAACCAACCATTGGGGCCTTGCGCGCGGTGCCCTCCTTAGCTTGGGTCCCGCTGCTGTTGATTTGGATGGGTATCTACGAAGAGCCGAAAATAACCCTGATAGCTATTGGCGCCTTCTTTCCGGTATTCACCACGGTCGCCGCAGGTTTGGCTGCGGTTGATCGAAACCTGATTGAGGTGGGAAGGGCCTACGGCCTCAAAACCATCAAGCTGGTGACAAAGGTTTTGCTCCCGGCAGCATCACCGATCATTTTCTCCGGTCTTCGATTAGGCCTGGCGCAAGCCTGGCTGTTCTTGGTTGCCGCAGAACTGATCGCTAGTTCGAAGGGCCTCGGATTTTTGCTCCTTGACAGCCAAAATACCGCAAGGACAGATGTGCTGTTCGTGGCAATTATTTTGCTAGCCCTATTGGGAAAGCTTAGCGACGTCATCATCGCAAAGATTGAAAAACGGGCACTTCGCTGGATTTAGACACGATAATCGAGGAGAAATTTATGTCAGAACGCGGCTTTGGATTTAAGACCCGGGCACTTCATGCCGGCAGCATCCCAGACCCGGTTTACGGTGCCCGCGCGGTACCGATTTACCAAACGACGTCGTTCGTGTTTAAAGACACGACCGATGCCGCAAACCTCTTTGCTCTAGAAAAATATGGCAACATCTACTCCCGCATCGGAAACCCCACCGTGGCCGCTTTCGAAGAGCGCGTCGCAAGCCTCGAGAACGGAATCGGTGCGGTGGCAACAGCCAGCGGCCAGTCAGCTGAATTCATCACTTTTGCAGCGCTTTGCGCTTCGGGCGACCACATCGTGTCTTCCTCAAGGCTTTATGGAGGAACAATTACTCAAATCACAGTGACGCTTCGAAGATTTGGCATCGAGAGCACCTTTGTAGATTCGAGCGACCCAAAGGACTACGAGGCGGCAATCAGGCCAAACACCAAGCTGATTTTCACGGAGAGTATTGCAAACCCATCAACCGCTATCGCAGACATCGAAGGTTTGGCCGAGGTGGCACACCGCAACGGAATTCCCCTGGTTGTCGATTCGACTACCGCCTCGCCCTACCTGGTTCGACCAATAGAGCACGGGGCGGACATCGTCATTCACTCGGCAACTAAATTTTTGGGAGGTCACGGAACTACTCTCGGAGGAGTTGTTGTCGACTCGGGAAACTTCGAATGGGACGGCGGTAAGTTTCCGGGCATGACGGAGCCGGTTGCAGCGTACGGCGACCTAGAGTGGTGGGGAAACTTCGGAGAATACGGGTTTCTGACGAAGCTTCGAAGCGAACAACTGAGAGACATTGGGGCCACGCTGTCGCCGTTTTCCGCCTTCCAGCTCCTTCAAGGCATAGAGACCTTGCCCCAGCGCATGAAAGACCACGTGTCAAACGCCAGGGCAGTTGCCGAATGGCTCGACGGCGATAAGCGGGTGAGCTGGATTTCCTACTCGGGATTGAAATCACATCCTGATTACAAGCTGGCCAAAAAATATGCGCCCGAGGGCCCGGGATCGGTGTTCTCCTTTGGTGTTGAGGGTGGACGAAGAGCCAGCGAGACGCTCATCAACAATGTTCAACTGATTAGCCACCTTGCAAACATTGGCGATGCGAAAAGCCTCATCATTCACCCCGCATCGACTCTCTATCGTCAGCTCGGCCCAGACCAACTAGCAGCAGCGGGAGTGCCCGAGGATTTGATCAGAATTAGCGTGGGAATTGAGGACATCGAAGACATCCTGTGGGACCTGGACCAAGCCCTGCATATAGCCACCGGGAGGAAAAGATGAGCTATCGAGAACCAACCGCGAAGGAACGCCTCGGTATTTTGCAGTCATCAAAAAGCGTTGCCATAGTCGGGGTATCTTCCAATCGCTCCCGATCCAGTTATTTCGTTGCAAGCTACCTGAACGGCGGAAGCTACTACAGGGTCTACTTCGTGAATCCAATGATTGATACGTTATTTGATCAGAAGGTTTACAACTCGCTTTCCGAACTTCCCGAGGTTCCTGACATTGTTGACGTGTTCAGAAAGTCGAGCGAGACCCCGGGCATCCTGGATGAGGCAATATCACTGGGCGCCAAAACAATGTGGCTCCAGCTTGGCGTGACGAATGAGGAGGTCAGTCAGCGTGGATCAGCGGCCGGCCTGGACGTTGTGATGAATCGCTGCCTAAAGATTGAGCACGCCCGCTTTCACGGAGGCCTCCACCTGGCTGGTTTCAACACTGGCGTGATTAGCTCAAAGCGGGCAAGCAGTTGAGGCTCAAAGCTCCCGAACTGATTGGCGATACGTGGTTTGGTACGGCCAACGCACGCCTGGGCATCGAAGATTTTCGGGGCCGATTTTTGCTTCTCGATTTTTGGACCCTGTGTTGCGTCAATTGTCACCACGTGCTCGCCGAGCTGAGAGCTGTGGAGGAAAAGTTTGAGGCCGTGCTCACGGTGGTCGGCGTTCACTCACCGAAATTCGAATACGAAAAGCTGCCGGAGTCAGTGGCTGCTGCGATTTCACGGCACGAGATTGAGCACCCGGTTCTGAACGACCCAAACATGGCTACCTGGAAAAGCTACGGTGTCAGGGCCTGGCCAACCCTCGTCTTAGTGGACCCAAGAGGCGACATCATCGCCACCTTTTCGGGAGAAGGCCATGCTCATGCAATTTCGGCGCTATTGGAAAAACTGATTCCTGAGTATCAAGCTAGCGGCGAGCTGGTTAGCGGTGAGGGCCTCTACAAAGCACCGAAGCCAAGCCATTCATTTCTCAAGCAGCCTGGCAAAGTAGCGGTTATCCCGGAGGGCTACCGGCACCTACTGGGTGGTGCTGATCTTTTGGTCAGTAATAGCGGCGGCCACGACCTTGTTGCCGTGTCATCCGAAGGTTTGGACACTCCGATTGCACGCATTGGCTCGGGTTCCCGAGGAACCCTAGACGGCTCGTGGGACACTGCTCAATTTGCCGAACCCTACGGCGTAGTCTTTCTGGATCCCGAATTGGCCCAGAAATTAGAGGCCCATCTGATTATTGCTGACACGGCGAACCACCTGATTCGTTCGGTGAACCTCGAGACCAAATCGGTGACAACACTGGCCGGCACCGGATTACCGTGGATGCACAATGACCCTACTTCTGGAGCTGCAAGATCGATAAATATCTCAACCCCTTGGGATGTGGAAATCTTTCAAGGCCAGCTCGTTATTGCCATGGCCGGTGAACACCGGATTTGGAAATACGATGTCGATTCCCAGACACTCGGTATTTTTGCCGGCACGACAAACGAAGGTCTGGTGGATGGCTCTTCAGACACAGCGTGGTTTGCTCAGCCCTCCGCTGTGGTGGCATCGAAGGTGACACCGGGAAGATTATGGATTATCGATGCGGAGACTTCCGCACTGAGGTTCTGGCAGAACGACCACATCAGCTCTGTTGTCGGCAAAGGCCTCTTTGATTTTGGTCACCTTGATGGCTTGGCCCAGGATGCGCTTCTTCAGCACCCACTCGGTCTCAGTGAATTACCGGACGGTGATTTACTCATCGCCGACACCTATAACCGTGCCGTGAGAAGGTATTCACCGAAAACAGGCAGCGTTTCGACCATTGCCAGGGACCTCTCGGAACCAAGTGATGTGGACATCATCACTACGGCGAAGGGGCCAATGCTGGTCGTAGCGGAGACCGCCGCAAATCGAGTCAGTCTTGTACCAATTGAGTTGGGCGTATTAGTCCAGGAGGATGCGCTGCGAACCGTAAGGGCGCCGCTTCGAGTCAAGTCTGGCGCCGCAACCATAGAAGTCACTTTCACTGCACCGCCTGGCCAAAAACTTGATGCAAGATATGGCCCATCTACATATTTGGTCGTGAGTGCAACCCCAAAAGAGTTTCTACTCTCGGGCGGTGGGGGAGGGCACGAACTGAGGAGACAGATAACAGTTAATAGCGAAATAAGCGAAGGGGTGCTTCACATCTCAGCTAAGGGAGCGTCCTGCGATATTGCCGAAGAAGCCGCGCAGTGCCATATCCATCAGCAAGACTGGGGAATTCCCCTAGAACTCGGTGAGGACGGAGTGAGCCTCATTGAGCTAATTCTTTCTGGGGAGTGATGAAGGGTTTGGTGACATCCACCATGTGAACAACGGAAGGTGTTCCTGAGTGTTGTTGCCATGAGAGCATTCCCTGAAAAGTTACGCCGTTACGCCGCAAAATTCTCGCGGAAGGGCAGGTATCCAAGAAACACCGGCGCTGCCGATTTTGATGTTCCCCTCAACCCTGTTCGACTGGGTGCGCCAAACAGACATCGAAGGCGGTGGCCGTGACGGGGTACCGAAAGAACAAGCAGAGGACCTGCAACAACTGCCCCGCCATAACCGACTCCTCGAACATGAAAAAGAAGTACACGCGCGAGCTGCACCACATTTGTCCCAAGCCAACCTGAGATTGAATGGCTCCCCGCAAAGATTTACCCGCCAGTCTGCGAGCTAGCAGGGTGTGGACCACCTGGCGGGATTCCCGTCACCGTGACCTGTCGGATGTTGACACAGGGCAAGGCAGCGTGTTGCGGGTAGGTTAAATATCCGGTGAGTGCCCGGGAGTGGGTGAAAGCCCACCGGGTGGGTGCCCTCGTTGGGGCTCGGGGGACTGGTGCCCCTGGAGCGACCTGCGAATATGAGTATGGGCTTTGTGCTGGACGAGGCAGAAACCACGCGGAATGCTGTTGCGCCGGCCATATTGGCGACAGAAGGGTCTCGCCCCGAGTGTGAGCCGGCGCCCCCCAGAAGTTATCGCGCTTCCGTTGAGGAATCGGAGGGTGCTCGGGCCATCAGGTGGGCGGGTTACCATCCAGTAGGGACGCTTCGCTATCCGGGAGGGCCACATGGGGTTTCTGGACAACTTCGAACGCAGCGTTGAGCGCCTCGTGGGAGGTAGCTTCGCGAAAGCTTTTGCCAGTGGTATTCACCCAGGAGAAATTCTTTCCGGCCTGAAACGAGAAATTGATGCCCGGTCACGGATTGTTTCTCGCACCCGAATCCTTGCCCCCCACAGCTTCCACGTATCGCTCTCGGCCACAGACCGTGAGAATCTTCAGCGCCTGGGCGACGGGCTCACCGCCGAAATAGCGCAGGCCCTGCGCGACTACGCCACGCTCCGGGGCTACGCGTTCTCCGCTCCTCTCTCGTTGGACTTTGATATCTCCTCCGCGCTATCTGAAGGGATTCTGGAGGTGACAAGTCGGAGCCCAGGCCCGGTGGTCTGGATTCCGACCGTGACCTGGGATTCGGTGCGCTACCCGATTGTGGCAAAATCCACGATGATGGGGCGCGGAACCGATAGTGACATTCATATCGTGGCGTCGGGGGTATCGCGCCACCACGCGGAAATTCGGTGGAACGGTAAGCGAGCTGAAGTCGTTGATCTTGGCTCCACCAACGGCACAACCCTCGAAGGAACACGAGTCACCAGGGCTGCTCTTCCCGATACCTGCACCCTGGGTCTCGGCCAGGCGCGTATTCTGTTTCAGGTGGTTCCCCAAGCGCGCTCTGGCTTCCAAGAGCTCACCAATACCCCCAACGCGTCGAGAGAGGAAACATCGTGAGTGAACTGACACTGTTCGTGCTTCAGCTCGCGTTCCTCGGGCTGCTGTGGGCTTTTGTGTTTGCCATTGTGTATGCGCTTCGCACCGATCTTTTTGGCCCACCCCGAATGCGTGTGGAGGATGAGACCCCCACGCTCTCCACACCGAAGAGTCCGCGGTCTGCCTCGCCTTCGGAGCCCAGCGGGATTGCTTCCAGTCTTTTGGTGATCTCCGGGCCGAAAGAGGGTGTCTCGCTTGAATTGATTCCCGAAGAGCAGTTCACCATTGGGCGTTCGGGAGATTCCAGTTTGGTCATCCGCGATGACACCACCTCCACCCACCATGCTCGCCTGATGCTGTGGAATGACCAGTGGATGGTTCAAGACCTTGATTCCACCAATGGCACCTTTGTCGATGGCAAGCGCGTCAGTATTCCCACGCCGGTACCCTTGAACACCCCGGTAACCGTCGGCACGACAGCGTTCGAACTGCGCCGGTGACGCCGATGGCTCCCCACACCATTCTGAGTGCCGCGTCGTCCCACATCGGAAAAATCCGTGCCAGCAACCAGGATTCTGGTTCGGTTGGCCAGCACCTTTTCGTGGTCGCCGATGGCATGGGGGGGCACGCGGGTGGGGACGTGGCAAGCGCTATCGCTGTGCAGCACCTCTACGGAATTGATCACTCCTATCCGAACGTCGAAGAAGCTCGAGAGACGCTGTTTCGCAGCATTCTTGATGCGGGGGCAGAACTCACCAAAGCCGTCGAAGGGCACCCCGAGCTCACCGGTATGGGCACGACCGTGAGTGCCATGATTCGGGTGAAATCTCAGATGGTCATTGCCCACATTGGTGATTCGCGTATCTACCGCCTTCGCGAAGGCGTGTTGGAGCAAATCACCGCCGACCACACTTTTGTGCAACGACTGGTCGATAGCGGGCGAATCACGCCGGAGGAGGCCGCGGTTCACCCTCGGCGCAGTGTTCTGATGCGGGTGCTCGGCGACGTCGACGCTGACCCCGACATCGACACCCATGTGATTGATACCCAGCCAGGCGACAAATGGTTGCTGTGCTCTGACGGTTTGAGTGGCTACGTCTCGGAGCGAGACATGGCCGAAACGTTGCTCACCGTCGATGATCCAGAGTTAGCCTGCCACAAACTCATCACCCAAAGTTTGAGCGAGGGCGCGCCCGATAATGTCACCGTCGTTATTGTTCGGGTCTCGGAAGACCTTGACACGTCCCCGCCTGCTGAGTCGCGCATGGTGGGAGCAGCCGCTGTACCTCTCACCTATGAGACGGGGCCTATCTCACGCAAAACGGCTCTGCCCGCTTTGCTTCTTCACCCCCTTCGCGCTCTTCCTCCCGCCGATGAGCACTTTGAGCCCGAAGCGGACTACCTTGACGAGCTGATCCGCGAAGACCAGAGACGACTGGTTCGCCGCCGGGTGACCTGGTCACTCTCTGTCGTAGTCATCCTTGCTGCTGTTGCGGGTGCGGTATTTGCCGCCTACCAGTGGACCCAAACCCGCTACTTTGTCGGCAACAACAACGGTGTTGTGGCGATTTATCAGGGTGTTCCAGAACAGGTAGGGCCATTTGAACTCTCCACCCTGCACCAGAACACCACCATCGCTGTGGAGGATCTGTTCCCCTACGAACAGGAACGCATCACTGATGCAATCCCTGTGAGCTCACTCGATGAAGCACGCGAAATTGTGGAGAGGCTCAGGAGGTGAACACCCATGTCCACGAATAACCTTGTGGTGCCGCCGGTCTCACCGGTAGCTGGGCGAATCGTCTTGCGGGTCCGCATGCCCCAAAAACTTCGCAACATTGAGCTTGGTCTGTTACTGATGGCTCTTGGTCTCAGTGCCCTGGCGCTCGCTTTGGTGCAGTGGGGCGCTCTGGGAACACTGGACTGGAGCCTTCTCACCTATGCAGCGGGACTCGCGGGACTGACGCTGGGTGTTCACTTGGTCCTCCGTCTTGTCGCGAGAGATGCCGACCCGTTTATTGTTCCCATAGCAACCATGCTCAACGGTTTGGGAATCACCATGATTCACCGGTTAGATCTCGCCACGGGGGCAACAGGGTGGGAGGCAGCCGGTGTTCGCCAAATGGCCTGGACCGCCGTGGCACTGGTGATTGCGATTGCCGTCCTGCTGATTGTGCGTAATTATCGCGTTCTCCTTCGGTACCGCTATCTCGCCATGGTCGCTGGCGTCATCCTCTTGACCATGCCCATGTGGCCAGGAATTGGTCGCACCGTCAACGGGGCAACCCTGTGGGTGAACCTGGGTGGAATAGCTTTTCAGCCCGGAGAGATTGCCAAGATTGCGTTAGCAATCTTCTTTGCTGGCTATCTGATGACGGCCCGAGAGGGCCTACAAAAAGTGGGAACCACATTTCTTGGTATCCGCTGGCCTCGCGTTCGCGACCTTGGGCCCCTGCTGCTGATCTGGGCTCTTGCGATGGGCGTGTTGGTGGTGCAGCGCGATTTGGGAACATCGCTGCTGTATTTCGGGCTGTTCTTGGCGATGCTTTACATCGCCACCAACCGAGCGTTGTGGTTGGTGCTGGGCGGCGCACTGTTTGGCCTCGGCGCTCTCCTGGCGGCCACCCAAATCAGCTACGTCCAGGGCCGCGTTGCCGGCTGGTTGGATTCGTTCAACCCCGACATTTATGACGCGGTTGGCGGTTCATATCAATTGGTCCAGGGGATGTTCGGTTTTGCCGAGGGGGGATTTATCGGCCAAGGTTTGGGGCAGGGTCAACCCAGTTTTGTCCCGCTGGCAAACTCTGACTACATTGTGGCCGCGCTTGGCGAAGAGCTGGGAATCATTGGGATTTTTGCCCTCCTCGGTCTATATCTGTTGCTTGTCAGCCGTGGGTTGCGGGTGGGCTTTATCGGCACCGATGATTTCGGTCGCCTGTTAGCCTCGGGGCTTGGCTTTGTTCTCGCACTCCAAGTGTTCGTGGTTATTGGTGGAGTGACCAGGATTATTCCTGTCACCGGCCTCACCACACCCTTCTTAGCCGCGGGGGGATCCTCCCTGGTCGCAAACTGGATCATTGTTGCCCTGCTGTTGCGCCTCAGTGATGACGCGCGCGCTTCGGTGCGCGCTGATGCGGGGGTGCGAGCGTGACCACTCCACTTCGACGCATAGGCATTGTTGTCATCCTCATGTTCGTGTCCCTCTTTGTCTCCACCAGTTACCTCCAGGTGGTGGCCTCGGAGGACATTACCTCTGACGATCGCAATGTGCGGCAACTGTATGACAGTTTCTCTGCCGAACGAGGGCAAATTCTTGCCGGTGGAATTGCGCTTGCCACCTCGATCCCAGTCGATGACCAATTCAAGTTTCTCCGCACCTACCCCTTCGGTGAAATTTATGCACCCGTCGTGGGCTACTACACGCTGAACCAGGGCAATGCGGGCATTGAATCTGCGATGAACCCCCTGTTAACCGGTCAAGCAAATTCGCAGGTGCTCGAGCAACTGCAAGCGCTCGTCACCGGGTCCACGCCCCAGGGCGCCAGCATTATGCTGAGCCTCGATCCCGTCCTGCAGCAGGCCGCCTGGGATGCTCTGGGCGACAGGCAGGGGGCTGTGGTGGCGCTGGAGCCTTCGACCGGTCGCATTCTTGCGATGGTGTCGAAGGCTTCCTACGATCCCAACCTGTTGGCCGGCCATTCTTCTTCCCGCGTTCTTGATGCCTACAAAGAACTTGCCAACGACCCCAACAATCCTCTGGCCAATCGAGCTATCGCAGGGGATCAATACTTCCCAGGCAGCGTGTTCAAAGTGATCATGATGGCCGCCGCCCTCGAATCTGGTGACTACACCGCCAACAGCGAATTCCCGAACCTTTCCGAACTGCAGTTGCCCTTGAGCTCCAGCGTGATCAAAAACTCTGGTGGCAGGATGTGCGGCGGCGAAGAAACAGTGACGTTGGAACTGGCGTTCGAGTTAAGTTGCAACATTCCTTTTTCCGAACTGGGCTTGGATCTTGGCGAGGCAGCCATTGGTTCCATGGCTGATGATTTTGGGTTTGGTGCAACACTCGAAATTCCACTCTCGGTCACCCCGAGCATTTTTCCCAGAGGAATGGATCAAGCCCAACTGATGCTCAGTTCCTTCGGTCAATACGATGTGCGAGTGACCCCGCTGCAAATAGCCATGGTCAGCGCAGCGGTGGCAAACGGTGGCACACTGATGACCCCCAGCCTGGTGGACCAGGTGATTGCTCCCAACCTCCGGGTTGTTCGTGACTTCCAGCCTCAGGTGTATTCGCGGGCCCTCAGCCCTGCAACAGCCAGCGAACTGAGCCGGATGATGGTCGGCAATGTCGCCCGGGGAGTTGCGGGCGGGGCAGGTATTGTCGGGGTAGAGGTAGCAGGAAAGACAGGCACAGCAGAAACGGGGATTGGCGATGGCAGGTCCTTCTGGTTCACCGGCTTTGCCCCCGCGCTCAACCCTCAAATCGCGATTGCTGTAGTCGTGGAGGGTAATCGCTCGGAGGGTACCGGTAATGCTATCGCCGCACCCATCGCCAAAGCAGTCCTTGAGGCGGGGATGAAAAGGTGAGGCCAACAAGCGGTCAGATTCTGGGTTCGCGCTATGAGCTGGTGTCTCGCATTGCTATCGGTGGCATGGGAGAAGTGTGGAAAGCCAATGACTCGGTCATTGGTCGCACCGTCGCTATCAAGATTTTGAAGGACGAATACATGGGCGACCCGGGCTTCCGGGAGCGTTTCCGGGCGGAAGCCCGCCATGCCGCGCTGGTCAACCACGAAGGCATTGCCAACGTTTTCGATTTCGGTGAGGAGGAGGGCAGCGCCTATCTGGTGATGGAACTGGTCCCCGGCGAAGCACTCAGCAGCATTTTGGAACGGGAAAAGATTTTGCCCGCCACAAAGGTTCTCGGCTTTGTCGCCCAAACAGCTGCTGCCCTTCATGCCGCCCACCAAGCAGGCCTTGTCCATCGCGATATCAAGCCGGGGAATCTTCTGGTGACTCCCGATGGCACTATCAAAATCACGGATTTTGGCATCGCCCGCCTGGCTGACCAGGTTCCCCTCACGGCCACGGGTCAGGTGATGGGCACCGTGCAGTATTTGGCGCCCGAGCAAGCGGGTGGGAAACCGGCCTCACCAGCAACCGACGTCTATTCCCTGGGAATCGTCGCCTACGAGGCCTTGGCAGGAAAAAGGCCCTTCCGCGGTGAAACACAGGTTGCTATCGCCATGGCCCAAATTAAGGAAGCCCCGCCAGCGCTGCCCTCCTCCATTCCCGAACCTGTTCGCGCCCTGGTCATGTCGTGCATGGCGAAAAAACCGGAGGGCCGACCAGCGAGCGCTGACGATTTGTCCCAGGCTGCTCTCGCCCTCGCGCGCGGAGATATCGAAGCGGGCCTAGCTCTTATTCCCCAGCCCGCAGGGTCCTCACCAGTGCCCAAAAACCCGGGTGACACCCCACGCATTCGCATTCGCGGCCTCACCGAGACCCCGAAGAAACTGGACCGCAAGTTCTGGATATTTAGTGGTGTGGGGGCAGCTGTTGCCGTCGCGTTGATCGCCACCTCACTCGCCGTCTTGCTGCAAAGTCCTGTCAACGATGTGGTCGCCGACCCAATTGTTCCGATATCACCCGCAGAAACTGCCGCCGACCTTTCCCCGGTGGTGGTCCCTCCAGCCGAAGAAGGCACGACGCCTCAAATCCAGACGGTGGAATTCACCGAAGCTGAGCTTGTCGGAAAAACGCGCACGCAAGTTCAAGAGACCCTCACCGCGAAGGGCCTCCGTCTGGATGCCATCACCGGAAATATCGCTCCAGCCCAAGATCGCGTCGCCACCGCATACCGGGTCAACCCTCAGGGGACCGTGGCCAAAGACACTCTGATTGCCGTCTATTTTTATGCGGCCATCCCCCAACCACCCAAACCGCGGACCATTCTTGCAACCCCCGCCACCGGGCCCTTTGAGCCGGGAGACGAAATCTTATTGGAATGGCCAGGCTATGCGCAGTGCCCATCCGGTTTCCCTCTCACCAGCTATAACCTGCAACTGGTGGGTGGAACCATTGTGGGGGGAAACACCAGCACGACGTTACAACCTGAGCAAACATCCCTGACCGTGCTTTTAGGGCAGGGCAACTCTTTCACAGCCAGCTACTTGGTGAAGTGTGGTGCGCTCTCGTCGCCGCTTTCCACCGACCTTGTCATCCCCATCACTACGGCAGCGCCCGACGAACCCGGCGCGCCACCCGTAGAATAGCGGGGTCTCTCGCCCCCAGAACACAAGGACATCCGTGACCCAACCCACTCCAGGTCCCTGGACCTCCCGTTTGCTCGGGGGCAGGTACGAGGTTCGCGAACTCATCGGTCGCGGGGGAATGGCCGATGTGTATCTCGGCGTTGATGCCCGGCTTGGTCGCCAAGTGGCCATTAAAGTATTGAAGTCGACCCTGTCGTCTGACCCATCATTTAGGAATCGTTTTCGCCTCGAGGCGGCGGCAGCGTCAAAAATGTCACACCCCTCGATCGTCCGTGTCTTTGACGCGGGGGATGAGATTAATGGACCCAACGATTCTGCTCCGCTCGGAGGCACCACCCCCTACATCGTCATGGAACATGTCGATGGTCACCTGCTGAGCGATCTGATGCAGCGAGGCCAACTCGAGGAACGTCATGTTCTCAAAGTTGCCGATGGAGTGTTAACCGCTCTGGAGGTCTCCCACCGGGCAGGCATTGTCCACCGAGACATCAAACCTGCCAACATCATGGTCACCGACGATGGCAACGTGAAGGTGATGGACTTTGGTATTGCCCGAGCCGTCACGGATTCGACTGCAAATCTCACAGAAACCACGTCCATTCTGGGCACTGCGCTCTACATTTCCCCCGAGCAAGCCAGAGGCGATGAACCCGATACTCGCACCGACCTGTATTCCCTCGGTGTGGTGATGTATGAACTTTTGGCCGGAGCACCACCCTTCACCGGCGACTCGGCAGTAGCCGTTGCCTTCAAGCACATCAGCGCAGAGCCGAAGGCTCTGCGTGAAGTAAATCCGGATGTCTCGGAAGATGTTGCCGCGGTCGTGGCGACAGCACTGCGCAAAGAGCTGAATGAACGCTTCCCCACCGCGCAATCTTTCCGCTCCGCGCTGGAAGATATTGCCCAGGGGCGCCCGCCAAAACTCCCCCTCGCTGGTCAGCGCACCAGGGTTGCCCCCGCACACACCGGCAGTGTTCCCCTCCCCAGTGTTGATGCACAGTTTCGCAAACCTGTAGAGGGTTTCGAGATTTTTGAGTCACGCGGAATCAAATCACAGTCTGTCCCCACCTTGGCCATCGCGATGGGTAGCGTCTTGGCCGTCCTATTGGTGATTGGCATTGTGCTCTGGGTCTTCACGCTGAACCCCTCCACCACAACCGGACTCGCTGCCCCACAAGTTCCTGACCTGGTGACCCAAACAGAAGTTGTTGCCACCGAAACCCTCCGAGCTCTTGAGCTCCGGCCAGTCGTTGAGTATGAAGCCAGCACGTCTTTCCCCGAGGGCGTCGTCATTCGCACCGTTCCCGGTGCTGGGACTCGCATTGCTCGCGGTGAACCGGTTCGCCTGGTTGTTTCTAGCGGTGTAGCAACCTTTGATCTGCCCGATGTGCGAAACATTGATATCGAAGAGGCAAGGGCGGAGCTCATGAGCCGCGGGCTCGTGATTGCCGATGTTATCGAGACATATTCGCCTAGTTTGGCGGATGGCATCGTCATGGCCACGACACCCCAGTCTGATTCGCCCATGCGGCCAGGCGATGAAGTCACCATCACCGTGTCCAACGGTTTGATTTTGGTTCCCGATGTCGTTGGCCTCACAATCGGTGAAGCCAACCCCTTCCTCACGGGTCCCTCGATGCAGCTCTCGGTTCGGCTTGACATCGCCACAGACTGTTTTGGACAAACGGTGAAGTCGCAATCGCTCACCCCGGGAGAGCACCCGCAGCGGTCAGAAATCACGCTCGTGTATTGCGGTGCAGTTGCGAACCAAGCACCCGCTCCAGAGGGCTAGATACCGCTCATGCGTGGGCTCAGCCCTCTCGCGACATCGGCCGCACCAGTGAGCCCTGTCACTTCGAGCCAGTTGGCAATCATCGTGTAACCACCCTCGGTGAGAACCGACTC
>Ga0105054_10004627_pt1 | contig 20430 bp, 18 predicted proteins | sample BON02_FD_78091 | JGI IMG/M metagenome (GOLD analysis project Ga0105054, IMG submission 78091) | Freshwater microbial communities from Lake Bonney liftoff mats and glacier meltwater in Antarctica - BON-02 (megahit assembly) | ecosystem: Environmental > Aquatic > Freshwater > Ice > Glacier...
GCCGCGATCATGGCGGCGCCGCCTGCGGTGCGGGCGCGGCTTTGGCCGATCTATGCCTTTAATCTGGAAGTGGCGCGCGCGCCCTGGCTGACGCAGGAGCCGTTGATTGCGCAGATGCGCCTGCAATGGTGGCGTGATGCGGTAGAGGAGATTGGCGCCGGAGGCCGGGTGCCTGCGCATGAGGTGGCGGGGCCGCTGGCACAGGTGATCCGCGACGCAGGCCTGCCGGTGGCGCTATGCGATGCGATGATTGCGGCGCGGCATTGGGATATCGAGAAGCAGCCCTTTGCCGATGAGGCGGCGTTTGTGGCGCATATCGATGCCACGGCGGGCAATCTGTTGTGGCTGGCGGCCCTGTCAGTCGGCACGGACCCGGCACTGGAGCCTGCGGTGCGCGATGCCGGGTTTGCCGCTGGCCTGGCCAACTGGTTTCTTGCCGTGCCGGAACTGGAGGCGCGCGGGCGTTATCCGCTGCATGATGGCCGACCGGAGGCGGTGCGCGCGCTGGCGCGGGTGGGGCTGGCCCGGTTGCGCCGGGCGCGGCGGGCGCGGTTTGGCGTGGCGGTGCCGGTGCTGCGCACCTGTTGGCGCGCGGGTGACCTGTTGGCGCGGGCGGCGAAGCAGCCAGGGCTGGTGGCCGATGGCACGCTGGGCACGTCTGAATTCCGCAGGCGCGGGACGCTGGCGATCAGGACCCTGCTGGGCCGCTGGTAAGCTCTTTTGGCCGCATCACCAGCCAGATCAGCGCGGCACCGGCCAGCACCAGAAACGGCGTCATTGCCAGATTGACCGCTGTCCAGCCTTGTACGATATCGCCGCCGGAACAGTTCATCAGACCGCCGGAGGCGAGGCTCGCCACCGTGACGCTGCCAAAGACGATGGTATCGTTCATGCCCTGTACGCGGCCGCGTTCATGCGGGGCATAGGTCTTGGTCAGCATCGCCGTGGCGCCGATGAAGCCGAAGTTCCAGCCGATGCCGAGCAGGACGAGGGCCACGAAGAAATTGGTCAGTTCGACGCCCATGATCCCGACAACACCTGCGAAGGCGAGGATGACCAGACCGCTGCCGACGATTTTCTCAGCGCCGAAGCGCGCGATCAGGTGGCCGGTGAAGAAGGAGGGCGCGAACATCGCCAGCACATGCGCCGAGACGATGTCGGCGGCGTTGCCTTTGGTAAAGCCGCAGCCGACCACGGCGAGCGGGGTCGAGGTCATCACCAGATTCATCAGCGAATAGCTGACCATGCCGCAGACTACCGCGACGCCGATGGCGGGGGTGCGCAGGAGTTGGCCCCAGGAGCGACTGACCGGGGTTTGTGCGGTGCGCGGTGCGGGTTTGGGCAGGTCGAGCAGCAGAAACAGGAACATGCCTACCGCGTTGATCGCGATACCGACCAGATAGGTGCCGACAAAGGGGATGGCTGTCATCTCATCGGTCAGTTTGACAAGTTGCGGCCCGATCAGTGCCGAGATGAGCCCGCCCGCCATGACATAGGAGATCGCCTTGGGCCGGAAACTGTCGGAGGCCGAATCGGCGGCGGCGAAGCGGTAGAAGCCCTGCGCCGACATATAGGTTCCGGTGAGGTAACTCCCGACCAGAAACAGCCAGAAACTGCCGGTGGAGAGCGCATAGGCCGCGACCGCAGAGCCGATCAGCCCGCCGATGGAGCCGATGAAGAAGCCGGTCTTGCGCCCGCGCGTCTGCATGACATGGCTGAGCCAGGGTGCTGTGGACATCGAGCCGAACACGATCATCGAAATGGGCAGCGTGGCGAGGCAGGGGTTGGGCGCCAGCATCGACCCGGCAAGACCGCCGATCACGAAGACCATGGTGATTTGCGAGCCGAGGATGGCCTGGGCGGCGACGAGCACCGCCACGTTGCGTTTGGCGCGGCGGTCGTCGATTGGGGTGCTGTTTGTCATGGGCCGACGGGTAGTCCCGTGGCGGGACGGGTGCAAGGGCTTCTATATGTCTGGCCCGGTCTCTTGCCGGTCGATCAGATGCGCGAAGGAGCCGCAGACATGGCCGTGGCGCAGCCCCATTGGTGACAGGGCGTTGCCTTCGGCGTCCTGTGTCTGGAAGAGTGGTGGTCCTTCGGCGCGGGTGGTGACGGCGTAATGAAACTCGTGCCCGCGCCAGTGGCCGGCGAAGGGGCCATAGTCGCTGTCGAGTTGCCGGTAGCCGAGGTGCAGTTTCGGTTTTGCCATCGAGGTGTCGAGGGGCAGGAGGCCCGCCATGGCGTGGGTGATGCCCTGTGCGTCGGTGAGGCTGTGCCCGAGGGTCATGTATCCACCGCATTCACCATATATCGGAGTGGTTTGCGCGGTACTCCTCATGCTTTGCATGAAGGTGCTGGCGGCGGCGATCTGGCCAGCGTGAAGTTCCGGATAACCGCCGGGGAGGTAGATCAGGTCGGCCGGGGGTGCGGGTTCGTCGGCGATGGGCGAGAAGAACTGCAGTTCTGCGCCCGCGCTGTGCCAGTCGCGGAGCAGGTGCGGGTAGGTGAAGGCGAAGGCGGCGTCGCGGGCGATGGCGATGCGTTGTGCGGGGGGGCGTCTGGCTGTGGACGGCGTGTCGGGAAGCGCGGGCGCGGTGGTCATCAGGGTGAGGAGCGCGTCGATATCGAGATGGGTTTCGGCGATGTCGGCGGCGCTGTTCAGGAAGCTGTCGAGGTCGCTGCGCTCCTGCGCCTGCACCAGACCGAGGTGCCGCGACGGATGGGTGAGACCGGGGCTGCGCGGCACTTCGCCCAGAATCGCGAGGCCGGTGGGGGTGAGCGCGCGCCGCAGCATGGCGGCGTGACGCGGTGAGCCGATGTTGTTGAGGATGATGCCTGCGACGCAGACCTGTGGGTCGTGACGGGCGAAACCCTCGGCCAGTGCCGCGACCGAGCCGGACATGCGCGCCGCGTCGATCACCAGCACGACGGGCAGGCCGAGGATGCGGGCGAGGTGGGCGCTGGAGCCCTGATTGTCGGGGGGGGCACCGTCAAAGAGCCCCATCGCGCCTTCGATGATGAGCGGGGTCGGGCCGTGGGCCAGTGCCTTGATCCGTGCGGGGGTCATCGCCCATGCGTCGAGGTTGACGCAGGGGGTGCCGGTGGCGGCCTCGTGGAAGCGCGGGTCGATGTAGTCGGGGCCGGATTTGGCGGAGCGGATCGGCAGGCCGCGCCGGGTGAGGGCGCGCAGCAGACCGAGGGTGATCGTGGTCTTGCCTGCGCCTGAGGCGGGGGCGGCGATGACGAGGCCGCTCATGATGCAGGGGGTGTGGGGTGGTTTGCCGGGGCCTCCGGCGGGGATATTTTTGGCCAAAAGATGCAGAAGCGGCGCATTTCAGGCGATGTCGGTGAGGGGGCCGCGACCGAGCGGGTCGGTGTCGCGCGGGGCGTGGCCTTTTGCCATGGATTGCCAGTCGAGCGCCTGCCGCATCAGCACCGAGCGCCCGACGCAGATGATCGCGGGCGGGGCGAGGTTGGCGGCTTTGATGTCTGTCACCAGGTTGCCGAGCGTGGTTTCGAGCACGCGCTGGTCGGGGGTGGTGGCGGCGGTGACGACGGCGACGGGTTCGCTATGGGGCCGACCGGCGCCGATGAGCGCGGAGGCGATCTGATGGGCGTGTTTCATGCCCATGTAGATCACGATCACCTGCGAGCCGCGCGAAATCGCCTCCCAGTCGAGCGATTGCGGGGCGTCGCCGGTCTGGTCATGGCCGGTGACGAAGGTGACCGACTGGTTCACGTCCCGGTGCGTCACCGGAATACCGGCGTAGGCCAGCCCGCCGATCCCGGCAGAGATACCGGGGATGATCCGGATCGGGATGCCGTGCTGCACAAGCGTCTGCGCCTCTTCGCCGCCGCGTCCGAAAACGAAGGGATCGCCGCCTTTGAGCCGCAGCACCCGGCCCCCGGCGCGGGCCAGATCGACAAGGTGCAACGAGATGTCGCGCTGTTTGGCCGAGGGTTTGCCGCCGCGTTTGCCGGCGTAGATGTGCCGCGCCTGCGGCGCCCAGCCGAGAATGCGCGGCTCTACCAGCGCGTCATAGACCACATGATCGGCCTGTCGCAGCGCGTTGAGCGCGTGCAGCGTGACCAGACCGGGGTCACCCGGACCGGCGCCGCAGAGCCAGACCCAGCCGGGCAGAAGCTGTGGCCAGTCGCTGCCGGGCAGGGTGATGGGGGCTGAGTCGTTCATCTCAGCGTTATGACGCGCCCTGTGCTGCGGCGAAAGGGCAGGCGCGACGCCGCAATGCCCATTGGCGGCATGGGGCCGCTACATGACTGCTTGGCGGCATGACGTGCCGGGCCTATGGTCGCGTCGATGAGCCGCAAGCCCGATCAGGAGTTGCGCCGGGGCTGGACCACGGGCGCCTGTGCCACCGCTGCCACCAAGGCGGCGCTGATGCGACTATGGGGCGGTGCCTTTCCCACGGAAGTGGCGATTACCCTGCCCCGGGGGGAGCGGCCTGTGTTTGCGCTGGCGCAGGCTGATGCGGGGCCGGATTGGGCCGAGGTGGGGATTACCAAGGATGCGGGCGATGACCCGGATGTGACGCATGGCGCGCTGATTCTGGTGCGGGTGCGCGATCATCCGGGCGGTGTGCTGTTTCGTGCGGGCGAGGGGGTGGGCATGGTGACCCGCCCCGGTTTGCCGGTGCCGGTGGGCGAGCCTGCGATCAACCCGGTGCCGCGCGAGATGATGATGGCGGTGGTGGCCGAAGCCGCCGCTGCCTATGGCCGTGCGCCGGAGGTAGAGATTACCGTGTCTGTGCCGGGGGGGCGCGAGATTGCGCAAAAGACCTGGAATCCGCGGCTGGGGATTGTCGGGGGCCTGTCGATTCTGGGCACGACCGGGATCGTGCGCCCGTTCAGTTGTGCGGCCTGGATCGCGTCGATCCATCGCGGCATCGATGTGGCGGTGGCGGGTGGCGAGAGCCATGTTGCCGGTTGCACCGGGGCCACGTCGGAGCGGGTGGTGCAGGCGATGTATGGCCTGCCCGATCATGCGATGCTGGATATGGGCGATTTCTTTGGCGGGCTGGTCAAGTATCTGCGCCTGCATCCTGTGCCGCGCCTGACCATTGGTGGCGGGATCGGCAAGATGGTGAAGCTGGCGCAGGGGGCGGTGGACCTGCATTCGGGTAGAAGTCAGGTGGATTTTGCCGCTTTGGCGGAGTGGGCGGGGGATGCGCGGGTGGCAGGGGCGAATACGGCGCTGGAGGCCTATGAGATGGCGGGCGCGCCATTGGCCGCGCAGGTGGCGCAGCAGGCGCTGATGCGGGTGCAGGTCACGCTGCGCGGTGCGCCGGTGCGCGCCGATGTGGTGATCGTGGACCGGGCCGGGGCGGTGATTGCGCGGGCGGGGTCATGACGCTGTTGCTGCTCGCGGGGACGGGGGATGGCCGCAGACTGGCCTGGGGGCTGGTTGATATTGGCCTGCCGGTGGTGGTGTCGCTGGCGGGGGTGACGCGGATGCCGGAGCCGCTGCCTTTGCCGTCGCGGGTGGGCGGGTTTGGCGGCGAGGCGGGGTTTGTGGATTATCTGGAGCAGGCCGGGATCACTGCCGTGCTGGATGCCACGCATCCTTTTGCCGCGCGCATAACGGAGCGGACGGCGCGGGTCTGTGCCGCGCGCGGTCTGCCGTATCTGCAGATAATGCGCCCGGAATGGGAGCCCGTGACGGAGGATGACTGGACCATGATCGATGCCGAGGAAGATGCCGCGCGCCATGTCCGGATCGGATCGACGGTGTTTCTGGCGGCGGGGCGGCAGTCGCTGCACCGCTTTGCCGGGTTGCTGGGCTGTCGCGTGATTGCGCGTCAGATCGACCCGCCGACTGAGCCGTTTCCCTTTGAAGGCGGCGAGTTTCTGATTGGCCGACCGCCGTTTTCGGTGGAGCGCGAGGAAGGGTTGTTTGCGCAACTGGGCGTCGACTGGATTGTGGTCAAGAATGCAGGCGGCGAGGAGAGCCGGTCCAAGCTGATCGCGGCGCGCAATCTGGGGATTCCGGTGCTGATGATCCGCCGCCCGCCGATGCCGGATGTGCCACGGGTGGCGAGCGTGGCGCAGGCGCTCGAATGGGTGCGTGCGCTGTGACGGGCCGGATCATTCTGGGCGATCCTTGTGTGGCGGAAGGGGCCGCATGGCTGGCCGGGCGTGATGCGCGTTTTGCCCATGCGCTGACGCTGACCGGCCCATTGCCGCTGCGCCGCTACCCGGAGGGGTTCGCCCGGCTGCTCAACGCGATTGTGAGCCAGCAGGTCTCGGTTGCCTCTGCTGCGGCGGTCTGGGGCCGGATGGAGGCGGCAGGGCTGGTCACGTCAGAGGCGGTGCTGGCGCTGAGCCAGGATGAATTGCGCGCGGTTGGATTGAGCCGGCAGAAGGCGCGTTATGCCCATGCGCTGGCTGAAGCGGGGATTGATTATGCGGCGCTGCGCGGATTGCCGGATGCCGAGGCGTCGCGACTGCTGACCGCCGTGCCCGGGATCGGCGTGTGGACGGCAGAGATTTACCTGATGTTTTCGCTGGGCCGGGCCGATGTCTTTGCCTCTGGCGATCTGGCCATGCAGGAGGCGGCGCGGCTGCTGTTTGACCTGCCGGCGCGGCCAACGGAGCGGGAATTGCGCGCGATGGCTGCGGACTGGTCGCCGTGGCGCGCGGTTGCGGCCCGCCTGCTCTGGGCCTATTACGCGCATGCCAAAGCCAGAGAAGGGGTCACCTGATGCGCGCATTGCAATCGGACCGGCGCGAGCCGTTGAGTGGCGAGACGACATCTGCGGTAATCTTTTTGCATGGCTACGGGGCCAATGGTGCCGATCTGCTGGGGCTGGCCGATCCGCTGGGCGAGCATTTGCCCGATACCCTGTTTCTGTCGCCCGATGCGCCGGAGGAATGTGCCGGGGTGCCGTTTGGGCGGCAGTGGTTTCCGATTCCATGGATCGATGGATCGTCCGAGGAAGAGAGCCGGTCGGGGCTGATGCGGGCGGCGGATGATCTGATGGCGTTCATCGACGGGGTCATGGTGGATGAGGATCTGTTGCCGGAGCAGGTGATGCTGCTGGGGTTTTCGCAGGGGGCGATGATGGCGCTGCATGTGGCGCCGCGCCGGGATGAGGCTGTGGCGGGCGTAGTGGCGATCTCGGGCCGGTTGCTGGAACCTGAGGCGCTGATCGACGAGGCGGTGTGCAAGCCGCCGGTGTTGTTGATCCATGGCGATCAGGACGAGGTGGTGCCGGTGCAATCGCTGCCCATAGCGGCGCAGGCGTTGCAGGATGCGGGCTGGACCGAGGTTTATGCCCATATCATGAAGGGCAGCGGCCATGGCATTGCGCCGGATGGTCTGTCGGTGGCGCTGGCGTTCATGCGGGAGCGGTTGGGGCAGGAGTGATTCTGCGCCGCAGCATTGTCATGCCGCTGTCATGCGGCTGTGCCAGATCACGGCAGAGCGATACCGCATCTAGCGGGGGTTGTCGCGAGCGAAACGCGATATATAGTCCATACGAGGCGGGCGCGCTCTTTGCGGTCGCAGCGCGACGATAAGGGCCGTCCGGATAGGGTGAAACCGTTGTTTGATGCTGATGCCAGAATGCAGGTTTTGAGTGATCCCGCCCGGGCGCGGGGTCCGGCGGATGCGCGGTATCGGGACTGTCGCCGGTTGATCGTTGCGGGGGCAGAGCGAAGTCCAGCCCCGGTGCCCTGCGCCGCGATGTCCCAAGCCTTGTCTTACCCATCCGACCAACTCAAGCGCGTGGCCAACACGCGCTTTTATCTTGTGTGGGGTGGGGCATGAACCAACCCATCGCCAATCTGCGCACCCTTGTTCTCAACGCTGACATGCAGCCGCTGAGTTGGGCGCCGCTGTCGGTGTGGAGCTGGCAGGATGCCTTTGTCGCGGTGCATCAGGACCGGGTGGTGCAGGTCAAGGCCTATGACGATGTGCTTGTGCATTCAGCGACCGATGCGTTCGAGATACCCGCCGTTGTCGCGCTCAAGAGTTATCGCAAGCGCAAGAATGCGGCCTTTACCCGCTATCACGTGTTTTTGCGCGACGAGTTTACCTGCCAGTATTGTGGCAAGCGCTATGCGGCCCGCGACCTGACCTTTGACCATGTGATCCCGCGCAGCAAGGGCGGCCAATCGGTCTGGAGCAATATCGTGGCCTCTTGCGGGCCGGATAATTTCCGCAAGGGTAATCTGACGCCGAAACAGGCCGGGATGCGCCTGTTGCGCCAGCCGTTCCAGCCGACGGTGCATCAACTGGACGCGGTGGCGCGCCGGTTGCCCTATACCAAGGGCGAATTGCACCAGACCTGGATGGACTTTCTCTACTGGGATACCGAGCTGGAAATCTGACCCTACAGCATTTCGGTTTTTCGCTGAATCGGAGGAAACGCTGCAGGTTTTTGATTTGTCGCAATTTCGAACCGAAAAAGTCTGCCAACTTTTTGTTGAAATTGCTTTAAGCGGCGAGGCCGGGGGTCAGGTCGCGCATCGCGTCGTAATGCGACATGAAGATCTGGCCGGTGAGCGTATCGAGGAAATGCGATTGTTTCAGCCGGTCCATCACCGGGCCTTTGACTTCGGACAGGTGCAGCGTCACCCCCATCTGGCTGAGCCTGTGGTTGATTGCCTCAAGGCTTTCCAAGGCGCTGAAGTCGATTTCGTTGATGGCGGAGCATTGCAGCACGACATGTTTGAGCGCGCTATCGCCAGCGACGCGGTCGGAGAGGTAATCCTCAAGATAGCGCGCATTGGCGAAATAGAGGCTTTCATCGATCCGCAGGCTGAGCAGGCTGGGGTCGGTCAGCACGGTGTAGCGGTGGATATTGCGGAAGTGCTGCGTGCCGGGGACCAGCCCGACCTCTGCGATATGGGGCCGGGAGGATGTGTAGAGATGCAGCGCGATGGAGAGCAGCACCCCGGCGGTGACCCCGGTTTCGACGCCGAAGCCAAGTGTCAGCAGGATCGTGGCGCTGACGGCGGCGAAATCGGCCTTGGAATAGGCCCAGCTGCGTTTGAGGATCGAGATATCCACCAGCGAGAGCACGGCGACGATGATCGTCGCGGCCAGCGTGGCGGTGGGCAGGAAATAGATCAGCGGAGTCAGCGCCATGGCGGCGATGGCCAGACCGACGGCGGTATAGGCGCCGGCAGCGGCGGTTTCGGCGCCTGCATCGAAATTGACCACGGAACGGGAGAAGCCCCCTGTGACAGGAAATCCGCCGGTAAAGGCCGCGCCGAGATTGGCCGCACCCAGACCGATGAGTTCCTGATCCGGGTCGATGCGCTGGCGTCGTTTGGCCGCGAGCGTCTGCGCGACAGAGACGGATTCGACAAAGCCTATGACCGAGATCAGCAGGGCGGGCAGCAGCAGAAGCTGGATCAGGTCGGGCGAGAAGGAGGGGAGGGTGAGGGCGGGCAGGCCCTGCGGCACCGCGCCCACGATCCGCACGCCTTGTTGGTCGAGACCAAGCCCCCAGACCGCCACCGTTGTCACCACGACGGCAAGCACCGGCCCCGCCTTTGTCAGCATATCGGCCAGACGCGGCCCGGCGCCGAGGCGGCGCAGGAAGGGCTTTGCCCCTTTGCGCACCCAGAACAGGAACCCGGTGGCACTGACCCCGATCAGCAGGGTGATCCAATGCGTGTTTGACAGGTTTGCCGCCAGACCGGTCAGCATTTCGGGCAACGTGTCGCCACCGGCGCTGATGCCCAGAATATGCCGAAGCTGGCTGACCGCGATCAGGATACCGGAGGCGGTGATGAAGCCGGAAATCACCGGATGCGACAGGAAATTGGCCAGAAAGCCGAGCCGCAGCAGCCCCATGGCGAGCAGGATCGCCCCCGACAGCCCGGCTAGCGTGAGGGCTGCCACGGCATAGCCCATCGTGCCCTGATCGGCGATATTGCCGATGGCGGCGGCGGTCATCAGCGAGACGACGGCGACAGGCCCCACCGCGAGCGTCCGGCTGGTGCCGAAGATCGCATAAAGGATGATCGGCGCAATGGAGGCGTAAAGCCCGGCCTCGGGTGGCAACCCTGCGAGCATTGCATAAGCGAGCGATTGCGGGATCAGCATGATCGTGACGATCACGGCGGCCAGCAGATCGTTGGTCAGCTTCTGGCGGTCATAGCTGCGCCCCCATTGCAGGATCGGGAAATAGCGGGCAAGCGGTTTGATCGCCATGGGGTGAACCAGTCTGTGCGGGTATGTGTGTGACGCGGCGCGGGGGGCCGTGGCCCCCCGGTCATGTACTGTGCGGGTGGCCCGGTCAGCGGCGCGTGGCGCTGTAGAGGCCCTGCGAGCGCCCGCCGGAGCGGCAATAGGCCAGCACCTTGCCCTTGGCCGAGGTGATCGCGGTGTCGAAGGCCGCGACCTTATCCGGCTCCGCTTGTCCGGGGGTTATGGGGATGTGATGCGCTTCGAGCCCTGCCGCCTCGGCTGCGGCCTCGATCTCGGCAAAGGTGGGTTGACCTGCGTCCTCGTGATCGGGCCGGTTGCAGATCACGGTACTGAAGCCCGCCTCCTTGAGTTGCTGCAACTGGGCGGCGCTGATCTGCGGGCTGATCGCGAAGTCAGTCGTGATATGGGTGATGTTTTTCATCTGGGATATCCGTTGGTTGAGGGGCGTTCAGAGCGCGTTTACCGGTACTTTGAGCATGGGCCTGCCGTCTTTGTCGGTGGGCATTTCGCCGGCGCGCATGTTGACCTGCAGCGAGGGGATGATGAGCTTTGGCATCGCAAGGGTTGCGTCACGTTCGGTGCGGAACTTGACGAACTGTTCTTTGGTGTTGCCGTGGCCAACGTGGATATTATGGGCCTTTTCATCGGCGACGGTGGTTTCCCACTGGATGTCGCGCCCGTTGGGGCCGTAGTCGTGGCACATGAACAGGCGCATGTCATCGGGCAGCGCCAGCACCTTTTGAATGCTGTCATAGAGCGTACCCGCATCGCCGCCCGGAAAATCGGCGCGCGCAGAGCCGCCATCGGGCATGAAGAGCGTGTCGCCGACAAAGGCCGCGTTGCCCATCACATGCACCATGCAGGCAGGGGTGTGGCCGGGGGTATAGAGCGCCACGGCGGTCATGGTGCCGATGGTGTAGGTGTCCCCATCCTTGAAAAGCGCGTCGAACTGGCTGCCATCGCGCTGAAACTCGGTCCCTTCGTTGAAAACCTTGCCGAATGTGTCCTGCACGACCATGATCTGATCGCCGATCCCGATCTTGCCGCCGAGTGCTGTCTGGATGTAGGGCGCGGCGGAGAGGTGGTCGGCGTGGACATGCGTTTCGATGATCCATTCCAGCGACAGGTTCTGATCGCGGATATAGGCGATCATCGCGTCGGCGTGATCATAGGTGATCCGGCCGGCAGCATAGTCGATGTCCATCACGGAATCGATCACGGCGCAGGCGTTGGAGGCGGGATCTTTGACCACATAGCTGATGGTGTTGGTCACGGCGTCAAAGAAAGCCTTGACCTCGGGTATGGTGGTCATGTCGATCTGATGGTCGGTCATGGCGGTCTCCTTCTGGATCAGGTTTCAGCGCGCAGCACACGGGCCGCGCGGGTGCCGCTCAGGGCCATCATGGCCTTGGCTGCAAAGATGCCGACGATGAGGGCGCCGACAAAGGCGAATACTTCGATCTGGCCGGTGCCGAGTGCAGGCAGTGCGCCGCCGGGGCAGAAACCGGCGATGCCCCAGCCGACCCCGAACAGGGCCGCGCCGCCGATCAGCCGCGCGTCGATGCGCGGGTTGTCGGGCAGGTGGAATTTGGCGTCGATCATCGGCGCGGGCCGCCGCAGGACGAGCCGGTAGCCGATGAAGGTGACCACCAGCGCCCCACCCATGACAAGAGCAAGGCTGGGATCGAAGGTGCCGAAAAGGTCAAAGAAGTTTAGCACCTTGGCCGGGTTGGCCATGCCGGAGATCGAAATGCCGATGCCGAAGATCAGCCCGATGAGGTAGGTCGAGATGAGACGCATGGCTCAGGCTCCCCACACATGACGGATGACATAGACGGTGATCGCGGTGGTCAGCATGAAGGTGGCGGTGGCCGCAATCGACCGCCGCGACAGCCGTGCCATGCCGCAGACCCCGTGCCCGGAAGTGCAACCGGAGCCATAGGTGACCCCGACCCCGACCAGCAGTCCGCCCACGAGCAGCATCGGCATGGAGACCGGCACATCGACCACCGGCATCTGTCCGGTGAGCGCCAGCACGGCGAGCGGGCCGCTGACCATCCCGGCAAGGATCGCCAGACGCCAGCCGCTATCGGGGTGGCTGAGCGGGGTGAGCACACCGGCCATGATCCCGGTGGCGCCCATGATCCGACCCAGCGTCAGCATCAGGAGCACCGAGGCCAACCCGATGAGCCCGCCACCGGCAAGCGATTCGATCGGCGTGAAGGCCGTCTCGAACCCGGTCATGCCTGCACCAGCCCGCCGCATCCGCGGGGCAACTGGAGGAATTGTGTTGGAATGGGGCGCATCAATCGTCTCTCCTTTGGCAGTGGTGGTTTCAGTATCGGACCGATCGTGTGGGTTCAGTGATCATGTCACCAAGCGGCCGGGTTATCGTGAATGCAGCCGCGGGACGTAGCGTCAACAGCCCGACATGCTGCAGCATATCAGAAAAATAGCGATGAATATTGATTTGTGAATAGGTGAGTGCTGTTTGCGGCGCTCAGCCGAGGTCGAGCGAGGCCAGTTTTTCGATCCCGGCGGGGTCGATCAGGTCGATCACGCCGCGCGCCTGTCCGATCCAGCCGCGCCGCTGAAACTCGCCCAGCTGCCGCGAGATGACTTCGCGGGCGGTGCCAAGCTCGGCTGCAAGCTGTTGATGCGTGGCACGCACCTGGCGCGTGCCGCGCGCCAGATCGCGCAGCCTTTGTGCCAGCCGGATATCGACGCGTTGAAAGGCGATATCCTCGATCACCTGAAACAGATCGGTGATCCGTTTGGAATAGGCGGTAAAGACGAAATTGCGAAACGTGGGCGAGGTTGCCACGAGTTCGTCAAAGACCGCGCGCGGGATCGCGGCGGCGCGCACATCGGTTTCGGCAATGCCTTCGGCGGAATTGTCGTCATAGGCCAGCATCCACGCAGTGGTGAGCACGCAGCTTTGCCCGGCCTCGACCCGGTAGAGCACGATTTCGCGCCCGGAGTCCGAGACCTGCTGCACCCGCACCCGGCCTTCGAGCAGCAAGAGCAGGTTTTCGGGCGATTTGCCGGGGCCAAAGATCACCGTGCCTTTGGGGAAAGACAGTGTGCTGCTCTTGTGCCGCAGCACATCGCGCACTGCAGGTTCGAGCCGGGAGAGCCCGTCGAATTGTGCGATCCAGTCTTCGGTCATTGTCGCGTCCCTGATATGCCGTGCGCAGAGGCGTTATCTAGAGCGAAAACCCAACCTTGCCCAGCCTTGCCCAGCCTTGCCCAGCCTTGGCCAGACGGGCGCTGCCGACTGTGCCGGTGCTGATCTGGATCAAGGCGATGGCCGGGCGGGTCCGGCACCTTGTCCCTTTACCGATGCGGTCAATGCCGCGACCCTACCTGAAGAGGTGTTCTGATGACCGATCCCGCACATAGCCAGACAGTGCAGACCTGCCTTGCGCAAGCGGGCAGTACCGCCGAAGGGCTGAGTAGTGCCGAGGCCGCGCGCAGGCTGGGCATCCACGGCCCGAACCGGTTGCCGGAGGTGGCCACGCGCGGGCCGCTGCGCCGGTTTGTTGGCCAGTTCAACAATGTGCTGATCTATGTGCTGATCGGGGCGGCGATCATCACCGGCGGTCTGGGGCATTGGGTCGATACCGGGGTGATTCTGGCCGTGGTGATTGCCAATGCGCTGATCGGGTTTTTGCAGGAGGGCAAGGCCGAGGCGGCGATGGCGGCGATCCGCCAGATGCTGGCACCGCGCGCCGCCGTGCTGCGCGATGGCCGCCGCGTGACGGTGGAGGGGGCCGCACTGGTACCCGGCGATATCGTGCTGCTGGAGGCGGGCGACAAGGTGCCGGCCGATCTGCGCCTGATCGAGACGCGCGGCTGTGCGGTGCAAGAGGCGATCCTGACCGGCGAATCGGTGCCGGTGGACAAGGGGACCGATCCCACAGCGCCCGATGCCCCGCTGGGCGACCGGCATGGCATGGCCTATTCCGGCACGCTGCTGAGCCAAGGCACGCTGCGCGGGGTTGTCGTGGCGACCGGCGCGCAGACCGAGATTGGCCGCATTGGTGGCCTGCTCGCCGGGGTCGAGACGCTGACCACGCCGCTGGTCGCGCAGATGGATCATTTTGCGCGCTGGCTGTCGTTCCTGATCCTGTTGCTTTCGGCGCTGTTGCTCGCCTTTGGCTATTTCGTGCTGCATCAGGAATTTGTGGCATTGTTCATGGTGGTTGTGGCCGTTGCTGTCGCTGCCATTCCCGAGGGCCTGCCTGCAGTGATGACCATCACGCTGGCCATCGGGGTGCAGGCGATGTCGCGCCGTCATGCGATCGTGCGCCGCTTGCCCGCGATCGAGGCAATTGGCTCGGTTTCGGTCATCTGCACCGACAAGACCGGCACATTGACCCGCAACGAGATGGTGGTCGCGGCGGTTGAGACGCCGGAGGGCAGTTTTGCGGTGGCGGGCGAGGGATATGCGTCTGAGGGTGCGGTGACCCCGGCGGGTGATCTGTCCGAGATCGCGCTGGCCACAGCACTGTGCAATGACGCCGAGATCACGCAAAAGGACGGTGTCTGGCATGTGGCGGGCGACCCGATGGAAGGCGCGCTGCTGGCCTTTGCCGGCAAGGTGAGTGCCGATCCGCGCGCAGGCTGGACCCGGCGCGACGCGATCCCCTTCGATGCGCGCCACCGGTTCATGGCGGTGCTGCATGATGGGCCAGATGATGGGCCAGAGGATGGGCCAGAGGATGGAACCGTCCCGATCATCCATGTGAAAGGCGCGCCCGAGCGGGTGTTGATGATGTGCAAGGACATCGACATTGCCGTCTGGCATCGCCGCGCCGATGCGCTTGCGGCAAAGGGGCAGCGGGTGCTGGCGCTGGCCAGTGCTGCGGGTGACCGGCTCGATCCGCAGATTCTGGATGGTGGCCTGCGCTTTCTTGGTCTTGTCGGGCTGATCGACCCGCCAAGGCCAGAGGCGATTGCGGCGGTGGCGGATTGCCGGCGTGCCGGTATCAGGGTCAAGATGATTACCGGCGATCATGCCGGAACTGCCGGGGCGATTGCGCGGCAGATCGGGTTGCAGAACCCCGATACCGTGTTGACCGGTGCCGATCTGGACAAGCTCGACGATGCGATGCTGGCGGCTGAGGTGATCGGTTGTGATGTGTTCGCCCGCACCAGTCCCGAGCACAAGCTGCGTCTGGTGACTGCATTGCAGGCGCATGGATTGGCGGTCGCAATGACCGGAGACGGGGTGAATGACGCGCCCGCGCTGAAACGCGCCGATGCGGGGATTGCCATGGGTCTGAAGGGATCGGAGGCGGCAAAGGAGGCCGCCGATCTGGTGCTGGCCGATGATAATTTCGCCTCGATTGCGGCGGCGGTGCGCGAGGGTCGCACGGTTTATGATAACCTCACCAAGGTGATCAGCTGGACGCTGCCGACCAATGCGGGCGAATCGCTGACCGTGATTGCGGCGGTGTTGCTGGGGCTGGCGCTGCCGATCACGGCGGTGCAGATCCTGTGGATCAACCTGATCACCGCGACCACGCTGGGCATCGCGCTGGCCTTTGAGCCGTCAGAGCCGGGGACCATGTCCCGCCCGCCGCGACCGCGCAATGCGCCGATCCTGTCGGGCGCGCTGGTCTGGCATGTGGTGCTGGTGGCGCTGCTGTTCATCGCGGCGGTGTTCGGCATCTTTAGCTATGCGATCGACCGGGGCTATCCGCTGGCGCTGGCGCAGACCATGGCGCTGAACATGCTGGTCGTGCTCGAGATCTTTCATCTGTTCTTTATCCGCAATATCCATGGCACATCGTTGACCTGGGCGGCGGTGCGGGGCACGCGCGTGGTCTGGGCCACGGTGATTGCAGTCACGGTCGCGCAGTTTGCGATCACCTATTTTCCGCCGCTGCAGGCAATCTTTGGCACCCGGCCGGTGCCGTTGGGCGATGGGGTGCTGATCGTCGGGATCGGGGTGGTGTTTTTTGCGATCATCGAGATCGAAAAGCAGATCCGGTTGGGCCTGCAGGCTGGTGATCTGCGCGCCACGGGGTGAGAACCCAACTTTTCCGTCATGAAAGTGTTACAAAACTTTTACATGGCGCGTGACTCCCGCTGACGGATCGGCCACAAACGGAACCGGCCCGGGTGGGGCAGAAAAAGGCGTATCGCGTGTTTGCCAGCTTTCCTGTTCCGATTGAAATCGCCGCCCTGAACATGGGTGCGGCGCTGCTCTGCGGCGCGCTGATCGGGTCGGAGCGGCAGGTGCGCCAGCGGATGGCGGGACTGCGCACCAATGCGCTGGTGGCGCTGGGGGCCGCGGCCTTTGTCACGTTTTCAGCGCTCTATCCCGATGAGGTGAGCCCGACCCGCGTCGCGGCGCAGATCGTGTCGGGGATCGGTTTTCTGGGCGCGGGGATCATCTTTCGCGATGGATTCAACGTCCACGGCCTGAATACGGCGGCGACGCTGTGGTGTTCTGCCGCAGTGGGGATGATGGCGGGGGCAGGCGCGCTGTCTTTTGCTGCGCTGCTGACCGGGCTCGTGGTTTTCATCAATCTGGGTCTGCGCCCGCTGGTGAAATGGATCAAGCGCAAGACCATGGCGGGCATGCCCGTCGCGCGGCAGTTTCGCGTCTGTATCTCGGGGCGCAGGGAGCAGGAGCCGGAAATCCGCGCGCTGATTCTGCGCACGGTGACGATTGGAAGCCTGCATTTATCCGAGATTGCGGTAGGTCCGTCGGCATTTGGCGCCGAAGTCGATGTAACGGCGGTGGTTGCGGGCGAGGGCATCACCGATCAGCAGATGGACCAGATGCTGGTGCGCCTTGTGGCCGAACCCGGATTTGCGCGGGCGCAGTGGCAGCCTCTTGATGAAACCTGAGTGCCTGTGGCTACTGGTAAAGGCCGGTGACAGCCGAGCGGCGAAGAAGCGTGGGCCGGACAGGGGCCACAATTGTTGCAGAAGGTATTGAAACATTGGACCAAATGGCCGCGCTGCGCGTGCTTGGGATTGACACGCGGGCAAGGCTATCGCCTTGGTCGGCCAGAGAGCCCCGGCGCCGCCATGGCCCGGATGACTGCGCCGCATCCCCTAGGCTCTGCACGCCTGACCGCTATGTCGTGCCGCTGGCGCCTGCGCCATTGCGGCTTGACCTGCGGGGGACAAAGCTGGACTTTTACCGGGGTCGGCTCTATTTGCGGGTCAACTGCGCGATAACGCTAACATATGCTGGGGTCCCGATGGTTTCGCGCGTCATTCCGGTCGATCCCTTCGACCTCGTGATCTTTGGCGGCACCGGCGATCTGGCCCGGCGCAAGATCCTGCCGGGGCTGTTTCGCCGGTTTCGGGCCGGGCAGATGCCCGAGGATGCCCGCATCATCGGTGCTGCGCGCGGCGAGATGGACGCGGATGGCTACCGCAAGATGATCCGTGCGGCGATTGCCGAGTTTGGCGGCAATGAGGCGAAAGAGGCGGAGAGTCTTGCCGCGTTTCTGGACCGGCTGGATTATGTGACCATCGACGCCACGGGCGAGGATGGCTGGCCGAAACTGGCCGCGCTGATGCGTGCGGATGTGGTGCGCGCCTTCTATTTCTCGGTGGCACCTTCGCTCTTTGGGCCGCTGGCAGAACGGTTGCACCAATACACCATCGCGGATGGTGACAGCCGGATCGTGGTGGAAAAGCCGTTTGGCCGCAATCTGACCACGGCGCGCGAGCTGAACCGTACGCTGGCCGCGCATTTTGCCGAGGCGCAGATTTACCGGATCGACCATTATCTGGGCAAGGAGACCGTGCAGAACCTGATGGCCGTCCGCTTTGGCAATGTGCTGTTCGAGCCGCTGTGGAACAACCACTATGTAGATCATATCCAGATCACTGTGGCCGAAACCGTGGGTGTCGAAGGACGCGGTAGTTATTATGACAAATCGGGTGCGATCCGCGACATGATGCAGAACCATCTGATGCAATTGCTGTGTCTGATCGCGATGGAACCGCCGAGCCATTTCAACGCCGACGCGGTGCGCGATGAAAAGCTCAAGGTGATCCGCGCCCTGCAACCCATTGATCCGCATCACATTGTTCGTGGTCAATATGACGCCAAGGGCGATGCCCCCGGCTACCGCGAGGACGCAGGCAATCCGCGCAGTTTCACCGAAAGTTTTATTGCGATGAAATGCACCATCGCCAATTGGCGGTGGGCAGGCGTGCCGTTCTATCTGCGCACCGGTAAGAAGATGAAGGCGCGCTCGTCCGAGATTGCGGTGGTATTTCAGGATCTTGGCCATACGATCTTTGACGATGACGTCGCCCGCCACCGCAACATCCTGTCGATCCGTCTGCAACCGAACGAGGGCATGGACCTGCAGGTGACGATCAAGGAACCGGGGCCGGGGGGCATGCGCCTGATCGATGTGCCGCTTGATATGACGTTTGCCGATGCATTGGGTGATGACAGCGACGCGGTGCATGATGCCTATGAGCGCCTGATCATGGACGTGATCCGCGGCAATCAGACCCTGTTCATGCGCGGCGATGAAGTTGAAGCGGCCTGGGCCTGGACCGATCCGATCATCGAGGGTTGGGAGGCGCGCAATGATGTGCCAAAACTTTATGAAGCGGGATCGAATGGGCCCGAGGATGCGTTGATGCTGATGCACCGCGACGGGCGCCGCTGGCGCGAAATCAAGGGTTAAACCCGCAACAGGAGGCCAAGGACGATGGAAATCATCGAATATCCCGATGCCGACATGATGATGCTGGCATTGGCGGGCAAGCTGGCCAGCGATCTGCGACAGGCGCTGGCCGTGCAGGAGGCCGTGTCATTTGCCGTGCCGGGCGGCACGACACCGGGGCCGGTATTCGAGGCGCTGGCCGCCGTCGATCTGGATTGGGCGCGGGTGCATGTCATGCTGACCGATGAACGCTGGGTGCCGGAGGTGTCAGAGCGCTCGAACACCCGGTTGCTGCGCCGCAAGTTGCTGCAGGACAAGGCCGCGGCGGCGACGCTGGTGCCGCTTTATGCCGAGGCGCCGACACCTGAGGACAAGCTGGAAGAACTGGAAGCCGGGATCGCGGCGCATCTGCCGCTGACCGTCTGTCTGCTCGGGATGGGAGCGGATATGCATACGGCCTCGATCTTTCCGGGGGCGGACCGGCTGGAAGATGCGTTGACCGGCAATGGCATTCTGGTGCCGATGCGCGCGCCGGGTGCCGAGGAGCCGCGGGTGACTCTGACAGCGCGGGTTCTGAACGGGGCGATGCGCCGTCATATTCTGATCACCGGGGCGGAAAAGCGGGCGGCACTTGAAAAAGCGCGCAAATTGACCCCGGCGGAAGCGCCGGTTGCGGCAATCCTGAAAGGGTCTGTGGTGCATTGGGCGGAGAATTAAGCATGTGGGGCAAGCTGCGGGCGTATGAGGATAAAGTTTCAGATCGCAGGATTGCCGATCTCTTTGCCGCTGCCCCGATGACCGACCGTGCGCGCGCGTTTTCGGTCTCGCAGGGTGAGATGCTGCTGGATTATTCCAAGACCAATCTCGATGCGGAGGCGCGCGATCTGCTGATCGGATTGCTGGAGCAGACCGGCGTTGCCGCCAAGCGTGAGGCGATGTTCAGCGGCGCACCGATCAACGAGACGGAAGGCCGCGCGGTGCTGCATACCGCGCTGCGCAATCTGGATGGTGCGCCGGTTATGCTGGACGGTGTCGATGTGACGATTGCCGTGCGCGCGACGCTGGACCGGATGGCGCATTTTGCCCGCGATATCCGCGAGGGCCACTTTACCGGCCAAGGTGGTCGCATCACCGATGTGATCAATATCGGGATTGGCGGGTCCGATCTGGGGCCGGCGATGGCGACGCTGGCGCTCAAACCCTATCACGATGGTCCGCGCTGCCATTTTGTCAGCAATGTCGATCCGGCGGATGTGGCTGAGGTGCTGCGCATCTGCGATCCGGCGACGACGCTGGTGATTGTCGCGTCCAAGACATTCACCACGATCGAGACGATGACCAATGCCCGCACGGCCAAGGCATGGATGGGGCAGGCGGTGGCCGATCCGGCGGCGCAGTTTGCGGCGCTGTCGACGGCGGCGCAGAGGACGGCTGCCTTTGGCATTGATCCTGCGCGGGTTTTTGGCTTTGAGGATTGGGTCGGTGGCCGCTATTCGATCTGGGGCCCGATTGGTCTGAGCCTGATGATCGCCATCGGGCCGGCGGCGTTTCGCGCGTTTCTGCGTGGGGCGCAGGCGATGGATGACCATTTCC